>Ga0187805_10000896_pt1 | contig 10443 bp, 7 predicted proteins | sample NC_wetland_sal_i_6_FD_132965 | JGI IMG/M metagenome (GOLD analysis project Ga0187805, IMG submission 132965) | Wetland sediment microbial communities from Neuse River Estuary, North Carolina, USA - Control_5 | ecosystem: Environmental > Aquatic > Freshwater > Wetlands > Sediment | place: USA... | reverse complement strand
GGTGACCGGATCGGGCGCCCGGCTGCTCTTCCATGCCCTCGCCGTCGGCGTGGTGATGGCCGCCGAGGACGCCATTGACGCGGTGCTCATCGAGTCCAAGTCCGGCCGGGCCGCGGTGCGCGGCCGGATTTTCATCGACGCGACCGGGGACGGCGACGTGTCGGCATGGGCCGGAGCGCCGTTCGAGAAGTCGCCGGGCCTGCACGGCATGCTGTACCCGTCGCTGATGTTCCGGATCAACGGCGTTGACATAGCCGCTGCCGGGGACAAGCCCTGGCGTCAGGTCGAGCAGCTGATGGAGGCTGCGGAGCGGGCGGGGACACACTCCTTCCCGCGCAAGAAGCCGATCGTCCGGCCGCAGCGCAACCCGCTGGAGTGGCGGGCCAACCTCACCCAGCTCAGCAACCCGGACGGCAGCGCCGTCGACGGCACGGACGTGGAGCAGCTCACCCACGGCGAGCTAGCCGGGCGGCAGCAGGCCCTCGACGCGTTCAGCTTCATCCGGGACAACACGCCGGGCTTCGGCGACTCCTACATCATCGACCTGGCACCGCAGATCGGGATCAGGGAGACCCGGCGCATCGTCGGCGCGTACCAGCTGACCGAGGACGATGTGCTCGGCTGCGCCGACTTCGACGACACCATCGGCGTCAACGGCTGGCCGGTCGAGTCGCACGTCGCCGGCACCGTCGAGTTCCGGTGGCAGCGGGGCGAGAACCCGCGCGGCTTCAACCAGCTCCCGTTCCGGATGATCCTGCCGCAGCGGATCGCCAACCTGTACGTGATCGGGCGGTGCTCGTCGATGACCCACGACGCCCAGTCGGCCGCGCGGGTGACCGGGCCGTGCTTCGCCATGGGCGAGGCGGCCGGCACTGCGGCGGGCCTCGCCCTCAAGACTGGCGCGAGCTGCAGCGCCGTCGACGTGACCGTGCTACAGCAGCAGCTTGAGCAAGGCGGCGCCTACCTCGGCCGGGAGGTGGCGTGACGACCGCCCGGCCGCTGCGCAGCAACTTCGAGCCGGGCACGAACCGCTGGGCCATGCGCCGGGCGCAGTGGACCGCGCTCGGGCTTACCGACGAGGACATGGCGAAACCCAAGATCGCCATCGTCAACAGCTCGTCGGACCTGGCGAGCTGCTTTTCGCACCTGGACGGCATCGTCGGCCCCTTGAAACAGGCCATCAGAGCGGCGGGCGGCATCGGCTTCGAGATCCGCACCGCGGCGCCGAGTGACGCGATCACCAGCGCCGGCGCGGCCGGGAAGTACATCCTGCCCAGCCGGGACCTCATTGCCAGCGACATCGAGGTCGCAGCGGAAGGCGCGCTGCTGGACGGCCTGGTCTGCCTGTCGTCCTGCGACAAGACCACGCCTGGACATCTGATGGCGGCCGGCCGGCTGAACATCCCGACGATCATCGTGACGTGCGGCTACCAGCCGTCCGGCGTCTACCGCGGCGAGCACGTCGACTTCGAGGACATCTTCCGGTTCGCGGGCCACGTCGCCGCGGGCCGGATGTCGGTCGACGAACTGGCCGAGATGAGCAGCTGCGCGGTCACCGGCCCCGGCGTCTGCGCGGGCATGGGCACGGCGAACTCCATGCACATCGCCGCCGAGGCCCTCGGCATGGCGCTGCCGGGAAGCACCCCGGTGCAGGCCGACAGCCCGAAGATGTGGCAGACCGTCGCCGACGCGGGCCGGCGCATCATCGAGCTCGTCGAGGAGGACGTCAAGCCGCGCGACATCCTGACCGCTGGCGCGTTCCGCAACGCGGTTACCGCGATGCTCGCGATCAGCGGCTCGGTGAACTGCCTCAAGCACCTGCAGGCGGTTGCGGTCGAGGCCGGCTGCGATACCGACGTGTACGCCCTGCTCGAAGACCTGGCGCCGCAGGTACCGCTGCTGTCCGCCGTGAAGCCCAACGGCGACCGGCGGATCGATGAGTTCGAGGCGGCCGGCGGCACGCTCGGGCTGCTGCGCCAGCTGCGCCCTCTGCTCGACCTCGGGCAGCCGACGGTGGGTGGTCAATCGATCGGCAAGCTGACCGCAGCCGTCGCGGCCGTCGACGAGGACGTGATCCGGCCGCTGCACGCGCCGCTCGCCCGGCACCCTGGCATCGTCATCCTCCGCGGCTCGCTCGCCCCGGACGGCGCCGTGTGCAAGCGCACGGTCACCGACGACGGGGAACACCGGTTCACCGGCCCGGCCCGGGTCTTCCGGTCGCGCGAGGAAGGCCTGGAGGCGATCCGGGCCGGCGAGGTGCACGCGGGCGAGGCCCTGGTGCTGACCGGCCTCGGCCTGCGCGGGGCGCCCGGAATGGGCTTCACCTCTGCGTTCGTGTTCGCCCTCGACGGCGCGGGCCTGTCCGACAAGGTCGCCGTGATCACCGACGGCCAGCTGTCAGGCCTGGTCAACAACGGCATCTCGGTAGCCGAGGTGAGCCCGGAGGGCGCCGTCGGCGGACCGCTCGGCCTGGTCCGCGACGGTGACGTCATCAGCGTCGACGTGGACGCGCGCACCATCGATCTGCACGTGCCGGACGCCGAGTTGGCGGCGCGGCGGGCACAGCTGCCCGCGCTGGCGCCCCCGGCTGGCTGCGGCTGGCTGTCCGTCTACGCGCGCTCGGTCCGCCCGCTCGGGCAGGGCGCGACGCTGGGAGGCTGACACCATGACGGCCCATCCCGTCACCCAGGAATCCCCCGCCACGCTGGAGCGCGGCCGTCCCGTCACCGCCGCGGAGCTGTCCTGGCGGGCGGACTGGATCCGGCTGCACACCGTGCGGCTCATCGAGCAGGCCGGGCTCGGCCACTACGCGAGCACGTTCTCCTGTGCCGAGGTCATCGCGACGCTCTATTACCACACGCTGCGGCTGCGGCCGAGTGACCCGAAGTGGCCGGACCGGGACCGGTTCCTGCTCGGCAAGGGCCACGTCGCCACGGGGCTGTGGCCGGTGCTGGCCGACCTCGGCTACTACCCGCAGGACTGGCTCCAGCAGTTTGGCCACGTCGGCTCCCCGCTGAACGACCACCCGAACATGCGCCTCGCGCCGGGCATCGACTTCAGCTCCGGCTCGCTCGGCCACAACCTGTCGGTCGGCGTCGGCATGGCGCTCGCAGCCCGCCTGTCCGGTCGTGACTATCGCACGTTCGTGCTCACCGGCGACGGCGAGTTGCAAGAGGGTCAGGTCTGGGAAGCCGCCATGGCAGCCAGCCACTACCAGCTCGGCGGCCTGGTCGCCATCATCGACGCCAACGGCTTCTCCGGCAGCGGACCGACCTCCGGGGCCATGAACATCGAGCCGCTGGCTCAGCGGTTCGCGGCGTTCGGCTGGCTGACCCACGAGATCGACGGGCACGACGTCAGCGCGCTGCTGCGCACGTTCGACGACCTGCCCGCGCCGGACAGCCGCCAGCCGGTGTGCGTCATCGCCCGCACCCGCAAGGGCCGCGGCGCGGCCATGTTCGAGCAGGCGCCCCAGACCTGGCACCTCGGCCTGCTGTCGCCCGAGCAGCAGGCCGAGGTGCTCGCCGAGATACAGGCGAGGATGCAGTGACCGAGACAACGACGGGGGCGGCAAGTCCGGTGCCGGAGGCTTCGGCGGGCCGCACCCCCGAGCTAGGCGGCATGGTCGACGTCTTTACCGACACCGAGATCGAGACGGCGCTAGCGGCCAACCCGGCCGGGTACTCGATCGCCGAGCTCGCCGACGAGGACCCGCGCATCCTGACGATGAGCGCCGATCTCAGCTCGCCGCTGGCGGAGTTCCGCGAGCGCCACCCCGGCCGCTACATCGAGCTCGGGATCGCGGAGACGAACTCGGTATCGGTGGCCGCGGGACTGGCGGCATGCGGCTTCGTTCCCTACATCTTTTCGATGTCGCCGTTCGGCATGCTCAAGTGCGCGGAGCAGGTGCGCACCGATCTCGCCTACAACCACCTGCCGGTCCGGCTGGTCGGCCGGCTGTCCGGCCTGGCGATGGGGTTCTTCGGGACGTCGCATCACGCGGTCGAGGACGTCGCGATCGCTCGCGCGATCACCAACATGACCGTCATCGCACCCGCCGACGCCCACGCGGTGCGCAGTCTCATGCGCTCGACCTCCGGCCTGGACGGGCCCATCTACCTGCGCATCAGCGAGCGAACGCCGGCCGTGTACCGGGGCACGCCCGAGTTCACTTATGGCCGGTGGCTGCACCTGCGGACCGGCGACGACGTGACCCTGATCGGCTACGGCATGGGCGTGGGCCTGGCGATGCAGGCTGCCGAGCTGCTTGCGGGTGACGGCATCCAGGCCGACGTCTACGACGCGGCCTACCTGAAGCCCTATGACGAGGCCGCGCTCGCCGAGAGCGCCGCGCGCACCGGCCGGGTCGTCACCATCGAGGACCACAGCGAGATCGGCGGCCTGGCAAGTATCGTCGCCGAGGTCGCTGGCCGGCGTAACCTGGCCGTGGCCTTGCGCGCCGTCGCCCTGCCCGACACAGACCTGGAGGTAGGCATGCCCGCGGACTTGTATGAGTACTACGGACTGACTGCGCGAGGCGTGGTGGACGCAGCTTGTCAGCTGGTCCGCCCGTCCGGCCCGGCCGCGTCCTGATCGGGGGGCGCGATGCGGGCCGTTGTGTGCGTGCCGGACGGCACGGAAGTCGCCGAGGTTCCCGACCCGGTAGCGGGACCGGGCCAGGTCGTCATCCAGGTCGAGGCCTGCGGGCTGTGCGGGTCGGACGTGCACGCCATCGAGCACGGCATGACCCAGCCGGGGCAGGTGCTCGGCCACGAGTTCAGCGGGCGCGTCGCCGAGGTCGGACCCGGCGTGACCGGCTGGCGGGTCGGCCAGGCCGTCGCCGTCAACCCGCTCGGCTCCTGCGGGACCTGCCGTGAGTGTGCCGGCGGGCTGCCGTTCCGCTGTGCCGCGCTGCCGAACCTCGGGCTGTCCGCGCCCGGCGCGTACGCCGAGTACGTCGCCATGTCAGCCGGCCAGCTGGTCGCGCTGCCCGACGGGCTCCCGGTCGAGATGGGCGCGCACGCCGAGCCGCTCGCGGTCGCGCTGCAGGCCGTGTCACAGGCTGACGTCGGTCCGGGCGACGCCGTGCTGGTGCACGGGGTCGGCCCGGTCGGCCTGAACGCGATCATGGCCCTGCGCCTGGCCGGCGTCGATCACATCGTGGGGGCGGGTCGCTCGCCCGGCCGCCGTGCCGCCGCCACGGCGGTCGGCGCCGACGCGGTCATCGACACCAGGGAAACCAGCGTCGCCGAGTACGTGGCAGCCAGCGGCCGCCCGTTCGCGGCCGTGCTCGACTGCTCCGGCGCGATCGGATTGTTCGCTGAGTCGCTTGAGGTGCTCGCCGGCGGCGGCACTTTCGTCGAGGTGGCGCTGACATCCGACGTGCCTGCCGTCAACCTGTTCGGGCTGGTCCAGGGCGGCTTCCGGATGGCCGGGACGTGCGCGTACAGCTACGCCAGCTACGAGGCCGCGGTCGGGCATATCGCGGCGGGCCGGGTGCCGGTGGCCTCGCTGATCAGCGAGCGGGTGAGCCTGGATGACACGCCGTCGGCCCTGTTCCGGCTGCGCCAGCCGGGCAGCCTGGTCCGCATCCTGAGCATGCCGGGCCAGCGCACCGAGCCCGCGTCGGCAGCGGCCGACACCGTCGCGGCCCCGTAAGGAGCGGCATGCAGGAGTTCGCCGGCCGGGCCGCCGTCGTCACCGGGGCCGGGAGCGGAATGGGCAAGGCGTTCGCGCTCCGGTTCGCGGCCGAGGGCATGAAGATCGTCGCTGCCGACATCCAGGAGGACGCGCTCGCCGTTACCGTCGCCGAGCTCGAAGCGGCCGGGCACGAGGTAGCCGGATTCCGCACGGACGTCTCCGACCCCGGCTCGGTCCGCCAGCTCGCCGCCGCGGCCGCCGCCCGGTTCGGGGCGGTGCACCTGCTCTGCAACAACGCCGGCGTCGAGGGTTACCTGGACGGGCCGATCTGGGCGGCGACCGACAAGGACTGGCAGTGGACCGTCGGGGTCAACTTCTGGAGCGTCGTGCACGGCATCCGGGCATTCGTGCCGGGCATGCTCGCGCACGGCGAGCCGGCCCACATCGTCAACACGTGCTCGATGACCTCGGTCGTCAGCGCCGCAAACATGTACTCCATCACCAAACACGCGGTGCTGGCGCTGACCGAGGTGCTGGCCGCGGACCTGCGCAAGCAGAACGCGCCGATCGGCGTCACCGCGCTGTGCCCCGGCATCATCGCGACGAACCTGTTCCGCGGCAGCCGGAACCGCCCGGCCGCGCTGCGCGAGGACGATGGCAACGACCACGCCGGGGCCAGCGGGCGCGACCAGGTCGCGGGCGACGAGCAGCGCGAGCGCATGCACGCGATGCTTGCCACCGGGATGCCGCCAGCGGAGATCGCGGACAAGCTGGTGGACGCGATCCGGCGCGGCGCGCCGTACCTGCTGACCGACCACGCCTGGGATGACCGGATCATCCAGCGGCACGAATCGATCCTGGCCGGCGCGCTCGGTCCGCTGGTTCCGGTTGCGGACAAGGGAGCTGCCGATGGCTGATCGGTTCGCCGGCAAGGTCGCGGTCGTCACCGGGGCCGCGGCCGGGTTTGGGCTCGCCGTTTCGCTCCGGCTCGCGGCCGAGGGTGCGCGCCTCGTCCTCGTCGACCGGGCGGCCGACCCGCTGACCGAGGCCGCCACGGCCATCGAGGACGCGCTGCCGGTGGTCGCCGACGTCAGCCAGGAGGCCGACGTCGAGTCCTACGTGCAAGCGGCTGTGGCGCAGCACGGGCGGATCGACCTGTTCTTCAACAACGCAGGCATCGAGGGCCGGATGGCCCCGATGACCGAGTTGTCGGTCGAGGACTTCGACCGCGTGCTGGCGGTCAATTGCCGCGGCGTGTTCCTCGGGTTGCGCGCGGTGCTGCGCGTGATGAAGGAACAGCAGTCCGGCGCGATCGTCAACACAGCGTCGATGGCCGCGATCCGGGGCGCAGCCACGTTCGCGCCGTACGTCGCGTCCAAGCACGCGGTGGCGGGGCTGACCAGGTGCGCCGCGCTCGAGGGCGCGCCGTTCGGCATCCGGGTCAATGCGGTGGCGCCCGGCCACATAGACACCCGGATGGCACGCGCCCTGACCGCGCAGATCAACCCTGCCGATCCGGACAGCGTGTTCGAGCAGACCGCGTCCCGGGTTCCGCTCGGCCACCGGTACGGCAGCCCGCAGGAGGTAGCGAACCTGGTGCTGTGGCTGCTGTCGGACGAGGCGTCGTACGTGTCCGGCACGACTCAGCTGATCGACGGCGCCCTCAACGCCTGAGCGCGGTTTGTAGCGACGCGCGGCTACGACTGTCGGCGGACGGAAGGTGGTATTCCGCGCACGGACGCGACCACGCGAAGGCTGTGCATTCGCAGGGGGTTGCGAACAGCTCCGGTAGACATTTTGCTACTTAACTGATACGGAGCACTGAGCCAGGCCCAGACGGCCAGCCACGGCCAGGACCATTTGGGGATTGATGAGCAGCACCGACGAGTTTCTCGGCAACAACGCCCGGTACGCCAGGCGGTTCGGCGGACCGCGCTCATTCTTTCCGCCCAAGGGCGTTGCCGTCGTCGCCTGCATGGACGCGCGGCTCGACGTGTACGCCATCCTCGGCCTGCGCGCGGGCGAGGCTCACGTGATCCGCAACGCCGGCGGGGTCGTCACCGACGACGAGATCCGCTCGCTGGCGATCAGCCAGCGCCTGCTCGGGACGCGCGAGATCATCCTGATCCACCACACCGACTGCGGCATGATGAAGATTACTGACGACGCGTTCCGGCGCGCCCTGCAGGACGACACGGGGATGAAGCCGACGTGGGCCGTCGAGGCGTTCGATGACCTTGAGGAGGACGTCCGGCAGTCGAAGGCACGCATCGCCGGCAGCCCGTTCGTCCCGCACAAGGACGCGATCCGCGGCTTCGTCTTCGACGTCGCGACCGGCCAGCTCAACGAGGTCGTCTAGCGGCTGCCGACTTGCCGAGCGGCCGCGGTGCCGCTGCGGGCCGCGCGGGACCTGGCGCCAACAGTCCGCACCGTACGGCACACTTCTAACCGTGCGCCCGCTCCGGTTGATCCTCGACGGCTTCGCCACGTACCGGACTGAGACCGAGGTCGACTTCACCGACGTCGACTTCTTCGCGCTCACCGGGCCCACCGGCGCGGGCAAGAGCACCGTCATCGACGCGCTGTGCTTCGCGCTGTACGGCACGGTCCCGCGCTGGGACGACGAGAGGGAGGTGCGCAACGCGCTCGCGCCGTCCGCCAACGCGTGCCGGGTCAGCCTGATCTTCGAGCTGTCCGGTGAGCGCTACGTCGCCGCACGGTCGCTGCAGCGCGACCGGCAGGGCCGCGTCACGACCAGGGCGGCGCGGCTGGAGCGCCTCGACGCGAGCATCCCCGCCGATGCATCCCTGACCGAGATCCTCCAGGCCAGCACCGAGCAGCTCGCCGAGGGCCCGGACCGGGTCCGGGCAGCGGTCCAGGAACTGCTCGGCCTCAGCTACGAGCACTTCACCCAGTCGGTGCTGCTGCCGCAGGGCGGCTTCGCCGAGTTCCTGCGCGCCACCCCCGCCAAGCGGCAGGGCCTGCTGGTCCAGCTGCTCGCCTTCGGCGTCTACAAGGAGATCGGCCAGCGCGCCCGCACCCGCGCGGACCGGGCCGAGGTGGAGCGTGACGCAGCGCAGCGGGCCCGCGATCAGCTCGGCGACGCAACCGAAGCCGCCGAGGCTGCCGCGGCAGCGCGCCTGGCTCAGCTGACCGCACTCGCGACCAAGGTCGAAACAACCATGGCGACGGTGACCGAGCTGCAAAAGCGAACCGCGGACGCCACCGATCAGGTCACGACCGAAGGGAACGTGGCCGCTCAGCTCTCTGCCGTCGTCATCCCGGCGGAAGTGCCCGGCCTGGCCCAGCAGATTGCCGCCGCCGACTCGCTGGTCGCGGCCGCCCGGGAGCGCCGCGACGAGGCGGCCGAGACTGCCGAGATGGCCGGCCGGGCGCGCGCCGGCCTGCCGGATAAGGCCGCGACGCAGCGGCAGCTCGACATGTACGTCCTGCGGCATGACCTGGTCGCTGAGGCCGAGCAACAGGCAGAGGCGCTCACCGCCGAGCGCACCCGCGAGGAGCGGCTCACTGCGCAGCTGCAGGCCGCCGACCGCGCGGTCGCCGCCGCCCAGGACTCGGTCGACACCGCGCTCCGGGCGCACGCCGCCGCGGGCCTGGCCGAGATCCTGCACGTCGGTGATGACTGCCCGGTCTGCCGCCAGCGGGTGCAGAGCCTCCCCCGGCACGAGACGCCAGCCGACCTCGACGCCGCCAAGGCGACGCTGGCGACCGCGGTCGCGGCGCAGCGACAGGCCCGCAGCGCATATCAGGAGGCGGCCAAGGCCGCTGCGTCCGCTCAGGCGAGGCTGGACGGCACGCGGAGCAGGCTCGAGAACGCGGCGCGGGTCATGGCAGACGCTCCGCCTGAGACGGAGCTGCTCCAGCAGCTCGCGGCGATCGCCGCAGCCGACGACATGGCGCACGCGGCCGGGCGGGCGGCAAGCGCTGCCCGGACCGAGTTCGCGGCCGCTGAGCAGGCACGGGCGTCGCTGGCCAGCAGCGAGCAGCGGGCCTGGGCGGCGCTGCGCAACGCGCGGGACCGGCTGGTCAGCCTCGGCGCACCGGCCGTCGAGACCCAGGAACTCGCCGCCGCCTGGTCCGCGCTCGTCGCCTGGGCCGCTGCCGAGCACGAACAGCGAGCGGCGCGGCTTCCGGAGCTGCAGGCGGCTGCGATCGGCCTGCAGCAGCAGGCTGATGACGCCGCGACCTCGCTCGGGCAGCTACTCGCCGACCATGACGTGACCGCCGATCCGCCGAGCCGGGCACCGGCCGCGGTCGCCGAGCAGCGGGCGCGCGCTGAAGCCGCGCTGCTCCGGGTCCGCGCGGATCGGGCGCAGGCCGCCAGGCTCGACCAGCAGATCGCCACGCACCGCGAGGACGCGCAGGTCGCCACGATGCTCGGCAACCTGCTGCGGGCGAACTCGTTCGAGCGCTGGCTGTGCAGCGAGGCGCTGGACTCACTGGTCCGGGAGGCGTCGGCCACGCTGATGGAGCTGTCCAGCGGGCAGTACGAGCTGGACCGGGACGAGCGGAACGACCTGGTCGTCATCGACTACGCGGACGCGGGCACCAGGCGCGCGGTGCACACCCTGTCCGGCGGCGAGACGTTCCAGGCCTCGCTGGCGCTGGCGCTGGCGCTGTCCCGCCAGGTCATCGGGCTGTCCGCCGGGATGCGCGAGCTTAACTCGATGTTCCTGGACGAGGGATTCGGCACCCTCGACAGCGACACGCTGGACACGGTTGCCAGCACCTTGGAGCGGCTCGCGGCAGACTCAGACCGCATGGTGGGCGTCATCACGCACG
>Ga0187805_10000895_pt1 | contig 10446 bp, 5 predicted proteins | sample NC_wetland_sal_i_6_FD_132965 | JGI IMG/M metagenome (GOLD analysis project Ga0187805, IMG submission 132965) | Wetland sediment microbial communities from Neuse River Estuary, North Carolina, USA - Control_5 | ecosystem: Environmental > Aquatic > Freshwater > Wetlands > Sediment | place: USA... | reverse complement strand
TCACCGTGCGTTCCAGCGGTTTTCCAAATGCGTCTTTGCCAATCTCGTGGAATGAAATAGCGTCGAGAGCGATCTTCTCGACCGAGCCGTCGTACAACTTGTCGCCTTCCCTCAAAAAGTAGACTCGCTTCTGCGAATTGGAAACAATCGCGATCATCCCGTTGGGGCTGTGAACAATTCCGTCGATGTTCAGCGTTTCAACGATCAGACCCGCCTTTCCAGGCGGAAGGTTTTCAGGGGTCGCATTGCCCACACGCGCCTTGGTGAGCAACGTGTCAAACGGATCGCGCCGCACCACGGGCTTCTCCTCCACGGTTTTTTCGACGGGCGGCGTGGCGGGAGCTGCGGCCTCAGCCTTGGCGGATTCCTTGGCCGCTTCCGGAGCTTTCGCCGGTGCTGGCGCGGGTGCAGGAGTCTTTGCCGCAGCCGGAGGCGTTGCGGGAGCTTTTGCCGCGCCGGGGACCGGTTGCTTCGCCGGAGGCGGCGCAGGGGCCTTCGGTGCGGCGGGCGCCTGGGGATTGCCAGGAGCCTGCTGCGCTAGTTGGGCCTGCGTCGCTTTTGGCTGGACATTCGGTTGATCTTGCGCCAGGGCACACGTTGCAAGAACCGCCGAGAAAGCCAGCGTCAGCAGAGTTTGCGATGATTTTGCGAGTCGCATATTCAATCGGCTCAATTCCGCCTATTTTTTGGCCGGAGGTTTCTTGCCCGCCGCGGCCGGGGTCGCATCCATCGGCTGGCTAAAGAACGTCGTTACCGTGCACGTCCCAGTAACCGTGGTACCTGGCCGAACGGGAAACCTTGCTTTGGACGGATCCGAAAGGCCGGTGAAGGTAAGGTCTCCCACATTGATGATCCGGGACAGACGGCTGAGACGGGAAAAGAAATCTTCGATGCTGAAATACGGCCCGTCCACGCTAATCAAAAAGGGCAGATCGTAATGATAATCCCTGGGGACGACCGCCTGGGCCGTCAGGCTGCGGATCTGTACGCCGGAAGCGGAAGCGGCCTCCTGAAGCAGGCGCATGAACTCGTCCACCTGTTTGTCTTCGGGCACGATCGTTTTCAGCGTTTCCAATTGCTTTTCCAGGGCCGCCATTTCGACTTTGAATTCCGCATTGCGGCGCTCGTAAACCTGCAATTCCGAAACCTGGCGATTCAAGTCAGAATCCTTGGTGTGGTTGTCGTCCAGAGTGCTCCGAATGGCCGCGACCGGGGACATGGGCAGGTATTCGCCCACACCAAAAATGACCAGCGCGAGCGCGAAGAAGATCAGCGCTTGGAGATACCACGGATATTCGCGGAACGAAATCGCCATCGCTCCCCCTAGAAAGTCCCTGGCTTACCGGCCGCCGGAGTTGTCTTTGCCGGCGTCGCGCCTGGCGCGGCAGGGCCAGTTGTTGCCGGCGCCGCGGAGGCGGTTTGCGTCAAGCCAAATTGCGCGGTCAGGCTGAAATCAAAGATCTCAACGGCTTTGTTGGCCTCATCCTGGTGCGACTCTTTGATTTCCACAGTTTGAAAATAGCCTGAGCGCTTGAGTTGCGTGATGTAGTTCGCGACCGCGTTGATGGAACCGGCTGCACCAACAATGGTCAGCGCATCCCCTTTGCGTTCCACGGAAGTTAGCCACAGGGTATCTGTGCGGCTGACGGTATTGGCGATAGCTTCAAGAAGTTCCTGGCCGCCTGTGCGATTCCGCTGGAGGCCTTCGATGACGCCGATCCTTTGCTGCAGGACGGCTTTTTGCTTTTCGAAATTGTCGACCTGCGTCTTCAATTGTTCGAGCCGCGCCTTTTCGCCCATTTGTTTCTGAATGTGCGCCGCGACTTTCGTGTTCTCGCGGTCGAGCAGCAAGTAGTGTCCGTAGAGGGCGCCGCAACTTACGACCAGCGCAATCGCCAGCAGCACGTATTGCAGCGTGGCCTCGAGCGGCACGGTTGTGCGGGTGGCCTTCGGGCGCGATCTTCCAAGTAAGTTGATGCGAATCATTGTTCGTCGAAACTCCTGAGCGCGAGCCCTACCGCGATTGCCAGGCGAGGAGCGAGTTCCCGAATCTGATCCTCGTTATGGCGCGCCGGATTGATCACGATTTTGCGGAACGGATACATTTCCTCAACCGGAATGGCAAATTCCTCGCGCAGCACGTCCATCAAGCCGGGAACGCGCGCGCTGCCGCCGGCCACGACGATTCTCTGGATGCTCTCGCCGGTCGCGGTCGCACGGAAGAAGTCGAATGTCTTCTGGATTTCCAGGACCAGGATGTCCGTCACCGAACGCAGGATCGTGGAACGGTGTTCCTCTGCAACTCCAGCGATGTTCTCGCCATGTTTCAGACGCTCGGCGTCCTCAAAGCTCAGGTCGAGTTCCTTTTGCAGCGCGTCGGTATATTGATTGCCTCCGACCGAAACGTCGCGCGTGAACAAGGGGATTCCGCCGCGGACGATATTGATATTCATTACGCTCGCGCCGATATTCAGTAGAGCCACGGTTTGGCTGGGATCCGGATCGTAATTCACCTCATAACAATTCTGCAGCGCGAACGCGTCGATATCGACGACCGTGGAATTCTTGCCCGCCTGTGCCAGCACGTTGGTGTGGTTCAGGATTTTGTCTTTCTTGACCGCGACCAGCAGGACGTCCATTTGCGAATCCACGGATTCGAGCAACTGGTGGTCCAGGTTTACGTCGGCGATGTCAAAGGGAATATGCTGGCTGGCCTCGGATTGGATGCGGTCGTAAAGTTCTTCCTCGGTCATGGTGGGGAGCGAAACGCGCTTCACGATTACCGAGTGCCCCGAAACCGCGGTGGCTACATTCTTGGTTTTGATCTTGTGGGATTCAAAGATATTGCTGATTGCGCCGGCGACGAGCGGCGCGTCCATGATCGCGCCGTCCACAACAGTGTCTTGAGATAGTGGCTCCAGCCCAAAACTGACGAGCTCGTACCCGTGTTTTGTGCTTTTCAGCTCCACGGCTTTGATGGAGCTGGAGCCGATATCCAAACCGACGAGAGCCTTTTGTTTAGAGCCACCAAACATGTCCAAACCCCTCAGGAATCCCTCGTCTGCCGGATCTTCCCGTCCCTGCTTCGTGATCCGCTCAGACGCCCGGCTCGGATAGACTTGGAAACTAAGCCGCCATCACACCCACACTTGCCACGATCCAGAACCTGGCTGCGGATTTCCTTGATCCCAGCTTCTCGGATCGCGTTCCGCGTCGGCCATGCTTCGAGCGGCCGGCTCAAATCTGTCGCTTCGGTCGATTTCCCCGGCTATTCGCCGGCTATTCTCCAATGATTCCTTGACAAGGGCCCCATACGGCCCCGGGAACACCCTGCGGCATTTAAATTTCTCCCGCAGAGCAGTCGCCGCGTACAGCGAATTTGGCATCCCCCACCTTGAGTGTCAAGCAATCGGATTCGCAAGTTGTTCTGAAGAATACCGCTTAGGCGGCTGACCGCGTGGACAGGAAAAGGGCAGAAAGCGCAACAGGTGGGGTTTAGTGAATACTAGGACTACTATTACTAGTATGGCCTTTCCAGACACTTTTTGCAGAACTTTATGCTATCGCTGCAGACCCAGCGCCTGCCAGATCGAGTCAATTCGCCTTTTGGTGGCAGAATCCATGACAATTTCATCTGGCCAGGGGCGCCGAAATCCTTCACTTTCCCATTTGCGCGTCGCGTCGATGCCCATTTTTGAGCCATAGTCCTGGATGCGCGAAGCGTGGTCCAGCGTATCCGCGGGGCCCAATACAAACTCCACATCCCGTTCGGGATCGATGGCGCAGAGCGATTTCCAAACCACTTCGCGCGGGTCTTGCACGTTTACGTCATGGTCGACGACGACGACGACTTTCGTGAACATGGCCTGCCCCAGCGACCATATTGCGTGCATGATTTTTCGCGCGTGGCCCGGGTAGGATTTGCGGATGGAGACGATCATCAGATTGTGAAAGACGCCTTCGGCAGGCATGGACACGTCCACAATTTCGGGATACTGCATTTTCATGACGGGGAGAAAAACGCGTTCGACGGCGTGCCCCATGAAAAAGTCTTCCTGCGGCGGCGGGCCAACGACCGTGGTGAGGTAGATAGGATCGCGGCGCTGCGTTATGCAGGTGACGTGGAAGACGGGAAACTCGCCTTCGAGCGAATAGAAACCGGTGTGATCGCCGAAGGGGCCCTCCGTGCGCAGCTCTTTCAAGTCCACATAACCCTCGAGGATAATTTCGGAATTCGCGGGCACTTCCAGGTCGCACGTTTCGCAGGAAACCATTTCCACGGGCTCGCGGCGCAGGAAACCTGCGAACATCATTTCGTCGAGATCCGGCGGGATGGGCAGAATGCCGGACAGACAGGTCATGGGATCCGATCCGATCGCCACCGCGACGTCGATGCGCCCATCGGGATTGGCCGCGCGCGCACGGCGGAAATGTTCGGCGCCGTGTTTTTGCGTTTGCCAGTGCATTCCGGTGGTGCGCTCGTCGTATACCTGCATGCGGTAGACGCCCACGTTGCGCTTCGCTGTTTCCGGATTGCGCGTAAAAACCAAGGGCCAGGTGATGAACCGCCCCGCATCCTGCGGCCAACATTTCAGAATTGGGTATTCCGATAGCGAGAAATTTTCGCGGCGAATGACTTCCTTGCACGGGCCGGATTTCACGGACTTCGGGAAGAAGGAGCCGAGTTCGGCGAGCTTCGGCAACATTTTGATTTTGTCGAGCAGGCCTTGCGGCGATTGCATGTCGAGAAATCCGCGGATGCGCGCCGCCACGTCATCGATATTCGAAACTTCCAGGGCGAGATTCATGCGGCGTTCGCTGCCGAGCATGTTGATGAGCAACGGGATGCGCGAACCTTTCGGTTTTTCAAACAGCAGGGCCGGCCCGCCGGCGCGCGAGACGCGATCGGTGATCTCCGTAATCTCGAGGACCGGATCGATTTCAACGGCGATGCGCCGCAGATCACCCTCTTTTTCAAGCTTGGCAATGAATTCGCGCAAATCGCGATACGCCAAAACTTCGTCCCGAGCAGACCGGTGACCGCCGCAGTACGCGGCCTTCGACAAATTCAACGCGACACTCTAGCATGAAACGCGGCCCATTGAATTCTTGCAAGAGCCCCGGGGGTTTGGTAGCGTTAGGCTAGAGCGGGCGTAGTTCAATGGTAGAATAGGAGCTTCCCAAGCTCTAGACGTGGGTTCGATTCCCATCGCCCGCTCCAGAAACCGCTGCTGACAGAAATGAACAGTCGATAAAAAGGTTCGCTTTTTCCGGGGATTTGGGAAAAAGGTCTGTCCCTCACGCAAGATAGCAGCAAGATTTGCCGGGAACTTGGCATCACTCTATCCCGCCTGGGCGTTTCGCAGGTTTTCGATTGGACTCGGATCTGATTCTGCAACGACTCCGTCGCGCAGGGCGATGTGGCGGCCTGAATTGGCGGGGATTCGATCTCCCGGGAGAATAATTCCCACCAGGTTCAATGGGTCCGCAGCCGCGATACGAACGGTTTCATGCGTTGACTGCTGGGATCGCGAGGCTCGCAATGAGTCAGCGGCAACGGGCAGGGCGAATTGCTCACCGAGAAAACCACTGACGAATCGGCCGCCGCGTATTTCGCCTCGATCTTCCAGGCGGCGCAATGCAATAAGCACCTCGCGCCAAGGGAGCTGTATGGATTCGCGGGTGAGGAGTTCGCGGAACACGATTCCGTAGCGCCGAAGCAGCATCCAGCACGTGGATTCAATCGCCAGACCTCGATTGTCCGCCTTATCCGTGAATAACAGAGACCAACGCCCCCCACTATCCCGAGGACGAGCAGTGCGCCCTCTTCCCTGGCCGGAGCGGCGTTTGGGGTCAATCAGTGCGCGCAAGTTGTCAAAGCCGTCCGCGGTGATCATGCCAGCGGCAACAAGCTCCCAGAGATGCGCTTCCACTTCGGACTTCAATTGGCGCGTTCCCCGTACGATATCGGTAAAAAACAATGCGCCCCGGCTCCCGAGCAGGTTGAATACTTCTTTTGCGCCGCGGCTGATTCCTCGCTGGCCGTCCAATTCAGAGCTGTGGTGGCGGCAAGCCATCCAGTCCGCATCCTCGCGCACAAAAAACGTGATGGGAGCGATGCTGCTCGGGACAATGCGGCGCCCGTGTCCTTCGCGTTCGTGCAGCATCGCGGGATGCGGGGACAGGCGGCCCCATCCCACCGTTCCCCTCAGACACAGATTGTCCAAGACAGCCGGATCATAGTCGGCCACGCGCCGCTTGAGAATCTCACTCTCCCAAACATTGGCTGGCGCTTCGTAACCCTGCAGTTGGCGCAGGATTTCAAGCAATCCGCGTTCGCCCATGGCTAATGTTCCCGGGGCGATGTGTTGCCAGCGCGCGAGCCAGCGCATGAACTGCGCTGCGGTTACGGGTTCGATCTCCTTGCGGAGCTTTCCGATCGTGAGGCGGTGAATTCGCGAGAGCAATCTTCGCTCACACCATTCGATACCGTCAGAGCGAGAATCCGAGAAACGGCCGCGCAGGATTGCTCCTGTCGCCTCAATCCGCAGAAGAGAATTGGAAATTTCAGATTCCGGCAAATTCAACAGACGCGCGAGAACCTGTGCGGAAACCGGGCCTGAATGCTGGAGCCAGCCGAGCAGGAGGCTGGACAGAGCTTCCTCTTTCGGCACGGCGGGCTGATCAATTTCGGCGATGGACGAATCAAAACGGATTTTAGGAAAAATCGATGCAAGATGGTTTGTTCGCTCGGCGGTTACCCAATAATTTCGATCCGACAGGCTCGCTCTTCCGGCTCTGCCTTGAGAAGCAAGGTCTTCAAAAAAATTCTTCCATTGAGGAATCGAGGCGGCAACGGCGCTTTCCAATTCATGACGCTCCGGGGAAGAGCTGCCGTCGTTTGTTTCCAGATTGAACGGTCCCGGCGGGCCAAGTTCAGGCAGGGCGATCAAGGTTTCCAGAGCGTCATGAAGTTCCTCGGCATCGCGCACGTCAGGCCAAGCATCTTTCCGGACTTCCTCGATCGCCTCGGGGTCCAGGCGGCCGATATCCGAGGCAACGGCTTCAGGCAACACGCGGCGCATTTCGACTGCGCGCGCGCGGCGCTCTTCGAGCGGCGCATCGTCCAGGTAAGCGAACGGATTCGCATTGAGAATTTCGTGAGAGAACCGCGAGGGCACGGGCGTATCGACGGCCACGCAACGAATGCGTCCATCGAGAATTTGCGGCAGCAGTTCTCTCAGGCCTTCCATGTCCATCGCTTCCGTAAGAGCGTCTTTCATCACCTCACGAATGAGCGGGTGGTCGGGAATCTGCATCTCGCCCTGGATGTTTTCCTGGCATGCCGCCGCGTCGGGAAATACCGCGGCCAGAAGATCGTCCGCGCGCATTCGTTGAATTTGAGGCGGCACCTTCCGCCCGCCTTGAAAGCGAAGCAGCGCGAGCGCGCGAGAGGCATCCCATCGCCAACGCGTCGTAAAAAGCGGCGAAGTGAGGACCGCCTGCTCCAGCACCTTCCCAACGGAGTGCGGATGCAGGAAGCGAAAAACATCCGCCAGCGGAAAACTGTGCTGATCCGACAAGGCGATATTGATGCCTTCGTCTGTCGCAGCGGCTTGCAATTCGAGGTTGAAGGAACGGCAGAAGCGTTTCCGGAGCGCGAGGCCCCAGGCTTTGTTGATCCGGCCGCCGAAGGGCGCGTGGATCACCAATTGCATTCCGCCGCTTTCATCGAAAAACCGCTCCGCGATGATCGTGGTCTGCGTTGGCACCGCTCCGAGCACCGATCGGCCTGCAACGATGTACTCGACGGCCTGCTCCGCGCCGGATCGATCGAGTCCACATTCGTCTTCAAGCCAGCGAACTGCGCCCGCGGTGGCTTCCAAATCCCGAAGTGGCGGGCGATAGGCGATTCCTTCTGTCATGTCAGCGATCTTCTGCCGCAATTCCGCGACTTGCTGGGAAAGCTCGCGAGTACGAGCAGGGGCTTCGCCGCGCCAGAAAGGAACATTCGGTGGCGCGCCTTTCGCATCTTCCACCAGTACGCGGCCTGATTCGATGCGACGAATCCGCCAGGAGCTATTTCCAAGGAGCATGATGTCGCCGCGTAAACTTTCCACGGCGAAATCCTCGTCGACGGTACCGACGTGGGCTCCCTCGGGCTCAGCCACCACTGCGTAAAGCGCATTGTCGGGAATCGCGCCGCCGCTGGTGATCGCCGCGAGGCGGCTTCCCCGCCGGGCGCGTACCCGGCCATTTACTCGATCGCGATGCAAATAGGCGCCGTAGCGGCCGCGGCGGGCGTTGATTCCCTCTGAAAGCATCGCAATGACTTCATCGAAATCGCTGCGCTCGAGACCGCGATACGGGTATGCACGGCGCACCAGCGCGAAAAGGTCGTCTTCGCTCCAGTCTTCCGACGCGCATGCGGCCACAATTTGTTGCGCAAGAATATCCAGAGAGTTCTCGGGGATGCTGATGCGGTCGAGGTCGCCGCGACGCATGGCTCGCACGAGTGCGGCACATTCGATGAGTTCACTGCGCGTCATGGCAAAAATGCGGCCCTTTGGAATCGCTCCGTGCCAATGGCCCGACCGGCCGATGCGCTGCCATGCCACTGCAATGGACCTGGGCGAGCCGATCTGGCAAACCAGATCCACGGTGCCGATATCGATTCCAAGTTCCAGTGAAGCAGTCGCCACCAGCGCTTTCACCTCACCGGCCTTTAATTTCTGTTCCGCCTCAAGCCTCAACTTGCGTGACAAGCTTCCGTGATGAGTCGCCACAGCCTCCTTCCCCAATCGTTCCGCCAGGTGATGTGCCACTCTCTCCGCCAATCGGCGAGTATTCACGAACAGCAGAGACGAGCGATGTTGCACGACGAGCTGGGCAAGCCGGTCGTAAATCTCGTCCCACATTTCGTGCGTGGCCACGGCGGCGAGTTCGCTGCGCGGGACTTCCACGGCGATGTCGACGACGCGTTGGTGGCCGATTTGCACAATCACGGGTTCGGGCCGGCCGCTGCCCGCAAGGAAATTGGCGACTAGCTCGATAGGCTTCTGCGTGGCGGACAAACCGATCCGAACTGGAGGCCGATCGGCAAGCGCCTCCAATCGTTCCAAGGAGAGAGCCAGATGCGTTCCGCGTTTGTCATCCGCGACGGCATGAATTTCGTCGACGATGACCGTTTCGACGGATCTGAGAATTTCGCGGCTTTTCTGAGCCGTGAGCAAAATGTATAGGGACTCCGGCGTCGTTACGAGGATGTGCGGCGGGCGCTTCAACATGGCGCGCCGTTCTTTCATCAAAGTATCGCCGGTGCGAACGGCCGTGCGGATCTCGGGCATAAGGAAGCCATGCTCGCCGGCAATTTGCAGAATTTCGCCGAGGGGTTGCTCCAGGTTCTTCTGAATATCGTTGCCGAGAGCCTTGAGTGGAGACACATACAAGACTTGCGTTGCGTCGACAAGCTCTCCGGCGATGGCCTTTCGGACTAGCCGATCGATGCAGGTGAGAAACGCCGCCAGTGTTTTTCCGGACCCCGTTGGCGCCGAAATCAGCGTCGTTTTTTTGGCGAGGATATGCGGCCAGCCCTGTGCCTGCGGTTCCGTCGCGGCTCCAAATCGGCCCGTGAACCATTCTTGAACGACGGGATGAGCCCACTGTAAAGCTTCCAAGTTCATAGACATAAAACCTGTAGAAACTGCGTGAATGAGAAGCCCTAGTGTAAACAAGAAATTATACACCTTGGCTCTCAGATAGTTTGTGGAGCAAGAGTGACGCCGCATTTGCGGAAAGTCGTTGAGAGCTCTTCCCTATCGCGGCCTGTGTGGCTCTCCGGCGCATCGCACAAGGAGCGGCGACAGAACAGTCTGCTCCCACGCGCCTGGGGCGTGAAACTGGCCTCCCTTTGACTGAACTTCAGACCAGTATTTTTTTGGACGCGTGCCGAGTAGCCTAATGCTGGAGCACCGTAGGCCCACACCAGCTCTGTGGGAGGGAAAACGTGTTCTGCGAACGCTGCGGCTTAAATTTTCTACCCAAACAATCTGTGTGTGCGCGGTGCAATGTGGCGGCGACGCGGCACTGGTTTCAGCTGATGAGCCTCGTGACGCTGCTGGTCGCGGTGCTTTGCAACGCGCTGGTCGGCCTCCTGGTGCTGCCTCGACTTGCCGCAAGAGAGCACTCGCACTTCCTGTTCCGAGCGTGGCTGTGGTTTGACAATAAGGCCGCACTGTACGGCTGGGTGCCGCTCGCGATCGCGTTGCTCGCGTGGGACTACCTGGTCTGGAAGGCTGCAAGACCAAAGATCAAGGGATGGTTCACGCGGAAACTGCTTACCTTTTCGCTGGCGGCGGGCCTTGCGCCGATGCTGCCCTGGTGGATTCCCGCGGGGCAGCCGCCGGGAGAATTTATGGCGCTGATTGGAAAGTATCCGGGCGTGCC
>Ga0187805_10000894_pt1 | contig 10460 bp, 9 predicted proteins | sample NC_wetland_sal_i_6_FD_132965 | JGI IMG/M metagenome (GOLD analysis project Ga0187805, IMG submission 132965) | Wetland sediment microbial communities from Neuse River Estuary, North Carolina, USA - Control_5 | ecosystem: Environmental > Aquatic > Freshwater > Wetlands > Sediment | place: USA... | reverse complement strand
TCGGCGGAATGGAAGCGCGCTTCACGCTCTGGACGCCCGTTTTCTGTCGTGCTTATCGACCTGGATAAATTCAAAGAAGTGAATGACACCATGGGCCATTTCGAGGGCGATCTCGTTCTGGCGCGCGTGGGACGGCTGCTCGAACAGAAATCGCGGCAGTCCAACGTCGTGGCGCGCTACGGCGGCGATGAGTTCATCGTTCTCATGCCGGAAACCGGCGCGGAACAGGCGCAGGTGCTGGCGGAGCGCTTGCGGCAGTGGTTGGAATCCGATCCCATGCTCGCCGAACATAAGATCACGGGCAGCTTCGGCGTGGCCAGCTTCCCCATGCATGGATTTTCGATTGAAGACATAATTCGCGTCGCCGATGCCGGCATGTACGTTTCGAAACGTTCCGGCGGCAATCTGGTTTCGACAGCGCAGGAGTTGGCCGAGGGTGAGGAGTTCGCGAGGCAGCGCCAACAGATCTCAGCCTATATTGAGGGATTTCTGCAGCGCGAACGCACCGAACCCGGAGATCTGGAAGAACTGATCGCGACCTTGCAGAAACTGTGCAGCAGCCAGGATGGCAGCAACGTAAACCTGCTGAAGGAATCGATCGAATCGCTGAGCCGGGCGGCTGAATCGCGCGAACTCCGAACCGCCGGTCACGGTGATCTGGTGGCGCGTTATACCGAAGTGATCGCCCGCGCTTTGCGGCTTCCCTCAGAAGAGACCGCAGATCTAGTCTATGCCGCGCGCGTTCATGATGTCGGCAAGATCTTCATCCCCGACCGGGTTCTGAACAAGCGCGGACCGCTGACCGATGAAGAGTTTCGTCTGGTGCGGACGCATCCGCATATCGGCGCTGAAATTATCGGTACGATTCCGCACAGCGCGATGATGCGGGACGCGATTCAGCACCATCATCAGAGTTTCGACGGCTCGGGCTATCCTGGCGGGTTGAAAGGCGAGGAAATTCCGCTCTGGGCACGCATTATCGGGGTCACCGATGCCTACGCGAACATGGTGACCGAACAATCACTCTCGGCGGCGCGCACTCCTGAGCAGGCTTTGGATGAACTCGCCCAAATGAGCGGCACGCGCTTCGATGGCATGCTCGTGCGCTTGCTGTTGCGCGCTCTCAAGTCGGAAAGAACCCCGTCCTGCTAAATCTTCCCTCAACTTATTCTCTGATTGGAAGGACCCAACCTCGCCAGATAAAGCGGGAGATCCTGAAGTAGTGTGGCAGATCGTGCTGCGGATGGAATGTAGATTATATCACGTGCATTCGCCAGCTTGTTTCTTCTGCGCCGGAACTCGACAATGCGCTTTATGCAAGGCGCGAAGATCGCAGTGCACGGCATCGAAATGTTCTTTGAGCTTCAGGGGACTGGAGAGCCGCTGTTGCTCTTGCACGGAGGCGGCGGGTGCCACGAAGACTGGGCGTATGCCGGGTGCGATGAATTCGCGCGCAACTATCGTCTCATCCTTCCCGATGCGCGAGGACATGGACGATCAAGCAATCCGCAGAGAAGCATTACACATCGGCAATGCGCGTTCGATATGTTCGGGCTACTCGACCATCTCCAGATTTCGCGCTGCAAGACAATCGGCCTCAGCATGGGGGCCAACATCCTGCTGCACATGGCCACTATGCAGCCAGATCGAATTCAAAAGATGGTGCTCATCAGTCCGGCAGCATACTTCCCGCGACAAGCGCGCGAGGTCATGGGCCAAGTTTCCGTCCAGAATCAGCCGGCCAGGGAATGGGAAACGATGCGAACTCGACATAAGCTGGGCGATGAGCAGATCACGGCACTGTGGGAATGGCAGCACGCAATGAAAGACAGCTACCAGGACATGAACTTCACGCCACCTCTCCTGGGCACGATCCGTGCCTCTACGTTGATCGTCTACGGGGATAGGGATTTTCTTTATCCGATCGAGATGGCGGTGGAAATGTATCGGGCAATCCCACGTTCAGAGCTCTGGGTCGTCCCCAACGGCGGACACGGTCCCATCTTTCGGGAAGCACTACCGCAGTTCTTGCGAACGTCGCTCTTTTTTCTTCTCGACTAGCTTCCAAGTCTTTCGCCGCTATCGAGCAGATGGTCTGCGTACGACGATGTGTTGGCGTCGCCGAGCTAAAAGATGACAAAAAGGGGAGCGTGCCGCTCCCCTTTCCCGCAAACACTCTCCCAGCTTTCCGATCGCACCTTACTTTGCCGATCCGGATTCCATGCCTTCGCTACTCTGGGGTAGTTCGAGAGCGGTCGTCTTGCCCGCGAAGTGAACGCCCGCCAGCGACGACGTGCCATCGGTATTGTTGCTGACGACCGCCGAGTTATTCTGCGCTGGCATTTTCAGTTCCACAACTTTCGCTGGTACCTTGGCCACTACTTTCTTGCCCTGCAGGATGCTGACTTGCGCATCAGGGCCGGTGCCTTCCCATTCCAGCTTGTAGTCGCCGGCTTTCAGCTGCGTGCCGTTGACCATTGTCGGACTCTGCAGCTGCAAATTGCCTTTCGTGGCCGCAAACGCGCTCGAGGCCAGCAGAAGAGCCAACCCCACAACCAAACTCTTCGACATTAATTTCATGATCGCTCCGTTCCTTTTCCGACTAGCGGTCGGAAATCGGCTGGGGCGGCCCGACTCGCAATCAGCACAACAACTGCTTGTTTTTCTGCGCCAATCGCCTACAATGCTCACGACGGGGCCATACAGACAAGCCACAAGCTTGCGCTGCCGCTTGGGGTTTTCTCACCTGGGCCGCCAAACCGAGCGTGAGAGAATCCCAGCCCCGCAACGATTCTGGAACTCACCTGCCGACAGTTGCCTGCCGGTTCCTTGTCTAGATACGTGAGCAACCCGCGTTTGGTTCCATGACCGGATTTCGCGTTTTGCGCCCGTTAGTTCTTTGGACGCGCCACCCCTTTGCTGGATAGCAAGATTCGTTTTTGTTTTGTAAAAACTTAGGACGGAATGACCAGGCGTTACCGGAAATTGTTCACGGGCACGGACGAAGCGTCCGGGACGGGACACTGTTAGTCCGCGTCTCCGTGTTGGCGCTCGACCGACCAGATCGCGGCGTGGTCCTTTTCGAAGGGATAGACGTGGACCATCCAGTTGAAGACGATGGGAATGAATCTTCCGCCTGCCGCGTCGCACGCTTCACGCGTGGCGATTGAGCCTCGCATTCCAAACTGAGGATGCGGCTGGAGACCTTCGCCGATTTTGCTGAGCGGGGCGAGGCAGAAATTCACGTGTTCGTGCCACTGCGCGATGCTGAGCGGAATGCGTTCATCGAGTTGATCTTCGGTGAAGCGCTTGGGAGCGGTGTACATCACGCCGATAAGTTTGTAGTCATCCCCATGCTTTTCGTAAAGGAGCGAAGTGGGATGCTCCGGATTGAAACGGAATTGCGACTCGATGGCATAGGCGGAGCTGGTGAAATGATAGATTTTTTGCGGCAGTTCAGGATGGAAGATCTTGAAACCGTCGGCAAGTGCGGTGCGATAATCGACATATTTCTCTGAAACTTTGCGGGCAGCTTCAACAACGCGCTGCGCACGCTCCCCATCGCCGGGCTTGGGCTGGCGCAGGGCGGTCATCTTCATGTGCGGGCCCATATCCATGTGGCCCTCCATGGAATGCATGGCGTGCGAGGCCGCCTCGCCGTTCATCTCTTTGTCGGAATCCATTGGCATGTCTTTCATGTCCGACATGTCCATACCCGAGCCGGATGGAGCGTTCGGCGTCGAGTTTGCCTGCGTCTGTCCCCACGCGATTGTGCAGGTTGCGAGCGTGATGAAGATCAGTGATCGGCTGCGCATAGGAGATTCCCCCAAAAACTTCTCTTGCTATTAACCCTGATGTACGAGCGAGGTTTCCGCAAGAGTTGCCGATTTCATGCGATTACACAAGTAATGTGAATACTGGATTGCCAGTCCGCGACAGCTCAAATCACCAAGGACATGAAGGAGCACGAAGGAAATCCAGCAGCAATCGTTCATGCAACTTCGCATCCTTTGTGGGTCTCGATTTTGGGAGGGGTTTGGCGAGAAGCGAGAGTTTCTGGTACACCTAGCAGCTTGACGCCGGGAACGATCATCTTTCTCTTCTTCGCGGGCGCGCTCGGTGGAGCGCTCAACTCGGTGGCCGGAGGCGGCAGCTTCATCGCGTTTCCTGCGCTGCTGTTCAGCGGAGTGCCTCCAATTCCCGCCAACGCGACCAATACTATCGCATTGTGGACCGCGGCTGCGGCGAGCGGAGGCGCCTATCGCAAGCGGCTGGGCGTGGCGCGTCGTGTGATGATTCCGCTGGTCACGGTGAGCCTGATCGGCGGCGTGGCCGGCGCTATCCTGTTGCTCAAGACTCCGGCGCAAACTTTCATGCGCGTGATTCCCTGGTTGATATTGGGCGCTACCTTGCTCTTTGCCTTCGGACGCCGGCTCGCTGGCGGGCGGAAATCTGTCGTGGAGCATGAAGCATATGTTGGTGCGTTGGCCGCCACCACATTCTTGCAGCTTGTGGTCGCGATATACGGCGGCTATTTCGGCGGAGGCATGGGCATTGTCATGCTCGCTATGCTGGCTGCGCTGGGCATGACCGACATTCATTCCATGAACGCCCTAAAAAGCGTTATGGGGTTCGTAATCAACGGAGTCGCAGTCGTGGTCTTTGTCGTCGAAAAGGCTGTCTATTGGAAACACGGCGTCGTGATGATCGCAGGCGGCATCCTGGGCGGATACCTCGGCGCACACTATGCGCAAAAACTGCCGCAGGCATGGATTCGCTGGTTCGTAGTTACCGTCGGAACCGGCATGACTGTGTACTTTTTCTGGAACGCATATTGAAAGGCAGGGGCGTGCGCAGAAATCTCAGCCCTTAGCTCACTCTAAGACTTTGTCATCCTGAGGTCTGTGTTTTTTCAGACCGAAGGATCTGTGCAATTGGCTGCGGGTCCACAGGTCCTTCGCCGCAAGAGGCGGGTCAGGATGACAGCGCGGAATTATGCGATAGTCTTCCGGCTTCCGATCCCTGATCGCAGTTTTACTGCATCGGCACCGACACGTGCTCATGAACAATTGCCCACTTGCCGTTTTGGTTTTCCAGGATCGCGGTCCAGCGCATATTGCCCATGTCGACTTTGCCCGACTTGTGCGTCATTTCGAAGGCAACGGTCGCAGTGACCCACGCGGAATTTCCATCAGGGTGAACCACGGTATCGTCGTTGAGCGTGAACTTTGCGTTCTTGTAATCTCCGAGTTCCGTCTTGACTCCCTTTTCATATTCATCCCAACTGGCGTACTTCAGCGGCGCGATGTCGAAGAACGTGTGCGGGCCGCTGGCATAATACATCGCGACATTGTCGGTATTGAGCGTGCCCCAACCGTCCCAGACCTTCTGAAGAGAAGCCTTATCAGGCGCGGCGGGCGCGGCGGATTTCATGGCAGACTTTTTCGTTTGCGCTGCGGCGGAAAGCAGGAGCGCGAAAATACAAAAGGAAACGACGGCCCAGCGATTGAGCGCGGAATGATTGAACATGGAGAGCTCCTCAAAACCCGCCGAATTCTCGCACAGAAACTCAGCGAAAACAACGTCAGCCAAGGGCAGGTCAATCAGATTTCGGTGGGATGCGAGGCGAAATAAATGGAGGGACGCGGTCCGCGTCCCTCCACTGTTTCCTACATCTGCACGTCTTTGATGTGCGTGGCGATGTACCATTTGTTGCCGAATGGATCTTTCACGGCAGCGGTTCGGTCTCCGTACGACTGGTTGGTCGGCTCCTGGAACGAGGTCGCACCCGCCGCGATGGCCTGACGATACACGGCTTCCATGTTTGGCACGTAGAGGTAGAACATGGCATCCATCGGCGCATACTTGCCATGCGCCTCGCCCATTTCAAGAACAGAGTCTCCCACACGAACCACAGCATGATCCACAACTCCGTTGGGCGACGCATACTTCGCGACTTCCTCCGCGTTGAAGGCGCGCTTCAGGAAGCTGATGAACGGTTCGGCGCGCAGCGGATGCAGATACGGATTCACGTTGTGCAGCCCATGAGGCACGTAGCTCTCGCCTTTAGCGGTAGCGATATACCAGAAATTTCCTGCAGGATCTTTGATCGTCGCCGAACGCTCACCATATTCCTGATCGCGCGGCTCGTCGATTGAAATCGCACCCGCGGCCAGGCCTTTGCGATAAACCGCATCGGAGTCTTCCACATACACATGCAAGGCCTGCGCTTGCAGCGTGCCCGGAAACTTCTTTCCCGGAACGCCGCCTCCCATCATGAGAACAGAATCACCGATTCGCGTTTCGCCATGTACGCCGCCGATCGGCGTAGAGACCCGCAGCATTTCCTCGGCCGAAAAAGTCTCTTTCACAAAGTCGAGAAGCGCGTTCCCGTCGGCCGCGACGAGATATGGCGTAACCATGCGGAAGCCGCGAGGAACCGGATCTACGCCAGTTGGCTCTTTGCGCATCTGCCCGCCCTCGGGCCCGACGTGCAGTTGGCCATGCCGGCGATGCATCTCCTCGACTGACATCTCTTCGATCACTTGACGGATGTTCCACGAGTAGCCAAAGGGATCGGTCAACGTCGCCTCGCGGATGCCATAGAACTGGTCTTTGACCGGACGAACGATTTGCATTCCCTCTTCAACGGCATGCTCCACGAAACGGTCGACATTCTCGACGTGAATGCTCATGCTGACGGGTGAAAATCCCAGTGTTTCAGCGCTGAAGCGGCCGCCTTCGGGCCATTCGTGCGCCAGATTGATCGTCGAATCTCCGATAACAATTTCCGCGTGCGGAATATCGCCTCCGATTTCGAAGCGGAACGTTTCTTTTGCGCCCAGCGCTTTCGTGTAGAACTCGATCGCTTTGGCTGGATCTCGGAATGACAAATTTGGCGAGGCGGTGGCGTGAACGCCGGCAACGGGCTCAGCAGTTTTCGGCTCAAGAACGGTAGACATACGTTTTTTCCCCTCTAATTCAGATTTCAATCGTGCCTTGAAACTTGCGCTCGGCAGATTGCGCAATTCTGCCGCAATGCGCACCAGTGGCTCGATCTCCGCGTCTACCTTGCCCAGCCGGCCATCGGTTCGCGCCAGCATTCCATCGACAGCCCGATTGAGCTGCTCGAGTTTTTTCTGGTCAAGCTTGTTCGGTTCGCCCTTGCCCGGATTTAGAGAGCGCTTAGGCATCGGCACCCTCCATGCGCGCCCGCAACGTGCTCAGCGCGCGAAACTGTAGTTGCTTCACGGCTCCTTCAGTCTTGTGAATCTCACTTGCCACTTCTTTAATGCTTTTCTGATCGACAAATCTCAGCACGACCACGCGTTTCTGCTCGGCTGGAAGCGTTTCAATCAGCCGGAACAAGGTCGCCCGCCGCTCCACTTCTTCGATCTCCGCCGGGGTTACGCTGCCGGTCTTTCCCGCTAGGCTCTTGCCTGATCCGCTTTGGACGATCTCGCCGCTGGCCGCTTCAATCTGTCCTTCGTCCGGCACCTCGCGCGCTGCGTGCTGCCAGCGATCTGAGATCAGATTCGCCGCGATCCGGAAAAGCCATGCTGCAAACGGAATTCCGCGCCACTCAAAGCGTTTCAGGTTGGCCAACGCCTGATGGAAAACATCCGCGGTAATGTCTTCCGTCTCGGCGCGATTGCCGACCCGGCGGACGACATAGGCATACACGCGTTCGAAATTCAATTCGTAGAGCTCGGCAAAGCGGGCGGGATCGTGCTGCGCAGCTTCGATCAGAAGCCGCTCGTCCGCTTCTTTCTTCAGAGCCTTCAACGAATTCTCCGCGGTTTGCTTACAGTGGAATAACCGTGGTACGGGGGAAAAGGTTACGCCGCGAAATCATTGAGCCGTCGTGCTCGCAGCATAGTACAACGCCTCGAGTGCAGCTTGCACTTTTCGAGATAATGCTTCCATATCGCGCACCGTAAGCCCAGCCGTCGGAATCGGCTCACCCACGCGCATTTCCAGCGGCCGGCATTTGATGTGATAGGTGTCCATAGGTAGAAGCTGGAACGTGCCGACTAGCGCGATTGGAACGATATCGACCTGCGCCTTGATCGCGAGAAAAAATGCACCGGGAAGAAATGGCTTGATGTGTCCATCGTCGGTGCGGCCGCCCTCAGGGAAGATCACCAGCGGCATGCCGGCTCTCAAGCTCTTCACCGCCGACTTGATCGCGCCGACTGAACGCGTGGGATTCTGCTGATCGAGGCAGATCTGCCCTGATCGCTTCAATTGCCATCCGACCACCGGATATGACAGCAGCTCTTTCTTGAATGCGATGCGAAATTGGAACGGCAGGTTGACGTAGAGAACCGGGATGTCGAGCGCCGAGGCATGATTGGCCGCGTAAACGTGCGGCTTGCCCGTGTCAATCTTTTCCATGCCACTGACGGTGACGGGCGAAAAGATCGATTTCATGATCAGCCACGACCATGCGTAAGAAAACCAGTGCAGCCGGCGGCCATCGCGGTCGAAAAGCCCGCCGGGCAGCGCGACCAGGCCTAAGACCAGCGTGTAAACCCAGATCAGCGGATCGAAAAAGAAATAAGAGCGGAGGCGGCTCAGCCAACCGTATTTTCGTCCGGGAATCGCGTGCGGACTCGGGCCCTCCCCGTTGCGCTCAGGCGCAGCAGATTGCCCAGTTTCGCTTTCCATTTGGTCAACGGGAGAATTGGACGCCGCCATTGCTTGTATTCTAGGGGAAATTGCGGGCAAGCCGCCTCTAAATTCGCACACCAAGAATGGCCATGACTTCACCGACCAGATAGATCGATCCGGTAACGACGACAACGGCAGCCGTTCGAGCCAGCCTGCGAGCCCGCTGCAGAGCTTCACCGACATCGGCGATTAGGTCGATCTGGCTTCCGGTCCGCTGCGCTGCTTCCTGAATTTCTTCGGGCGGAGCGGATCGAGGATTTCGCGGACGTGTCGCAATCACACGTTCTGCCAGCGGAAACAGAATTTCCGCCATCTCGGCAATGGCTTTGTCGCGCATCGCGCCGAAAACGAAAATCAGCCGCCGTTCGTCATATTGCTCTGATAGTGCTGAACGCAGCGCCCACGCTCCCGCCGGATTATGCGCCACATCGAATACAGTTTCCGGCCATTCGTCATGCGGCGGCAGAACTTGAAACCTTCCCGGCCAGCGGACCTCGCGAATACCGCGCTCAATCGATTCGGCTGTGATCCCGGGCTTCGCGTCTTGGCCGATTCCTTGCTGGCCCAACTCTTCCGCAGCGGCGATGGCCAGCGCGATGTTGCGCAACTGATGCCGCCCCACCAAGGGAGTCTCGACCAAAATCTGTTCCCGCATGACGGCCAGCGGGTATCGGTAGTGTGGCTGACCAATGCACGCTGCGCTCTCGGTACTCGGTACTCGGTACTCGCTACTCGCAGGCGAAACCGGCGGCACGTACTGCACCGCGCTGACGGCGTGCGCGTTGAGTTCGAGAATCGCATTGCCGATCACATCGTTGGCTTCCGGCTGTTGCGGAAGGGTCACAACCACTCCGCCCGGCCGGATGATTCCCGCCTTCTCGCGGGCGATCTCGGCAACAGTGTTGCCTAGAAATTTCTGATGATCGAGGGAAATGTCGGTGATCACGCTAACCAGCGGCTCGACCACGTTGGTCGCATCCAGCCGCCCGCCCATGCCGACTTCGAGCACCGCAATGTCAACGCGTTCGCGGCTGAAATGCAGAAACGCAATCGCGGTCATCATCTCGAAAAAGCTCGGATGCCAGGGTAGAACTCCCTGCTTGATCAGCTGCTCGGACACGCGATCGACTTCGCCGTGCAGACGCGCGAAAGCATCGTCATCGATTTGCTCGCCATTTATCCGAATCCGCTCGTTAATGCGCACCAGGTGCGGCGAGGTATAGAGAGCGGTCTTTAATCCTGAGGCCCGCAAAATGGACGCGAGCGTGGCGGCGATCGATCCCTTGCCGTTCGTACCGGCAATCAACACGCTCGGAAACGTTCGCTCCGGATGGTCGAGCGCGGCGAGCAGCACGCGCATGTGCGCCAGGTCGAACTTATGCGATGGCGTCTGCGCCAGTTCGTGGCCCAGCGCAAACATACTCGCAACCGCAGTTTCATAGGACATGGATCAGCTTTCAGCCATCAGTCTTCAGCTTGGTCTAGCAGACTATCCACTTTCGGAATAGCGGCAAATTGAGAAGGCGGCGGGCCGAACCGCTAGCCAGAGTTGCTCCAGACCGTAGTTTAACTGACGGCTGGCAGCTGAGAGCTGGTAGCTGGAGTCATAAACTCCAGCGCACGCGCGATGTAGGGCTTGAGCTGCTTGCGAGGCACGACCGCATCAAGCATGCCGTGCTGCAGCAGGAATTCGCTGCGTTGAAATCCCGGCGGGAGCTTTTGCCGGATCGTCTGCTCGATCACACGGGGTCCGGCGAAGCCAATCAGGGCGCCCGGTTCGGCGATGT
>Ga0187805_10000893_pt1 | contig 10461 bp, 7 predicted proteins | sample NC_wetland_sal_i_6_FD_132965 | JGI IMG/M metagenome (GOLD analysis project Ga0187805, IMG submission 132965) | Wetland sediment microbial communities from Neuse River Estuary, North Carolina, USA - Control_5 | ecosystem: Environmental > Aquatic > Freshwater > Wetlands > Sediment | place: USA... | reverse complement strand
TTAAAGGAGTATGGGAACCAGTTTTACATTACGAGTACGACGGGCGAAAAGGCTCGCATTTATCCGATGAAAGTTTGGTCGGGGATTGAAGACAAGTTGGAGAAGGTCTCTAGTCAGAATCGGGCCAAGAGAAAGTTCCTGATGCGAACGAGTTATTACGGGCAGGTGGCGGAGATGGACGGGCAGGGCAGAGTGCTGGTGCCTGCCGTTCTGCGCGAGTCAGCACAGATGAAGGGCGAAGTGGATGTATTCGGGAACCTCGACTACCTCGAGGTCATGAACCACACTCGCGTGCTCGACGACCTGAAGAATGCGCCGTATACCGAAGAGGACGACAAGGCCTTGGAAGATCTGGGGATTTAACTGGGAAGTGGCGAGTGGCGACTGACGAGTGGCGAGAGTCAAAGCGAGAGCCACATACGCCGGTGATGTTGGAAGAGGTGCTGGAATGGCTGGGCATCAGGCCGGAAGGAACGTATATCGACGCCACGGTGGGAGCCGGCGGACATTCGGCGGCGATAGCCGAAAAGCTGACGTCGGGCCGGCTGATCGGCCTGGACCGGGACGCACAGGCGTTAGAGCTGGCGCGGGAGCGGCTGAAGAGTTTCGGAACGAAAGTGACCCTGGTGCAGTCGCCGTTTTCGAGGATTGTGGAGGTCGCACACGAGTTGGGGATTCGGAAGGTGGACGGGGTCTTGGCAGACTTGGGAGTTTCGAGCATGCAGCTTGATCAGGCCGAGCGAGGATTTTCGTTTCGCGAGGCGGCCGAGCTGGATATGAGAATGGATGCCGTGAACGACGAATTGACGGCAGGAGACATTGTGAATCGCTGGCCCGAAAAAGAGATGGCCGATTTGCTCTACCGCGAGGCGGATGAGCACGATTCCAGAAGGATCGCCAGGGCGATCGTACGAGCGCGGCCGATCAGAGATACCGCGCACCTGGCAACGGTTGTGGCAGGGGCCCGTAAGCACTGGGGAAGGCAGAGACTGCATCCCGCAACAAAAACGTTTCTGGCGCTGCGGATAGCGGTGAATCGAGAGATGGAGGAACTCGGGCAGTTTCTAACGCGGACCCCTGACACATTAAATTCCGGCGGGCGCATGGTGGTGCTGAGTTACCACTCGCGCGAAGACCGCATCGTGAAGCACGCATTCCAAGAGGGAGAGCGTCAGGGGACGCTCCGAGTGCTCACCCGTCACGTGATCCAGCCGACCGAGGAAGAGAAGGCGGCGAACCCGCGTTCGCGAAGCGCGAAACTGCGGTGCGCAGAAAGAGTGTAGTTATGAGCGGCAAGAGAAAAAGAGGAGTAGCGGCGGAGTTTCATACCGTCAAGCGAATCGACAATTCCCGGCTGGTGCGCAACGTCGAACCTGCAAAGCTACGGAGTCTCTGGCGGAGCGTGGCGCTGGGCAGCATCGTTGCGGCATTTTTCATGCTGTACATTTTCCAGCATTTTCGCTGTATCGATTTGAGTTTTCAGCTTGAAGATCTGAAAGCCCAGCAAACGAAAGCAGTGGCGTTGAATTCAGAGCTGAAACTGGAAATTGCAGGGCTGCGAGATCCGATGCGGATTGACGTCATTGCCCGGCGCCGGCTTGGCCTGACAGAACCGTTGCCGTCGCAAGTGCAAGAATATGACGAACCCGACGGCGCGGAAGTGGCCGCGCGATACGTGCGGCCGAACCACGTGCCGTGAACCCGCCGGCAGGCGTGGCGTTCCCAAACAAAAATTTTACCGTAACTGTGAGCTTCCGACCGGAGCGTTTGCCGACCTGAATTCGTTATGCGACAAGACCGCGTCCACGTCCGTTTGCTCATCATTGCCGGGGTGGCGCTTTTGTGGATGGGAGCGGTATTCGGGCGGCTGACGTACCTGCAACTCTTCCTTCATGGCGAATACCTGGCGCGGGCTCTGCGCCAGCAACAGCGCACCATCGAAATAACTCCGGAGCGCGGCGCGATCTACGACCGGAACAAAAGGCCACTGGCGATGAGCATCCCCGTGGATTCGGCGTTCGGAGTGCCTTCGGAAATTGCGGACGAGCATCTGGCGGCGCGACTGCTGTCAGGGGTGGTGGGGGTTCCGGAGGAAGTGCTTGAAATGCGCTTCGAGTCTTCCCGGTCGTTTGTTTGGATTTCGCGGAAGCTGCCGCCCGAAAAGGCGCAAGCCATTACGGCGCTGAATCTAAAGGGAGTCTACCTCCAAAAGGAGAACCAGCGGTTTTACCCCAAGCGGGATCTTGCGGCGCACGTGCTGGGCTTCGTCGATATGGACGAGAAGGGGCTCGGGGGGATCGAATACGAACTGGACCACGAGATTCGGGGTGAGAGCGGGAAGATCGTGGTGATGGAGGACGCGAAGAAGCGCTGGTTCGACGCCAGCCAGGCCAAGCTGAACAATGGCGCGGAGGTCGTGCTGACACTGGACGAAGAAATTCAGTACCTCGCGGAGCGCGAACTGGGCGCGGCCATTGCGCAGACCCACGCAATTGCGGGGACTGCTATCGTTATGAATCCGAATAACGGGGAGATTCTGGCGCTGGCGAACTGGCCGACGTTTAACCCTAATAAAGCCAGCGAAGCGCCCACGGAAGCGCGCATGGATCGCGCGGTAGGCGCGCTTTACGAGCCGGGCTCAACCTTCAAGCTGATCACTCTGGCGGCGGCTTTCAACGAAGGAATCACGCGGCCTGACGAGGTCTTCGATTGCGAGAACGGCAGTGTGCTTGTGGCGGGACACCGGATCCACGACCACAAGCGGTTTGGCTTGCTGAACGTTTCGCAAATTCTCGCAGAGTCGAGCGACGTGGGCGCGATCAAAATCGCGCTGCGGTTGCAAGCGCCCCGATTTTACGACTACATCCGCGCTTTTGGCTTTGGCGCGCTCACGGGGGTCGATTTGCCGGGTGAGAGCAGGGGCATCCTACGGCCCGTGAATGACTGGGGAGCGTTCTCGATTGGCTCGATCTCGATGGGACAGGAGATTGGGGTTACGCCCATCCAACTGATCAGCGCGGTTTCGGCAATCGCCAATGGCGGATTGTTGTACAGGCCGCACGTTGTGGAGGAGTTGGAGCGAGATGGTCGGGCGTTGCCCGCCGAGGGCGTGTCAACGCCGACGGAACCGCGGCGCGTCATTCGTCCGGAAACTGCGGCGACCATGCGCCGGCTGATGGAGGGCGTGGTGTTGCGCGGAACCGGACCTCTAGCCCATCTCGATGGGTGGACCTCCGCCGGAAAAACGGGTACGGCGCAAAAAATCGATCCAACGACGGGACGCTATTCGCGGACCCAGTACATCGCTTCCTTCACGGGATTTGCGCCCATCAACAATCCGGCCGTGACCATCCTGGTGTCGCTGGATTCTCCCGTCGGACTGCACGAAGGCGGAGAAGTGGCCGCACCGGTGTTCAAACGCATCGCCGAGGAGGTCTTAACGTATCTCGACGTGCCGCGCGATGTTCCGCTCAATCCGAAGCTCATCCAAGCGGCCTATCAGAATCAGACAAAGGAAGATGGGAAGGGACTAGAGGATCTTTCGTCCGTGGATTTTTCTGGACAGAGCGATCCGGCCCCCGCGACACCGCAGACAACGAGAGCCGATGGGCAGGGGCAAACGGATAGCAAGAAACCGCCTTTGACGGTAGCGGTGGACCAGGGCGGTGAAATCGAAGTGCCGGATTTTAGCGGGAAAACCATGCGCGAGGTGGCTGATATCTCGTTGAAGCTCGGGCTCGAACCTGTATTGGTTGGCAGCGATCTTGCTACGGATCAATCGCCGGCGGCCGGAGCGAAGATGAGGCGCGGCGCGAAAATCACGGTGCGCTTCGGGACACCGGCCGAGAAGAATTCGAAGCCGCGTCCAGGAAACAGGAATTAGGATGAGAACTGGATTGAGCCATATAGAAGACGTAACACGCAACCCGAATACGAACCACGCCGATGAAGGCCGAGAAGATTCATCGCCGCCACGCCTCCCTCCGCAAAACGTGAAACTGCGCGAGTTATTCCAGGGAACAGAAGCGAGCGTTCCCGCGTCCGCACTGGAGTTGGAAATACGCCAGGTCGCGTGTGATTCGCGAAAGGTGCAGCCCCGCGCGCTTTTTTTTGCATTGCATGGCGCGAAGGCGGACGGCAACGCGTTCATCCGCGATGCGGTATCGCGAGGCGCTGCGGCGATTGTGAGCGAAGACGCGGCGCCCGCAGCCTTACCTTCCAGCGTTGCGTGGATTCAAGTTAGCGAGGCGCGCAAAGCGCTCGCGGTTGCGGCAGCGAACTTTTTTGGGCATCCGGCCGATGCCTTGCGGCTTGTCGCGGTGACCGGCACAAACGGAAAAACCACGACTACTTCGTTGATTGACGCGATTGTGAAAGCCTCCGGCGCGAAGACCGGCCTCTTCGGAACGATTGCGTATCATACGCCGCTCGGCGAGTACCCCGCGCCCAACACCACGCCGGAATCGGTTGACCTACAGGGGTTTCTCGCGGAGATTCGGGATGCGGGCGGAAAGTACGCCGTGTTGGAAGCAAGTTCGCACTCGCTCGCGATGGACCGCTTATGGGGCTGCCACTTCGCGGCGGCTGTTTTTACGAATTTGACGCGCGAGCACATGGACTATCACAAAACGTTTGAAGATTATTTCGAGGCTAAAAAGAGGCTGTTCGAAGGTACGGGCGCCGGCGCGCCGGACGCCGCGGTAATTAACACGGATGATGAGTATGGCAAACGCTTGTGCGGACTGGCTAAGAAAATCGTTACCTACGGTCTCGAATCCGACGCCGAGATCACCACGAAAAAATTCCAACTGACGTTCAACGGTCTGGCATTCGCGGCGCAAACGCCTAACGGAAAAGTGCAGGTTGCATCGCGCCTGGTGGGCCGCATAAACGTTTATAACATTCTCGCGGCGATTGGAGCTGCCCAGGCGTTGGAGCTTTCGAACGACATCATCGAAACCGGAATACGTGATCTCGAGAGCGTTTCCGGACGCTTCCAGCGCATTGATTTGGGTCAGCCGTTTTTTGTCGTGGTCGATTATGCCCATACGGACGACGCTCTCGAAAATCTGATTCGCACCGCGAGAGAATTAAATCCCAAAGGCCGAATCATCACGCTTTTCGGGTGTGGCGGCGGAAAAGACCGCACCAAACGTCCCGTGATGGGAGAGGTGACCGGACGTCTGAGCGACTTGACGATTCTCTCGAGCGACAATCCGCGAAACGAAGATCCCTTGAAAATCATCAGCGACATAATCGTGGGCCTGCAAAAAACAGCTGGAAAGTATTTGATCGAACCGGACCGCGAAAAGGCCATCGGCGTAGCGATGGACGAAGCGCGGGCAGGAGACATCGTGCTGCTGGCCGGCAAAGGTCATGAGAATTATCAAATTCTCGCCGACCAGACGCTCGAGTTTGACGACCGCGACGTGGCGCGGCGCGCTCTAAGCGAACGGGGATATAGTGGGGCGCAGACCGAAACTGGTATTGGAAAGCCGAAAAACGGCTCAGGGTTTGGCACGTAGCGCGCTTGTCTAGTTTGGCTAGAAAGTGTGACGAGGGCGCGCGAGCCAGTAGTCAACTCGCGAAAGGAGGAGCCCTCAAAATACGGTGAATACAAACCGATGCGCGGGGTATCTGCGTAAAGCGAACCCCTTGAGGCATTTATGCGGTGGACGATTGCACAGGTGGCTGGCGCTCTGGGTGCTACGGCGGGGGCAGGACTCGACCCCGTGGCCCGGGTGGCCGGCGTCTCGATTGATTCTCGCACGGTACGTGCAGGAGAACTGTTCGTTGCCGTCCACGGACCGCGGCACGATGGACACGATTACGTGGAGGGCGCGCTGGCGCGCGGAGCGCTCGCCGCAGTGGTGGCGCAGCAACAAGCGGGCCGCTACGGGGAGGCCGTCCGGAATCGCTGCATTGTCGTGGGAGACACTTTCGAAGCGCTCAAACAGCTCGCGCGGGCTGTGCGCGAAGCTTGGGGCGGGAAAATTGCCGGCGTCACAGGCTCCGTGGGCAAGACCACTACGAAAGAGATCCTGGCGGCACTGTTGGGCGCGAAACTGCGGGTCTTGAAGTCGGAAGGAAATTTTAATAACGAATACGGGCTGCCGCTAACGCTGTTTCGTTTGGACGAAACGCACCAAGCGGCGGTGCTCGAGATGGGCATGTCTCGGCGCGGAGAATTGGCGCGGCTCGCGGCGATTGCCCGCCCCGATGTAGGAGTGGTGACGCGCGTTGCGCCCGCACATTTGGAATTTTTTTCCTCGGTGGATGAGATTGCGCTGGCGAAGCGCGAGTTGATCGAGGGGCTGAATGGGCGCGAGTCGACTGCAGTGCTGAATGCGGATGATCCGCGCGTCGCAGCGTTCGGTGCGTTTGCGCCGGGGCGCGTGGTGACATACGGAATCGATGCACCGGCGTTTTTCTCGGCGGAGGCGATTGAAGACCGCGGAGCGCTGGGTTCGGCGTTTGATTATGTGAGTCCCGAGGGCCGCGTGCGATTGGAGCTTCCCGTGCCAGGCCGCCATGCGATTTACAACGCGCTGGCCGCGCTAGCCGCTGCAAGCGTCTGGAACATCGGGGCGGCGGAAGCGCAGAGCGTTTTTCGTACGCTGCGCGTGCCGGCGATGCGCGGCGAGTTGCTGCGGTTCTCGAATGGAGCGGCACTGATCAACGACAGCTACAACTCGAGTCCGGCCGCGCTGCACGCGATGGTGGCGGTGCTGGCAGCCACGCCAAATTTTCAGCGCAGGATCGTAGCTGCGGGCGAAATGCGCGAGCTAGGTCCGGCTTCGCCGGCGCTGCATCGCGAAGCGGGGATTTTCACGGCCAAAACGGGCAAAGTCGATTGGGTGATCGGCGTCGAAGGCGATGCCGAGCAAATCGTGGAAGGCGCGGTGTCCGCGGGAGTTCCGCGGGCGCAGACGAAGTTCTTCAAGTCTTCCGAGGAAGCGGCGAAATTTCTGGAGGAGTTCCTCAGGCCAGGCGACGTGTTGCTAGTGAAAGGTTCGCGAGGAGTGAAAATGGAACGCATCGTCGAAGCGCTGCTGACGCGCTACGTCGCTCCTGGCGAGCTTCCGCGGCAGGAGGTACGTCACTGAAATGCTTTACTACCTCCTCTACCACGTTTTGCAGCCTTACTTCAGCCCGCTCAACGTTTTTCGCTACATCACGGTTCGCACCGTTTATGCAAGCTTGACGGCGATGTTTCTCGGGCTGGTCTTTGGTCCTTGGCTGATTCGGCGATTGCGGGAGCTGCAGATTGGGCAGTACATCCGTGAAGAGGGGCCTCAAGGGCATCAGAAAAAGGCTGGCACGCCTACGATGGGCGGCGTGCTGATTGTTTTATCGACGGCTGTCCCCACGCTCCTGTGGGCAGACCTGACCAATCCCTTTATTTTACTTTCTCTTTTTGCCCTGATCGGTTTTGCGGCCATCGGTTTCATCGACGATTACGCCAAGGTTTCGAAGCAAAGAAATCTTGGGCTTACCGCGAAAAAGAAAATCTATTTTCAGGTGCTGGTAAGCCTGGTCGTCGGAATCTCGCTGCTCGTTCTCGTTACGCACTACGCGTATTCGACGCAGCTGATGATTCCGTTTTTAAAGCGTTTGCATCCTGACCTGGTCATCCATTCGCTGATGAATTCGGCGCACCTATGGCCTCTGGCTTTTCTTCCGTTTCTGGCCTTTGTTTGTGTCGTCATCGTCGGCTCCTCGAATGCGGTGAATTTGACGGATGGGCTCGATGGGCTGGCCATCGGCTGCACCGTCATCGCCGCGGGAGCGCTCACGGTGCTTACCTATGTCAGCAGCAATTCACGCTGGGCGACATATCTCGAGATTCAGTACATCCCGCGCGTCGGCGAGTTGACGGTATTTTGCGGAGCGCTCGTGGGCGCATCGCTCGGCTTCCTGTGGTACAACGCCCACCCCGCCGAAATTTTCATGGGCGATGTCGGCTCGCTCTCGCTTGGCGGAACGCTGGGCACCGTCGCCGTCATTATCAAGCAGGAGATACTCTTGTTTTTTGTGGGCGGGATATTCGTCATCGAAGCGCTCTCGGTGATCTTGCAAGTGGGCTCGTTCAAATTGCGCGGGAAACGTATCTTCCGTATGGCGCCGATCCACCATCATTTTGAATTGCTGGGTTGGAGCGAATCGAAGGTTATCGTTCGGTTCTGGATTGCTGCGCTGGTCTTTGCGCTCTTTGCGCTGACGACGCTGAAGTTGAGGTAGAAGGGATTGAAGCCAGGCGAGTTTGGAAGAGAACCATGCCAACTGGGATCGACTTGCGAGGGAAGCGCGTTCTGGTGGTCGGGCTGGCCCGGACGGGCGTCGCTACGGCTCTTTTTTGCGCGGCTCGAGGCGCGCAAGTGACCGCGACGGACTCTCGCACCGAAAGCGAGATCGGCGAAGCAGTCGCAAAATCAAAGGCTGCAGGCGTGACGCTCGAACTCGGCGGCCATCGGGAGAAAACTTTCTTGGAGCAGGAGTTGATTATCCCGAGCCCGGGCGTGCCCGCCGATGAAGCGCATTTGCAGGCCGCGCGTGCGAAAGGCATCACGATTTGGAGCGAGATCGAGCTGGCCTTCCGATTCATGAAGGGTCGCTTGATTGGTATTACCGGTTCGAACGGAAAGACGACGACGACATCGCTCGTCGAACATATTTTGAAGACGGCTGGAATGCAGACCATTCTCGCAGGGAATATTGGAACGCCACTCATCGCATCCGTGGACGCCATGAGGGATGACACCTGGACGGTCGTCGAGCTCAGCAGCTTCCAACTCGAGCTGATTGACACGTTTCGCCCGAATATCGGCGTGTTTCTAAACTTGACGCCGGACCATCTCGACCGTCACCACACGTTCGAAGCGTATGGGTCTGCAAAGGCGCGGATTTTCGAAAATCAGTCCGGCGAAGACGCGGCCATTTTGAACGCGGATGATGAGGCAACAGCGCCGTACGCTCCCTCGCTTCCTCGCGTGTATTGGTTCAGCAGGAAACAACGCGTTGCTCAGGGCGCGTATGTTCGAGATGAGCAAATCGTCTTCCGCCAAGATGGTGCGGAAGAAATCCTGCTCAAGCTGGAAGACATTCCGCTGGCCGGCGCGCACAACGTGGAAAACGTGCTGGCTGCAGCAGTCGCCGCGCGGCTGGCCGGAGCACCCGCCGTAGCGATCGCCAAAGGCGTGAGCACGTTCGCGGGAGTAGAGCACCGCCTGGAGTTCGTCGCCGAAATCGGGGGCGTGCGCTACTTCAACGATTCGAAAGCGACCAACGTGGATGCCACGCTCAAGGCGCTCGACGCGTTTCCCGGCCGCATTCTGGTGATTCTCGGCGGAAAAGATAAAGGAAGCGATTACACCGTCCTGCAAAAGCCGTTGCGGGAAAAAGCGATTCTCGCCCTCCTCATTGGCGCGGCGGCGCAAAAAATCGAAACGCAAATTTCAGGCAGCGTGGCGCTCGAGCGTGCGGAAACGCTCGAGCGCGCCGTCGAAATCGCCTCACACGCGGCGCAACGTGGCGACGTTGTGCTGCTCGCCCCAGCTTGCGCCAGTTTCGACCAGTTTCAGAACTATGAGCATCGCGGACGCGTCTTCAAGGAATTGGTGGCACAGCTCGAAAAACAAGCCGCTGGTGCAAGTTCCGGGAAAAGGTGAACGAAGGTGCCGAAACGTCTCGAGATGGACCGGTGGCTGTTCGGAGTGACGGTGGCGCTGTGCCTGTTCGGCGCCGTCATGATCTTCAGCGCCTCGGCGGTCACAGCGGAAAAAGAGTTTGGCCAGGGCTACTATTTTCTGGTCCGGCAGCTCGCCTGGCTGATTCTGGGATTCCTCGGAATGTTTGCTTTGATGCGCACGGATTATCGCCGCTTGCGTGAGCCCGCTGTCGTTTACACAACGGTTTGCGTGGTCCTGTTGCTGCTCGTCGGTACTTTTTTTCTGGACAAGTCTCACGCGACCCATCGTTGGATTCGTTATGGACCTGTCGGGATTCAGCCCTCTGAACTGGCCAAACTGGCGGCAATTCTCTATCTCGCGTGGTTTCTGGACCAAAAACGCCGCAGCGCAGCCTCGATGAAGTTTTGCAAGCAGGATTTTCTTCAGACCATTCTACCCGCCGCGGGGCCGGTTCTGGTTTGCGTGCTCCTCATTTTGATGCAGCCAGACCTGGGGACTGCGATGGACATTGTGCTGGTGGCTACCGCGATTCTTTTCGCCGCGGGAATGTCCTGGAAATGGCTCGCGGCAGGAGCCGTGGCCTCTTTGCCGGCCCTTTATTTCCTGCTCTTTCATGTTTCCTACCGCGCGGTGCGCGTTACCGCTTTCATTAATCCAGACTCTGACCCCCAGGGCGCGGGTTTTCAACTGACACAGTCCCTCATCGCGGTGGGCTCCGGCGGCTTCACCGGGGTGGGCCTGATGGAGAGCAAACAAAAGTTGTTCTATTTGC
>Ga0187805_10000891_pt1 | contig 10466 bp, 10 predicted proteins | sample NC_wetland_sal_i_6_FD_132965 | JGI IMG/M metagenome (GOLD analysis project Ga0187805, IMG submission 132965) | Wetland sediment microbial communities from Neuse River Estuary, North Carolina, USA - Control_5 | ecosystem: Environmental > Aquatic > Freshwater > Wetlands > Sediment | place: USA... | reverse complement strand
GGAGCAGGGTGTACACGTGCAGCTGGCTGTAGTGGACGAGCGTGACGCCGGGAAGATTGCGGGCGGCCTTGACCAGGTTGGCCGCCAGATCGTGGGTGACGATGACGGCGTGGGGCGCGCCGATCCCGTCCAGGAACTCCGCCATGGCCTTGGTCTTGTGGCTGGCCGGCAGGAGGGCGTCGAGCACGATCAGGTTGTTCTCGCGGATCCTCTCGGCCAGGGCCGAGCGGAGCGCCTGCTTGCGCATGCGCTTGTTCATGCCGATGGCGTGGCTGCGCGGCTTGGGGCCGTGGGCGACCCCGCCGCCGCGCCGCTGGGGCGCCTTCTTGTCTCCGGCGCGGGCGTTTCCGGTGCCCTTCTGGCGGTAGAGCTTGCGGGTGCTGCCCTGCACCATCGAGCGCGTCTTGACCGCGTGCGTGCCGGACTGGGCCTTGGCCTGCTGATGCAGGACGGCGGCGTGCACCAGCGCCGGATGGTACGGCGTCGCGGTAAACGCGTCCGCCAGCTCCAGCTGGCCGGCCGGTTGGCGGTCCATCGTGATCACGGCGATCTGGCCCATGGGCGCTGTTCCTCGGCGGCGATCCGCCCGTCCGCCCCTTTCGGGGCGAAAGGCCGGGCAGCCGCCTTGTTCCCTCTACTTCATGGTGATGTCCACGCCCGCCGAGATGTCGAGCTTCATCAGCGCGTCCATCGTCTGCGGCGAGGGATCGATGATGTACATGACCCGCTTGTGCGTGCGGGTTTCGAACTGCTCCCGCGATTTCTTGTCCACGTGGGGCGACCTGAGCACGGTCACCAGGCTGCGGCGCGTGGGCAGCGGAATCGGTCCGTCGACCTGCGCGCCGGTGCGCCGCACGGCGTTGACGATTTCGCGCACCGTCTGGTCCAGCAGGTTGCAGTCGTATGCCTTGAACCGCACCTTGATCTTCTGCTTCATGTCGCCCCTTTTTGCCGCTGGCATCCGCGCCGCCGGCCTGCCGTGCCGCCGGCCTAAAGCGCGCCCTACTTGGTGATGGCCGAGATCACGCCGGAGCCGATCGTGCGCCCGCCCTCTCGCACGGCGAAGCGCAGCTCGGGCTCCATCGCGATGGGCGTGATCAATTCCACCGAGATTTCCACGTTGTCTCCCGGCATGACCATCTCCGTGCCCTGGGGCAGCTGGATGACGCCCGTCACGTCGGTCGTGCGGAAGTAGAACTGGGGCCGGTAGTTGTTGAAGAAGGGCGTGTGACGCCCGCCTTCTTCCTTGGTCAGCACGTAGATCTGGCCCTTGAAGGCGGTGTGGGGGGTGATGGAGCCGGGCTTGGCCAGCACCTGGCCGCGCTCGATGTCGGTGCGCTTGAGGCCGCGCAGCAGCACGCCCACGTTGTCCCCCGCGCGCCCCTCGTCCAGCAGCTTGCGGAACATCTCCACGCCGGTGACCACGGTGGAGCGCGTTTCCCGCAGGCCCACGATTTCCACCGTATCGCCCACCTTCACGACGCCCTTCTCCACCCGGCCGGTGGCCACGGTGCCGCGGCCCTCGATGGAGAACACGTCCTCCACGGGCATCTGGAACGGCTTGTCCACGGCGCGCACCGGCTCGGGGACGTACGAATCCAGGGCCGCCATCAGGTCCAGGATCGGCTTGTACTCCGGCGCCTTCGGATCCTTGTTTTCCGAATTGAGGGCCTTGATGGCCGAGCCGCGGATGATGGGCGTGTCGTCGCCGGGGAACTCGTACTTGCTTAAGAGCTCGCGGATCTCCAGCTCGACCAGGTCCAGCAGCTCCGGGTCGTCCACCGTGTCCGTCTTGTTGAGGAACACGACGATGGAGGGCACGCCCACCTGGCGCGCCAGCAGCACGTGTTCCCGCGTCTGGGGCATGGGGCCGTCCGCGGCCGAGACCACGAGGATGGCGCCGTCCATCTGCGCGGCGCCGGTGATCATGTTCTTCACGTAATCGGCGTGGCCCGGGCAGTCCACGTGGGCGTAGTGGCGCTTGTCGGTGGAAAACTCCACGTGGCTGGTCGCAATCGTCAGGATTTTGGTCGCATCCCGCCGTCCCTGGGACGCCGAGGCCTTGGCCACCTCGTCGTATCCGACGAATTTGCCCATCCCCCTCAACGCCGCCACCTTGGTGAGCGCCGCCGTCAGGGTGGTCTTGCCGTGGTCCACGTGGCCGATCGTTCCGACATTGACGTGGGGCTTGGACCTGTCGAATTTTTCCTTAGCCATCTTGTCCTCTCGTCAAGCGCTGCGCCTTGCTATGGGGTTCGTCCTTTAGGGTTCAAGGGGGTGCTTCCTGGGCCGCAGCGGGGCCGTGCAGCTCCCGCCCCGCCGGCTAACCGGCCTTCCGGGTCACGACCGCCTCGGTCACCGAGGCGGGCACCTTCTCGTAGTGGGAGAACTGCATCGTATACGTCGCGCGTCCCTGGCTCATGGAGCGCAGGGCGGTCGAATACCCGAACATCTCGGAGAGCGGGACTTCCGCGTCGATCGCCTGGGCGCCGGAACGCTCCTGCATGCCCTTGATCCTGCCCCGCCGGGAGCTCAGGTCGCCCATCACGTCGCCCATGAAATCCATCGGCACGACTACTTCCACCTTCATGATCGGCTCGAGCAGCACGGGCCTGCCCTTCTGCACCGCTTCCTTCAGCGCCATGGAGGCGCAGATCTTGAAGGCGATCTCGCTGGAGTCCACCTCGTGGTAGCTGCCGTCCAGCAGCTCCACCTTGACGTCCACCACGGGGAACCCGGCCAGCACGCCCGACGTCAGGGCCTCCCGCACGCCCTTCTCGACGGCCGGGATGAACTCCTTGGGCACCGCGCCGCCGACGATCCGGCTTTCGAAGACGTTTCCGCTGCCCGGCGCCTGGGGCTCCACGCGGATCACGGTGTGCGCGTATTGCCCGCGGCCGCCGGTCTGCTTGACGTACTTGTTGTTCACCTCGGACGGGATCGTGACGGTTTCGCGGTAGGCGACCTGGGGCTTGCCGATGTTGCTGGCGACCTTGAACTCCCGCTGCATGCGGTCCACGATGATTTCCAGGTGCAGCTCCCCCATCCCGGAGATGATGGTCTGGTTGCTTTCCGGGTCGGTGCGGACGCGGAACGAGGGGTCCTCCAGCGCCAGCTTCTGCAGGGCGATGCCCATCTTCTCGTAGTCCGCCTTGGTCTTCGGCTCCACGGCGATGTCGATCACCGGCTCGGGGAATTCCATCCGCTCGAGGACGATGGGCTTGTCCGGATCGCACAGCGTGTCGCCGGTATTGGTGTTGGACAGGCCGATGCCCGCCGCGATGCCGCCCGTGAAGACTTCCGAGATCTCCTCGCGCTTGTTGGCGTGCATGCGCACGATGCGGCCGATGCGCTCCTTGCGGCCCCGCGTGGAATTGAGCACCATGTCTCCCTGCCGCACCACGCCGGAATAGACGCGGAAGAAGGTGAGCTGGCCCACGTACGGGTCGGTCATCACCTTGAAGGCCAGGGCCGAGAAGGGTTCGGCATCCGAGGCCTCGCGCGTCAGCTGCTTTTCCTTGTCCTTGATGTCCGTGCCCTTGACGGAGGGCACCTCCAGCGGGGAGGGCAGGTACTTGACGACCGCGTCCAGGAGCTGCTGCACGCCCTTGTTCTTGAAGGCGGCGCCGCAGACGACGGGGGTCACCTTGCCGGAGATGGTGCCCGCGCGCAGCGCCCGCTCGATGTCCTCCGCGGTGACCGGCTGGCCTTCCAGCAGCTTCTCGGTCAGCGCGTCGTCGTGGACGGAAATCTCGTCCAGCATCTTTTCCCGGGCCGCCGCGGCCTTGGCCTGCAGCTCGGCGGGGATGTCGCCGACGTCGAACTTCGCGCCCAGGGTCTCGTCGTGGAACACGATCGCCTTCATGGCGATCAGGTCCACCATGCCCTTGAAGCCGTCTTCGGCGCCGATGGGGATCTGGATGGGGATGGGATGGGCGTTCAGGCGGGTGCGGATGGTGCCGACGGAAAAGTCGAAGTCCGCTCCGACGCGGTCCATCTTGTTGATGAACGCGATGCGGGGCACGCCGTACTTATCCGCCTGGCGCCAGACCGTCTCCGACTGGGGCTCGACGCCGTTGACCGCGTCGAACACGGCGCAGGCGCCGTCCAGCACGCGCAGGGAGCGCTCCACCTCGATGGTGAAGTCCACGTGCCCGGGCGTGTCGATGATGTTGATGTAGTACGTCTCCCCGCGCACTTCCCACTGGCAGAAGGTGGCGGCGGAGGTGATGGTGATGCCGCGCTCCTGCTCCTGCTCCATCCAGTCCATCGTCGCCGCGCCGTCGTGCACCTCGCCCAGCTTGTGGCTGCGGCCGGTGTAGTAGAGGATGCGCTCGGTGGTGGTGGTCTTGCCGGCATCGATGTGGGCCATGATGCCGATGTTGCGCAATTTATCGAGAGGGTGCGGTCTGGAGGCTGCCACGGCTTTGTCACCAACGATAGTGGGCGAACGCCTTGTTGGCGTCCGCCATGCGATGTACGTCCTCTTTCTTCCGGACGGCCCCGCCCTTGTTCTGGAAGGCGTCCAGCAGTTCGGCGGCGAGCTTGTTTTCCATGGACTTGCCGCCCCGCGCCTGGGCGTTCTGAATGAGCCAGCGGATCGACAGCGCGGTGCGCCGTTCCGGCCGCACTTCGACCGGCACCTGGTAGGTGGAGCCGCCCACCCGCCGCGACTTGACCTCCACGGCCGGCTTGCAGTGGTCCACCGCCAGCTTGACTACCTCGACGACGGGCGTCGCCTCCTTCTGGGCGATCTGCTCCATGGCATCGTACATGATCTGGCGCGCGACCGATTTCTTGCCGCGCTTCATCAGGACGTTCACGAATTTCGCGATCAGCAATTCGTTGAATTTGGGATCCGGCAAGATCCTGCGCGGCTCCGCTGCACGTCGTCTGGACATCGAAGCCCCTTCGAGCTCGTCCCGCCCGCCGGGACGCGATCCGTTGATCCCGGCGCGCTGTGCTTACGGCCAACCGGGCCGCCGCGCACCGACCTTCATCCGGCCGGACTTCAACCCACTGCCGCGCCGTCTGCACCTTGCCGCATGGCGTGCTCGAGCCCCGCCGGCTTGCGGCTTCCGGGCGCCGCCGGGCCTATCGCCGGGTCAGCCGCGCTTGCTGCCGTACTTGGAGCGGCTTTGCTTGCGGTTGGCGGTGCCGGCCGCGTCCAGCGTGCCACGGATGATGTGGTAGCGCACGCCGGGCAGGTCCTTGACCCGGCCCCCGCGCACCAGCACGACGCTGTGTTCCTGCAGGTTGTGGCCGATGCCGGGGATGTAGCTGTTGATCTCGACCCCGTTGGTGAGCCGGACGCGGGCCACCTTGCGCAGCGCCGAGTTCGGCTTCTTCGGCGTCGTCGTGTACACGCGCACGCACACCCCCCGCCGCTGCGGGGCGCCTTGCAGACCCGGCGCCTTGGGCTTGGAGGTTTTCTGGCTGCGACCGATGCGCACCAGCTGGTTCAAAGTCGGCATGGTTCCCGTCGTTTCCACTGCATGGGCCGTCCGGCGCGACCGCACGCACCCCTATCGGGTGCGTCCCGCGGCGCGCCTCTTCTCTCCCGTGTGGCCGCTCCCGGCGCTGCGGGGAGGCGCGGCACGCTTGCCGCCGGAGCCGCGCGCCCTTGCAGCCCCGTCGCTTGACGGGTCGGGCCGCGCGCCCCTATAGTTCACGGATTTTCAGGCTGGTCGGCCGCACCGCTGTCCGCCCGCGGCGCACCTGCCGTTTCCGCCGTGGCGTTCCCGCCCACCGTCGCCGCTGCTGCAAAGAACAACACGTTCCTTTGACGTCGAAACCGTAAAACTATCAGGAGACGGGAGGATGTGCAAGCGCTATCTGCACCCCTGAGGGTCTTCCGTGCGGCTTGGGCCTGGCGCGGGCAGCGGGCGGCCGCGGCCCGGGCTCGAAATTCCTTGGCTCCCTCCCGGTATGCCCGCTTGAGCGCCATTTGCGGCGGCACGCCGTTAATGCGGCGCCTGGCTCCGGTGACGGTGCTGCTGGCGGCGGCCGTGGGGCTGTTCTCCGGGGAGCCGTCCCGCTTCCATTCATGGTGGGGCTGTGTTCTGTTGGGTGGGTTTGTGCAGGGCGTGCATGAACGCGTGTTTCCGTCCCGCCCTGCCGGCAGGCTGGCAGGCCTGTTGCGCCGGTTCCGGCGCTGAGGCGCCGGCGAGGGGGGAAATCGTGCGCGGGGCAGCGCCCGCGCCTGGGAACGCCGGCGCCGCCGGGCCCGCTCTCCCGCCTCACGCCGAGGGCCCGCCGATTCGCCCCGCAGCGCGCCCCCCTATCGAGGTCACCTTCAGATGAGATGGCCGCTGGATTCGCTGTCGGCTCCCGTGGAGCGCCTGGGCCGCGCCGCCATGAGCCAGCTGGACGGGCTCGGCCTGTGCGGCATCCAGTTCGGGGAGGCCGTCCGCCAGCTCTTCCGCAAGCCCTTCCGGTTCTCCCTGCTCGTCAAGCAGATGGAATTCATCGGCAATAAATCGCTGGAGGTCACGCTGCTGACGGGCCTGTTCACCGGCATGGTGATGACCTTTCAGCTGTACCGCACGCTGCGGGACTTCAGCTCGGAAACGGTCGTCGGAGGCGTCGTGGCCGTGGCGATGGTGCGGGAACTGGGACCGGTGCTTTCCTCCCTGATGGTCAATGCCCGGGCCGGCTCGGCGATCGCCGCCGAAATCGGCACCATGAAGGTCACCGAGCAGATCGATGCCTTGTTCGCGCTGGCGGTGAATCCCATCCAGTACCTGTTCACGCCGCGCATCCTGGCCGGCTTCATCATGCAGCCGATCCTGACGGCGATCTGCGACGTGGTCGCCGTGGGAGGGGGCTATCTCGTGGGGGTCTGGCTGCTGGGGGTGGACCCCGGCATTTTCATGGCCAAGGTGTGGGACTACCTGAAACTGGGCGATATTTTGCAAGGCTCCGTGAAGGCGTGCGTGTTTGGCACGATCCTGACACACATCGGCTGCTACAAGGGGTACAACACCAGCGGCGGCGCCGAGGGGGTGGGCCGGGCCACGACCGATGCCGTCGTCGTATCCGCGGTGTCCATCCTGTTCAGCGACTATCTGATCACGGTGTTCTGGCAGACGACGCTGTAACGGCCCCGCGGGCAGTGCCCGGGCGCTTCCCCCGGGCAGGCGGCCGGGCTGGCGGGGAGCGGGCCGGCAGCCGGCGAGGGACCTGGAATCGGCATGCGCAACCTGACGACGGAACTGAAGGTTGGACTGTTGATCCTGGCCGGCCTGGGGCTGATCGTGGCGACTTCCGTCGTCGTCACGGGCTGGCGCCCCGGTCAAGGGGGCACGTACAAGCTCTACGTCTACTTCGACAATGTCTCGGGCGTGCTGGCCAATTCACCGGTCACCGTGGCGGGGGTCAAGGTCGGCCAGGTCACGGCCATCGACTTGACCGGCGGCCGCGCCCGCATCCAGCTGCGCATCTTCAGCCGCTACCCCATCCACGCGGACGCGCGGGCGACCGTGCGCTCCCTGGGCGTGCTGGGGGACAAGTACGTCGAGCTGACGCAGGGATCGGAGAGCCAGCCGCTGCTGGTGGACGGGGACACGATCACCTCCGTGTCGCCGCCCAGCGACCTGGACTCGCTCATCCTCTCGCTCAGCGGCATCCTGGCCGACATCAAATCCGTCACGAGCGCGTTGAACAGCACGCTGGGCGGGGAGAAGGGGGCGAAGCGCCTCGACACCATCATGGACCAGATTGAGAAGACGACCTCCGACTTGAGCCGCATCACCGACGCCACCAACAAGCAGATCGACATCATCCTGAAGAGCATCCGGGGCTTCTCCACTTCGCTGGACCGCATGACGACCAGCAACGAGGCGAATGTCCAGCAGACCCTGAAGAACCTGAAGGATTTCACGGCGGAATTGCGGGACGTGACGGTGATGAACCGCACGAGCCTGGACCGCATCATCGCCAACCTGGACACCTTCTCCGCCTCGCTGGGCAAGGACGGGCCGGTCATCACGGAAAACCTGCGCGGATTGCTGGCGGACAACCGCCAGGCGCTGAACGACACCATCGCCAACCTGGACCGCAGCTTTTCCAAGCTCGATTCCACCATGGGGAACCTGCAGTCCATCAGCGAGAAGATGGACAAGGGCCAGGGGACGATCGGCAAGCTGTTGAACGACGAAACGACGGTGGACCAGCTCAACTCGGCCCTCTTCGTCATCAACCGCTACCTCGTCGATCTGGACCGCATCAAGCTCGACCTGGGCTTCGAAACCGATTACCTGGGCAACCAGGATGCGTACAAGACGTACCTCAACGTCTTCATCCAGCCCCTGAAGGACCGCACCTACATCATCCAGCTGGTGGACAATCCCCGCGGCAACGTCACCCAGACCAAGATCGTCACCCAGCAGAGCGGCCAGGGATCGATCGCGAGCACCAAGGGCACCGGCACGCTCTTCACGGAGCAGACCACCACCACCACCCAGCTGCAGTGGTCGCTCCTGCTGGCCCAGCGCTATTACGACACGGTGCTCAAGGGCGGATTGATGGAGAACAAGGCCGGAGTGGGCATCGAGCAATATTTCGGCTCGGAGGACCAGTACCGCATCGGCCTGGACGCCTGGGACTTCAGCAACCCGCTGGGCGCCCACGTGAAGCTGGCCTCGTACTGGCGCTTCTATTCCAACGCCTTTCTCGTGGTCGGGGGCGACGACCTGATCAGCAAGGACGTCGCGTTCCGCGACTATTTCTTCGGGATCGGCCTGCGCTTCAACGAGGACGCGCTCAAGCCCATCGCTTCCTCCCTGCCCCTTTCGCAGATCTCGCGCTGAATTCCCCTCCGGCCTCCCCATGCCCTCCTGGCAGAGCAGAGCCGTCACCGCGGCGCTCAAGTCCCTGATGAAGCACGGAGCCGAGGAAGGGCAGGTGGAGCGCACGCGGGCCGTGATCCGCCGCGTGGAGCCCCTGCTGGTGCTGCGCCGCGGGGTGCGCGTGCTCGCGGCGGACGGCGCCCCGGTGGCGGCGGAGTGGGTCCTTCCCGCCGGGACAGCGCCGCGCCGCACACTGCTCTATCTGCACGGCGGCGCCTACCTGTTCTGCTCGCCCCGCACCCACCGGGGCATCACGGCATTCCTGGCCCGGGCGATACCGGCGCGGGTGCTGGTGCCCGACTACCGGCTGGCTCCCGAACACCCCTTTCCGGCGGCGCTCGACGACGCGCTGGCCTGCGTGCGCTGGCTGGCCGGATCGGGCATGGCGGCGGGGGAACTCGTCGTGGCGGGTGACTCGGCGGGCGGAGGGCTGGCCCTGGCCGCGCAGCTCGCCTTGCGCGATGCCGGCGAAGCCCTGCCCGGGCGCGCCGCGCTGCTTTCCCCCTGGGTGGATCTGGCGGCCACCGGGGATTCGATCCGGACGAACAGCGACTCCGACGCCTGGGTCTCTGGGGACGTCGTGGCCCCGGGGGCGACATTGTACCTGGGCCAGACGGCCGCCAATCACCCCCTGGCGTCGCCCCTATACGCGGACCTGAAGGGCCTGCCGCCGCTGCTGCTGCATGTCAGCGACAGCGAGGTGCTCCTCGACGACAGCACGCGCCTGGCGGAGCGCGCCCGGGCGGCGGGCGTTTCCGTCACGCTCCGGGTGTGGCCCGGGCTGCCCCACGTCTGGCAGGGCTTCGTGCCGTTCATTCCCGAGGCCGCCTCGTCGCTGCGGGAGATCGCCCGGTTCCTGGCTCAGGCAGGCGGGGACTAGCCGCGCAGCGCGGGTCAGGTCCACGCCGCGAGGATCGCTCCCATGACGACCAGGCCGACGAGCTGGTAGGCGTTGTTGAGCAACCACAGCGTCAAAGGGCGCTTCTCATAGAAGCTCGCCGCGAATGTCGGCGCGCCGATGAAGCCCAGCCAGTTGAAGAAGCCGACCGCCGCTCCCAGGGCCCAGGTCGAGGCCCCCGCATAGTGCACCGCGTGCACCAGCACCCACGCCATGATGAAGGTGGTGACGAGGTCGGCGACGATCGCCTTCGCCATCCCGGACTTCATGGCTTCCTCCGTGACGCCGGTCAGGGCCTGCCATTTCTTGCCGAAGAGGAGCCCGAACCAGACGAAACCCAGCACGAACTTCACGAGCGTCGCGACGAGCAGCGCCCACCAATTGATGGGAAACGATTGCATGGCTTTTCCCCCTTGTGGTTAGGTCCATGAGGGAGGCCGGCGCCGGAGCGCCCGCGCCGGTCCGGTTGGCCGATGCGTGCATTGGCCGGCGGGTCGCTCGATCTTCCCCCCCTCCCGCATCCCTACACCCTTCCTTGCCTGAGCATTCCTTTATCTCCGCCGGCGAGAGCCTTTCACGGCTCGCAGGCAGCCCACGCGCCGCACCCGGGCTCACTCCATGACGATTCCCATCCAGCACTTCAGGTAGCGGCCCTCCGGGAATTCCGCCCGGACGGGGTGATCGAGTCCCTGGCCGCCGCACGCGACCCATTGGACGGC
>Ga0187805_10000890_pt1 | contig 10468 bp, 9 predicted proteins | sample NC_wetland_sal_i_6_FD_132965 | JGI IMG/M metagenome (GOLD analysis project Ga0187805, IMG submission 132965) | Wetland sediment microbial communities from Neuse River Estuary, North Carolina, USA - Control_5 | ecosystem: Environmental > Aquatic > Freshwater > Wetlands > Sediment | place: USA... | reverse complement strand
CGAGACGCGCATCTACCAGGTGAACGCCAAGCCGCCGGTGGAGGGCCTCGAGGCCGCGGGCTGGCGTCTGGTGTACAACTCGACCCCGAACAATGAGGTTTTCGATAGCGAGATGAATTTGATCACCTATTACGGCGCGTATTCCATCGGGATCAATGTGAAGAAAGACGCGTCGATCGCTGACGTCTGGCCTGGAACGCCCGCGTATGACGCGGGTCTCGGGCCGCACATGACGATCCTCGCGGTGGATGGCCAGGCTTATTCCGACGATGTGTTGAATGAAGCGATCGCGCGTCCGCAAAACGGCAAAATCTCCCTGCTTGTTCGCAACTTTGACACCGTGAAAACCTACGAGATTCAATATGCCGGCGGCGTCCGCTACCCGCATCTCGAACAAATACCGGGAACGCATGACTATTTGAGCGAGATCCTGGCGTCTCGCAACTACAAATAGCAATAACAAACCGCACCGTGACAAGATTGGCCCTGATTCGGCACCCTTCCCGGCCGCTCGGAAGCGGGCCCTGTGCGACGCAGAAAGTCCGACTCGTTTAACTTGCGTCGTGAACGCCACCTTAAGAGAAAAGATTTACAGCAGACGGTGTTGCAGAGACCATTTGAACCGGCAGGGATTGTCTGATTTTGCGCATTTGGGCAACTCGGCTCGCGGGCATCATTCTGATAAGAAAACTTCTCGGGAGTTGGTGTAGTCAAAGCAGCTCGGCGGCGAGTTTCGTCCGTTGCTACACCGAGCGAGACTTCTTCCAGCGCAACGGCGGCAGTTCCAAGTCGGCGGCCTGTTTCAGGTACGCCCTTGCATGTTCTTCTGCCATATCTTTGCCCTGCTCAATGTCGTCAACGGGTTCGGAAGGTGCGATCCAGTTCTTCGTGTTGACGTTGTAAACGGACATCTGCACACCCTGCGCATTGCGCTCGGAAAACAAGCGCAGTTCCTCGTTCCCCACCTTAACCTCGGCCCAAACGCCTTCGTCCAGCATGGAACCCCCAATGAGACCATACCCAGTATGGCAGGCGCAGCCAGGGGTTTCCGTTGAATTCAGAAAGCCAGTTTCCGAAAAGGCGACTTATCAAGGTTTGGCCTTGCGACTATTCGTCGCCATGTTGTGCTACTTCAGCCGGAATTTCCTCGCAATGTCCGAATGATGCTACTTCGGTACGATAAGTTGAATCCATATTCAACACCTCCACGGCGTACTTGTAGCGCAGTGTCTGCCAATTGATGTTGAACCTGATTCGGATTGGGGTGTGGTCGTCCAACATACGCTTATCGCTAATCCATGACTCTTGGTCCTTCTCCAAGAACTCTTCCCCTCTCCACGGAATTCCCTTGGCGTAACCCCGGACCATAACGAAGTCTTTCTTCATGAGTTCTTGAGTAGCATTTGGCAACTTGCTGAAGGTGCCGTCAGCAAGCATGTAATCCCGGAGATTTTTGGTTTCCCCAAAAATAAAGAAACTATCGATCTTTGCATCATCTTGAAAGCACGCATGGCCGCCCGCCATGTGGACTAATGCACCCGCGGCATAGAGTTCATTGTAGTAGTCACGGGCAGTTAGACTTGCGCGATCCTGCGCATGCAAAGGAACGAGAAATGAAAAGAGAACGGCAAACAGCACGGTATTGACTCCCAGTGTACGCATCGGTGCGCCCTCCCATTCCCAAGTGTGAGGGGGTCACAAGACTACGTGAATGGTACTGTGTCGTTTTCTAAACCCTCCGGCAGGTTGCGCCGCAGATCGCCGAAACCAAGGCAGCGACCGTAATATGAGGGTATACAATCCGGTTTATCTATACGGAGGTACCGAATGAGCGATGAAGCCCCTTGCTACGAAGTCCTTTCCGCGCGGATCGCAAAAGTTGAGCGAGAGAACCGGAGAATGAAGCGGACCGCCCTGGCTCTCTTGGTCTTGCCCCTGGCTTTCTTGGTGATGGGTCAGTCGCAAGCAACAAGAGTCGTGGTCGCCAACGAATTCGTATTGAAGGATGCGAGCGGCCACATGCGAGCGCGGCTTTGGTTCGGTCTGAAACCGACAAAGTCGCCGACGACGGCTTTCTTGACTTTCTACGATTCAAGTGGAAACCAGGATTTGGTTTCACTCGCTGCAGATGGTGTGGAACACTCTGCCAGCCTTAACTTAGGAGGCGTCATGACTGGCTCCCCCTCGTTGACGTTGTCGGCGGAAGCGAAAGGTTCTTACGCTTCCTTCGAAACTGCTGGCAACAAACTGCAAGGCATACAGCTTTCGGCAGAAACCGAGAAGTCACGCATTTCCCTTTCTGGAATAGGGGACCCTTTGAAAGGGGGCGTCAATTTGACTGACAGCACGGAAGGCGGCGAACTTCACGTCAACGATGCCCAAGGCAACGCAGGTGTGGCCATATTGACGAAGGGAAAGGATGGTGTGTCAGTTATGGACCGGGAGGGGCGGTCCGTTCTATTGGTCGGGGACCATCTGAGTTTCGGCGATTCCCAAAATAATTTCCCCGCGGTGCTATACGGCGGGAATGATGGCCCCTTTCTCAATCTCGAGGATGCCAAAGGGTTTAATGTTCAGCTCGGAGTGTCAAAGACCATCACAAAAACAACGGGACAACGCCGCACCTCAAGTGCCGCGTCTTTGCGGATGTTCAATGATAAGGGTGATCTCCTTTGGTCCGCACCGTAGAACTGTCTGCCCATTTAATTGCGGTCTAAGACTAACTGTCGCCTTTCGTTCACCCGCTGTTGAGTCAAATCCGGATAAACGGCACCAGGTCAACCGGTCGATGCAACAACATATGACCAGTTGATCCAACAATAATTCCCATCGAGAACCAGTCTGTAAGGCAGTACTCGATCAGAACCTAAACAGGGCTTTTGTTTTGTCTGAATTGACGCGCGCGAACGAAATCAGCCTCCTAGACTCCTGCAAGAGGGCTTTGAGCAAGTGTTGCATCGACCCATTGATACCGCCCTGATCATCGAAATGTGGGATTGCCCCTGTTCCGAGAAGAAATCTTGTTGTTACTTGCGGTGATGGTTTATATCGTGACGAAATGCTCTGAGCGGGCACGTTCGGATTGACCCAGGTTATTCTGGGAATTTTATGTCATTGCCTTCCGAATCGCGGACCAAATATGTCCCGGGCCATGTTGCCTTCAGTTCTCGCAGGAGTTTCACGGCTTGGTTCAGATCCTCAAGGGAATCCACCTCAACGAATTCACCATTTCCAAGTTGCTTGAGAATCTTATATTCAGTTAATCCCGAAGCCTGCTGATGACGCGCTTTGGCCGTCGAAACTAGCCATGTGCTTGATATGCTCACGCGGCTAGCTTGGCACAAGCCACTATTTCCGTAGCGATCAATCTGTCGGTGCGGTGTCGAACGCGACACTCCTCTGGGCCTGGACAAAGAGCTTATCGGGAGTTGGAAAATGCGTGCACTAAGGCAGCCACAGAGAAGGCTGCGGTTGACGTTCTTGCGCCTGTTCATGAGCGTACTCGCTCAGTCCATCCGCTGGGGTTAACTATTTGCTTGGGAATAAACGGCTGAGTGGATTGCGCAGATGCTTTGGAAAACGTGCTCGTCTTCCTTGCCATGAAAATTGCTCAAGGAGTACGCGCAAAAGATATCAATTTCGTAGATTGTGGCTATCTGTTCCCAGAGTTGTTCGACTCGAATTGCAGCTTCCGATTTGCCTTCAGCGCACAAGACGGACACCGCTTCCCCGCAAACCACAATCCTGGGATGGTCTCTTTTCCCGGCCTTGGCAGCTGCAGTAAGAAATGGTCCCACAACCTCGAAAAATCGATCCGTGTCAGGCATGTCATTGACCATGAATGTGGAGAGCATTTGGGCAACATCCACCGGAATGAATGTTCCCTGTCGAATGGCTGCATCGATATCTACGCCCTGCACCTTCAATCTCTCTGCGATGCTTTCCCTGTGTGATTGAGTGCCAACCAGAATAGCCACATCACCGGCTTCCAGAGCGGCAGTAATAAAACGAGCAAAGCCATCCAGAAATACTGCATCGTCCGAATAGAATTGAACTTCGTGGCAGTGAGGAGCTTTGGCTGCCGCGGTATCAGTGAACCTGTAGCCCTTTACCATATTGCTGACCAATTGTTTCCCTCGCAGAGCCGCGTTGATGGCGTCCAGCAGGTCGCTTTGGGCTCGTGCCTTATAAACGAAAGCCTGAGCCCCCGTGCTCATGGCTACCCGCACAACTTCTAGAGAATTGTCTGTGCTGAGGAAGACTATCCTAGAGTCAGGGGAGAGCTGTTTGATTCGACGGGCGGCTTCAATTCCATTTAGATTGGGGAGTCCTACGTCCAGCACAATTAAGTCCGGCCTTAACTCTTCGGCCTTCTGAACGGCTTCTAATCCGTCCGATACTTCGCAGACGACTTGCCAATCGGGCTGCGTTTGGAGCAGCGAACGGACGTAGTCTCGCCAGTTCTTGTAATCGTCTGCCAAGAGAACGCGAACGGTCATATAAGTAAAATGAGCATGCAGTCTGCCATAATCAAACATATTTGCCCAGACGAAAGTCTCAATAAACTGGCCATAAACGAAATATTTTGCGCGGCGTCGGATAAGAATCAGTCGGAGTTGGTTGTAATCCACCACCACCGGTGATTCTCAGCCACCTGAGGGAAGTCGAGCAGTTGCCAGAACCGAGCATTTACTAATCTGTTTGACGCTCCAACATAAAATATGTCTCAACGTGTTGCCGATGGCGACATCCATAAATACTTCATAGACGGGATGACCGGGAACCGTCCGAACCAATTGCGAACGCTGCCACATTTGGCCGGTTGTCCCGTCGAGGGGCAGGGGTCCGTAATATCGTGCAAACTCCGATATATTGGGGAGAACAAAGCGGTGTCTCGATTCCTGATTGGCTGATAGCCGGTCTGCAATCAAAAGAGGCGAAAGCGGTTAGCAGCGCCCCGTTGTTTCCGTCACGCCGTGGACCCATTTGTGCAGACTTGAGGAGATGCGTACCAGAATGGATGCCGCGTCACGGAAGGCGGAGGCGTTGGCGCTATGTACAAGGTGTTCACGCGACTTGGGAATAGAGATTTCATAGAGGTAGAAACTTGCGAGGTGCTTGAACAGGCTGTGCAACTCATAAAGGGACTCAACTGCATTTGGCCGGGGGAATATGTAGTCCGGGATGCAGAAGGCAACGACTTAGGCCACACAGTGAAGCATTTGAATCGAAAGTGGCACTACCACCCTGCGCCTGTTACCGAATAGTGCGCTGCAACGGGAGCAAACCACAAACTTAGCGACTGACTCAGGGATATAGTTCCCGATAACCACGCTTCTCCGTGAGTCAGCCAGCTTCTGGAGTCGCTATTGCCTGACGATTCCTAGTTTCTTCATTCGAGACTCCAAGGTCGTGGGTTTCAAACCGAGTATTTCTCCCGCGCCGCCTTGGCCGCGTATGCGCCAGCCGGTTCGTTCCAGCACTCGACGGATATGATTTCGCTCCGATTCCTCCGCCGTACCCTCAGCAAAGTTAGCCGTGTGGATCGCTTCGGGCAATTCCGCCTCGAACACAGGTCCTTGGTTGGTGATCAGGTGACGTTCAATCACGTTCCGGAGTTCACGCACATTACCGGGCCAGGAATAATTCTGAAACGCGGTCATCGTAGTTGCGTGCACCGATTCGATCTCCCGGCCCATTCGCCCGCCTAAATCTCGCAAGAAGTGCCATGTGAGCATAGGGATGTCTTCCCGGCGTTCCCGCAGCGGAGGAATGCGGATGGGAAACACGTTGAGGCGATAGTATAGGTCCTCGCGAAACTTTCCCTCTCTCACGGCCGCTTCCAGGTCGCGGCTGGTTGCGGCAATCACGCGCACATTCACATGAATGGTTCTGGAGCTGCCCAGCCGTTCGAACTCGCCCTCCTGGAGAACACGCAGCAACTTGGCCTGCAGCTCGAGCGGCAATTCTCCAATCTCATCCAGAAAGATCGTGGATTCATTGGCCAGCTCGAAACGTCCGATCTCGCGGGCGAGCGCCCCCGTATAAGCCCCTTTTTCTCTGCCGAAAAGTTCGTTCTCGACCAGTGATGCCGGGAGGGCCGCACAGTTCACTTTGACCATCAGCCGGTCCTTCCGTTTGCTGGACCGGTGGATGGCTCTGGCGATAAGTTCCTTGCCGGTCCCGGTTTCTCCAAGCAGCAGCACGGCTGAATTCGTAGGAGCCACCTGCTCTGCATTCATCAATACTCGCCGGATCACGTCGCTGCGCCCTACAACCTCATGATGGCTCCGTTCAACTGTGATTTCCTTTTGCAGGTAAACGTTTTCATGCTCCAACATCTCCTTCAATTTCTCGATTCGCTGATTGGCCTCCACCAAGTGCTCGTTGGCCTCAATCAGTGCCTGCTCGGACTGCTTGCGCTCGGTAATATCAGCCACCATTCCTATCATTCCCACCATTTTGCCTTGCTCGTCAAAGAGGGCGTGCCCGGTTCTCTCCAACCAAATTACTGTTCCATCGGGGCGCGACAAGCGGAAGCTAACCTGGTGGTTCGGGCTCTCCGGAGTACACTCGGCTAACGAGGCATTAAATGTTGTTCGGTCTTCAGGGTGAACACCCGCAAGCAATTGTTGTTTGGTGAGCCTAATTGGTTCGCCAATCAAACTGGGGATATGGGTGACCTCTTCAGATCGAATGATCACATCGGTGGCCGCTTCCCACTCAAAGGCGTACATCTTCCCGGCTTGAACAGCCAAACGCAAACGCTCTTCGCTTTCACGCAGACCCTCTTCCGCGAGTTTGCGTTCAGTGATGTCTACTGACGTGCCAAGCATGCGCTCGGGCTCACCTTCTGGTGAGTAGTAAAATTTCCCCTTGGCTGTCACCCAGCGCACGGTGCCATCAGGCCAAAGGACGCGGAACTCCGCCGCGTATGGATTCTTGCTTTTCATGGACTCCTTGATCGATTCTAGGACCCGCTCTCGGTCGTTCGGGTGTAGGTAACGATAGAAATCTTCCACGTGCCCTTCATAGGGCTCCGATGGGATTCCAAATATGGTCTGCAGGTCGCCGAACAAAGTGTCTCGCCCGGTCTTAACGTCCCGATCCCACCCCATTGACTTGCCGGCTTCCATTGCCAAGCGAAGCCGATCGTTGGCCAGGGTAAGTTCTCTTTCCGCGAGCTTGCGCTCGGTTATGTCTTGAGCTGTCCCACGTAACCGGATGATGCGCCCTGCGGTATCGCTCACTGCCTCGCCACGGACCGTGATCCATCTCGTGGTGCCATCTGGTCTGACCATCTCCAGGTCGAGTTCGTATGATCTTCCATGTCGCAGAGCCGCTTCGACGGCGCGTTGCAGTCGCTCCCAACTTTCGGCACTGAAGAGGTCAGCGCACTCCTTGTAACTAGGCGGTGGCAGCATGGGATCACGGCCGCCGATCCGGTAAAGTTCCCGTGACCAAGTGACAACGTCGGCATTTGGATCCCATTCCCAACTGCCAATCTGCGCCAAACGCTGTGCTTCTAAAAGTTCCATCTCTTTCTGGCGAAGTCCATCTTCTGTCCGTTTGCGGTCAGTAATATCTACTACTAGCCCTACCATTCGAACCAATTTGCCATGCGAGTCGAATTGCCCAAGACCCTTTCTCTCCACCCAAATCAAGGTACCGTCAAGGAGTCTCCTCCGATAGCTAATTTGAAGGTTAGGTTTGTCCGGACTGAGCTCGGCGATAGCGGCCTCAAGTTTTTCCCGGTCGTCTGGGTGAACATGAGTCATTAATTCCTCGTGGGAAGTAGTTGCCCTCTCATCCACGTCGAGAATGTGGGCAGACTCCCCGGAGAGCACGATCAAACCGGTTGTGAGGTCCCATTCATAAGCGAACATCTTTCCAACTTGGGCTGCCTGGAGAAACCGCTCTTCGGTTTCGCGAAGTTTTTCTTCTGTGCGCTTGCGTTCCGTCACATCCACACAAGATCCGATATACCCTTCAAACGTCCCGTCCTGATTGAATCTCGGCACTCCCGTGTCATATACGTATCGATACTCCCCGTCATACCGTCGCAGGCGATACTCCATCCTGAACTCTTCTCGCCGCTCAAACGCGTTGACATAGGTAGCCAAGCAGCTCGGAAGATCGTCTGGATGAACTCCCTCCGCCCATCCGTTTCCCACCTCCTGATCCAGGGTTCGCCCGGTGAAATCGAGCCAAGGTTTATTGAAGAAAGTGCAGAGTTTGTCGGTGCCCGACATCCAGATCAGAACCGGGGCGAAATCAGCCATCAATCGGAAGGGATCTTCGATATTGGGGGCCTTACGCAAAACCGCGCTTGACACCTCACCCAAAGTGCCACCTCAAATGAAGGAGATCTCGCTCACAATGGATGGTTCCTACCACGACTCACTAAAATGCTCTGTGATATATATCACAATTAGCTAGAGTGAACCGCGTCACAAGCAAATCGGTGATCTGCTTGAGTGAAACCGCTTGCGTGTGGATCGTCCTAAACTTCTTTAGTGTGGACGACCTCAAGTCAATTCGCATCAGGCGAAATTGCAATCGACGGTGTCTTCCCTAGCTTCACCAATTCTATTGCCACCATTTGCGAACAGAAGACTTATTACTGAATTGCCTCCTAAACCCGCCAGGTCTTATCGGAATGTCGGATTTCAGCCGCGCGGACTCGGCCACATCGGGAATCAGCTGCCTTTTGCGGCTGCTGGGAACTTCTTCAAAGCGCTCGCCGTAATCTTGTCGATGTTTCTATTCAGGTCGCGCAGGAACTTGTCCCGATCGCTCACTTTTTGGGAGACCATAGCTCGCCAAAGGGGGGCATTCGAGCTCACGCCCACAATGTTGATCTGCATCTGTGCCAAAGTGGTCGCCCAGACGTCCATCGGCGCAACCCAACCCTGGCCGTATGTGTCCATCCGAAGCAAGTCCGGCCTGATGCCTGCTCCGCTCTCGATCTGCCCACCAGCATCATAGGAAATCCGAAAATCGGGATTTTTTTCGTCGAGAACATAGCCTTTTGACTGCAACTGCCGATTGATGGAATCGTTGAGCACGGCCTCAACATTAGTCACATCCTCTGGCCGTAGGGCAGTCACCATATGATTCTTGCCCCAGGCGTAGCGCTTGAAGTGTGCGAGATTCGCGGGATTATCTGTGTCAACTGTGACCTTCTGCGCGGCGGTGGGCGAGGTCAGAGAAAGCAGTAGATTGATCGTGATTGCAGCCAGAGCGGACCATCGCAATTTGCATGTCCTCATTCTCAATCGCACTCCTAACTGCGTTTCGTAAAGGCGCTGCCGCTCATCCTTCGATTGCTTCGTCTTGGAGTTTGCCCCGTCCAATCCTTCACAATTTGATCGTGCGAACCGATTTGAGAACACGCACAGCGTGTTCCGACGATCGTGAGCCTCACGGTCCTGCTTGTAAGGCCACAGTCTCACTTATTGCTGATGCTGCTCCGGAATTCCCTTGCCGTGGAACTGTCAAAAGCAACAGATAGGGTCTCGCCTAAAGACGGTGCATGGTGACGGGCCATCTAAGAGCACGTGCGCGGCTTCCGGAAACCGAAGGCGGTCTTAATGGGTCGATGCAACACTTACTCAAAATCCTCTTGTAGGAGTCTGGGAGGCTGATTCCGTTCGCGGGCGTCAATTCGAACAAAACAAAAACCCTGTTTAGGTTCTGATCGAGTACTGTTGTACAGATTGATTCTCGATGGGAAGTATTGTCAGATCAACTGGTTAAATGGTGTTGCATCGACCGGTTGAGCTGACAGGGATCATCGGAATGTAGGCACGGGCCTCCAGCCATCCGAGACTCGGGTGCGTTTAGAGGTAAGGCGTGCCAAAGTACCCTCACACCACCGCTTCGCTGTGTCCCCGGTCACATGAATCAGTGATGCATGGCACTGCGTCGGCTGTAAAGACTGCGCTTCAATTGGTTCCATTCGCGGGAGAGTGCCGCCAAAGACTGGCTCCAAGACAGTGAATGGTTGGGCCTACGGGCCTTCCAAAAAAGATCTAGCTCAGGAGGATTCCACCATGAATTCCAACAATCCTGACCGCAGAGGATTTTTGAAAAGAAGCGCGGCGCTGGCCGGCCTGGCTGTGGGAGCAATACCCTTCGCCAAGGGCAAAGCACACGCGGCCGAAATCCAGATGCCCGACGATCCCACGATCGAGGATCTTTCCTATGGCGCACGTTCTCGATACGAGACGACGAACCGCGTGCACAGCGTGGGCGCACTGAATGCGAACGGATTGCGGAATCTGACTCCGCTCCAGGATACGATGGGCGTTATCACGCCGGCCGCGCTCCATTTCCTGGTGCTCCGGGAGCAGCATCTCCCTAACATCGATCCTCGTGAACACACTCTTTTGATTCACGGCATGGTGGACCGCCCCCTGATCTTCACAATGGAGGAATTGCATCGCCTCCCGTCCGTATCCCGCAT
>Ga0187805_10000889_pt1 | contig 10470 bp, 5 predicted proteins | sample NC_wetland_sal_i_6_FD_132965 | JGI IMG/M metagenome (GOLD analysis project Ga0187805, IMG submission 132965) | Wetland sediment microbial communities from Neuse River Estuary, North Carolina, USA - Control_5 | ecosystem: Environmental > Aquatic > Freshwater > Wetlands > Sediment | place: USA... | reverse complement strand
TCATGGCGCGCGCCTTGGGCGGTAAACGATTCGCCCAAGGCTTCGCGGCGTTGACCATCCTGGCAGCGCCGGCGTTTCTGAGCGTCGACAATTTCCTTAGCATGAACGCCTTCGAACCGCTCTTCTGGATGGGCTGTACCTACGTTCTGATCCGCATCATCCAAACCGGAAACGAAAAGCTGTGGTTGTGGTTTGGCTTGCTGGCGGGCATTGGCCTGGAGAACAAGCACTCCATGCTGATCTTCGGGTTCGCGCTGGTGGCCGGCCTGTTGCTGACGCCACAACGGAAATTCATGCGCAGCCCGTGGTTCTGGGCGGCAGGGTTGCTGGCCTTTTTGATTTTCCTGCCGAATCTTGTCTGGAACATCCAGCATCATTTTCCTTTCTTGGAGCTGCAAGCCAACATCCGTCGCAACGGGCGCAATGTGGATCTGCCACCGCTCAGCCTGCTCGCGCAGGAGATCGAAGCGATGCTTCCGCTGAGTCTTCCCGTCTGGGCGTTGGGCCTTTGGTATTTCCTCTTCTCCTCGGCCGGGCGGCCTCTGCGCGCGCTGGGTTACGCGTTTGTGATCACCTCCGCGATCATCATGGCGCTGGACCCGCGTGTTTACTATCTGTTTCCGGTGTTCGCCATGCTGATGGCCGCCGGCGCCGTCTCATGGGAAACCTGGCTGGAAAAACCGCGTCTCAAGTGGCTCCAATTCGCTTATCCCGCCCTGATAGTTTTGATGGCCGCCGTGATTGCGCCCATCGCGGTTCCCCTCCTCCCCGTACCGGAGTTCATTCGCTATACCGAAGCGACTCATTTGCAGCAGCCTCGCATTGAAAACTCGCGGCTCGGGCCGCTGCCGCAGATCTTCGCCGACCAATTCGGATGGGAGGAAATGACGCAAGTGGTCGCGCGAGCTTACAACAGTCTGCCGCCGGAGGTGCGTGCGAAGACGGCCATCTTCGGTCAGAACTACGGCCAGGCGGGCGCCATCGATTTCTTCGGCCCCAAGTACGGGCTGCCGAAGGCCATCAGCGGCCACCAGTCCTATTTTCTATGGGGCCCGCGCGGCTACACCGGTGAGAGCATGATCGTCATGGATGACCGGCAAGAGCGGCTCGAGCAGCTATTTGCCAGCGTCACAAAAGTGGGCCACGTCGAGCATCCTTACTCGATGCCTTATGAGCATTTCGACGTGTTTTATTGCCGTGGATTGAGGCAGCCGCTTAGTCAACTCTGGCCGGGCGTCAAAAACTGGGATTGAGTTTGCCGCGCTTCAGGAAAAAGAACAGGGTCAGCCAGCCGCGCGAGTTAAAGGCTCATTCTTTCGAGTTTTCGATACAGCGTCTTGCGCTCGATTCCCAGGATTTTGGCGGCGCGGCTTTTGTTGCCTCCCGTTGCCGCCAGGACGCGGCGGATGTGGTCGGCCTCGGTGTCCGCCAAGGTGTCGCTTGCACTGTCACGCGGTTCAGTCAGCTCGATGGCTTCTTTGATCGCGGCTTCGTCAATTTTGCCCAGCGGCGCGAGAATAGTGAGCCGCTCCATCATATGCTGCAACTGGCGAACGTTGCCGGGCCAGCTGTAGTTCTCCAGCGCCGCCAGCCCTGAGGCCGTCAGCTTGGCCTGCTGGCTGTAACGATCGTTGTACTTCTTCAGGAAATAATGCGCCAGCAGCGGGACATCTCCGCGCCGCTCCACCAGCGGCGGCAAAATGACCCGCACCACGTTCAGCCGATACCACAGGTCCTCGCGGAACTTGCCTTCCTCCACCATCTTCTGGAGGTCGCGATTGGTCGCGGCGATCACGCGCACGTCCACTTTCTTCCCGCGCGCGGACCCCAGCGGGCGAATCTCTTTCTCCTGCAAGAAACGCAACAAGCTGAGCTGGAAGCCGAGCTCGAGATCGCCGATCTCGTCCAGGAAAACGGTGCCGTTGTTGGCGGCTTCGAACACGCCCATGCGATCGCGGTCGGCGCCGGTGTAGGCGCCCTTCACCGCGCCGAACAACTCGCTTTCGATCAGCGTGGGCGCGATGGAACCGCAATCCACCGGAACGAAGGGCTGATTCGCGCGCGAGCTGTTGTTGTGGATCATGCGGGCGATCATTTCCTTGCCGGTCCCGGTTTCGCCTTCGATCAACACGGTGGCATTGGTGGGCGCGACCAGCGAAATAGTCTTGTAGATGTCCACCATCCGGGGCGAGCTGCCGATCATCTCGCTGGGAGGAAGATCGTCAATCTCCAATTCTTTTTCGTCGTCCTTCTCGCTGGCCACGGCTTCGGCGCGCTTCACGGTGTCCAGCATGCGATCCAGCTCGAACGGCTTGGCGATGTAATCGAACGCGCCGCCCTGCGTGGCCTTCATGACCGTCTCCATGGTGCCGCGCGCGGTCATCAGAATCACGGCGCAGTTGGGATTCTTCTCACGCGCCGTTTCCAGCACGTCCAAGCCGGTTCGTTCGTCCACGTAGATGTCGGATATCACGATCGGATAAGCATCGTTGCGCAGCCGCTCCAGAGCTTCACGCGTGGAAGACACTGCGTCCACCGCGTAGCCTTCCAGCTCCAGAAAGGTTGTGATTGTATTTCTGACAGACGAATCGTCTTCTACTACTAACAAACGTTGCACTGAAGGATTACCTATTTCTTAGACTGACACAGTGGGAGGCTGGGGCGCACGCGAGTGGGACGGTAACACGACCGTAAAGCAAGAGCCTTGGCCGGGCTGGCTGGTAACCTCCATCTTCCCTCCATGATGGTGGACGATCTGCTCGACAATAGATAGCCCGATTCCCGTGCCGGCTTCTCCAGAGGCTTCGGCGCGCTTGGTGCGATAGAATTTTCGAAAAATCTGGCGCAATTCCTTGGCGTCCATTCCAATTCCCTGGTCCTGAACCGAAAGGCGCAGCCGTCCGCCATCCACGCGGCAGGCCACGGTGATCTGAGTCGAGGAGTTGGAATATTTCACGGCGTTTGTAAGCAAGTTATAAACTACATACTCCATTAGTTCGCGATCGCCTTCCAGCGCGCCCTCGAGTTGTCCGGTCTGGATCGAAATGTCCTTGCGCTCGGCCAGCGGCAGTGCGCGCTGAATGCAAACCTCCACCAGCTCGCGCGCTGGAAACGACTCCCGTTTCAATTCCAACTGGCCGTCGGAGAGGCGCTCGACATCCAAGAAAGTCTGGATCATGCGGGCCAGGCGCTTGGACTCCTGGTTGATCATGTCGGCGATCTGTTTGCTCTTCTCCTCGCTCAGCTTGTAGCGGCCCATCAGCTCGCTGGAACCTTGGATGGCGGTCAGCGGCGTGCGCATTTCATGGGTGACGAAATGGATGGCTTGCTGGTAGCGCTGGCGGTCGCTTTCGGCTTTGCGTAGCTGCCGCCGCACCACGAAATGTTGATAGCTGGCCGCGGCCGCACAGGTCAGCCAGGCCGAGGCAAGCGGTGCGAAGTACGGAAATACGATGCCCTGGCGGAAGGCGGCGAACGGCGTGAAATGCGCGGCCACCAGCAGCGCTCCCGCCGACAGATAGGCCGGCCATCCGGCCATGAACGCGAAAATCAGCCCGGCCAACACGCCCACGGCCACCGAGAAACCCAGCACCGTCAGGTCCGAGGCGTCGGTGAGGAATTGACCGCGTTCGAGCGTTTCGAATAGCTGGGCATGTACTTCGACGCCCGGAATCCGGCCTTGGCCGTAGGGCGTCGCCACGCGATCATAAGTCGCCGATATCGAGGTAACGCCGATGAATACAACCTGACTATTGAATCGGGCGGCCAGATCGGGATGGTCGGCCAGCTCCTTCAGAGAAATCTGGGGAATTGGATTGGGCGTGTAGAGCACGCGCAGCGGGCGGTTGGCATCGGCACTCAGGGGAGCTGGGATCAATTCGCCTCCGATCTCAACGTCGTCAGGCGATTCCAGGATTGTCCCGCCTCGAGCCAGACGAAATGCTTCCAGAGCCAAGGCCCAGTGCCGTTCCATGCCGCTGTGTTCTTCGAGAGGAATCTCGCGTGTGACTCCATCTCGTGACAACTCGTCGGCGCGGTCGTGTCCCAGCGCGGCCGCGTGTTGCCGGAACCGGGGCAGGGGATTCTCCCAGCGTCCGTCGGACAGTTGTGTCGCCAGTACCAGATTGTTGACTCCTTGCATGGCACGCTCTAGGCGCTGGTCTTCGGCAGGGTCTTTCCACGGATCGGCCAACAGTGCATCCAGCGCCACCGCTTTCGGATTCGCGTGCTGGAGCAGCTCAAACGCTTTAGCCCACATGCTGCGATAGCCGGCCACGGCCCCCATGGAGTTGAACGTTGCGTCGTCAATCGCCAGGATCACCGAATGCGATGGGCCGCCTGCTGGCGGATGTAAACGGAACATCCAGTCGTAAGCGTACTTGTCGATCTGGCTTGCCACGGCGGTCCAACCGGAAATGATCGCGACCGTCAGGGCGGCCGCCAGCACCGCGGCGTAGCCTAGCGTCTGCTTACCGGCTGGTGGCCTTTTCAATCTCGTCAGGCTCCTTGGCCAGCGCCGCGCTCAGGACTTTGGCGCCGTGCTCGGTCACCAGCACCACGTCTTCAATCCGGACGCCGATGTGTTCTTCGTCGAGGTAAATGCCGGGCTCGATGGTGACCACCATGCCGGCCTCGAGCGGCCCCTCGATATTCGGATCGTGCACGTCGATTCCGACCTGATGGCCGATTCCGTGGATCATGTATTTTCCCAGGCCCGCGCCGTGCAGGTCCTTGCCATGCGCGTCCATGTAATCCTTGGCAATTTTGGTGAGCGTGTCGCCCTCGCCCGCCAGGCGCGTCCCCGGCTTGAGTGCGGCGATGGCAGCCTTCTGCGCGCCCAGCACGATGGAATAGATCTCGCGCTGGCGCGGCGTGAACTTGCCTCCTACTGGAACCGTGCGCGTGATGTCGCTGGCATAGCTGTCGCACTCGGCGGCTGCGTCCATTACTACCAGCTCGCCGCGATCCATCCTGCGCTGATTGGCCGAGTAATGCAGCACGGTGCTGTTAGGTCCTGAACCCACGATGGTCGAATACGCCGGACCTTCGCATCCGTGTTCCAGGAAAACGTCCTCGAACGTCGCCGCGAGCTGGTATTCATACAACCCGCCGGCGATGCGCTTCCAAACCGCGCGATGCGCATCCATGCTGACGTCCGTCGAATGCTGAATGGCGGCGAGCTCGGCGGGCGATTTCGTCACGCGCAGCCTGGTAATCAGCGGCGCAGCGTCCAAGACTTCGCGAAAAGGGTAGCGAGCTTTCAATTGTTCGACGGACGGGCGGTTCAGCAGCGCGTACAGGCTCTCGTTCGCGTCCAAGGCTTTGTCCAGCTCGGTCTCGAACTTTTCCAGCGGCAGCACCTCTTCGAATCCGGTGGCAGCCCGTGCGTCCTGGTCCTCGGCCGACGATCTGCGGCCCTCGTAGTGTTCCTGCCGCTCATTATGGTGCGGGAGAAAGAGTACCTCGCGCGTGCGCGTGATCAACAGCCGCGCGTCCGGCTCTGTCCAGCCCGTCAGATAGTAGAAATTCGGTTCAGGCGCCGCTCGATAGACTTGATCGCGAGCTTCCGTGTGCGCAAATAAGACCACAACGCCCGCGAGCGCCTTGCGCAGATTTGCGCGGCGCGTCCGGTACTCGTCCATGGGGAACTTGGCGGCGCCGGACCACGCCAACAGCAATAGGGTGGCCAGTGTTCGTCGCACCATGTCCAAAATGTACCAAGTTCCCGCTCGACTTTCCGGCTCGTCCGGCCGCCGCACCCGCGTCGAAACCAGAGCGAATCGGAAAAAACGGCTTCGACCCGCGAGTGCAAAAAGCCCGGCGTCAACGGGAGCGGTCAACGCCGGGCCAATGCGGAGGGATGTTGAAAATCTAAAAGCTCGGACTCGAGGCTGTTTGTGCGCGCGTCGCTTTGACTTTGGGCGTCGCCAGATAACCGACCACTTCGTTGTTCTTCACCTGGTTCACGACGATTTCGTACGGCTGCCGGTTGCCGGCGACATAGAGCTGCACCGGTTCGTTGATGGTCTTGTCGCGCTTTTCCACGATCTTGTCGTCGGCGTAGACGGCCAGCGTGAAGCGGTTATGTTTGGGATCCGTCTTCTTGACGATCAGCCGGATGTCCCCGACCTTCTGTGGCGTTTTGGACTTGGACAAATCAAACTCGAAATAATCGCGCGAGCCCAGTTCCTTCAGCATCGCCAATTCTTTCCCGTTGGTAGCGATGCCGCCGCTCATGACTCCCATGTCGCCCACCATGCGCTTCAAGTCCGAGCCGTGCTGGTCCACCGTGCTCGACACCTGATCTAGTTTGGTGCTGGTGTCTTGCAACTTGGTGCTGGTGTCTTGGAGCTTGCTGGATGTGTCCTGCTTCAAATCGTTAAGCTGACTCTCCACTTGCTGGTTCTCCTGCTCCAGTTCGCGGCGGCGCTGCTCCAGGTTCTCCGAAAGCTGCGAGCTGCTACGCTTCACGTCCGCGCGGGCTTGGCGCAGCGCGGCTGCGGTGGCGCCTTCCAGGTCAGACTTCAGCGCGGCCTGCATCGCGTCAAACCGCTGCTGGTTCAATTGCGTTTCGGTGGCAGCGGCGTCCGCCAATTTCCCCATCTGCTTCTCGGTGTTTTCTTGCAAAACCGCCAAATCACGCGATTGGTGGCCGGCTCTTACCCATTGGTACACGTTGCCCGCCAGCGCAAGCGCGATTCCAGCGGACAAAATCCACAGCACACTCGCATGCCGATGGCTGCGCGGTGCATCATCCTGCATGTTCGAATTAGCAGGCGACATAATATCCTCCTTATCTTTCTCGGCCCGGTATCGGGTGTTAACCTTGTTCCGGACTTGGCGAACATAGAGCAAAATACCGGCCAAAGAGGATTGTTTTGGTGCTTCCAGGTGTTTGTTCTCGTGTTGTCAACGTGGTATCGGGAAGCGCGATCGGCCTCGAACGCGAGCTACTGTAAGCCACCTGCCGTGTAATGATTACCGTTTGACACAGTACCAGCAGGCTGGTCGAAATTTAGCCGGCATCGTTTCTCTCAATTCTTGCGGCTACTCAGAACGTAAAACGCAGGCCGCCAAAAACTCCCAAGGGAGTGCCGGGGGCATAGAATGTCGTAGTGCGAACCGGAAAGTTCCCGTTCATCGGAGGAAAGGGTTGCGCTATGAACGCGCCGTTATTCGCGTACGGTGACACTCCGAGCTGCGCCGCCGTATAGTAGCGATGGTCCAGCAAATTGTCGATCTGAGCGAATAACTGAACTCGAGCGTGGATCTGGTAGCGCGCTCCCAGATTCACCACTCCGTAGCCCGGCGACGAACCAGGCCCGAGATAGTAGATCCCGTCGGGTTGATCGAGGTTGTTCTCGTTTCCGCGCGCGTAAGAGCGCGACACCGCCACAAAGTCCAGATCGACGCTCAGCTTTGAGGTAGCCTGCCAGTCGCCGTAGGCCTTCAGCATCTGGCGCGGGATTAGGGGAATGCGATCACCGGGTTGAATCGCGATGTTCCCGTCCAGACCCGCGCCCGCGTCATTCGAGCTGTTGCCTGCACCGTCCACTAACTGTGCGCTCTGGTAAGTGGCGCTCAGGAATGTGTAACCGCCGCCTAAAGTGAACTTGCGGATGCGCCCGCTCAGATTTGCCTCCGCTCCCTCGCGCCGCGTTTGACCGAAGTTGGTGAAATACCCGAAGCCGGTTTGCTCGGAAGCGACGAACAGCAGGTCGTTATAGTTCTCTGCCCGGAACCAACCCGCGCTCCACCGCAAATTCGACTCCTGACGTCCGCGTACGCCCGCTTCAAACGTTTTCGTGACCACTTGTTTCAAGGGAGGATCGCTCACCAGCGCGTTCGGCAAATTGCAAGGCTGGCTGGGGTTGGCGCAGCCCAGCTCGATGGCTGTTGGCGCACGGCTGCTTTCGCTATAGCTGAAGTACGCGTTGACCCATCGGGCCGCGCTGTAGGTGACGCCGGCCGCCGGGTTCAAACGTCCGAACACATATTGCCCGTTCAAGGGTCCGCGAGCACCGGGCGCGCCCGGGGGAAGACGGTCGATGTTGTCGATGCCGGTCCGGTTGTAGCGCCCGGACACAGTGAAATTCCATTTGCCGGTTGAAATGGTGTCCGTGGCGTACAGGCTGAACGTATTGATCAGCCCGTGGAGATTCACTCGCGTGTATACTGGGACGCCGTCTTGCGTCGTCGATCCGTCGGCGAACGCGTCAATCGGCGTAATGCTCAGCCGATCGGCGTTCAGATACCCAAATTGCGACGTTTGCTGGAATATCATACTGCTGCGGTCCCAAGCGGCGCCCGCGGCGAAGTGATTGTGTGCCGGCCGCCAGGTTGCTTGCCCCGACAGCCCGTAATTGTTCTGCTTGCTGTAGGTGCTGCTGTCGATGCCAGTGCAGTAATTGGCGGGCTCGCTTTTTTCGAGTCCTTGCGCGATGCATTTCCAGTAGGGAAACGGCTCCGTGGCTGCATTCCCGCTGACCGGAAAATTCTTGTAGCCCGCCGCCGTCAAGGCTGCGACATCGGCTGCGTCCAGATTGTAGAGCGATTGATCGAACGATGACGCGTTCAGATTGGCGTTGTACGTGTCTCCCCGAATGTAGCGGAAATAAGCGTTGCCGGAAAACGTCAGGTTGCTCGACAGATCGTGCTGCCCGCTTAAGTTGAAAAACGGCGAGCGATCCCAAGTGATGTCGGGAACCGTGTAGACACTTGAGTAATTTTGCTCCAGCAGCCGGAAATCTTGCAGGCCGACACCTTCGAGCCAGTTGTCTGCATAGCTGAAGCTCAGCGCCAGGCTGGTGTTCCCTCGGCGCCAGCCAAGTTTTCCAAATGCCTGCCGGACCTCGGAAGGCGAGAATGGTCGCCAGCCGTCTTCACGAAACAGGTTGCCGGCCACATACCAATTCAGGCCTTTGGAGTTTGAGCCGCCGTGCTCGAACTCGACCGCGCGGCGTCCGAACAATCCGCCCATAATTTGTATGGCCGTGCCTGGTTGGCTGACTCCATTCTTGGTCTGGATCGAGAGCGCTCCGCCCAGCGTATTCAGGCCGTACAGCGGATCGGATCCGGGCATCAATTCCGCCTCGTCGATCGCGATTTTCGGGATCAGGTCCCAGGCCACAATGTCGCCGAACGGCTGGTTCTGCCGTACGCCGTCCATGTACACTGAAAGCCCTTCCGGCGTGCCCAGCAGCGGCGACGCTGTATAGCCGCGATAATTCACATCGGGCTGATAAGGGTTCTCCTGGTTCTCGTTGATGAAGACACTGGTGAGACGCTTGTTCAGCAGATCCTCCAAATCCAGCGCCCCACTGGTCTGGAGTTCTCGCGCTGTCGCGATCTGGACCGGCGCGGCGACCTGATCGAGCGACAGATCGGTGCCGGGAAGGGGAGTGGTGGCGACCACTTCAACCCGCGTGGCCTGCGTCTGGAGCGCCAGCTTGACCGTGCGCGAAATAGGAGCGCTGGACCGCACGTCAATCTGCGCGGACTGTGTCGCGAAACCGCTGCGCGTTACCTCCAGCCGATAACGGGCGTACGGCAGATTTGAAAACGCATAGCCCCCCTGCGCGTCCGTCTCGAAAGGCAGATTGACGCGTGCGGAAGGACTCTCCAAACGCCCGGAAGCTTGCATCGGCGCTCCGGACGGGTCTGTAACCTGCAGACGGAGCTCTCCCGTGGGCTGCTGCGCAAATAGCGCCATGACGTACAAGAACACTACGAGCGGACGAACGCCGGAGGGCACTAATGGATTATTCCGTTCCAACTGGTTTTGTTCAGAGTTTTTTCGAGCGATGGTCTTTTTTGCGCGCGTCTATTGAATTGCCAGAGGCTTGTCAGTGTGAAAATACTTCTTGTACGCGCCCACCCAATCGACGGCAATGTCGCGCTGCGCGGTCTCGAGATCGATCTGGCCCTGGCAGACCAGATCGTGCAGCCGGTCTTCTAACTCATCCTTGACCTTGGCATTCCATACCGTGGCCGAATAGGATTGCGGCCACAGATTGCGGATATCGTCGGCGCCTCCCAGCGCCGGCGTGATCAAATAATCCACTTCGTAGGCCTGCGGCGAAGCCTGCTGGATCCCGTATTCTTCGAAGACCCGGCGCCGCAATGGCACCGGGACCAGGCGATTCTTGGACGGACTGGCCGAGCACAGCGCGTCCTTGCTGGCCTCGACCGCGAGTCCGGGAGTCAAAACCCGGTTTGGTACCGAGACAACCAGCGCGTAATGCGGGTGTCCTCGAACCCAAGGCCGGCCCACCACCAGCCCTAATAAGACGACGGCGCACGCCGCGCTCGCCATCAGCAGCGCCGTTTGCCGATTCTGCTGGCGCGCTTGTGCCTGAGCGAGCCGTGCACGCAATTCCGCTCGCCGCTCCACCGCCGCCGGAAAGCGCGTACTCAAATTCTGGTCGCGGACTCGCACAAAATCGGCCATTCCCGTTTCGAGATCCTGTT
>Ga0187805_10000888_pt1 | contig 10487 bp, 10 predicted proteins | sample NC_wetland_sal_i_6_FD_132965 | JGI IMG/M metagenome (GOLD analysis project Ga0187805, IMG submission 132965) | Wetland sediment microbial communities from Neuse River Estuary, North Carolina, USA - Control_5 | ecosystem: Environmental > Aquatic > Freshwater > Wetlands > Sediment | place: USA... | reverse complement strand
TGAACGCGTGCCGTGAACGCTGGCGGCACCGCCGCCGGCACCCGGAGATCAGCCAGGACCTGGACGAGCTCGCCAACGTGGTCTCGTTCGCCGAGGCGGTGGACCGCCGCCACGTGCTGGTCCGCGTGCTGCGCCAGCTGCCCGGGGTCCAGCGCGAGGTGCTCGTCTGCCGCTACCTGCTCGATGCCACCGTGGCCGAGACCGCCGCCGCGCTGGACATCGCCGAAGGCACAGTCAAGTCTGCGGCGAGCAGAGGGCTCGACCAGCTGCGGCAGCTCCTGTACGACGAAGAGAAGAGAGATCGCCGTGTCCATCCACGCTGATGACGAGTTCAGCCTGAGGATCGCGCTGGAGTGCGAGCTCGACGACGTGTGGCCCGGCGAGGGCCTGGCCGGCGTGGTGATCGCGCGCCACCGCCGGATCCGGCGGCGCCGCGTCGCCGGCGCGGTCAGCCTGGTCGTCCTGTGCGCCGGGATCGGCGTACCGCTCGGGCTTTCCGGGCCGAGCGGCAAGCAGTCGGAGCACCATCCGGGCCAGCGGCCGGACCAGCACACCGGTTCGGTCACGCTGATCACGCCCGCCCGCACGGGAACCGCCCTGGTCATCGAGCGCCCCGTGCCCGTCTTGGCCGCCGCGGCGGCCTAGGTCCGCTGCGGCGGGTCACTCATCGCCGAACACCACCTTTCCGCTGGCCGCCGTCATGACGACCGAGGTGCTCCCGATGTAAGCGGCGGGAATGGCGAACAGGTCCTGGTCGAGGACGACCAGGTCGGCGTGCATGCCGGGCGCGAGGGCGCCCGCCACGTCTTCGGAGTGGTTCACCCAGGCGACCCCGCGGGTGAACGCGTCGATCGCGGCCTGGACGGTGATCGCCTCCCCGGGCAGGAACGGGTCCTCGGTCTCGGGTTCGCCGCGGTGGCCGAGGCGCTCGGACAGGACCCGGTTCACCGCGACGTGGATCTCCTGGAGCGGATCGGCGCTAGACACCGGCCAGTCGCTCCCGAACGCGAGTCGCGTGCCAACGCGGGCGAGAGAGCCGATCAGGTACTGCCAGGACGCACGTTCGGCACCGACGAAGGGCACAGTGAACTCGGTCATCTGCGCGTCCACGTGGGCCCACAGGGGCTGGAAGTTGGCTACCGCCTCGAGCGCCCTGAACCGGGCCAGGTCGCCGGGCGCGATGAACTGCAGGTGCGCCAGGTGGTGGCGGGCGGCCCGGCGCTGCGCGGCGGGAAGCGCCTCCAGCGTGTCCAGGGCGACGGCGACCGCGCGATCGCCGATGGCGTGGAAGTGCAGCTGGAAGCCTGCCGCGGCCAGGCGCCTGGTCGCCTCCGACAGGACCTCGGGCTCGATGAAAAGGTTCCCGCGGTGACCGGACAGGTCGCCGTGGCGGTCCAGGTACGGCGCGGACATGGCGGCGGTGAACGTCTCGCACACGCCGTCGACCATCAGCTTGACCGTGGTCGCCCGGAACCGGCCGTCGCCGGCCGCGACCCGCATCGCGCGCTCGCGCCGGGCGAGCAGGTCGTCGATCTGGTCCAGGCCGCGGCTGCGATCCCACCACAGCGCGCCGACCGCGTGGCCGGTGAGCAGCCCGTCGGCGGCCGCCCGGCAGTAGGTGTCGAACGCGTCGGGGATGCCGAGTTCCCCGGCCGCGCCGACGCAGGCGTCCTGCCACCGCGTGATGCCCAGCGAGTGCAGGTAGGCCTGGGCCGCGAGGAGGCCCGCCGTGAGCTCGTCGGCCGAGACGGGCGGCACGTGGGCCGCGACCAGGCGCATGGCCCCGTCGTGCAGCGCGCCGGCGGGCCGGCCGGCCTCGTCGCGCTCGATCCGGCCGTCTTGGGGGTCCGGCGTGTCCGCGTCGACGCCGGCGATGGTCAGCGCCGCGGTGTTCACCCACGCGCTGTGGTGATCCCGGTTCGGCAGGAACGCCGGCCGGCCGCCGGTGACCGCGTCCAGGTCGGCCGCCACCGGCGTGCCGCGCGGGAAGGCCGCCATGGTCCAGCCGCCCCCGAGCACCCACGCGTCCGGGGGCAGGGCGGCGCAGTACGCGGCGATGACGTCCAGGTACTCGGGCCTGGTCCGCAGCCCGAGCAGGTTGCAGCGCAGGCTCTCCAGGCCGCCGCCGACCGGGTGCACGTGGGCGTCGCCGAACGCCGGGAGGGCGAGCCTGCCGCGCAGGTCGACCACGCGGGTGCCCGGACCCGTCAGGTCCCTGATGTCCTCGTCGCGGCCGAGTGCCTGGATCACCCCGCCGCGGACGGCGAGGGCCGACGCGAAACCCGACGGGTGCGCCGGTGTGCGTATCTTCCCGCCGATGAAGGCCAGGTCTGCCTGGCTATCGTTCAACCAACCCACCGCCTTGATATGCTCCACATCACTAACAAATCGTTCGTATCACGAACGTTGCTGAAGCGGACGGCGGAGAGCGCCTGATGGACATCCCGGCCCCGTTCAGGCTGCACGAGGTGACGGTCTCGCCCGAGTGGACCGACTACAACCAGCACCTCACCGAATCCGCCTACCTGCTGATCATGGGCGATAGCTCGGACGCGTTCTTCCGGACGTTCGGCGTCGACGACGCCTACCGCAGCGCCGGCCAGTCGCTCTACACGGTGGAGACCCACCTGCGCAACCTGCGGGAGGCGCGGGAGGGCGAGCGTCTCGACCTCACGATCCAGGTGCTGGGCATGGACGACAAGCGGCTGCACATCGTGCACGAGATGCACAGCGAGACGGGCGGCCTTATCGCCACCGCCGAGCAGATGCTGCTGCACGTGGACATGCGGGCGGGTAAGGCCGTGCCCTTCCCCGAGCCGATCGCCCGCAGGCTTCGCGAGATCAGCGCGGCGCACGCCGCCGCGCTGCCGGTCCCTGAGTACGTCGGGCGGACCATCGCCATCCCGGCCGGACATCCCGGGAGGGCCTAGTGGACTTCAGGCTCACCGAAGAGCAGCGGCTCATCACGGACACCGTCCGCGCGTTCGTGGAGAAGGAGCTCTACCCCCACGAGGACGAGGTGGAGCGCCTGGACGAGGTCCCGGCGGAGCTGGCCGGGCAGATCCGCGCCAAGGCGATCGCCGCGGGGCTCTACGCCGCGAACATGCCGGCCGAGCTAGGCGGCGGCGGGCTGGACGCGTTGTCCCTGGTCCTGGTCGAACGGGAGCTGGGCCGGGCCAGCTACGCCCTGCAGATGCTGGTCGAACGCCCCAGCAACATCCTGCAGGGCTGCAACGAAGACCAGCGCAAGCGCTACCTGATCCCGGCCATCCGCGGCGAGCGGCACGACTGCGTCGCGATGACCGAACCGGGCTCGGGTTCCGACATCCGCTCCATGTCCACCACGGCGAGCAGGGACGGGGACGCCTACGTCGTCAACGGCACCAAGCACTTCATCAGCCACGCCGACGTGGCCGACTTCATCATCTTGTTCGCCGCGACCGGGACTGAGACGGCTGCGAACGGCCGGGCGAAGAAGAAGATCACCGCGTTCCTGGTCGACAAGGACTCCCCCGGCCTCACCGTGACGAGGGGCTCGGGCTGCGTCTCGAACCGCGGCTACCACCAGTGCGAGCTGTCGTTCGCCGATTGCCGCGTCCCGGCCGCCAACCTGCTCGGTGAGGAGGGGCACGGCTTCGACCTGATGGGCCAGTGGCTGGGCGCGACCCGGCTGACCGTCGCCTCCACGAGCATCGGCCGGGCCCGCCGGGTGCTGGACGCGGTCACCTCGTGGGCGGCGGCGCGCCAGCAGTTCGGCCAGCCGGTCGGGCGGTTCCAGGGCGTCGGCTTCCAGCTGGCCGACCGCGCCACGGAGCTGGCGGCGGCCGAGCTGCTGACCTTGCAGGCGGCCGCGAAGTGCGACGAGGGGACGATGACCGACGCCGACGCGGCGATGGCCAAGCTGTACGCTTCGGAGATGCTGGGCCGGATGACCGACACCGCCGTGCAGATCTTCGGCGGCATGGGCCTGATGTCGCAGTTCCCCGCCGAACGCTGGTGGCGCGACGCCCGGGTCGAACGGATCTGGGACGGCACCAGCGAGATCCAGCGGCACATCATCGCCCGGTCCCTGCTGCGCCCCTACGGAGCGTGAGGACCGTGGACGTGCAGGTACGAGCGGACGGACCGGTCCTGGTCATCACCCTGGACCGGCCGAAGGCCAACGCGATCGACGTCCCGACCAGCCGGGCGCTGTACGCCGCCTTCGACCGGCTCCGCCGCGACCCTGAGCTCCGCGTCGCCATCCTCACCGCGGCCGGCGAGCGCTTCTTCAGCGCGGGCTGGGACCTGAAGGCGGCCGCCGAGGGCGAGGGCATCGACGCCGACCACGGCCCGGGCGGGTTCGCGGGCCTGACCGAGTTTTACGACATCGGCAAGCCGGTCATCGCCGCGGTCAACGGCCTGGCGCTCGGCGGCGGCTTCGAGCTGGTCCTCGCCGCCGACCTGGTGGTGGCCGCCGAGCACGCGGAGTTCGCGCTGACCGAGGTCACGCTCGGCCTCGTCCCCGACGCCGGCGGCCTGCTCCGCCTGCCGGCCAGGCTGCCGCGCCCCATCGCCGTGGAGTACCTGCTCACCGGCCGGCGGATGACCGCCGCCGAGGCCGCCCGCTGGGGCCTGGTCAACCAGGTCGTCCGCGCCGACGGCCTGATGAAGGCGGCCCACGACCTGGCCCGCGAAATCTGCGCCTCCGCACCGCTGGCCGTCGCGGCCGCGCTGGAGATCCTGCGCGAGACCGAGAACACCGCCGTATTCGAGGGCTTTCACGTCCAGCGCGGCGACCTGCCGGCCTACCAGCGGATGCTGGCCTCCGACGACGCCCGGGAGGGCGTCCGGGCCTTCACCGAACGCCGTCGGCCCCGCTGGGCCGGTTTCTGACCTCGGACACTGGCCGTTTGACCATCCGAGGGACCGGTCAGCGGGAGCCGTAGTTGTAGGTCGAAGAGTTGCTCGGCGTGCTGTTGCCGTGGCCGGATACCACGTTGACCACCAGGACGGTCCCGCCGATAGCGATCGCAAGACCCACGACAACGGCGATGATCATCCGGACCACGACACTTCTCCTTCAGGCTGGATTTCATCGGAGCGTAACAGCAGCCGATCAAGGGACGGTGAACGTTACCCTAGCGGCCCGCCCGGTCTTCTTTTTGGCGTTGACCGGCACCACCCTGGCCTGGTAACGGCCTGGCCGCAGCCCGGTGATGGTGGCGCCGTCGGCGTATGCGGTGGCCACGAGGGTACCGCCTGGCTCGCCCGGCCCTTGCAGGTAGACGCGATAGTAGATGCCGAGGCCAGCATCGGGCCAGCTCAACGTGACCTTATCGGTGCCCCGCTTGGCTTGCACGGACGCCAGGCCGGGCACTGGCGGACAGCCGGTGCCCGGATAAGCCCAGGCATCGAACCACTGCGAGGGGTCCCGCGGCACGATCCGCGGATCGTTCTGCGGCCCGGCCCTCGCCGAGTTGCCGTGGGCGCCCGGGTTATTGCCGAATGCCGCTAGCGGAACGGCGATGAACCGGGGCAGTGTCACCGTATTGGTAAACAGGGACATCGGCTGGCAGCCGGTGTTCACCGCCTCGGAGTTGACGTTGTAGCTGATCACCAGCGTGTCGTGGGTGGAAAGTGCGGGTTCGGCCCGCGCCTCGTACAGGATGCGGTAGTCATCCGCGGCGTGGAGCCCGATGGTTGGGTCCCGGTACAGCAGCCTTCCGGCGCCGAAGTCGAACGGGCCCCACGGCGCGCGGGCCGGGTAGGCGTCGATATCCGGTGCGCCTGGCTCCACCCCGCCCTGGATCAGCCAGTAGCGGCGCCCCTCCTTGATCACGCTGAACCCGGACGCCACGTTAAGGCCGCTCTGCACCGGCTCGGCATGGTGCTGTCCGGCCGCCCACGCCCCGCCGCCGGTGTAGAACCGCCACGCGGAGAACGTGGTCAGTTGCGATGCCGGGACCCGGGCCACATAGAGCCGGTAGCCCGGGACCTTCACGTTCGAGCTCTGCGTCCCGTAGATGTACACGGTGTTTCCGGTGCGAAGCAGCGCGGCGCCCCACAGGATCGGGGAGCCGCCGGACGACGGGGTGTAAGACGGCAGCGGGACCAGGCCCGGCCGGGCGACCGCACCGTATTGGTTTCCACGGCCGGCCGAGCCGAGCTGGCTGGCCGGGAAGGTAGCGATAACCGTTCCAACCGGGACGAACGGAAAGCGGCGGGCGAGGTAATGGTTGTAGAACCTGACGAGCGTCCCGCCGACGGTCATGCCGTCCTCGTCCCAGTACCGGGTGGACAAGCCGGGCGTCGCCGACGGCGGCCCGACCACGGGGGCGGCGTTGCCGGGTCCGCCCGGGCCGGTGCAGGCACCGCCGCCCGTCATGGTGACGAACGTGCTGCCCCGCCTGGTCCTGGTCTGGACGACCACCACGTTGTGCACGAACCCGCTGAGGTCCGAGAAACCGATGGTAGGCCCGGCCGGGCCGATGAATGAATCGGAGAAGAACCAGGCTACCTGTGAGGAGTTCAGCCGGTTGGCGGAGACCCCGTCGCCGCCAGCCCAGTCGGCGCAGGTGGAATGATCGGAGTACGCGATCCACTCCGCGTCGAGCGCAGCAGGGTTCGGTTGCCCCGCTGAACCGCGTACCGGATGCCCCCCTGAAGGGCGTACCAGTACGGGCGGGTGGGTACTCAGCGCGACCGGGCCGGACGGATGATCCCGCGCCGGGATCAGCCAGGCAAGCGCAACGCTCACCCCGGCAATGATCCCGATGGCCAAGCCGCCAAGCTCCAGTCCGCGCCTGCGCCGACGGCGGGCCGGGGCCTGCTCCGCCTCGGTCCGGGTGTCGGACACCTGTGCCATCGGCGGGATCATGCCTTCCGGGCGTGGACCAGCAGGATGGACGCGGCCGACGGCCACCGGCAGAAGGCCCGGTCGAGCGGGCCCAGCGGCCGTGGCACGTCGTGGTAGCGCGCTCCGGCGACCGTCACGCAGCGGAACCCGCTGGCGGTCAGGAACTCGGTCAGCGCCCGCCGGGTGAACAGGCGCAGGTGGCCGGCCACCACGCGGCCCGGCCTGCCGAACACTCCGGTCAGGCTCACCTCGGAGAAGACCGGCTGGATCCCGACGGCGAGCAGCCCCCGGTTGTACCAGGCGGCCAGGTTCGGCGTGGACAGCAGCAACGAGCCACCCGGCCGGAGTATCCGCCGGACCTCGGCGACCGCCCCGTCGGGATCGACCAGATGCTCGATCAGTTCGCTCATGATCACCGCGTCGGCCGCGCCGTCCGCGACCGGCAACCGCGGGCTGACGCTGCCGCGCACCACGCTGAGGCCGCGGCCGCGGGCCTGGCGCAGGGCATCGACGGACCAGTCGAGCCCGGCGAACCGGTGTGCTGGATTCGCCGCGGCCGCGGCGGCGAGCGCGGAGCCGTCGCCGCATCCCACGTCGAGGATCAGCGCCGACCCTGCCATGTCCCGCAGGATTCCGGACAGCATCAGGGCCTGGCGCCGGGCACGGTCCGGGCCTGAGCTAAGCGGGGTGTCCGGATTCTCGTAGAACGCCTGGAGCGGGTCGGCCGGGGCCGGGGCCGTCACCGCCATGATGGTTCCCTCCGTGTTTTCCCCGCTTGGTGGTCGCCGCGCTTTATGGCCTCGTCGGCGACCTCCGTGAACCCCTGCACCGCGGCCGACCAGTGCAGCTGCAGGGCCCGGGTACGGGCCGCCCGGCCAAGCACCTCGCGCCGCCGCCCGTCGATGGCCAGCGAGGCCCAGGCCGACGCGAACTGGCCTTCGGTCCGCACCAGCATCCCGGTCTCGCCGTGCACCACCGAGTCACGCAGCCCCGGCACGTCGAATGCTACCGCCGGGGTACCGCGGATCGCCGCCTCGGCCACCACGATGCCCCAGCCCTCGATCAGTGCCGGATGCACCAGCACCCATGCCGCGCACAGCAGCCTGTGCTTCTCCTCCTCCGACACCCGGCCGGTGAATACCACGCCGGGCCCGGCCAGCGCCTCCAGCCGCGCTCGCTCCGGCCCGTCCCCGGCGATCACCAGCTTCCCGCCGGTTACGTGCCGGACCCGGTCCCACAGCCGCAGTAGCAGGTCGAGGCGCTTGTAATCGGCGAGCCGACCGAACGCGAGGAACAGCGGGTCCGGCGAGCGCGGGGTCGGCGGGTCGGGCCGCACGACGCCGTTGCAGATCTGCCGGATCCGGTCGCCGCCGACGCCCATCCGCTGCAGGGACTCCGCGGTGGAGGGGGATACGGTGAGGAACAGATTCTCGCGGTGTACCCACGGCATGACCACGCTCTCGATGCGCCGGCCCACGGTGGAGACCGGCGGGCGGAACCTGATCGGCCACAGCTCGGTATGAACGTGGTTCACCAGGCAGATCGCCGGCCGCCGGGACCAGAGTGGCACCAGGAAGGGCATCCCGTTGCAGACCTCGACGATCAGGTCGGCGTCCCGGAAGTTCCGCAGGTAGGCCAGGGGCGCGCGGAGGAACTGAGAGTAGGTGCCGCCGCTGCGCTTGACGTGGTACGGCCGTTCGGCGACCGGCCCGCCGCACAGCAGCGTCACCTGGTCGCCGCGGGCCAGCAGGCCGGTGGCCAGCTGGTCGACCAGCACCTCTGATCCCCCGGCGTGCCGGTTCGCGAGATCTCGCCACGCGATGAACACGATCTTGCGGCGGCCTTCGTCGGGGTACGCCGTATTCAGCCCGGCCCACCCCTGGGGCGCGCTCTCGGGCGCGCCGTCCACGGCACCGCCCGGCCCGCCGGACAGGCTCGCCCGCACAGGCCAGGCGCCTGGCTCATCGTTCACGTCGCGGCTCCAGGTTGCTGACCCGCGCTGAGAATAGGCGGACCGGTAGCCAGATCGTCAGCACGGGTGTGAGTATTGCAGCCTTTTTGTGGCTACTTACCGGTAGTCAAGATAGCGGGGCCGGTGTCGTAACGGTTGCAAATGGGCCGGATCTAGGTTAGCGGCACTCCCGCAGCCGCTACCATACATTCGGCTATCGGCGCTCCCGCCGCCGCTACCATGCATGACCCTAACGCCCTGCTGCCAGGCCAGTACGAGGTTTGCCTGGGTCGTGCGGCCTGACGCGACGATTGAGGACCCGCATGAGCCTGCCGGCGCCGATCCGCCGCCACCGTGACGATCAGACGGCCCGCTCCGGCGTGCTCCGGTCAGTCAGGCTGTTCCGCCTGTTCCTGGCCGAGCAGTCCGACCCGGAGGCGTTCTACACGGGCCTCGCCGAGGACTCCGTGCGGCAGGTGGCCGAGCACGGCACGCTGGCCGGACGGACGGTGGTAGACGTCGGCGGCGGGGGCGGCTGGTTCACCGCCGCGTTCCGGGCTCGCGGCGCGCACTGCTACCTGTTCGAACCGGATCCGGCCGAACTGTATCTCCGGGCGGCCGCGCCGGCCGGCGCGGTGGTCGCGGACGGCTACTGGCTACCGGTTCGCGACGGCGGCGCCGACGTGACGTTCTCCTCGAACGTGCTCGAGCATGTCTCCGATCCGATGGGGCTGATCGAGGAGATGATCCGCGTCACCAGGCCGGACGGGCTGGTGTACCTGTCGTTCTGCAACTGGTACTCCCCGTGGGGCGGGCACGAGATGTCGCCCTGGCACTACCTGGGCCCGGAATACGCCTCGCGCCGGTACCTGCGGCGGCATCGGCGCCAGCCCAAGCACGAGTGCGGCGTCAACCTGTTCCGGGTGCACATCGGGCCGGTGCTCCGGGCGGTACGGGCCCGGCCGGACGTCACGATCGTGGCCGCGCGGCCCCGGTACTACCCACGCTGGTGCGGCTTCCTGGTCCGGGTGCCTGGCCTGCGCGAGGTCGTCACGTGGAATCTCATGCTGATCATGCGGCGCACGGGTTGACGGCGCGGACCGGGCGGCTCGTCCGCCCGCCGGAGCCGGCGGACGCTCGCCTCGCCGACGCTCGCCTCACCGACGCTCGCCTCGCCTGGCCGCGCTGGACCTCTGGCCCGGTGCTGCGCTGGTCCGCCCTGGTGGGTCTGGGCGCGTTCCTGGTCCTGCTGGCGAACGACCCGGGCCGGATGTTCTTCGACACCAAGCTCAGCGTCGACCTGAACGCGTGGGGCTACTACGCGAGCCTGTGGCACCTGATGGATCCGCTGAACACCTTCGGCGCGCTGAACAACCAGGCGGTGGGCTACGCCGTGCCGATGGCGCCGTTCTACCTGGCCGGCCAGCTGGCGCACGTGCCGGTCTGGCTCACCGAGCGGCTGTGGCTGGCGCTGATCATCGCGGTCGGCTTCGGCGGCCTGGTCAAGCTGGCCGAAGCGCTCGGCATCGGGTCGCCGTCCTCTCGCATCCTGGCCGGGCTGGTGTTCGCGCTGTGGCCGACGTTCACCATCGTGATCGGGTCCACCTCGTCGGCGGCGCTGCCCGGAATGCTCGCTCCGTGGGCGGTGCTGCCGCTGACCAGGGCCGTTCGTGCTGGTAGGGGCGGTGTGGTGGGGCC
>Ga0187805_10000886_pt1 | contig 10489 bp, 7 predicted proteins | sample NC_wetland_sal_i_6_FD_132965 | JGI IMG/M metagenome (GOLD analysis project Ga0187805, IMG submission 132965) | Wetland sediment microbial communities from Neuse River Estuary, North Carolina, USA - Control_5 | ecosystem: Environmental > Aquatic > Freshwater > Wetlands > Sediment | place: USA... | reverse complement strand
GGCGGCGGGCTTGCCGGTCGTGCCGGGCGGTGAGCTGCCCGTCGAACCCGCGTTGGCGGGGGCGGCTGCCGCGCGGCTGGCAGCCGAGATTGGCTGGCCGGTCCTGGTCAAGGCGGCGGCGGGCGGCGGCGGCCGCGGCTTGCGGCCGGTCACCGCGCCCGACGAGCTGGCCGGGACCGTCGCGCTGGCGATGGCCGAGGCTGGAGCGGCGTTCGGCGATCCGCGCGTCTACCTGGAGCGCTACCTGCCGGCCGGCCGGCACGTGGAAGTGCAACTGCTCGGCGACGGGGAGCACGTCATTCACCTCGGCGACCGCGACTGCTCGGTGCAGCGGCGCTACCAGAAGCTGGTGGAGGAGGCGCCCGCCCCGTGCCTCGACGACCGGCTGCGGGCCGCGGTGCGCCAGGCGGCGGTGGCGTTCGGCGAGCACCTGGGCTATCTCGGCCTCGGTACGGTGGAGTTCCTGGTGGAGCCGGACCGCGGCGCTTTCTACTTCCTGGAGATGAACGCCCGGATCCAGGTGGAGCATCCAGTCACCGAGGCGGTCACCGGGCTTGACCTGGTCGCAGAGCAGATCTGGGTCGCCGAAGGCAACCCGCTGCGCATAGCTCAGTCGGACGTGGCGCTGACCGGGCACGCGATCGAGTGCCGCATCAACGCTGAGGACTGGGCCGATGGCTTCCGGCCGAGCCCAGGCACGGTGACGACGGCGGCGTTCCCGGTCGGCTCGGGCATCCGGGTAGACACGCACGTTCAGCCCGGCGCCGCGGTACCGCCGTGGTATGACTCGCTGCTGGCCAAGCTGATCGTCTGGGGCCGGGACCGGCCCGAGGCCGTGTCGCGGCTACGCACGGCGCTGGCGCGCTGCGAGATCGGCGGGGTCCCGACCACGCTCGGCTTGCACGCCCAGCTCACCGCCACGGCCGCGTTCGAGGCCGGCGGTGTCGATACCACGTTCCTTGACCGGTTCCTGCTCAGCGAGGTCGGCGGTGGCTGACATTCAGCTGGTGGACGTGTCGCTCCGGGATGGTAATCAGAGCTTGTGGGGTGCCACCGGGCTGCGAACCGCGCACATCCTCCAGATAGCCCCGGTGCTGGACCGGGTCGGGTTCCGCGCGCTCGACTTCACCTCCAGTACGCACATGGGCGTGGCGGTGCGCACGCACCGCGAGGATCCCTGGGAGCGCATCCGGCTCACGCACATGGCCATGCCGCACACGCCGCTGCAGTTCATCGGGTCCGGACTGCGGTTCATCTCATGGGAACCGGTGCACCCGGACCTCATCCGGCTTGCCTACAAGTGCCTGGTGGCAGCCGGCCTGGAAAGGTTCGTCGTGCTCGACCCGATGCACGACATGGTGGCGATGCTGCAGACCGCCCGCGACATCCGGGACGCGGGCGGCACGGAGACGATCGGCGCGCTCACGTACACGCTCAGCACCGTGCACACCGACGAGTTCTACGCAGGGCTGGCGGCGCAGATGGCGGCGTCGCCAGACTTCGACCGCGTGTACGTCAAAGACCCGGCCGGGCTGCTGACACCTGAGCGAGCCCGCCATCTTTTCCCGGCCCTGCGCGAACGGCTTGGCAGCAAACCGCTGGAGTTGCACTCGCACTGCACCATCGGCCTCTCGCCACTGACGTACCTGACCGCTGCCGATCTTGGCGTAGAAGTGCTCCAGGTGGCGTGCGGGCCACTGGCCAACGGCACGTCGCTGCCCAACGCCGAGCGCGTCGTGGCGAACCTGCGGGAGCTCGGTCACACCGTCGACGTAGACGACCGGCTGCTGGCGTACGCATCCGCCTACTTCACCCGGCTCGCCGCGGCCGAAGGGCTGCCGCCCGGCCTCCCGCAGGAATACGACGCTTCCTTTCTGCGGCATCAGATGGCCGGCGGCGTGGTGACCACGCTGCGCCGCCAGCTCGCCGAGCTGGGGCTGTCTGGCCGGTTCGACGAGGTGCTGGCGGAGGTCAGCCGGGTCCGCGCCGAGCTGGGTTACCCGATCATGGTCACCCCGTTCCCGCAGATGGTGTGCGGACAGGCGCTCTGCAACGTGATCGGATCCGAGCGCTACGGCAACGTTCCGGATCAGACGATCATGTACGTGCTCGGCAAGTTCGGCCGGCCGACCGCGCCGGTCGATCCGGACGTGCAGGGCCGCATTCTGTCCCGGCCGCGGGCCAGGGAGCTGATGGCCCAGCCGCCGCCTGCCGCACCCGAGGAACTGCGCAAGCAGCTGCCGCGCGGCATCTCCGACGAGGAGTTCTTGCTCCGGGCGACGATGCCGGCGGCGGAAGTGGACGCCATGGTCGCGGCGGGCCCGGCCCGGCGCCGGTACAACCCCGAGCTCAAGCCGGTACTCGATCTGCTCAGCGGGCTCGGCTCCCGGCCGCCGGTCTCGCACCTGCAGATCGACAAGCCCGGCTTCCGGCTGCTGCTCCGGGTCGCGCCGGAAGGAGCGCCGAGTGTCTGACCGCCCCGTTCCGCCGTCGTCGGGTACAGCGACGGAACGATTGCGCACCGCCCGCGGATTCGTCTTCGACCTGGACGGGACGCTCGTGCTCGGCGACCGCAACAACCAGGGCCTCGCACCGCTGCCTGGCGCGCTGGAGATCACGCGCTGGGTCACGCAGCGCGGGCTGCCGTTCGCGGTGTTCACCAACGGCACCACCAAGACGCCGCAGCAGCTGGCCGAGGCGCTGCGGTCCATCGGATTCGAGCTGCCGGACGAGGCGGTGCTGACGCCGGCCAGCAGTGCAGCGGCGGTCTTCGTGCAGCGCCGCCACCGCCGGGTGCTCGTGCTCGGTGGCGAAGGGCTGACGGGACCGCTCGCCGCCGCCGGGCTGGAGGTGGTGCGGCCGAACGGCCGGCCCGAGGCAGTGGACGCCGTGCTGGCCGGGTGGTTCCCGGACTTCACCCTGGCTGCACTCGAAGCTGCGTGCCACGCGGTCTGGGCTGGCGCCCTGCCGTACAGCTGCTCGCAGTCACTGTTCTTCGCGACTGCGAGCGGCCGGGCGATCGGGACGTCGCGCGCGATGTCGGCGATGATCAGCAGCCTGACCGGCCGCCGCGTCCGGCTCGTCGGCAAGCCGTCGCTGGCTGCCCTGAGGACTGCCGGCGCCCGTCTCGGGCTGCCTACTGCTGACCTGGTGGTGGTGGGCGACGACCCCGAGCTCGAGGTGCCGATGGCGCACCGCGGGCGCGCGCTGGCCGTGGCGGTGTCGTCCGGGCTGGGTGATGTCGATTCCTACCGGCACCTGCCACCGGAACGCCGGCCGCACCTGCACCTGTCCGGCGTGGACGAGCTGCTGGCGGCCTGCCAAGCGGCGGTCTGCTGACAGCGCGGTAGAGCTCTGATATGACAATCATCCCTGGCGAGAAGGAGGACGGTATGCGCGCAGTGGGCGTCACGGCTTTCGGCGGTCCCGAGGTGCTCCACATCGTGGAGCTCCCGGTGCCGGAGCCCGGCGACGGCGAGGTGCGGATCAAGGTAGCCGCGGCCACCGTCAACCCGACCGACACCGGGCTGCGGGCCGGGCTGCGCGGCGGGCCGGCCGGCGTCGAGCCGCCGTACGTGCCCGGCATGGAGCTGGCCGGGGAGATCGACTCGGCTGGACCCGGGGCTAGCTGGCAGCCGGGGGAGCGGGTGATGGCCATCGTGTCGCCGTGGGCGGCTGGCCGCGGCGCCCAGGCCGAGTACGTGGTCGTGCCGAGCGACTCGGTCGCGCGGGTGCCGGACGAAGTCAGCATGGCCACGGCGGCGACGCTGCCGATGAACGGCCTCACCGCGAGGATTGCGCTCGATCTGCTCGGCCTGCAGCCGGGCCAGACGATCGCGGTCACCGGCGCTGCCGGAGCGGTGGGCGGATACGTGATGCAGCTGGCCGCGAACGAGGGGCTGCGGGTAATCGGCGACGCCAGCCCGGCCGACGTGGAGCTGGTCAAGAGCCTGGGCGCGGACATCGTCGTGCCGCGCGGGCCTGACGTGGCCGCGGCAATCCGGCGCGAGGCGCCGGAGGGCGTGGACGCCATGGTCGACGCCGCGCTGATCGGGCCGCCGGTGCTAGCCGCCATCAGGGATGGCGGGCAGCTGGTCGCGGTCCGGCCGTTCCCCGGCGAGACCGAGCGGTCGATCAAGATCAGCCTGGTCCTGGTCGGCAGCCACCTGCACGAGGGAGACAAGATCGCCGAGCTCGCCGGGCTGGTCAGCGAGGGCAAGCTCACGCTCCGGGTCGCACGCGAGCTGCCGGCCGAGGAGGCCGTGCAGGCGCACCGTCAGCTCGAGGCGGGCGGTACTCGCGGCCGGATCGTGCTGACGTTTTAGTCTGCTATGCCAGATTCGCTGTAGTTAGCTGTGCCGCCGGCTGAGCGACGCGCCCGCAGGAGAGGGCCGCGGTCGTTCGGGGTATTAGCTATCCGTCTTGGCGCGGCGCGGGTGGCTGGCGCCGGACACCCAATGGATGCAATGCAGGTGCCGAGACCCGCCGCTCCTCGATGGGAGGCCGACAGGCCCGCCGATGAGTACCGCACAGCAATTGCAGGATGATGCTCAACTGGCCGTCCGCGCTCGGCAGGCCGAAGCGCCGCGTCGCGAGGCCGCTGGCATCAACTATGAGCGGCTGTACGCCTACCGGTTCCGCGACGTCGACCAGGCCAGCCGACAGGCGGTATGGCGGGAGATCGCCCGCTACATCCACCGCCGGATGGGCAGGCCAGACCGGGTGCTGGACCCGGCTGCGGGGCGAGGCGAGTTCATCTCCGCCGTTCCGGCCGCCGAACGCTGGGGCGTGGACCTGGTGGGCCAGGGGATGCTGGAGTCAGCCGGCCTGAAGGTGATCATCACCGACATCATGGCTGCTGATCTACCTGTCGATTACTTCGACGGAGTCTTCATCTCGAATTTCCTCGAGCACCTGCCCGATCAGAGCGCCGTCGCCACCGTCCTCGCCAAGCTGCACACGGCGATGCAGCCGGGCGGCCGGATCGCGGTCATCGGCCCGAACTTCAAGTACTGCGCGCGGGAGTACTTCGACTGCGCCGACCACACTGTGATCTTGTCGCACATCGCGGTCGCCGAGCACCTGTGCGCGGCCGGGTTCGACGTCACCGCGGTGTCGGCCAAGTTCCTCCCGTACTCCTTCCGCGGCCTGCTACCGCCGTCATCGCTGCTGACGAGGACGTACCTGCGAGCCCCCATCTTGTGGCGGCTCCTCGGCAAGCAGTTCCTCGTGCTGGGCCGTCGGCCTCGGCAGTAACTCGGGCTTACTCCAGCGGACGGCGCGCGATCGCCGCCGGCTCGCGGCCGGCCAGCAGCCAGCCGCCGATCACCGCCACGAGCGGCATGCCGACGAGGATGAGCAGCAGGTTGGCCACCGGGATGCTGGTCAGCGAGGACAGCGTGTCCAGCTGATTGGTCCGGAAGAAGCCGATCGCTGCGATGTACCCTCCGGCCGTGCCGACGAAGGCGCCGGTCAGCGCCAGCGCGCCCGCGGTGACGGCGGAGATGGCCCGGCGGGCGGTGCCGCTCGCGCCGGTGGCGGTCAGCATCCGGAGGCTGCTTGCGGTCTCGCTGCGGAGCAGGCCTACACTCATCGCCAGAATGCCGAGCGCCAGCAGCATACCGAAAACGGTGGCCACGTCGATGATCTCGGCCAGCGTCGGGATGCTGTCGCGCGCCTCCACCGCCAGCCCGGCCGCAGCTGCGGCGTGCTGCGCAGCGCTGATCTGACCTGCCGTCAGCGGACCCGGAGTCTGGATGAGCCAGCCCGCCGCGCTGGTCGTCAGGTGGAGCCGGCGCACGGCGTGCTCGGTGATCACCGTGTTCGGCGCCGACGTGCCAGACGGCAGCGCGCTGATCTCCTGGATCTTTGGATTCGCCAGGCAGGAGCTCGGCGGGCACGGCCACGAGTTGCTGCCCTGGCCGGGGCCAAATTTAACAGCGCCGTACAGGAGCTGCATCTTCGGCATGCTCGCCAGGCCAGGCCGCATGGTAAGGATGTCGGCGTCCGGGCTGACCTCCGCGGCGGTGATGCCGAACATGCGCAGCAACTGCGCGGTGGCCACATACACATCTCCGTTCCAGTCTCGCCCGGGCGTGGAGCGCCGCAGCATGGAGTCAGTCGTCTCAAGCTGGACGAGATTCCGCGACCCGAGCGCGGCCGCGATGCCCCGGGCCTGTCCTGCCATCGCGGCAAGCGAGGCGCCGGTCACCTGGAACGCCCCGGCTCGGGTCCCGTTCTGGTACAGAACGCTCGCGCCTCCGGTGGATGCGGCGTGTCGCTGCGCCCGGCCGCTCGTAGTGCTCGGCCGCTGCGCGGCCTGGTGCGATCCCGGTGGCGGTCCGGCGAACTGCGCGTTGGTGCCGAGCGGGTAGACGACGAGCTGATTCGAAGCCAGGTTGGGCCCGGTCCAGTCGATGACGTCGCCGAACCGGCCAGCGGCCAGCACGCAGATGATGACCGCGATGAGCACGCTGAGGCTGATCGCCCCGAGCGCCGCCCCCGAGCGCGTGCGGTACCTGGCCAGGTCGCGCAGGGCCAGCCGCACGACTATCGGAGCCCGCCGAGTAGCCCTGGCCAGCAGCGCCAGGCACGTCGGGGCGACCAGCACGACCCCGGCGCACAGCACGATCAATCCCACGATCAGGGCGAGAAAGAGCGTCGACTTGTTCCCTCCCTCGGCGACAGCCGACGTCGCCTGCTCACTCGCGAGCCCGATCAGGAAGAACGCGAGTACCAGCAGTCCGACGCCGGTCGGCCCGGCCCAGCGGCGAGCCTCCCGTGGAGCCGGTGGCCGCCCAGCGAGCGCGGCAACGATCGGCACCCGGGAGATCGCCCGGGCGGGTCGAACCGCTGCGAGGTAGGCAGCCAGCACGGCGAGCAGCATTGACACACTGATCACCAGCCAGGGCAGCTGGAAAGCGCCCATGACGTGATGAGCGCTTGCTTCGGCGCGCGGGCGGTACGCCAGCCACGCCACCAGCCCGAGCGCGAACCCGGCCATGGCGCCGACAACTCCGGTCGCGAAACCGTTGGCGCTGACAACGAGCCCGATGCTGGCGTCTGTAGCACCCTGCGCGCCGAGCATGCCGATCGAGCGCAGCCGACGCTGCGCCAGCACCGTGAATCCACCGACGCTGACCAGGGCGATCAGCAGCATCCCGAGCGTCGCAGCCGCGAGCGAGATGGTCACCGGGTTGATCACGTTCGTTGCAGCAGCGGCGGACTGCCGCGACTCAACGCTGGAGCGGATAGCGGCCGGGACCACGCCATGCGCGTCGAACAGCACCACGATCTGGGCAGGCGAGGTGACCTGTCCGGGCGCCACGAGCGCGAACTCGTCCAGCAGGTTCCGCGGGTTACTCACGACGCCGACCACGCGCCGGGCTGTGCCGGTAGCCCGCCAGGTGTCGCCGACCCTGAGATGGAGTGCAGACTCGACGCCTGCAGTCAGGGCTACCTGGTCCTTGCCCCTTGGGTAGTGCCCGGTCACTAGCGAGAGCATCGGCTGGCCGAACGGGCCGTGCGGGTTCTGCGCGCGCAGGCTGTAGGTGGCGACTGAGCCGGGCAGCGAGATGGTCTGGTTCTCGATCACGTCGACCGGGCCGACGCGGTGCGCTAGCGCCGCGATCTCGGCGGACAAGCTAGAGCTCGGCCCCAGCGTGGCCATGTCGGTCGCGGTGCCGAAGCCGGCGCCCGCTGGAGGGGGCGTGTTGGTGGCAACCGCCGAGCCGACGAAGGTGGCCGCGACCGCGACCATGATCAGCGCCAGGATCAGCAGCTGCTGCCGCCACTCGCGGCGCAGCAGCCGCCACGCCCAGCGAATTACCGCGCGCCGCGCGGGGACGCCCCCGTTGGTGGCCACCGCGCGCGCGTGCCGCTGTTCGATCGTGAGGCTCACTGCGGCCGTCCCGGCGTGAGCAGCGACTCCGGACCCGGTGTCGGGGCGGTCTGATCGGTGATCCGGCCATCGCGCAGGAACACCACCCGGTCCGCCCACGACGCGAGCTGCGCGTCGTGGGTGACCACTACCGCGGCCATGCCGCGGTTCTTGCACGCCTCGTGCACCAGGCGCATGACCGACTCAGCGTTGGCCGAGTCGAGCGCGCCCGAAGGCTCATCTGCCAGCAGCAGCCGGCGGTTGCCGACGACTGCCCGGGCGATCGCCACCCGCTGGCGTTCGCCGCCGGACAGCTCGTCGGGGTAGCGCTCGGAGTGCTCGCCCAGGCCCAGGTCCGCCAGCGCGGCGAGGCCCGCAGCCCGTGCCTTCCGGGCGGACAGCCCGTCGAGCTCGAGCGGCAGGCTGACATTCTCGGCCGCCGTAAGGCCCGGCAGCAGGTTGAAGTCCTGGAACACGTACCCGATCGTGCGCCGACGCAGCCGCGCCTTGTCGCTGCGCGACATCCGCGCCAGCGGGGCGCCGCGCACGATGACCTCGCCCTCGGTCGGCTCTTCGAGGCTGCCCGCGATCGTCAGCAGCGTGCTCTTCCCGGATCCGCTCGGCCCCATCACCCCGACCATGGCGCCCTCGTCCACCGACAGGCTGACCCGGTCCAGCGCGTGCACCTCGGCAGCCCCCTGGCCGTAGACCTTTGACACCCGCCGGAGCTCCAGCATGCTCATCCCCGTACTCCTACTCGCGGTCGTTGCTTCGGCAGCGGCGCCGCCGCCGGCTGGCCATGCCCGTCGGCCGCCACCCGCTTGAGCCGGGCATCGACCGCGTCGAGCCAGCGGACGACCGAGTCCAGCCGGAATAGCTCGGCGTCCACCGCGAGGGCGAGACTGAGGTCGCCCTCTGCCCCGCCTTCCTTGATCCGCGTCCACTGCTGCATGAGCTGCACGAGATAACGCCGGTGCGCCTGGATCACCTCACCGACGTCGGTGCCCGGCAGCCGGATCGCCACCAGGACCTTCATCACGAGCTCGTCCCGCGGCGGCGCGCTCAGGTCTGGTGGCGTGCGCAGCCAGTCCACGAGCTCGGCTACGCCGCTCTCGGTGATCTGGTAGGCCTTCTGCGGACCCTCGTCGGCGCCCTCGGACTCGACCAGCCCGTCCCGCTCCAGGCGCTGCAAGGTGGTGTACACCTGGCCCACGTTCAGGGGCCACACCTCGCCGGTACGCGCCTCGAACTCTTCCCGGAGCTGCAGGCCGTACTTGGGTCCCTCGCTGAGCAACGCGAGGAGGGCGTGCCGGACGCTCATAACCGGACCTCGCTTCGTATGTCCGCAGTAGCATACTCAGTATAGTCCAGGAGCATACCGAGTATACACAGAGTTGCAACTCAGACTTAAGGCAGCGCGCCGAGCAGCACGTCGAGGGCTGCGGCGTCGTGGGCCGGCAGCGCCAGGACGGCGCCCTGCACCAGGGGGCTAGCCTCGGCGGCAAGCTCGGCGGCCATCTCAACGCCGGTGCGCGCCGCGCTGGGTCCCGCCTGCTCGAGCGCGCGCAGCACCTTCGCGGGGATGCTGATGTCGGGAACCTCGTGGCTGAGGTAGTCGGCCTCCTCGAAGCTACGCAACGGCACTACCGAGATGAGGATCGCGACGTCCTCACTGGCCAGCGCTGAGATCACCCGCCGCAGCCCGGGCAGTTCGTAGACCGGCCGGCTGACCAGGAACCGCGCCCCGGCGCGGACCTTGCGCAGCGTCCTGGCGATCTCGGCGTCGAGGTCGGCGGCACCGGGATTGAAGCGTGCGCCGGCCAGGAAACCCGTTCGCGCCGCTAGCGGCAGCCCGTTGCAGTCGATGCCCTTGTTCAGGCCAGCCACGAGCTCGACCAGCCCGACGGAGTCAACGTCCCAGATGCCGTCCACGTTCGGGTAGTCGCCGAGCAGCGGCGGATTGCCGGTCTCGCAGACGATGTTCCTGATGCCGAGCGCGTTGGCGCCGAGCAGGTCCGCCTGCAGCGCCATGATGGCCTTATCCCACGTGGTGACCGTCGCCACGGTCTCGACGTCGAGCCGCTGCTGCAACTGGAAGGCAAGGTCGACGGAGCTGAGCTGGGCACGCGGGCTCTGCCGCGTAGCGATGAAAAACGTGTCGATGCCGCGCTCGCGCAGCCACGCCGCCTGATCGGCGGCCTCGTCGGCCGTCCCGCCGAGTGGCGCCTCGAGCATAGCTGCCACGGCGAACGTGCCGGCGGCAAGACGCCCGCTCAGGCCCGCGCCAGGGGACAGCGACACCTGCGGCTCCCGGCGAGCCGGTACGAGGCCGGTCGCAGGCTGGGCACGCACCGGCTTCATCCCGGCGACCTCGGTGGCGGCGGCCTGAATCTGTGACGGGGTAGTGCCGCAGCAGCCGCCGACCAGATTCGCGCCAGCTTCCACCAGGCGGCGCGCGTACCGGGCGAAGTAGGCGTCGTCCGCGCTGTACTCGAACCGCCGGCCGCCGACCCGCCGCGGGAGCCCGGCATTGGGCTGCGCGCTGACCGGCAAGGTGGTGTACGGCACGAGCGCCTCGATGACCTGTAGCACGCCCTGCGGGCCAAGGAT
>Ga0187805_10000885_pt1 | contig 10495 bp, 11 predicted proteins | sample NC_wetland_sal_i_6_FD_132965 | JGI IMG/M metagenome (GOLD analysis project Ga0187805, IMG submission 132965) | Wetland sediment microbial communities from Neuse River Estuary, North Carolina, USA - Control_5 | ecosystem: Environmental > Aquatic > Freshwater > Wetlands > Sediment | place: USA... | reverse complement strand
CTCAGAGACTGTGTGAAAAACGCGTAAACGCTCAAGTGCGTTCAAAGTGAGAAAGAAGAACTGGCTCTCCAGGCCAAAGGGAACTTCTTTTCACACAGTCTCTCATTCTAGTCTGCGTTCTAAATCGCATAATAAGTGACCATGAAGAACAGGGAGGTGAACCATGTCTACACGGCTTTTCCGTATCCTAACCGCGTTTTGCGGCATTCTAGGCGTCGCCATGCTCATTCCGTCTTTTCTCATCAACCCTGGGCCGCCGCCTAACCCTACAGTCGCCCAATTGATCGCGTTTGGCAATCAGTACCACTCTTCCGTCCTCGTAGGGGCCTGGCTACAGGCTGTGAGCCCGTTTCTTATCATCCTCTTCGCCCTTGCCATCGTTCACCAAGCTGGAGCGACAACGCGCCTGATGGGCTGGATGACCATAGTTGGGGGGACCATCCTTGTGATGACGAGCTTGGTCGAAGTGACGTTTTATCTGAGTGCGGTGAATGGGAATCCGGCGACGACGGGGTTGATCAGCCTCGATCTTATCTCTGCCGTTCAACACGTCTACTCCATGGTGGCAGCGCCAGCCGTCTTCCTACCGCTAGGAGCCGTTATTCTCGGCTCACGGGTGCTCCCCCATGTGTTCGGATATCTGGCGTTTGTGCTAGCAGGTATCTTCGCCGCTTTAGGAATTGCAGCCCTCTTCAACCCCATTCAGTCTGTGGTCAACATTCTGGCGGGTGTCCAGGGGTTGTGGTGGTTGTTCGCCGCCATCACCCTGCTCGTGCGTGCGGGAAAGGCATCTGACAGCGAGCCATCAATTGCGGAAACACGAACCGCCTGAAATCCGTGAACATGCTGGTTCTTAATGCCAGGTGGATCTGTAGGTGAAGCATCTCCTCGTCGCTTGTGCGAAGAAGATCTTCCCCTACGGGTTGGAGAGAAAATATGGTTTTCTAGAAGAAAGCTATAATTCCTCAACACTGCACGCATCGAGTGCGATTTCTATTCGCAGGTGCCGTGTTGCTGCTTGATGCCGTTTCCTCCTGCCTTTTCCCGCCCCTATCCAGGTGCTACCCGTTGCTGTACCGTCCCGCTGTGCTACGCTGGTTGTGTGTCGATGAGACCTGTAGCGCACAACGGCTCCGTCGCAGGACAGTTACTACACAGCTATGCTTCTTGCTGTCCACGCTGCTTGCTGTCCATGACGTATGATGCGACGGATCGTTTCATGCGAGACACCATAGGCGGCTGCTACTGTACGGAGAGGTTCTTTCTTCTCTACGACACGCCGAATCACGGTCGGCCACTCAGAAGCCGGAATACCGTATGTGGGGCGCTTTGGCCCTGGACGCCGATGCTTCATAACAGGAGGATGGCTTTCTTCAGGTGTTTCATCCTCGGCAAGCAGGCACTGCACCTTTTGATACAATATGCCAGAGGGGATAAGGAAGAGGTAAAAAATTGGCGACAGAGAACTCGACACCGTCGGTTCCGGTCGAATCCTTTCAGCCCGCTTCCCAGCAAGCCCCACGCATTGATCGCGGATTCGACCTTTTGATCCCCCCTCTCCACTTGTTTGCCTAAGCTCAGATCCTAGAAGGCTTTGCCCCTCGATCGCGGAGTTGACCCTTGCGGTTCCGCATGCAAGTCAACAACTGAAGCATCACAGCCTGCGAGCAGGGGTCGCTTCGCCACCCCTGTACTGGCTACACGGACTCCCCATTCCAGAAACACGCGCTGGTGATTACCCATTGCTGATCATTTCCACCTCTCCGCGTCACGGGCAAGGTGTTTCACCCAGCTCTGTCCATACTGGTTTTGAACGGATGTGTCAAGTAGCCAGCACAGCTTCAGTGTCGCCTTGCTGATTGCTCATCTGCCTACTCACGCAGAAAGAATTGAATTTGCATGCGCGTTATTTCCTCTTCATCCTGTCACAAGTAGTGAGTCAATTGAGACAACCAGAGACAAGTAGCGCACACGCAGCTGAATATATTCTCTAAGGTATGGTAAATGGAGAACTTGGGGTAAGAAGAAACGACATTTGTAGCCGCCTGGAAAGCGTGTTATACAATGCCCCTTGAACAAACCATCTCTTACGCCTTTGAAACGAAGGCGCACTCCCAACCGATGAACAGTCTCCAGAGGTGGAGGAGGCTTCTTCTCCGCCATCCCCACCGTTTTCGCCACGATGTGCGCTCAATTAGAAATTCTGTGGGTTGAGTTCACGTGAGGGCGAGGTGACGCGGTTCGTGGCCAAGGGCAAATCCAATCATGCTATCGCCTATGAACTGGTGGTAGGGTGAGCACCGTCGAAGGGCATATTATCCACATGTTCACCAAACTCGGGTCTTTTCTCGCACGCCCACATCGCCACCTAGGCGGTTGACAAGGATCTGGTCCGGGTAATGCAAGTCGGAGACCTACCGTGATACAGGCTCGGCTACCTGTCTATGGATGCCCAGCAGTTCTGGAATGGTGTCGGGTGGTCGGCGGCCAAATCCGCACTCGGTGGCAACACCGAAATCCGAAACAAACTGCTGTGCCGCCTTGATGCGCTCCAGCGTCCCTTCCACGCCATCGGTGAAATGGACCACTCCCAGGTAGAGTTCTGTTTCAGGAGCGAGGTGCATACTGGTCAGTGGCGCATAGTAAGCTCCATCCGAGCGATTCCGTGGGACAGGCAGGTGAATCCAGTTGAGCGGCCTCCTGAGGCCTGCTGAGAGAGCATTGGCTACCTCGACCAGCTTGCCTGTGTCCTCCGGCTCTTTGAAATGTTTGTGTCCCGCATCACCATAACAGAGGTGATAGCCCATTTCGGCAGGAACAGGAACGCGATTGCCGAGCCGCAGGAGCCGCTTGAGGATTTCAGCCTTGCTATCCTTTAGGAAGGTGGGGGCCATCCCTTCCAGGATGGCGAACTCTATTGCTGTATCCCACTGGATAGCCAGTTCGTCTTGCGGAATAGTGGAGGTAATCCTGTCGAGTTCGGTGAGCATGGCCGCCTCATACACCGGTTCAACTTCTGCCTGGTCCTCTTGCACGACAAATGCTGAGACAGGAGCTAAAGGTGTTGGCAGACAGACCTGAAAGCGATACTGTGCCGGAATGACCCCAGCATGTTTGAATTGGGAAAACAGGCGATACGAGTCCAGCGCGGCATCGGCATAGCCTAGCTGCTCAAAGGTAATCGAGGCAGGTCGACGCGGAGAACGTAATTTGAGGCGCGGACGCGGTATATACGCATTGGGTGTTGGCGCTACCATCTCAACCATGGGATTGCTGGCGAACAGCTGAAATTGCCAGCCGATCCAACCGCTGCGTATGCCGGTCTCGCCATCAGGGATGCGGCGCAGTCGCTCGCCCAGGATCGAACTCGCAGTACGGAACACTTCCTGCGCACTGCTCAGAGGAACGCTGCCGACGAGATGAACTCCCTTCGGGAGGCTGTGCTCCCCGGAAGATACAGTTTGCTGATCAGGATGTGCGTTCGCCATGGTGTCCTCCCATTGTTCTAAGCTGGCGAGCTCCTCAGAAACAGCAGAATCGCTGAGTCCATTGTATCACACGGTTGTGCTGACTACCTGTGACATCCATTCAAAAAATCGGGATAAGTGCCAGTGATCTTCCCCGGCTTTTGTGGATTTAGAAAGCACAAGTACACTAGTGTTCATAGGGTTAGCCCAAATATCTCGGGTCTCCATTAAAGCGGGTGAACCTCATGCCGACCTTGCGCCAAACCTGAAGTCGCTTGTAAAGTGAGACTTTGCATTGCACAAATTGCGCTCGTCAACCTCCAGATGTGAAAAGATGATAGAATAATCATCATTGAACATACCTTCAGGCAAGCAATAACAGAGGAGCGCAACGTTTTTCATGCATCACTTACCTAGGGGCACGGTCACCTTCCTCTTCACAGATATCGAGGGGTCAACGCGACTAATCCAACAGTTGGGTGATCGCTATTCCAGGGTACTTGAAGAGTGCAGGCGCTTACTGCGGGCAGTATTTCAAGAATGGAATGGTCACGAGGTCGATACGCAGGGAGATGCTTTCTTCGTAGCATTTGCTCGCGCCACGGATGCCATGTCGGCAGCGGTAGATAGCCTGCGTGCGCTGGCTGTTCATCCCTGGCCAGAAGATGTGATGGTGCGCGTGCGTATGGGATTGCATACAGGCGAGCCTCAGCTTTCCTCAGAAGGCTATATAGGGATAGATGTTCACCACGCGGCCCGCGTGATGAGTGCTGGACATGGCGGCCAGGTGCTACTTTCTCAAGCGACACGCGATCTCGTAGTACATCAACTGCCAACTGGAGTAAGCCTGCGAGATATGGGTGAGCACCGCTTAAAGGACTTACAACGCCCCATTCATCTCTTCCAATTAGTTATTGCGGGCTTACCTGCCGATTTTCCGTCTCTGAAGACCCTCGATACCTATCCCAACAACCTTCCGATCCAACCGACTCCACTTATTGGACGTGAGAGGGAAGTAGCGTCCCTCGGACAACTCTTACGCCGCGTAGATGTACGATTGGTGACCTTGACGGGTCCGGGCGGTACGGGTAAGACTCGCCTGGCTTTGCAGGTGGCAGCGGAATTGAGCGACCTTGGATGGCGCGGTATCTATTTCGTGGATCTGGCCCCAGTGAGCGACTCCGCACAGGTCATTCCGACCATTGCCTCGACACTCGGCTTGCGTGAAGAGCGTGGTCGATCTTCTCTGGAGTGTCTCAAGGAGGAAATAGACCAGAACCGGGTGCTTTTGCTGCTGGATAACTTTGAACAGGTGCTAGATGCGGCAGTGCAAGTGTCAGACCTGCTCGTGGCCTGCCCACAACTCAAGATAATGGTGACGAGCCGAGCAGTATTGCGAGTGCGTGCTGAGCGGGAGTTCGCCGTACCCACGCTCGCGCTCCCGGATTCAGCGCAGATGCCGGGTCTCGAGGCACTCATGCAATACGAATCGATAGTGCTGTTCGTGCAACGGACTCAGGCAGTTGCACCCGAATTCCGGTTGACAGATATGAATGCCCCAGCCGTTGTGGAGATTGTTAGGCGTTTGGATGGACTGCCGCTGGCTATTGAACTGGCAGCTGCGCGCATGAAACTTCTCTCGCCGGAAGCATTGCTTGCGCGCTTGAATCAGCCGCTGCAGGTGCTGACGAGTGGAGCTCGCGATGTCGCGGCACGCCAGCAGACACTACGCAATACCATCGAGTGGAGCTATAACCTCTTGGATGCGCAGGAACAAGAACTCTTTCGTCGGCTCTCGGCCTTCGTTGGCGGCTGTACGCTTGAGGCGATCGAGGAGGTCAATGGTGCGCTTGGTAACGCAACAGGATTGATCCTGGATTTTGTAGCCTCACTCATCGATAAAAGCTTGTTGCAGCGAAGGGAGCAGGGGAAAGGAGAGGAGCCCCGATTCGCAATGCTGGAAACGATCCGCGAATATGGATTGGAGCTTCTGGCTGCCAGTGGAGAGATGGAGACCGTGTGCAAGGTCCATGCAGGGTACTTCCTGGAACTGGCAGAAAGAGCAGACCTGGAGCTCGCTGCTTCAGATTCTCCTGAGTGGGTGGATCGGTTGGAACAGGAGCACGATAATTTGCGAGGGGCCATGCACTGGTCATTAGAGGATGTGGAGAGGCGCAAAGAGATCGCCTTGCGCCTGGGAGGGGCACTGCGATCTTTCTGGTATTCGCGCGGTTACCTCAGTGAGGGATTGGACTTCCTAGAGCGGGCTCTGGTGGGGAGTGATGACGTGGAGGGGCCTGCGCGGGCAGCAGCCCTCTATGCTGCTGCCAGGCTATATGAGGTTCGAGGCGATTATGACCGGGCTGAGCCTTTCCTGGTCCAGAGCTTGGCGCTCTACAGGGATCTTGGAGACCCGGCACGCATAGCCTATGCCCTGCACCTACAGGCCGATATAGCCTGGAGGAGAGGCATCCTGGACATGGCACGTTCGCTGGCAGAGGAGTCGCTCGCCATCTTCAGAGAACTGGGCGACAGGGGAGCAATCGCAAGTTTACTGCTGCACCTGGGGGCATTGGCGGCAGATCAAGGCGAGTATGCCAGGGCACGCGATCTGCTCGAAAAGAGCCTGGTGATCAATAGAGAACTGGGGGATAAGAGCAGTATCGCCGATTCACTTTTCAACCTGGCACGGGCAAACTTTTTCGCTGGAAGCGAGCTGGGAGCGGCGCGCGCTTTGCTTGAAGAGAGCCTCTCGCTCTTCCGCCAGTTCAGTGATAAGGAGAGTATCGGCTACTGTCTCTGCCTCCTGGGGCTCTTGAGCCTCGAACAGGGAGACGTTCCTACAGCGCGTTCGCTCGTAGAGCAAAGTGTGGCACTCTTCAAAGAGAGGAGGCAGGCACATGGCATGGCCTTGTCAACTTCCGCCATGGCCACAGTGATCGCTGCTCAAGGCGACAATACGGAAGCCCGTGCCCTCTTCGAGGAGGCCTTAACCGAAGCTCGGAAAGCGGGCGACAAGCTGATTATTGCCTCGGGACTGGAAGGCTTGTCCCGTGTGCTAGTAGCGCTGGGTGAATACGAGAGGGCAGTACAACTTCGGGCTGCCGCGGGGGCCTTACGTGAAGTTATCAGTGCCCCTATGCCAGCGGTTGAGCGTCCGGCTGCTGAGCGAGCAACGAAAGTCGCACGTGAGCGGTTGGGAGAGGAGGCATTTGCTGTAGTATGGGATGAGTGGCGAGAATTGAAAGTAGAAGATGTACTAAACCGTATTGCCTCAGCCTGCTTTTCTTCGTAGTGCAAAACATCATCGCATCTGGTGCAATGCAAAGTCTCACGTTACAGATGAGTTCTCAACAACTAAGGATACTCCATGAAAGCAGATACCCATCGACGCCCTGCTTCGAGCGTCGAACTAGCCATTGCACTCGCGCGTTCTGAACCCACGATCTCCGTCGCCATTCCTGAAAATGCCTGGGGAGCTGCTTGCCATCGGATCAGCTACGGATGCATACAAAAGGTACCAGCAACACCGGTACCTGGTCCCAGGGCTTAAACGCCTACCTCGTGAGCCTAGGAGAGCTGCGCCTGGCTCAATGGTGGCGTAACTTTGAGGATCTGAGACAGGCAGGATTTTACGGCAACCAGGCAGGTGAGAGCGAAGTCCAGGAAGCCCTCGATCTGCTTGAGCGCATCCGTACATGGGCAACGACTGAGATATGGAGGTTTTTATGAAGATGGGACCCATCCCAGCCTGGCTGGACGAAGCGACGGCTGCTCTGGTCAAAGAAACCGTGAACCTGCTCGATCTCGCGGCATGCAAACATCTTACTCGCGGTGATACTCTTCGGTTCTGTTGCCCGGCATGAAGATCGGCCGCCTTCCGACGCCAGCCCCAGTGATGTGGATCTGCTCGCCATTTTTGACACGACCGATAGTCTTGTCGGGCCGTATCTGGAAGAAATCTTCGCGACCATCATCGATGTATACGCACTACACCTTGATGCCCCGCGTGAAGTTAATGTGCTGCTCTCCGACCGGACGATGCAGACCTGGGACTCTCTGTTCCTTGACAACCTGGCTCGCGACGGGATACTCCTCTATACGCGCGGTCCCTTACCCGCTCCACTCGCTGCATGACAGTCTGTTCAAAGGGTTCTTGAAGACGAATAAGTCAGACATTGAGAACCATACCAAGATGTGTCAGGGCTGGCAGGGTACGCTGACCACGTGGTCAACCCTCTTCGTACGATAGCTGCACGTATCTCAACGAATCATCGTGAGAGCGCTTGCAAGACTCACGGCACATGAGACCTTATGCGATATCGATCGGCCATTGAAGCCATTACATATCCTAAGTGTAGCTAGAGTATTGCCGCCTTTTCCCGTGATCTGTCCAGGTACAATCCGTTGATGGACCGTCCTGCTGTGCTATGCTGGTTGTGTGCCGATGAGACCTGTCGCACACAGTGCCTGGGTCGTAGGACGGTTACTACACAGCTATGCTTCTTGCTGTCCACGCTGTTTCTGGACATGAAGTATGATGCGACGGATCGTTTCAGGTGAGACACCGTATGCAGCGGCTACTGTGCGGAGCGATTCCTTCTGCTCCACCACACGTTGCAAGACAGTCGACCATAGGTCAGCTGGAATACCATAGTTTGGATTTTTCGGCCCCGGTCGTCGGCGCTTGAGAAGAGGAGGGTTACTACTTTGAAATAGTTCATCTCCCGCAAGAAGGTGTTGCACCTTAAGATACAGTTTTCCAGACGGGGCAAGGAAGAGGTATAAAATTGGCGACAGAGAACTCGACACCCGTCGGTTCCGCCCTAAGACACATAAAGTGGGATGCTAACAAAAGAGGCCAGCATCCCACATTTTTATTTGCCTTCGCCCCCGCTTCTACGCACTTTCTCTTTTCCCAGATACCTGATAAGCGTGTGGTGGTCTATCCCGAACTGCTTTGCCGCCTGCCTGAGTGACACACCTGCTCTCACGAGATCGCAGGCCTCTTGTTGTTGCTCCGGTGTCAATTTCGGTCCTGATGGTCGTGGATCTCTAACACTGGTTTCACCGTCGTTGAGAATTCCCTCAAGAGCGCAACGACTAATACCGAACCGCTTTGCCGTTTGTCTGAGGGATACACCCAACTTCACCAGTTCACGGGCTTCTTGTCGCTGTGCGGGCGTCAGCTTGAGTTGGGTTGGCGTCAACCTTTCTCCCCTGGGTTGCAGTTCGACACCATCTTGCTGTGCCTGTCGGCGAAGGGTTTCGGGATGGACTTCAAACTCCTCAGCTACCTGTCTCAAGGATACTCCTGTTCTCAGCAGACCGTACGCCTGCTCTAGCTGCTCAGGAGAGAGCTTTCTTTCAGACCGCCGCAGTTCAACTCCATGTTTCTTTGCCAGACGGCGTACCACTTCATACGAAGTTCCGAAGAGGTCCGCTATTTTCTGCAAAGGCATTCCTTGCCGTATCAACATGATCGCTCGTTCTTGTTGAGCTGGTGTTAAGGCGGGAGGACGTCCTGGCTGCCCTTTATCTACCTCGCACTTAGGAGGCCAGTAACACTCACGTAGCCACAGCCCATCATCACGTCGCTCCCACATAGACGTCGCCTCCAGTCCCAAGGCAAGAACAGATAGCACACTAACACGTGGCTTGAGACCAATGATGACCTGCCGTTCCAGATCATACACCAACCCTTCGGCGTTTAATAGCGACCACACCATATCACGCCGTTCCTCTGCCATGGCCTCATTCCAATAATCCACCATCCGCTCGAGAGTTTCGCCTGCTGAGATTGCTTCATGCGCGACCTTCCCCGGGTCTTTTGTCTCAGGAAATGGAAGCGCGAACAATTCAGAACGGATACGCCCCATCTTCTCGTCGAGTGTCTGCTCAGAGATGTACCCTTTGGCATATACATCGATTAACCGTTCTTGCTCTTTGGCGAGTTCTGTTCGACGCCTTCGTATCTTTTCCTGGTCACCCTCCTCCGCACCTGCTGCTGCCTGACACTGTTCGGCGATTGCTTCACGCCAGGATGTCGGCATTTCAACGCTGCGCAGGATCTCCTCGAACTGCCGCATGACAAGAACGCTTCTTACCGAAAGGCTACCTGTCGTGGAGCACGGCAACTTACGCTCCAGGCTGGTGTCCCTGTAATAGGGCAAACTGTTGCTCCCAAACGTCACTCTCAAAGGACGTCGGCACGCCGCGCAGACGATGATCCTGCTGAACTCGTGAGGGCGCTTCTGCGCATCTTTGGTTGGTCTGCGGTACTGACTCGCCTTCGCTTCGACCATGCGCTGCCAGAGTTCATAGGGCCATGCCGCTTGGTGCTTCCCTTCTACGAGTTCTCCTGAAGGCGTTTCTATAGTGCCTTTTCCGCACCCCGGAGCGAACTCGCGTGGGAACCAGGAGCGGCGGATGGCCGCGATGGTATCTTTGGTGAGAGCCCGTTCGCCAAAGCGCGAGGTCACGGAGTTATATCCCTCCAACTCATCAGCAATGGCCCTATCAGCCCAGCCTGCTGCCGCCAGTTCTCCAATGCGTACTAGCCCAGGGAACGTTATGGGGTCCGGGCGGGCGGGCATGCGCGGCGGTCGCCATGTTGAAGGTGCGCCATCGGGAGCCTTTGGATATTCAGGTGGAAGATATCCAAAGGGGACCCATCCGTTATGATACCCATCACGCGCCCGGTCTTCCTTGCCGTCAATCGTGCGTTTCGAGAGCTGCCGGACGAAGCTGGCGTTGATCTGGGTATCGACCGCGAATGCCACGTCGAAGCCATCCTGTTGCACCTTGTCGATGTCCCACAGTCCGTCGGAGGTCGCCCACCAGACACGCTGTTGCCGTAGGCGCGTGAGCGAGTTATAGGCGACGGGGACGTTGCGCGACCAGCGGTTGTTCATGTAGCAGAGCACGATCTGAAACCGAGTTCCCTGTGCTGGCTACTTGGTACATCCGTTCAGAAAAGGGCATTTCAAGGGGGATCTAGTGGTCCCATTTTGCTTGCAGGAAAGAGG
>Ga0187805_10000884_pt1 | contig 10496 bp, 10 predicted proteins | sample NC_wetland_sal_i_6_FD_132965 | JGI IMG/M metagenome (GOLD analysis project Ga0187805, IMG submission 132965) | Wetland sediment microbial communities from Neuse River Estuary, North Carolina, USA - Control_5 | ecosystem: Environmental > Aquatic > Freshwater > Wetlands > Sediment | place: USA... | reverse complement strand
CCATTCGCGAACTCTAGGCGCATAGGTTCACCGGAGCGCTCGTTTGGATTGCCGCAGTCCAGCCGTGCCACCTGGAGCGGAATGGCAATCTCGACACCGAACTTCAGCGCTTGATTATAAGCGCGGCCAGCCAGCGCCATGCCAGATATTCCATTCGGAAAACCAAGGTAGTTCTCGATGCGCGCCGAGGCTCCGGCTTGCCCCCCGAATGCATGCGCATCGGCCACGATCGCGGACAGGCCTTCGGAAGCGGCGTAGACGGCGGCGGCAAGCCCGGCCGGCCCCGCACCGGCGATGGCAACGTCATAGATTTTGTCCGGATCAAGTTCCGGAGTGATCCCCAGGCAGGCGCCAGCTTCCGTTTCCGTTGGCCGCTTCAGGATGCTTCCGTTGGGGCACAGCATCAAGGGCAGCTCTGCAGGCAGCACTCCCAGGCGCTCTATAACGGCCCTGCCCTCTTCGTCCTTTTCCGCGTCGAGCACCGTATGCGGATAACCGTTCCGGCGAAGGAAGCCTTGCAAGGTCACCAGTTCGCGATTACCCGGCGTTCCGATCAGCACAGAGCCGACGCCGCCCCCCTCGATGAGGGCCACGCGCCGTAAAATGAAGGCGCGCATGATAATCTCACCAAGTTCGGCGGAGCCAATCAAAAGAGCCCGAACATGAGCTGCATCAAACGGCACGGCGATGCATCCTTTCGCGCCAGCGCGGGCAGCTGCGAGTGCCTCGCGCCCAGCAAGCTGAGCAACCTCGCCCGAGAATTGGCCAACGCCATGGCTGATAATCGGCGTCTCGTGCTGGAGCCCATCGCGGCGGGTCATATCCATGGAACCGCGCAGTATGAGCCACATGGGGACTCCCCGCTCACCGGCGTCGAACACGATTTCGCCCGGTGCGAAACTACGGGCAGGACCGCTTGCGAAGCGTTTGGCCGTCTCAATCTGTCCCGCGTTGAGCACCGGAAACATTTGATGACCACGGGTCTCTGTCAGGCTCATTGGTTCTCTCCTTGAGCTTCGATACTAACGCTGGCACCCTCGGCTGAACCACCCCGTGGACGTTTTTCTTGGGGCTTCCGCTAATAATGGTGCGCCTTCAAATCAAAAGCCACCCGGTATCCAGGCGGCAACGGCGCATGTTCCATTCAAAAACGGCACATGGACCCGTAATCAGTAGGGCGGCGCCTTGCGCTGCCGCTGCGCGTTCGCGGCCTCTGTCCACCATGCAAGATCATCGGCAAAACGGGAGAAGGCCTGATCCAAAAACTTGCCGGGCTCGCCGATAGGTTTGCCTTCTTCGTTGAGGGTCTGAGCGATTGGACCGACCGTCACAGTGCTTGAGATGACAGCCATTCCCATTTCCGCAAGGGTCCCGTGCCAGGCCGAGTTCGAACGCGCTCCCGAGAGGCGCCCGGCTGAGTAACTGGCGATTGCTGCCGGGCGCCAAAACCACTCCTCCAGGAAATGATCTGTGAGGTTCTTTAGACCCGGCTGCATACCCCAATTATATTCGCCTGTGACGAACACAAAGGCATCGGCCGCGCGGATCTTCCCCGCCAGTTCTTCCATTGCAGGGGGTGCCGAGCCTCGCGGGTATTCTTTGTACATGCGGTCCAGCATCGGCAGCCCGACCGCCTTGGCATCGATCAGCTCGGCGTCATCCCCGCGTTTGCAAAGCCCATCCACGATATAGTTAGCCAGCCTGATACCCATCCGGTCGGACCGGTAGGACCCGTACAATACCAGAATTCGGTGCGTCATGCGGCCTCGCTAATAGCTGGGAACTATGAGGCATTCCGTGAAAGATCGCAACGCGCGCGGCATAAATGCCGGGATAGCAGTCGGCACATGATTTCCGTTGCGGGGAACTTCAGGAGTTAGAACGGCGTTTGTTCCCCTTAATTGTGATGGAATGCAAGGGCCGCATCGAATTCGCTCGGAGAAGGAAATGGCTGCAACAGGCACTATGGCCGGTCCTAGTCGGGAAACCATTCCGGCCCCACGAAAATTGGTAGTGGCGCTGCATGTGAATGGTGTTGAAACCAAGCTAAAGGTCGCACCGTGGACGACGTTGCTGGATGCGCTTCGCGACCATCTCGGCCTTACGGGAACGAAAAAAGGCTGCGATCACGGTCAATGCGGCGCTTGTACGGTCCTCGCCGATGGCAGGCGCATCAATTCTTGTATGACGCTCGCTGTCATGAGGGACGGCGCGAATATAACCACCATCGAGGGTCTCGCCTCAAAAGGGGCGCTCCACCCGCTGCAGCAGGCTTTCATCGATCAAGACGCGTTCCAATGCGGCTACTGCACGCCAGGGCAAATCTGTTCGGCCGCGGGCTTGATCACGGAAGCCAAGGCAAAGTCGGCGGACGAAATCCGTGAGTTGATGAGCGGCAACCTTTGCCGGTGCGGCGCCTACCCGAACATCGTGGCCGCGATAGAACAGGCGATGGAGCAATTATGATCAACTTCGAATATACGCGCGCCACAGATGTGGCCGGCGCGGTGCGCGACATTACGGCCGACCCTTCCGCTAAGTTTATCGCTGGCGGCACCAACCTCATCGACTTGATGAAGGAAGACGTGGAACGTCCAGGGAGGCTGGTGGACATTTCGCGGCTTCCGCTGAACACGGTCGAGGAGACAGCCGAAGGTGGCATTCGCATCGGTGCGCTCGTGCCGAACTCGGACCTCGCTTATCACCCGCTGATCGAGCAGCGCTATCCGATACTCTCAAGCGCGATCCTGGCCGGCGCCTCGGCTCAGCTTCGCAACATGGCGTCGACGGGCGGCAACCTCCTCCAGCGGACGCGCTGCTATTACTTCTACGATACGGCAACACCCTGCAATAAGCGGGAGCCGGGTAGCGGCTGCTCCGCGAAAGAGGGCCTCAATCGCATGCATGCGATCCTCGGCACGAGCGAGGCCTGTATCGCGACTCATCCATCGGATATGTGCGTGGCTCTTGCAGCGCTTGAAGCGAAGGTTCGAGCGACCGGACCTGCAGGCGAACGCGGAATCGCTTTCGCGGATTTTCACCGGCTCCCCGGAGATACGCCGCAGCTCGACACGAATCTGCAACGGGATGAAATCATCACGGCCATCGAGCTGCCGCCCAAGGGCTTCGCCAAACATTACACCTATCTGAAAATTCGGGATCGTCTTTCCTATGCATTCGCCCTGATCTCCGTCGCCGCCGCCCTTGAGATGGATGGCGAAGTCATAAAGGAGGCCCGCCTTGCCCTGGGCGGAGTGGCGCATAAGCCTTGGCGCAGCACGGCCGCCGAGGACGCATTACGAGGACAGACCGCGAATAAAGCTTCCTTCGCGGGAGCGGCAGACATCGTACTGAACGGCGCCAATGGTTTCTCGCATAATGCATTCAAGATCGATCTCGCACGCCGGACCATGATCCGCGCCCTAACTCAAGCCGCGCAAGGAACCCCGCAGTCTCAAGCCAACAAGAAGATCCGTTAAGCGTCATGGCAACACAAATTGGTACACCTGTCTCACGGGTTGATGGCCACGCAAAGGTCACGGGTGCAGCGAAATATGCGGGCGAATTCAACGTTCCAGGCCTTGCCTATGGCGCGCTTGTCACGTCAACAATCGCGAAGGGCCGCATCGCCAGGATTGATGCAAGTAAGGCGTTAGGCGTCGAGGGCGTTATCGCGGTTCTGACGCATGAGAACCGGCCTAAGATGGCGGACGACGACAGGAGCTATAAAGATGACGTCGCGCCTGAGGGTTCGCCGTTCCGGCCCCTCTATAACGCCAACATCCTATTCAGCGGACAGCCCATTGCGCTTGTCCTTGCCGAGGAATGGGAGATAGCGCGTTTTGCGGCTTCTCTCGTGACCGTGGACTATGAACGGCAGACGCCTGTCACGGACCTCTATCGGGAGCGCAATCAAGCATTCACGCTTGAAGGGGATGCTTTTGCAATGTCCCTCGCAAAGCCCCGTAGCGATGCCAGGAAGGCCTTTGCGGCGTCTGATGTGCGACACCAGGCTGACTATTTCATTCCGGTCGAACATCACAATCCAATGGAGCTTTACGCCGCGACCGTGATCTGGGAAGGGGGCGGCAAGCTCACGGTTTACGACAAGACGCAGGGCGTTCAGAATGTCCAGCGCTATCTCTGCGGTGTGTTCGGCCTCAAATCTGAGAATGTTCGTGTGCTGTCGCCGTTCGCGGGCGGCGCCTTCGGTTCAGGATTACGCCCGGAATTTGAAGCGCCTTTGGCGGTGCTCGGCGCCCTGGCGATGAAGCGTTCGGTCCGGCTGGTGCTGACACGTCAGCAGATGTATGCGCTCTGCTATAGGCCCGCGACCATCGAAAACCTGGCGATCGGGGCCAAAAGCGATGGAACGCTCGAAGCGATGATGCATGAGGCGACCGCGATGACCTCGCGCCATGAGGCGTTCGCCCGAAACGACACGACTTGGTCTGGTGCACTCTACAAATGCCCGAACGCGAAGTACTCGCATAAACTCGTGCGGCTCGACCTTCCCACGCCTTGCGACATGCGAGCGCCTGGCGCCGCCACCGGAGTCTACGGTCTCGAAAGTGCCATGGATGAGCTTGCCCTGGCCCTCGATATTGATCCGTTGGAGCTGCGCTACCGCAGCTACTGCGATCGCGATCAGAATGAGGATCTGCCCTTCACCAGCAACGAATTGCGCGAATGCTACCGCCAGGGAGCAAAGGCCTTCGGCTGGGAAAAGCGCAAGCCTGAGCCCCGTTCGATGCGTGAAGGCAAAGAACTCATTGGCTGGGGCATGGCAACCGGCGTCTGGGAAGCGCTTCAGATGGAGTTCGCGGCCCGCATAACTTTAACCGCGAATGGGCATGCCGAAGTGTCTTGCGCGACCTCCGATATCGGCACCGGCACCTATACCATCATGACGCAGGTAGCCGCTGACATGCTGGGACTGCCTCCGGAAAGTATCAGCATCAAGCTCGGCGATTCGTCGCTTCCGCATTCGCCTGTCGAGGGTGGATCATGGACTGCGGCTTCGGTGTCCCATGCGATCGCGAATGCAGCCCATGATGTGCGCGCGGAGCTGTTCGATTTAGCGGTGAAAGTGCCGGCTTCGCCTCTTGCGGGCCTAACCTTTGACGATGCCACCGTTGGCGAAGGCATGTTCGTTAGCAAAGAGGATAGTTCCCGGGCCGTTCCGTTCGCCGATGCGATGCGGCATGCGGGTCGGGATCGTATCGAACACGAGCGATCCACCGATTTCAAAGACGTCAGCAATTGCGCGCGAAACGTGCATTCGGCCATCTTCGCCGAGGTCAAGGTGGACGAAGAACTCGGTGTCATTCGAGTCACGCGCGTAGTGAGCGCAGTCGCGGCCGGCAGGATTCTCAATCCCAAGACGGCGCACAGCCAGATCATGGGAAGCGTGGTCTGGGGCATTGGAATGGCCCTCCACGAAGAAAGCCTCATCGATCATAGGTTCGGCCGGTTCATGAACGCGAACATCGCCGAATACCATATCCCCACAAATGCCGACATATACGATATCAAGGTGATTTTTGTAGATGAGCGGGACGCCATTATAAACCCGCTTGGCATCAAGGGTGTGGGTGAAATTGGCATTGTTGGAGTGGCAGCGGCGATCGCCAATGCTGTCTACCATGCGACCGGGAAGCGGGTTCGCGATCTGCCGATTACGCTGGACAAATTGCAGCTTTAGCAAAGCTGGACTGAAAGGCGGATGCTGATGCGGTCACGCCTGCCATGCGCTTCGAGCAAGCATCCAGAGCACAAGCACGCCGTAGGCTGAGACGATGGCTACCCGGAGCCAGTGGGTGCGCATCAACAGCTTGTAGCGGTCGATGGACAGCCCTCCATCCGGCATTTCGAGTCGCACCATCAGCGGACCCCACCATGCAGCCGTGCCCAGAAGAAGCGCAGCCTGCAATCCCGCGCCTAACCACGGCGCCCACTCAGGCACTCCAGGTGCAGGCCACCATAACATCAACGCCGCGCAGATAAGAAGAAGCTGGGGCAAGAATTACGCCCCAAATGCTGTGCCACCATGCGAGATGGTAAGCGCGAAATTCCTGTTCACCGACGTAAGTCCAGAGCGGGTAACTTGAAAGTTGCACAAGCCAGACTTTTCCGGCGCCAAAGAGGCCGAGGGCGCAGGCTCCAAGCAGCAAAAAGTGACTCGCGATCATTGGGAGACCTCATTGTTCGCCCGGCCGGTTGCGGCGTCTGTGCTCCGGTGCGCATTCAATTCAGTAACTACTTGTTCGAGCACTGCCGCCAACTGGTCGCGTAGCTCTCGGCTTAGTGGACTTAGGCCCAACTCGTAGTCCGCAGACCGCGCAGCCTCGAGTCTCCGTAAAAGATCGCGCGCCCGCGGCGTTATTCGTATCGCTTTGCGCCGCCGATCTGCTTTGTCTTCCGCGCGATCAAGCAAACCTTGCCGCACAAGGCGTTCAATCATTTGGCTGAGCGCCGCTACGGAGGCCGGAGAACCCTCGGCAAGATCCGAAAGCGACGGCGATCCAAAACGCTCGACGCGCGCCATCAACAAAACTTGCGGCAGCGTGACAGCCGCCTGATCCATAAGCGCAAGGACCGAACCCGAGCCGTGAGATACGAGGTCAACGAGATGCCGCAGGGCATCCCCTGCTTGTTTTGGACCGGTTTCTGCGCGGTTGCGAAACATGCGTGAGTACCGTGAAGTTATTTAATGCACATTAACATTTAATTTAGCTTTGTCAATTTCACGGACGCGGAGACCCTCGAAATCGGTCCCGCAACACGCTAAAGTTCGCAGCCGCGGCGAAGCAACGTTAAAATCTATAGATAGGGAATCGTGATTGCTTTGTTGCCATCTTGGCTGGAACGCCGCAGAAGACCCCTAGCGGCTGTGGGATGCCGCTAGGGGACCCTTTTCCCTGCGGAAAAGGGACCTTAGAAATATAGGCGTACGCACTATAGTCAATATAGATATCATCACATCTTTTGTGTCATTTTGCTTTTTTTGCCATGGCGTGGCGAACAGTTCCAACCACGCGATGCTTGGAATAGAAGCCGCAAAAAGCCAAAGCACAACAGTGTGTACCCAAATAAAAAGCCCCGGCCTTCTGTGAGGGGGCCGAGGCGAAGAATATCTTTAGAAACTTATTCTTTTAATTGGTCTAGTCTAGCGCCACCAATGCCGGCGCCCGCATCTCCAGCCACCGCTCCAGCGGCGGCAATGCCAGACCTTTTGGACTGCATCCTGCGACTTCACTGACTGCGAGAGCGCCGGTGCCGTCGGAGCCGCCTGCGCCGATACTCCAAGCATAACTCCAGCCGCAATAAATCCGGCCACTGCATATTTGATCATAAGAACCCTCTTAGCTAAGAGCCATTTACTAGCGCTTTACAAAATAGCCGATGCGGCCAGCGGAAGCGAGACGGCGGCATTGCTACTTTCGTTCATAGCATGGTTGAGCTTTGCTTCGGCATAAGCAGAGCAAATGCGGTCCGGCGGAGGCCAAGCCGCTGGATAAGGAGCCATGGGGTGATTAGATTGGTCCTCTGAAAAAATAATGGAGGGGAAGATGTTTCGATCCCTTTTTCTAGGAGCGGTGTTGGTTTGCCTTAACTTCTCGGCCGGACGCGCGCAAACCGAGACTTTCAAGATCGGGTACATTCTCGACATGTCCGGCCTCTATGCGGACATCACGGGGAAGGGCAGCGTCGAGGCAGCCCGCATGGCGGTGGAGGATTTTGGCGGCTCCGTGCTTGGGCGGCCGATCGAGGTTGTTTACGCCGACCATCAGAATAAAGCCGACATTGCCGCCAACACAGCGCGCGAGTGGTTCGATAGCCGGGGCGTAGAAGCGATCCTTGACGTTGCCGCTTCCGCGACCGCGCTCGCTGCAAACGAGGTCGCAAAAGCTCGCAATAAGATCATTGTATTCAACGGCCCAGGTGCGGTGAGGCTCACAAACGAAGCCTGCGGACCATATTCCGTTCATTACACCTACGACACCTACGCACTTGCCAAGGGCACGGCGCTTGCCACGGTGAAGCAGGGTTACGATTCCTGGTTTTTCATCACCGCGGATTACGCATTCGGCCACGATTTGGAAAAAAATGCCTCGGCGGTTGTCGACGCAAATGGGGGGAAAGTTCTTGGCTCGGTCAGGGCGCCGCTCAACACGAACGACTTTTCATCATTTCTTTTACAGGCACAAAACTCGAAGGCGAAAGTGATCGGCCTTGCGAATGCTGGTGCCGACACCGTTAACGCCATCAAGCAGGCGGCGGATTTCGGCCTGATGAAGGGCGGCCAGAAGCTTGCGGGCCTGCTTGTATTCCTGACCGACATCGACAGCCTAGGCCTTGGTATCACGCAAGGGATGCTCCTCACCGAAGCGTTCTACTGGGACCTGAACCCAGAGTCCCGGAAATGGTCGCAGCGCTTTTTCGAACGCATGCAGAGAATGCCAACCATGGCCCAGGCTGGGGTCTATTCATCGACCCTGCATTATTTGCAGGCGGTCAAGGCCGCCGGGACCTCGGAGGCGGCGGCGGTAATGAAAACTATGAAAGAGACTCCGATCAACGACATGTTCGTTCATAACGGCACTATCCGCGAAGATGGCCGCATGGTTCATGACATGTATCTGTTCGAGGTGAAGGCCCCGGCCGAATCCAAGGGGCGTTGGGACTACTACAAGCTCGTCGCAACCATACCCGCGCAGGAGGCCTTTCAGCCACTCTCGCAGTCGCGCTGTCCGCTCGTGAAGAAATAGGCAAAGAACCGCGAGGCGCCGCAGGGTTGGGCATACTCAAGAATGGGGTACACCTTCGGCGCCGTTCGCGGTACCATTCCACGGCGCCGGCCCCTTGCGTTGCCGGCCTCTCTTTCGTGCAGGCTCCAGGCAAATGAACTCTAAGGGCGTTTCAGAAGACTTTACCGAAGCAAGTAGGCCGGAACCGCTGTTCAGCGCCTGGTTCGACGAGGCTGAGCGAAGCGAAATCAACGATCCGAACGCGATGACGCTGGCAACGGTGGATGCTTCAGGCATGCCCAATGCCAGAGTCGTCTTACTGAAGGGGATGGATCAGCGCGGCTTCGTTTTTTACAGCAATATCGAGAGCGCAAAGGGCCATGAGCTGCTGGCCAATCCCAAAGCAGCCCTCTGCTTTTATTGGAAGTCTTTACGCAGGCAAGTACGCATACGGGGCGATGTGGAGCAGGTCAGCACTGCGGAAGCCGATGCCTATTACGCAACCCGCCCTATGGGAAGCCGCATTGGGGCATGGGCAAGCCAGCAATCGCGCCCGCTTGAAAGCCGCGCGGTGCTTAAAGAGGCAGTGGCACGGTTCGAAAAGGAATTCGAAGGGATGAACCCGGCGAGACCCAGATATTGGACCGGGTTTCGTATCGTCCCTCTTGAGTTGGAATTCTGGGCCGACCGGCCCTTCCGCCTCCACGATCGCATTCTGTTCTCGCGCACAGACCCGGAGGCGCCTTGGACAAAGACAAGGCTCTATCCCTAGTACCCGCTGCTTCACACTCGAAGCGACTTGCTCTTTTTCTGAGCCTATCGCTTAATTTTCTGGCTTTTTGTCCTTTATCTGTGCATGAGGTTGCAGCCTTTCGGGTTACGCTTTAGGCATAAGCGCGATCCTGAGCGACCATAATTTGTTCGTCCCTATTCTTTGGCCGGGACCAGTAAATGAAGCTCATCACTGCAATCATAAAGCCATTCAAGCTCGATGACGTCCGGAGCGCCCTTGCCGATGCGGGCATCTCGGGAATGACCGTTACCGAGGTCAAGGGGTACGGGCGCCAGAAGGGTCATACCGAAATATATCGGGGGGCCGAGTATCAGATCCACTTCGTACCCAAGCTTCGCATCGACGTCGCTGTCGCGGAAGACTTGGCGGCAAGGACTGTGGAAGTCATCGCAGAGGCAGCTCGAACGGGCGAAATCGGCGACGGAAAGATCTTCGTGATGCCCCTTGAGCATGCCGTCCGCATCAGGACCGGCGAAAGCGACGACGAGGCGCTTTGACGCGCCGCAATCATCCAAGTCATCAGAGGATCGCATGACACCTTCAAGCTTACCGCGTCTCATTTCGCGGGCGGCCACAACCGGAGCAGCGTTGGCGTTGAGTGTGACTCCCGTCCTCGCTCAGCCAGCCACAATCGATGGCGCGGACACGGCGTGGATGCTTATTGCGACCGCGATCGTCTTGATGATGAGCATTCCCGGGCTCGCGCTCTTTTATTGCGGCATGGTCCGGAAGAAAAATGTGCTGGCAACCATGGCGCAGACCTTCGCCGCGGTTGCGTTGGGTTCAATTATTTGGATGGCCTTCGGCTACAATCTCGCCTTCACCGGTGAAGGCTCCTTTATTGGATCGCTCCGGGGCTTGTTTTTGACCGGCGTGGGTATGACATCGGTAAGCCCCTTTGCAAAGACCATCCCGGAAATCCTATTCATGATCTACCAGATGACCTTCGCGGT
>Ga0187805_10000883_pt1 | contig 10499 bp, 7 predicted proteins | sample NC_wetland_sal_i_6_FD_132965 | JGI IMG/M metagenome (GOLD analysis project Ga0187805, IMG submission 132965) | Wetland sediment microbial communities from Neuse River Estuary, North Carolina, USA - Control_5 | ecosystem: Environmental > Aquatic > Freshwater > Wetlands > Sediment | place: USA... | reverse complement strand
GCCGCCGAACGCCGGATGTGCGTCGCATTCGCCGGCCCGGGACCAGGCAATACCGCGGCAGCGACGAGGCTCGCGGCGAAGAGTCCGCGCATATGGTGAAGGACGACTGACGCCTAGGCGGGTCGCGACCGGCCGTCGGCCGCGGCGCAGCGCTCGCGGACGACGGCCGACAATTCCTCGATATCGAACGGCTTGAGGAGCACCGGGCACCCGGTGGCTTGCAAGGTCGCGTGGGTTGAGGCCGCGATATCCCCGGTAATGAAGATCGTGCGCTCTTTGAGGTGCGGCTGCACGCTGTGCGCGTACTCGAAGAGCAGGTCGCCGCGCACATCCGGGATCCGATAGTCGAGGATGAGACAGTCGATCTGCTTCTCGCCCAGCGTGCGTTCGGCGGCCTCGCCGGAGGAAGCGACGTCGACGACGTAGCCGTCGCGTATCAGCAGCGTCGCGAATGCCAGCCGGATCGACGGCTCATCGTCGACGAGGAGGATGCGCAGGCCGCCGCCGCGGCGCGGCTTATCCGCGTCCGGCAGCACGGCGGAGGATCGTGAGCACGGGCGGCGCCGCCGGCGCGCGGCCGACAACGAGCTTGGCGAGGGACTCCGCGACGCATTGATCCGGCGTGACCATTCGGCGCCACGCGGCGAACCGGCGGCCGCTCATCGTGCGCACGTGCGCGGCGAAGATGCGCGGATCGGCGTAGCCGAGGCGAATCGCGACGTCGGACATCGAGAGCGCGGGATTCTGGGCGTATTGGTACCCGCGGAGCACGCGCGCCGCGAGCACGAGCATGCGCGCCGGCGCGAGCCCCAAACGCTCGAGCCACCGGTTGACGTTGCGCCGGGGCATCTCGGCCGCCATGGCGACGTCCGTGGCGCTTCGGAAACGCGTCGGCCGGCGGAACAAGAGCTCGACGGCCCCGACGAGCGCGGGCGGCGCGTCGCCGGCGACGAGGGCGACGCGAAGGGCGCCCAAGATGCGCTCCTCGATGCCGGAGGCGCGCAGCGTCTCCAGCCGATCGCGGAATCGCGTGGGCTCATCGTCGAAGCCGCGGAGCACGCAGTGGCGAACGCCAAGCTCGCCGAGTGAGAGCATGGCACGCGTCGACTCGGCGGTGATGCTGGTGTAGACCAGCACCGCGACGCTCGGGAATCCGGCACGGATCAAGCGCACCGCCTCGGTATCAGCTGCACCATCGACGCACGGGTCGACGACGGTCACTTCCACCGGTCTGGCCCGGAGCACGCCCGCCAGAGCGGACCAACTCGACACCGCGAGGACGGTGTGCTCATCGCCGGCAACCACGCGGAGATGGGACAACATGGCCGGAGCGAGGCGGGCGACTACGAGCATGGGTCCCGCCGCCCGAACGAACGGTCCTTTGACCCGAAACGCGATTGGCGCGACGGATGCAGCAGCCGAGTATAGGTGCACCCAATACGGTTCAGCTGCCCAATCGCTTCCGAGGTGTACATGATCGTCCGTTCTCGCCGCACCGCTGCACTCGCCATCGGCGCTGCACTGCTCGCCCTCGCCACAGCGTGCACCAACCCGACCGCACCGGCTGCGAGTCGCACCGTGGGCGGGATGTCGGGCGACGGCGTGACCGTTGGCGGCGGCACGAACGCCGCCACGACGTCAAGCGGCGTGACCGTTGGCGGCGGCACCTGAGCAGCGGGCGGAGTCGGTCGCCTCATGTCCCTCGGCTCGAACACCTGATCGACTGGCCGCACGCGGGCTCACCCGCTCGCGGCGGCCAGTAAGCGCGCGCCGTGGATTGCCTCGGCGACCCGATTCACGCGGGCCGGCCGCGGCGTCACGATAACCGATCGCGGTGGCGTCAACATGTGACCCGCGCTGAGCGACGCTTGCGCAGCCTGGGCGCGCTGGAGTACTTCGGCCAGTCCGTATCGTTGCGCGACGGTGACCGCCCGGTCGAACGCCGCCGCCGCGAGTGACGGCTGGCCGAACGCCAAGTGGCCCTGACCGACATAGTAGTCGAACTCCGCGGTGAGAAACGGCGGCAAGCCGACGCCGGCCAGCGCCCGCCGGTGTCTCATGAAATCGAGCTCGCGCCGTTCGAGTGTCGCGATCTCGATCAAATTGATGGTGGCGGCCCACCGAATGAGCGGTTCTTTCGCGGTCTCGGCGAGCAGTCCGTTCGCTTCGCGCGAGATGTCCGCATACCCGCCCTGCAGCAGCAACGTCGCCAGCGTCACGAGGATGCGCTCACGCTCCATGGTGTCGGACATGGCGGTCCAGGCCTCGTGCGCGTACGTGATCGCGTCCTCGTAGTGGCCGAGTTGCACCGCCACGCGCGCGAGCTCGTGCCACGCCTCGGCGCGGATCTCTCCGCAGTCGATGCCGGTCGCTCCCGCCACAATCGCGGCCAGCCGCTCATGCGCGGCCGACAGGTCGCTCCGCCCGGCGACCAGCTTCGCCTCGCCGAGCTTCGCGCGCAGCACATTGCGCTCGTCGCCGCGCCTCACGGCCAGCGCGCCCGCCGCCCGATACGCCTGCGCCGCGTGCTCCGCATCGCCCATGGTCCGATAACAGGCACCCATGTACATCGCCGCGGCGGTCGCGACATCGCCATCGATCGCCCCGATCGCGCTGTCACCGATGTACGCCTCCCATAAGATCGCGTAGACGTCCGCGGCGAGCATATACGCCGAACGCACGTGCAGCGCTCTCGCATAGGCGAAGAGGGGAGCGACCAGGCGGGGCTTCTCCCCGTCGAGCGCCGCGACGATCCGGGCGACGATCGTGCTCAACAACCGGCGCTCGGCGCCGTTCGCAGGCAGATCGGCGATCGTGTTCTGGACCGCGTCGACTTCGTACTTGAACGCCTTCTCGCGCGCTCGGAGTGTCGCGAGCGAGACCTGCCCACCGTGGCGGTCCTCGCTCAATGCATCGAGTAGCCGAAGCGCCACCAGCCCGGCACGCGCGGCGCGCCAAGCATCACTGGCTTCGTCAGAGTGGGCCAACGCGTCGAAGAACGCGCGATGGCGCAGCGTCCCATTTGTATCAATCGCAGGTAGCACCATCGGGAATCCGGTTCTCGGATGCGGCTACGATACGGTAATGCGGCGGATTCTGCCATGCCGTGATGCCTCCCACAGCTGAAGCAGCCAGTCCCGCGTTCGCACAGGCCCGTATCGTAGCCTGACTAACTATGTCGTTGATTATCAGTCACTTACGCCTCGGCACGGCGCCTGCCTAATGCTGAGCTCAACCGTGCGCGCCCTTCTAAGTGACTTACGCGTAGCGATTCGGATACTCGCCAGATCTTGGTCGTTTTCACTTACTGTTATAACGACAGTAACGCTAGGTATTGGCGCCAGTATAGCGACTTTTAGTGTCGTTAGTGGTGTTTTGCTGCACCCGCTCCCATATGCTGGCGCCGACCGCCTGGTGGTCCTGACCCAGGAGACCCGGGTCTCGTTACCTGATGGCATCGACTGGCGGGAGCGTAGCCGATCGTTCTCTGACATCGCCTTGTTCCTGAGCTCATGGGATTTTGACTTGAGCGGGCCGGCCGAGCGCGTGAGCGGCGCCGTGGTCGAGCCACGCTTCTTCCATGTGCTGGGACTTCACGCCGAGCGGGGACGCGCGCTCGAGGCGGCCGATAACGTCCCCGGCGGTCCACGAGTGGTCGTGATCGCGCATCGGCTCTGGGTGCGGCGGTTCAACGCTGACACGGCGATCATCGGCCGCGCGATCCTCGTGAGCGGGCAACCCGCGACGATTGTTGGCGTGATGCCCGACGCCGCCGATGTCTTCGAAGGCGGGGTCGATCTCTGGGGGGTCGAGGCGATCGAGACTCCCTGGGCGCGTGCCAATCGAGGAACCAACAATTTCGAGGCCATCGCGCGACTGGCGAATGGGGTGCGCCTCGATGCCGCGCGAGCCGAGATCGGCGCCATCTCGCGGCAACTGGCGGCGCAATATCCGGAGTCGAACGACGGCAAGATCGCCGGCGCCACGCGACTCATTGATGCATTGGTTGGGTCGGTGCGCTCTCCGCTCGTGCTGCTCCTGGGTGCGGTCACGCTGGCGCTGCTCCTCGCCAGCGCGAATCTCGCCGGTCTCTTGCTGGCGCGCGCCGAGACGCGGCGGGCCGAGATCGCGCTCCGTCGCGCACTCGGCGGCGGGCGCGCCGCGATCATCCGGCAGCTCATGACCGAGGGCTTCGTGCTCGTTTCGGTCGGTGCCATGCTGGGACTCGTGCTCGCCGCGGCCGGTCGCGCCGCGCTCGTGAGCGTCGCGCCGGCGTCGTTGCCGCGCGTGGCGGAGATCGGCATCGACGCGCGCGTGATCGGGTTCGCCGTCACCCTCGCCGTGGCCACCGGTCTGTTGTTCACGCTTGGGCCCGCGATCGCGCTCGTGCGGGCGTCGCCGGCCGCCAGCCTCTCCGCCCGCGGACAACTCGCGCCGCGGTCGCGCACGGTGTTGCGTGGACTCGTCGTGGCCGAGTTGGTCGCGGGACTCGTGCTCGTGACTGGCGCGGCGTTGCTGGTGCGCAGCGTCGTGAGCCTCGAGCACGTCGACCTGGGGTTCGATCCCGCCGGCGTTGTCACCGCGGATCTCGTGCTGCCCGAAGCCCGCTACGGGACCCGTGAGCGGCAGACCGCGGCGTTCCGCGCGGTCATGCAGGCGCTCGCGACCTCACCGGGGGTCGACGCCGCGGGATCCGTCCTCGGGCCTCCGCTCTCGGCGACTGGTCACGTTGGTCACACACTCGCGGTCTTGGGTCGGCCGCCATTGCCGGCGGGCGCTGATGGCGCAGCCGATCGCCCGGTCGTCGGGAATTACTTCAGCGCACTCCGGATCCCGATCACGAGTGGGCGTGCGTTCACCGACGCGGATCGCGAGGGAGCGTTACCCGTCGCGATCGTCAACCACGCATTGGCCGAAAGACTGTGGCCCTCCGCGTCGCCCATTGGCGCTCAAATTAAATGGATCCGCATCGACGGTAACCCGGGATGGATGACCGTGATTGGCGTCGCGGGCGATGTTGCCGGCAACGACCCGGCGACCCCGGACGAGCCAGCCGTCTACATACCCTACGCACAGCGGACCGAGAGCTGGCAGCGCTTCGGCACGCTCGTCGTCCGCGCCCGCGATGCCCAACGCGGCGCCACGGCGCTCCGCGAGGCGGTGGCGCGCGTCGACGCCGATGTGCCGTTGGCCCATGTCGGCTCGATGCTCGACCACAAGGGCGCCACGATCGCGCAGCAGCGCTTCGACGCGATCGCGCTCGGGGTGTTCGCGCTCGGCGCGCTGGTGCTCGCGGTCCAAGGCGTGTATGGCACGGTCAGCTATCTCGTCGAGCACCGCCGCCGCGAATTCGGCGTGCGCATCGCGGTCGGGGCCACCAAGGGTGACGTGGTGCGACTCGTGCTGCGCGACGCCGCGCGCGTCGCACTGGTCGGCTTAAGCTTGGGATCTATCGTGGCGCTCTTGGCGACGCGACTCCTATCGGGACTCCTGTACGGCGTGGCGCCCGACGACTTCTCCACTCACGCCGCTGCCGCCATCACGCTCGCCGCCGCGGCGCTCGGCGGAGCCTACTTCCCCGCCCGGCGGGCGGCTCGCGCCGACCCCGCGACATCCCTGCGCCAGTAGCGTATACTGCGCGCCGTGTCTCCGGCGCGCGTTGTGCTGATCCTCATCGCGGCGACGACGGCCGCGCGCATCGCGCTGGCGCTGACCGTCGGCCTCGGCGTCGATGAGTCGTACGCGGCCTCCGTCGCGCATCCCATCGCGCTCAGCTACTTCGATCATCCGCCGCTGCATTTCTGGATCGCGGCGGCGGCCGAATTGGACAGGGGCGCGAGTCCGCTGGCCGATCTAGCGGTTCGCTCGCCGTTCATCGCGCTGTTCGCGCTGACGACGTGGCTCATGTACCTGCTCACCGCGCGCGTGTTCGACGCCCGCGCGGGGATGTATGCGGCGCTCGCGCTCAACGTCACGCCCGTGTTCAGCATCAGCACGGGCGGCTGGGTGCTGCCGGACGGGCCTCTAATGTGCGCTTGGCTCGCGGCGGTGTACTGTGTCGTGCGCATCGACGACTCGCCGCGGTGGTGGCTCGGCGCCGGGGTCGCCACGGGGCTCGCATTGCTCTCGAAATACCACGGCGTGCTGCTCATGGGCGGGATCTTCGTGTACCTGCTGATCGGCGGCCGGCGGTGGCTTCGCACGCCGTGGCCTTATTTCGCGGCGCTGATTGCCCTGGCGATGTTCACGCCCGTGATCGTGTGGAACGCCGAGCACCAGTGGGTCTCTTTTGTATTTCAGCTTGGCCGCAACGCCGAGTCCCACGCGCCCCGACTCTTGGCGCTCGCGCAGAACATTGGCGGTCAGGTCGCGCTGGTCACGCCGTGGGTGTGGATACCGCTCATCATCTCCGCCTGGCACGAGCGTCGGTCGTCGTCACTCTGCGCGATCCTCGGCATCATCCCGATCGCGCTGTTCACACTCGCGTCGCTCGGCGGAAATCCGGGGCAGCCACATTGGCCAGCGCCCGGGTATCTCATGTTGTTTCCGTTTCTCGGCCACGCCGCGTCGAAGTATCCCCTGCGAACCCGCAACTGGCTCGCCGCGTCTGGATGCGTGTTGGCCGCCGTCGTTGCAGCCGTCGCCATCCTCCAGCCCATCGACGATCTCATTGACTGGCGCGGGATCGATGCGGCCGGCGAGGCGTTCGTCGCGGCACCGAGTTGGATACAGGCGGGCAAGGTATCCTGGGCGCTTGGCCCGGGTGTCCCAGTGCTCTGTCTGTGCACCGCGCCGCATCAGTTCGCATTCACTCGCGATCAGCGCGACTTTGTTGGACATGATGCGCTGCTCATCATGCGGCCCAAGACCGCCGTGCAGATACTGCCGCGGTATCAGCCGTATTTCGCGTCCATCACACCGGTACGCGAAGTACAGATACACGGGAACCTGATCGTCGATGTCTATCTCGCGAAGAATTTTCAGCGGCCGCTGCCGAGGTGAAACAAGTACGACACCTTCACGAAGAAATTGTCGGAGGTGCGCGTCAGGCCGCTGAAATTAAAGGCCCACGGCTCGGTGTACGCGCCGCCGTAGCCGAGAAAGAACACGGTCCCGGGCGTGGGCTGATACGAGAACAGAAAATTGCTGCTCACGCTATTCGACACGTAGTGCGATGCCGGCGCATAGGTGCCCGTCGTAGGATCACGGATCACAATCGGATCGTTCGTGCGCCCATCGTCCCGCAGATTGGCTTGCCACGCCGAGTTGTACTGGCCGATGAACCGAATGTAGATGGGCCGCGAAAGCTGGTAGGCGATCTCCAGGTACGGCACGCGCTGAACATAGACCTGTGTGTTGTCCGATCGCCGGACGTATTGGTTCTGCGCGTAGATGAGCGAGACGCGCGCGCGGTCGTTCGGGCGCCAGTCGATCGTCGAGTTGACGAAGAAGATCCACGCGGACGACCACTCGTAGAAATTGTCGTCGAATCCCGAGAGGATCTGCACGGACGCGTCGAAGCGCTTCCAGTTCGGCGTCGCAAATCCGGTGATGATGTCGAGGTTCGGCAGGTTCCCCGTCGCCTTTCCCGCATTGTACGGCACGGTGTCGTGACCCGCGACGTAGTAGTAGTCCGCGTAGAGCGTCGGGTCGTAGCCGTACGTCTCGACGAAGACGTTCCCGTAAAGCTGCCACCCCCCGCGCAGGGCGACGGTGTTGCTGAAGTGCCAGCGGACATCCTCGCCGCGATGCAGCGCCTGGAAGTGATTGTACACCCAGGTCGTGACCTGCGCGAAGTCGAACGTGTAGCTCTGAAAGAGCCCGTCGGGTTTCCCGTAGAAGATCAGCGCGTTGTCGAACGTCGTGTTGACGACGCCGGCGCGCGAGATGAACCCGTCCTGATCGACGAAATGCGGATCGATCCCGTTGATCGCCCACGTGAGCCGCAGGTGATGGCCGTTGCGCTCGAACAGCGCGTTCCACAAGCCGCCCAGGCCGCGGACCGAGTCGGAGTGGGTCGAGCTCATCACGCCTTGCAGGCGGAGATCGTAGATGCCACCGAACACGGTGCGCGTGTCGATCCCGCTGACGTGATTGTACAGTGAGCCGTCTTCGCGATCGGCGCCGAGGAGGCCGATGGTCGTCCCGAATCCGATTTCCCGGCGGGCGCGCAGGACGTTGATGTACGGATGATCCTGTCCGGCCAGCGAGGCACTCGACGCGTCGACGGCCGAGAGGAGGCCGACGCTTGCGCCAGCGAGCTCGCCGCTGACCTTGGCTGCACCGTCGGGTTGAACGATGCGACGCGTGTACACCAGGGCTGACGGCGTGTCGAACTGCTCGAGGCCATCGAGGAAAAACGGGCGCTTCTCCGGAAAGAACAAGGCGACGCGCGGATCGTAGGACAGCTGCGGAACGTCCGACTCGACTTGCGAGAAGTCGGGACGCACAGTCCCATCCAGTGTCAAATTGTCAGTGATTCCCCAGCGAATATTGCCGCCGGGGTGGAGCGGCTCGACGCCGTATTTCCAACCATTTGGTCCGGGATTGCCGTTTGTCGTCGAGGTGAGCTCTGGATTGACGTCGAGCACCGTCCCCCGACTCAGGCCGGCCAATCCCTCGAGCGTCCCCGACTGCGCGAGAAATGACGCGGCGGCGAGTCGCGCCGGCGCCCAGGTGTCCTGAAAGCCGGAATGTTGGACCTGGCGCACGATATTCAGGCGCCATTGTTGTTCACCGGATGTGAACCGGATGCTGGCGAACGGGATCTTGACCTCGACCTCATAGCCGAAATCGGTCACGTGGCCCCGCGACTCCCACGTGTAATCGGTCGAGAAGTCCACCGTATCGCGCGCGCTCGCCGCGGCGCCGAGCCCCGAACCGCGGCTCTGCATGCCTTCGCTCAGGATGCCGTCGGCCTGGATACCGAGCGGATTGACACCGAAGACGTACGCCGTCCGGTGGTCGTGCGACGTGTCGAGGATGATCTGCACGTAGTCATCGGCCGCGATCTTGTCTCGGTCCGCGAGGGTCGCGTGCACGGGCCCGTGCGCCTCGTACGCTCGAATGCCGAAGTAGATCGCGCGCTTCGAGTAGAAGACCAGCACGACGGTCGAGTCGGCGGCCGGAAGGCCGTCCACTGGAAGGAATTGCGAGAATCCCCTGAGGCGCGCCGCCTGGCCCCACGCGGGGTCGTCGAGGGTGCCGTTGACCGTGATGTCCACGTCGACGCGCGGCGCACGCACCGTGACTTGGCCGGCCCGTCCGTCATACACGGGCGCCGGCTCACCGTGCAGAACGGAAAGCAAAGAGATGATAGACGCGATCACGCGACAGTATGAGTAATGCCCGGGCCAAAGAACAGAGACCGATGTATACAAGCTGAATACTAGAGCCCGGTCTCGTTAATCATTTGCTTCAAACAATTTATTGTCGCGTTGTCCTATTATTGACAGTTCTTCCACTGCGTGTTATTGGGTCCCTGACTTTATTGAGAGGAGGATTGGAGTGAGACGATTAATAGTGAGATCGCTCGGGCTCCTAGGACTGCTGGTGGCAGGCGGAGCGGCATCGGCTCAGGAGCCGGTCGCGCGTCTCGTGGGCCACGTGACCGACGCTGTTGACAAGGTACCCATCCCGGCCGCGCAGGTGACGGTCACGGGCACCACGATCGGCGCGATCACGAACGACAGTGGGGTTTTCGCGCTGCGCTTGCCAAGCGACGCGAAAAGCCTGACGGTCCGCCGCATCGGCTATCGTCAGACGACGGTGACGTTGACTGCCGGACAGACAGACATCGCCATCACGCTCGAAAAGGACGTGTTGAAGCTCGAGCAACAGGTGATTACGGGCGTCGCGACCACCGTTTCGTCCCGGAACGCGGCGAACGACGTGGCCGTCGTGACCTCGGCCCAGGTGAACGAAGTGCCGGCGCCAACGGTCGAAAACGCGATTCAGGGCAAGGTGGCCGGCGCGATCATTTCGTCGAACAACGGCGGCGCACCGGGCGGCGGCCTCCAGGTGCAGATCCGCGGGATCACGTCGATCAACGCGAACGCGGAGCCGCTCTACGTCGTCGACGGCGTTATCGTCAACAACGAGACGATCAACAACGGCATCAACGCCATCAACAACTCGGGCGGCGGCCAGAACTCGGTGGGACAGTTCGTCGCCAACGCGCCGAGCTTCGAGGACAGTGGCGTCAACCGCATCGCCGACATCAACCCGAGTGACATCGAGTCGATCGAGGTGCTGAAGGGCGCCTCGGCGTCCGCGATCTACGGATCGAAGGCGTCCGCCGGCGTGGTGATCATCACGACGAAGCACGGGAAGGAAGGCAAGGCGGTGTGGAACGCCTCGACGCGCCTCGGGCACTTCGAGGACGCGAAGACCCTGCCGCTCCGCACGTTCCCGACGCTCGCCAGCGCCCAGAACTGGTACTGGAACGACGATCCGGCGTCGCAGTCGACCTACAGCACGAAAGCCGCTTCCGATGCGTT
>Ga0187805_10000882_pt1 | contig 10506 bp, 8 predicted proteins | sample NC_wetland_sal_i_6_FD_132965 | JGI IMG/M metagenome (GOLD analysis project Ga0187805, IMG submission 132965) | Wetland sediment microbial communities from Neuse River Estuary, North Carolina, USA - Control_5 | ecosystem: Environmental > Aquatic > Freshwater > Wetlands > Sediment | place: USA... | reverse complement strand
CTTCAACGTAAAGCCCCAAGTTCATTAATGAGCATCACCGCCTGCGCAACGCCATAGAGGCGGCACATCCCTGAGATGTTCCCGTTCTTGCTCCACTGCAGCACGATCTCTCACCCCTCTTCGGAGGAGCGATCCGCGCGCGGTTTGCCTTGCAATTTGGCGCAGTGCACTCCGCGATCGCCTTCCGTCTTGTATTTTTGGCTGGCTAATTCAAGATCGCTCTCAATTGGACCGAGAATTCGCGCCGATGTGGACGAGACTCAACCCGCGGGAAATTCGAGATGCAATTTATTTTTGTCGTTGCGGCGATGCCTGCGGATTAGAAGGTGGCTGGAATGCGTCGGGCGGGTCCATGTAACAGCGTTTCCAGAAACTTTCCTGTGCAAGCGCACCGCTGGCCAATTGCTGCGAGTCGAGAAGCGAACAGCCAATGATCCCACCGTCGGCCGCGTCGAAGATTACGACGACGCCTTCCACAGGTTGCGCGGCCGCGGCAGACTCCGCGGAGAATTTTTTAAACAGGGATGACGCAAAACGGAGCTTCGCGGAAGCGCGCGTTTCCTTGGGGTCCTGCGAGGCGGGCTGCACGGTATAAATCTTCACGGTCTTTTCCTTTAGCGGCTCCCAATCGCCCGGGAACGTGCTGGTATCTTCGCGCTCGATTCGGAACGCTGCGGGCTTTTCATCGCCGGCATTTGCGTTTTGCGATTCCAGCCGCGCCGAGATGGCCTCCGGCAAATCCAGCCCATTCCGGCGGATATAGCCGCGAGACGCGCCAGAAATCTGCACGTGGATCCACTCGCCTTCAGCGTCTATAAATTCGAACTCATCGTCGGCCTCAGCGTTGAACAGAAGATGGGAACCTTCCGCAGGCCGCGCCAGCACGGGAGTGCCGGATTTTTTCACGACCACCAAATTGTTTGGGTGGGACTGATTGCGCTGAATATCCTGCAAGCCCTGCAACTCGGCGCTGAGCTGTTGCACGCGCTTTTCTGCAATTCCGCGCTGAGTGGCCAGAGCGGTCACTTCCTCTCCCCCGGAAGTTGAAGGTGTCGCGGCCGAGGGGGGCGAGAAGCCCCTGGGCGCCAGAGGAATTGCGGGTGAACCGCCTGAGACGTCGATCGTTGCTTTAGGAGCCTGCGGCTCCGGTTTGAGCAAGGAAATGACTGGCTTTCCGCCAAATTTATCCGCAAGCCGATCCAGCAGGTCCAATTCAAGGCGGCCATTGGACGGCAACACTTGATAGCCCGATTTCGAGGGATCGCGATCGGCGTACCAAGCCGTGATTTTCGCGGAAACCCGGACGATGGTGTCGCCGCTGGCCGTGCCGGGTAGAACGTCGATGGCGAATTGGTAGAACGCGCGCTGGTAGCGGTCCAGCGGTTGGTCACCTGGTAAAACGAATCCATCGACGATCGGCAGTTTCTGGCCTGTGGATGCTTGCAATTCGTTGAGGGCTTTTTCGACTTCCTCTTTCGATTTCGAGAAGGAACGCGCGTAGGGAACTGCCTGACCAGAGGCGGTACTTGGAAGAGCACTGTAGACAATGAACAACGCAAACCAGAAGAGACTGCGGGCCTTAAGGACATGGAGTCTCTGAATCTTCACGGAAGGGGCTCCAGCTGGTCCAGGGAAAGCCAGCCGCGCCGGCCGTCCGGCGTTTCGACGCCATACCAGTGCGGTGTGACAATCACGATCAAGACGTCCGTGTAGGCAGCAAGAGGCGCCACGTCCGCGGCGGAGCGAAACGGCGCCGATTTCAAGCTGGCGCCGGGGGCCTTGATTCTCATTTCAATTTGATGGCGCAAAGCATCGATGCGCTTCTCGAGATCCCGCTCGGAAGTTTCCGCGGTCGCCATGCGGGCTGTTTCGTCTTCGCGCTGGCGAATTATGGTTTGACTCGCCAAATCAATGCTCTCGCGGCGGCGTTGATTCTCGGCAGCTTCCTGCCGGGCAGTCTGGATGGCCTGGACACGCTCCTGGATGATCTTAGATTCGCTGGATTCGACGGTGCCGTCGGACGGATGTGAACCGTGGCGCGCATCCTCGACAAAAATCGCATTGATTCGCAAACGTGTGCGCTCCGGACTGACGCTGGTGACGATATACCGAACAGCTATCGTTCCCCGGTCGGCGCTGTTTTGAAAATGCCGCGGGGCGATGGCCGCGGTTCGGACCTTGTAAAATGCTTTCCCGTCTCCCTGCCACGGCTCAAAGAGCGGAGTGGAGACCACCGCAGTAGCGCCGGTGAGCGTCTGCTGTTTGTCGTACACATAAGTTCCGTGGATGATCTGATCATTCAACACTTCCTGCAAAGCTTGCAGGACGTCATCCAGCGTCGCGGGAATTTCAATTGCCAGCCCAGGGCTTGGTACGCTGCGATCCTTAGCCGCGTCCGCTTTCATCGCGGGGAAGAGAGCAAAAAACATCAAAACGGCCAGCCACGCTGCGGCGAGCCTGGGGGAAAAGTGACGTCGCCCGCGGGTCGAGCGTTTTGGCTTTGATTCAGGCAGTGCGGTCTGCATCATATTCGCGATTCGCATCTGGCTAACGATCACCGGACAAGCGCCTTTCAAACGGCGCCTTTCCGGCAGGAGCAAGATCCCTTCCTACTCCTGGGGACGAAGCCATGTCAATCCCGAAGGCAACCCAGCGTAAGCCCGAAAAAATATTCTGTACAGCAGAGAAACGGAAGCGCTCCAAGAACAATCTGCGTGACGTCCACCAGGAACGAGTCCTATCGGATTATTCTTCTTGCTCGTTCCGGGGATGGCTTTTTACATTCGGATGAAATTGATCATGATTTTCCCGGGGTTTTTCTTTCGCAAAAACATCTTGCCGAGCGATATTTAATCGCTCGCGTCGCCACTTCTTAGGCGGTCCGCGACTTGTTCTCCGCCGCCCTGTTGATAATTCGCCCGACGATGACTCCGCCTTCATGCTCGGGAATCACTACATCATCGGCGCCCGCGCTGCGCATCGCCTGCGCGTATCTCTCGTGACCCGCTCTTGTGATCACGTGCAAGTTGGCATTTAGCGATTTGGCCGTGATCGTGATGTAGAGATTGTCGGCGTCATTGTCAATTAACGCGCAGATTCCCCGTGCGCGCTCGATCCCAGCCGCTTCGAGTACGCTGTGACGCTTTGCGTCGCCGTGGATCACAAGAATGCCTTCGTTCAGCAATTGGCGATAGAGGCCGTCGCTGGACTCGATCAGCACAAACGGAACATTGGTGCGGCGGAGTTGCTCGACCACCGTGCGGCCCACCTGCCCGTATCCACACAAAATAAAGTGCCCGCGCGCGTTTTCAATCGCCAGATCCGTCATCATCGTCCTCCACGCGGTTCTCCCCTCCGGATGAAACAGGGAGACCAGCACTCGCTCGGCAATCCAAACTTGAAATGCGAAAACTCCGACATAGACCGCGATGCTGTATATCTTCGTCGCGTCGCGAATCCGGTCGTGCGGCAATGCATAGGGATGGATGGTCCAGTACAGCGCATCTACCCAGCGCACTCCTTCAAGCCAAACATAGCCTGCCACGCAAATCACTAGGAAGCCGGCGAGTGCGAGGATTGGCAGCGCCAGCCGCCTTCCCATCAGTTTCGTTACATCGCGTATCGAAATCGCAGTTGGCATATTTTCTTGTTGCAAGGCCGCACTGGGCGTCGGGTTGGCGAACTCGTTAGGGGCGTTTAAGCCGGAATTTCCGTTTCTGATTCCCTGGTTGACCCGCACTATACTCGCGCCACCCTCTGCACGCAACGCCCACCGCTTTTCGGCGCCGGGTATTTCCTGTGTCCGGCGGGTGCCGGTCCCAGAGTCCGAACGTGCCGCTGCCGCGAATCCACCGGTCCCGCCCTGGCAATCAAATCCAGGGCGATCGCTTACAAACAATTCGCTCGCTGGTGGGACGCATCCGAGGCTTCTTCATTAATTCTTTGACCCGTATGAATCCTGATGAAAAACAAGGCCTGGGAGGCCCGTTGAAAAGATCTCCTCTCGGGAATGTGGAGTGCTTCGTCGCATCTTCGATGTTCAACAATTTAGATTCAAATAAATAAAATCTAATGATGATGAAAAATACTACTTGCATTCGATTTTTTGCGGGAGTACATTCCCCCCGGTTCAGGGACTTGAGAATTGACTCCTTCTGCTTGTTGCAAAGGGTCCGGTTCTCTATGGGTGTGGTGTCAAGCGTTCGTCGTCGAATCGCGCGCGATCAGCGCCCCCCTCTTAAGCAGGTGGTGGCAAGTGTGTCGCCCCTTCTCTACGTCCGCTCGGACCGGTTGTCTCGCTGCATCTCGATCCTGGTAAAAAACAAGTATCGACATGGGTTTCTGAAGTTACGGGAATCTTCCGCTTCTTAGTTCGGATTTCTGCGAGGAGGTACACATGCGGTTGCTTGCCTTCACACGATGGTCAGCGCGACGTATTTCGCACGCAGCGGTTCCGTTGCTTTTGGTTCTGTTGATCATGTTTCTCACTTTGATTCTCACTCCGCAGCCTGCCAGCGCGAATCCCGCCTTCGCCCGCAAATACGGCATGCCGTGCTCTGGCTGTCACGTGGCGTGGCCGCTGCTCAACAATTTCGGACAAGTCTTCAGGGACAATGGCTATCAAATGATGAACGACCGCGACTCGCCCATCTGGCGCGACGGTTCTTATTGGCCCATAGCCATGTATGGTATTCCCGAGTGGCATCGCGAGAGCTCGAGCAATCAGATTGTGGACACGACTCCCGGCGATGGTTCAGCCCAGTCGGCCAAGAGGGTGAGTTCTACTGGGTTCGATTTTTCGGGCGTCGCTTGGTGGATGTCAGGGACACTGAATAAAAATATCTCTTTCCTCCTTCTACCAACCATTTTTACTCTAAACGCGAACAACACTTGGTCTATCACTTTTGAATCGGCTTGGGTTCGCTTCGACAACCTGCTGGGATCGTCCTGGCTGAACTTGAAGATGGGAAAACACGAACTCGACCTTCCGGTGTCTGAGAAGCGTTCGCTCAGTTTCTCGAACTATGGCGGACTTTATTACGTCTACCATTTCTTCCCGGTCGGCAGCAATCCCACAATGATAGCCGACCTCCAGGGCCTCAATTCGAACCAACTCGGTGTTGAACTGATGGGGCATAGTGCAAACAGCTACACCCGTTATGCGGTTTCGGTCATGAGTAGCAATGCAGGATCGTTCGGCAACCCATATGGCGACACCGCGGATGTCTACGCACATTTCCAACAGGCATGGAATGTTGGTCACGACCTCGGATACATGAAAGCCAGCGCCTTCGCCTATTTCGGTGAATGGCCGACCTATTTCCAGAGTTTGAATGGTGCGCCCATTGCGGGAACCGGAACTGGGAACAAGGGTTGGACAGCGAGTGGCGCATCTCTTCTTTGGTTCACTCCTAAGGTAGTTTGGAGCAATGTCTTCGTCCACGGCACGGAAAACGCCTTTCTCGCTAACAACGTGCCAGCCAACACCCCGTTGCCAGCTGGCGACAGGACTGCGATTTGGAATGGAGGCTTCACGGAAGGGGACTATATGTACACCCCGCAGTTGGCGTTCATCGGGAGGTACGAAGCAGTAAGAATGCAGCAGCAGGGCGCCCCATTGGGATCCGTTGTGACGAATGGTAACGGAACCCTGACAACCATAGCGGCCAATACCGGGAACCTGGATGCCCTTACCTTCGGCATTCGGTGGTATCCCTTTATGACCACCCGCGTCGGTTTCGCGATTAATCCGGAGTATTCCGTCGTTCGCTCTCGCGGAGTAACCAACAGTCTGTTTGCAGGGACCTATAGTTCCAGCTTCAACAATGCTGATGCGACATCCAGCAGTATCTTCCTCGGACTCAACTTTGAGTTCTAGAAAGGAATGACTATGAATAGTTCAGGGAAGCTAGCGCGAATTTTGATGTGGTGGGCTTTTTGCATGGCCCTGGCAGTTCCGCAGATCGTCTTGGCGCAGGACGACAACTCTAACGTCCACGGCATGACAGGCCGGGCCCACGTCGGCAAGGAACTATTTGGCCGCTACTGTTTCGGTTGTCACGGTCCAGCGGGAGACGGCGCCGGGATGGAGGCTCAGTGGATTGACCCCAAGCCTCGGGATTTCACGGCCGCTGTGTTCAAGTGCCGTTCCACTCCGACTGGCACGCTGCCGACTGACGAGGACCTTTTTAACGCGATTACTCGCGGATTTGATACGACGTTCATGCCGCAGTGGAGGCCTCTGCCCGAAAATCAGCGGGCCGACTTGGTAGCATACGTTAAGACCTTCTCACCACGGTGGAAGACGGAGAAGCCGGGCACCCCTATCACCATACCACCGGAAACCCCTGCCAACATTGAGAGCATTTTGCGCGGCAGGGAACTTTTCCAGAAGGTGGAATGCTGGAAGTGCCACGGTCCACAGGGCCACGGCGATGGTCCGTCCGCCTCGACCCTCACGGACAGTAAGGATAATCCGATACGTCCTTACAATTTTTCTACTGGCACGCGTTTCAAGTGCGGTGCGACCAACCAAGATCTGTATCGGATCTTCATGACGGGATTGGACGGCACACCCATGCCCTCGTTCGCTGACGTCATCAAGCCCGATGAGGCCTGGGATTTAGTTCACTTCTTGCGGACTTTACAAGTATCGATAAAGACGCCAGAGCTGGACGTGTTCAAACAATGGGAGGCCGCGCATCCTGGCCAACTTAAACCGATCGGGCCGAGTTAAGGGCGCGGGCGAGGGGATATTGAGATTCAAGAAATAGCTACATCGGTCTGCATATCAGTCCTCGACTCTGCTCAGTTCTGAAGCGATTTCGAAGAGGGGCACGTGCGGACTTGGCCTCTCCGGGCTACTTCAATCCGACGAAGGGCTTAGACGCCTAGGTATTCCTCAAACGGTTTCATGAGTCGGTTATATATGTTGCAGGGCACTTACGTTCGGCCAGTTAGCGATAAGGACGCAGGTCTGCATTGTCACCGGCCGCTCCGGCGCGTTCCGGCTGTCTGGGCCCTTATTCTCATGTTTTCCACCACCTGTGCCGCTCAAGGCCTTCAGGATACGTTTCATGATCCGCGCAGGAAGGTCTCGACCGGTTTTTCGGTGGATCTTGATTATCCTGCGGATGTGGTTCTTACTTTCGTTCGGAACGTCGCGAACTCCAGCATCGTTCGCGGGACGAAGATTTATCGAAAAGATAAAAGCGACGAAATCGACGGGGCGGAGTTCGCCACTACCTCGAAGGTGTTTACGGACACTCCTGCTTCGGGTCAGGTGCTCTATAAGATCAAGAAGGACGCTATTGCGCCGGAGCATTTTCCAGGAAGTAACGGCGAAGGTACGATAATCGTTCGTTACATCCTGCAACCGATAACCCCACAGCGCACCCGTCTTCTTATTGATGCGGTTTTCTTCCAGGAGTCGCTCCGCGCCCGCTATTTCTCCGACGGGAACGTCGAGTCCGCGGAATCCAAGGAAATACAAACCCAATTAAGCGCATTCACGGCTTCGACAAACGCAAGTACTCGGCCCGTTCAAGCCGCGGCTTCGAAGGAGATTAGCGCTCGGCCCGCCCAAACCACGGTTCCGACAGAGGCTAGTCCTAGGCCCATTCAGACTGCGGCTTCGGCAGAGGCCAGTGCTCAGCCCGTTCAACCGGCAGTCGCGGCGCCAAATACCGCCGAACTCCAAGACGCGCTGGTTCGGGAACAGGGCCTGTTGGCCGATGAACAGGCTGCGCGGCAAAAGCTGCAGGAACAACTCAGGCAACTGCAGTTTAATACTCAGGGTCGAGTCAATTCCGAAGGAATCCCGCTCAAGTCCTATCCATACAATCATTCCTCGACGGTGGTGACGCTGGTGAAGGATGAGAGGGTCATGGTCCTCACCACTTCGAGATATTGGTACCGCATCAAAACGCCGAAAGGCGAAGAGGGTTGGATTTATTACGTGTTTTTGGAGCCGTTGCGATGAACTGCGTGTTGTCCCATTTAACTCCGCATTCTCGAACCGTCGGATTCAGTCGAAGCCGAAAAGGGTTAGTCGCAAAGGTATGCGTGGATTCGGTCTTTTCGGGTGTCCTCTGGGCAATCCTCATTGGATCTTTCGCGCACGCGCAACAGACCACCCCGTTCGAGAAGGTCTATAAGCATCCCCAAGCCGAAGTGGAACGAGCCTTGCGGGACATGCAAGCCGACGTGGCCGTTCCTCTCCCCGTGCTGGACGGATTCGTGAACGGGGATTCAAGCACATTCGATCTTTACGAAAATCCGCAGTACCAGTTTCGAATCAAGGTCACTGCGCAAGCTCCGGAGCAAACGCTGGTAAGCGTCAGTGCGAGAATTACGGCGTGGCGCCCCAACGAAGCTCCTTCGCGCTCCGCGTACGTTTTACTCCCCTCGAATGGCCGCCTTGAAAAAGATCTGCTCGATCATTTGAACGCTTCCTTGGAGAAGGGAAGCCCACGACAGCCATCCGACCTTCCATCCGCCCCAACGTCACCCGTCAGCGTACCTACCGGCGCCTCTCGAACATTCACCACGACAAGCGTTCACCCCAGCGGAGCGGGTGAATCACCGGTAGCCAAATCAGTTGATATCATCGCACCAAAGGGAGATTTCAAGAGCGCGGACCCAGTCATGCTGACCCGCGAGATCGCGAAGGTGCAAGCCGAACGTGAAGCAGTCCAACAGGAGGAGAAGAAGCTCCAAGAGCAGATCTCAGAACTGGAAACCGACCGAAACTCACGATCGAATTTTTCCGATCCGGCCATGGTTAAGACGGGGCAGGCTCCGATCTTCGAGCGACCACTCGAATTGTCCAAAATTCTTTTCCGGGCCGACACGCAGGACGAATTTGAGGTAACGGAAGCTCGATCCGGATGGGTTCACATCCGTCTGGAAGGTCTCGATCAGGGCTGGATAAAAATGTCTGAACTCCAGCTGCCGAACGAACCGGACAGTATTGGTGGCTCTGCGGCCGCGGATTTTAGCGAGCCCAGTGAGGAAGTCGCACCGTTTAACGGTAACTGGCTCCCGCTTAAAGATAAGCCGACCCTTTTTGTTGTCGCGCAACCGAAGCACCCCATTTCCAAGGATTCACTCGGTGCGAGCCAGATAACGTTTGCCAAACAAGCTTTCCTCGACGGATACCGGGCTTCTACGCACTCGCAGGAGAAGATTGTAGGCGTGGCGGTGATATTTCTGGGGGACAAAGCAGGCGTCGCTGCCGCGACTCTTGCGGACATCACCCAGTGGAACAGGGGAGCCATTTCAGAGAAATTATTCCTTGAACGCTGTTCCCTTTCTCCGCCCGATGCCTTCCGCGATGCTGCCCAGCATTGATTTGAAGCAGTATGTGGAGGGTATTTGCAAGCGATCGCCAGGAATTCGAATTTTGACAATTTGAACTCAAATAAATTCAGGCAAAATAATAATGAAAAATAGCTCTTGCATTCGATTTTTTGCGGGAGTACATTCCCCCCGGTTCAGGGACTTGAGAATTGGACTCACACTTCCCGTTGGGGAATGGGTCTGAATCTCTGCGGGCGTACTAACTGCTAACTTAAGATGCGCTTTCGCTTGCCGCCGCAATTCCAGGCGCGTCTAAAGGTTGGCCATGTAGTTTGTCTCTGCCTTTCCCTGTCCGAATCGCCGCAAATCATCATCCGCCGTTGAAGATGATTCCGGTGCAGAGGAGGCGGTATGAACGAACGGACTCCAGGGATCGTAAAGAATCAACTGTCTTGGTTGGTATCCGGTCTTCTGCTCAGTTTTACCCTCCTGGCTCTGGTCCTCCCAGGTAGCCGTCCCGCCAACGCCCTGCCTTTCCCGGCTGCCAAGGTTCGCCCGCTCCCGGCATTCGCGCGTAAATATGGGATGCCGTGTTCCGCGTGCCACCTCGGCTGGCCGATGCTTAGTCCCTTCGGGCAGGCTTTCAAAGACAATGGCTATCAACTAGGCAACGACCGGGATGCCCCCATTTACCAGGACCCCGGGTATTGGCCGGTGACATTCCGCATCACGCCGATGTGGCATCGAGAGAGTTCGAACCGCGTGCAAGTCGACGGACCCGATGGTGTGAACGCTGATGAAGCTCAAGTCACAACACATGGGTTCGACTGGAGCGGTTTGGACTTTCACGCCGCCGGCACATTAGCAAAGAACATATCGTTCTACGTGCTGCCGTCCTCAGACAATACGGGAGCCTTCCACTTCGAATCGGTTTGGGGGCGCCTGGACAATCTATTTGGGAGTAGTTGGTTCAACATCAAAATGGGCAAGTTTGAGTTGGATAATTTGCTTTCGGAAAAGCGCATTTTGACCCTCACGAATGTGGCCGGAACCTATGCGAACTATCACTTTCAACCGTTGGTATCCCCGGGAAGCCGACTGAACGGGACTATACTCGCTACGGAAGGGTACAAATTCGGTATAGGCGACAACCAAGTCGGAGTAGAATGGATGGGCCACTCAAAGGACGACCGCACCCGCGTGTCG
>Ga0187805_10000879_pt1 | contig 10518 bp, 10 predicted proteins | sample NC_wetland_sal_i_6_FD_132965 | JGI IMG/M metagenome (GOLD analysis project Ga0187805, IMG submission 132965) | Wetland sediment microbial communities from Neuse River Estuary, North Carolina, USA - Control_5 | ecosystem: Environmental > Aquatic > Freshwater > Wetlands > Sediment | place: USA... | reverse complement strand
CGACGATTTGGCTCTCGTCGTTCCCCATCAGGCTAATCTCCGCATTATTCGCGCCATGCAGGAACGCCTCGGCATCGACGACAACAAAGTCATGGTCAACATCGACAAATACGGAAACACAACAGCCGGGACGATTCCGCTGGGCCTGTGCGACGCCGTCGCGCAAGGCCGCTTGCACAAGGGCGATCTCGTCCTGCTCGTCGCTGTCGGCGCGGGCTACACCACTGGCGGCGTCCTCCTCCGCTGGGCCTATTAGCAAGCAAATCCTTCTTGAAACTGGATGGCTGACTAGTTCGAGGAATGGATATCAGGAGTCTTTATGTGCTCAGGACGGAACCCGAGACCAACCAGCCGAGCCGGAATTCGCCGCAGAATGGGCCAGCGTCGCAACAGTCTCAGCGGCCACGGAAGCGTGAGCGGCTTCGAGCTGCCCAGCACTCTTCGGATCACTTTGTTTTGCACCGCAACCTGCACTCCCTGGGTGGCCCGCGTGGGAAAAGTTCGACGCTTCTGGACGGCGTGGAGCTGGCTCTCGGAGGGGCGTCCCCGCAGAAGTATTTCGCCGAGTAGGTTGGCCGTCGCCACGGCGTCCTGAATTGCCAAATTGATTCCCACCCCTCCGATCGGCGACATGGCATGCGCCGCGTCACCGATACACAAGAGCCCGGGCCGGTGCCATTGCAGAAGCCGGTCGACGCTAACCGTTAGCAAACTGACGTCCTTCCAATCACGCAGCTCTTCCACGCGATCGCGCAAGAACGGTTCAACCACTACAATCTCTTCACGAAAGGCCGCCAGCCCTTTCTCCCGGATTCTTTCACCCTCGCCTTTGGGGATGACAAATGCGCATTGCCAATAGGCTTCGCGATTGATCAAAATGAAAATCTTGCCCGCGGCGGCGTGACCGAACGATTGCCCCCGATCCGTGGGACTGCGGCTAATCCGCATCCACAGCACATCCATGGGAGCGCCTATATCGATCACCTTGAGCCCCGCTCGTTCGCGGACCGTCGAGTGGCGTCCGTCAGCGCCAATCGTCAACGGAGCGCGAATTTCCAGTGAGCCGTCAGGAGTCTGCGCCCGCACGCCAGTCACGGCGCCGTTCTGTTCGAGGAGATCGGTTACCTCCGCCTGCATTTTGAGATGAAATGTGGAATAGCGCTGAGCTTGCTCCTTTACAAAATCGAGAAAATCCCACTGCGGCATCAAGCCGAGAAAACGAGAGTGCGTCGGCAGATGCGTGAAATCTCCAATCGTGACGGTCTCACTGCCCACTTGAGCGGCAAGCTCCCGTACCTCCTGATGTGGGCGTTTCAGGAACTCATCCAAAATTCCGAGTTCATACATGAGTTCGAGTGTGGAAGGATGAATCGTGTCGCCACGAAAATCACGTAAGAAATCTGCGTGTTTTTCAAGAATGACTACGTCCACTCCCATCCGCGCAAGAAGGAAGCCCAGCATCATGCCGGCCGGCCCGCCGCCGGCAATACAGCAGCGAGTGTCCATCGCTTGATCCATGGCACTCGCCATTATGCCGTAAACTTTAGCCTTCGCGCCTCGGCATGGAACGGCGTTCACGCCGCTCGGTATCCCCGCCGAACCTTCCGGCTTCGCAACCGGGCAGGCGCGACAACCAAAAACTAGCGCGGGCTGCCGGCTTTGCGAATGTAGATCTGGCCTTGGAAGTTTGTGAATTGATATTCAGGTCCGCCGCCGTTGATGGTTCCGTGCACGGTCTTATCGATCCGGACGCGGTACTTGCCGCCATCCTTGCGCCCGTCTTCTACCACCTGCTGCGGTGCGGAGGCTTGAAGCTGCACATCGAAGTCGCTGAACACATCGCCGCGGTCGGACTTTATGCTCACGTTCGCTTTCACATCCGCTGGAAATGTCACGTCGATATCGCCGTTCAAGGAACTGAAAGCCATGGGTTTCTGTGCGTTCACCTTCACGAAGTTAGCATGCACGTGCCCGTTCAACGCATGCGCAACGGCGCTGCCAGAAACATTATTCAGCGTGACTGAACCATTGATGTCATCCACATCCAGATCTCCGTCCACTCCCGTAACAACGATATCTCCGTCGTTCACCGCCCGCAGCTTTACGGACGTGTGCACAGGCACCGAGATCGTCAGATCAATCGTCCTCGCATAAGATTCCGTGCTGACGCGCACTTCGTTGTTCTCTTCTTCGATGGACAAGCCCGTCGTCGAAATATTCAGACGCTTCGGCCCGTTCGAGGGCCTCTCGGCCTCCTCGTTGCGCGCGCGTGCTTCCACGATCACTTCCTTGCCGTCGTAGGCCTTCACGGTGATCCCACCGTTCACCAGGCTGGCTTTCACGAATGCAGGCCGCGCTGGATCGTCCAGCTTGACGACGATGCGGTCGCTTCCCGACTGCGTCTGGGCTTGCGCCAGCGGCGCCATTCCCGCCGCGCCAATCGCCGCGGCTACTACGAAAATGCTTTTAAACAATTGCCTTTGGTTATTCATGGTTTTCAAGAATGCGAATGTCTCCATTTAGATTTTCAACCTGAATCTGCGGGCCGCCGGACTTCACACGTACTTCCGAGTAGCGGTCGGCCCGGTAAATCACCTTGCTGCCTTTGTGTTCTTCCTGCATCTCGTGTACCGGCATCGCCGTCACGGGAAAGTCGCTGTAGATGCCGCCGTTGAACGTCTTGAACCGAAAGTCGGCGGACAAATCCCGCGCAAATTTCAATTCCACGTTGCCGTTTATCGTCTTGAAGTCGGAGTTCTCTTTCGGATTCTGACGGAACGAAACAATCACTGGCCCATTGACCGTCCGCGCCGTCCCCGACCCCGCCACGTCGTCCATTTCAATATCACCGTTGACGTTCCTCACCAGAAAAGTTCCGTTCGTGTCTCGCACCACCACGCGCCCTTCATTCACTGTTTTCACCTTGATGTCGATGTCGCGCGGCACGTGCACCACGAAATCCATCTTCACCCGGTAGCCCTCGTCGTCGCGTGAATGCCGGCAATCATCGCATTGGCAGCGGAACGGCCCGTTGACGTACAGCTTCAACGCGCCTTCCTGCTGCGTAATGTCCAGGGTCACTTCCTTCTTCGCCTGCTCCAGTTTTTCCTTCGTCTCCGCTCGCGTCGTCCTCTCCACGGACAGTTCCACTTTGCCCGCCGTATCCGCAACGACTTCAATCGATCCCCATATATTGTCGATTTCCAGAGATTTCTGTCCTGTCGCTGGCATCGCGAAGCTTTTCTGAATTTTTTCCTGATCGCTCGTCCGGAAGTCGTCGTCATCTCCCGCGGTCACCGAAGTAACCTCCGGCACAACACCCGCGATGGACGGCGCGATATCCAGGTGGAGCGATGGCAGTACCACCGGGTTCACCACCGGCTGCACTACGGGATGAATCCTTCCCACCGTCACTTCCACCGCTTGCTGCCCCGCGCTTTTCTTTGCGCAAAACGTCGCCAGCAATACCGCGCCAGCCGCATACGTCGCCAGGATCATCCCGAATGATTTTCTCTTCCTGCTCATCGCCCTCTCCTCAATTCAATTTGCTCAGTGCCCAATCCGCGCGCTGCCGCACCGTCGGATTCAAATTCGGTGATTGCGCAAAATTGCGCAGCCGCTGCGCTGTATCCGCATCGCGCCATTCCAGCATCTGGTCGATCAACGCCACTTGAACCAGCGGCGATTGCTGCTCCTGCAGCGCTTCCATAACGTCTCTGTGCACTTGCGGCTGCCCGCCGTGCCGGCTCAGCGCGTCCAGCGCCGCCAACCGCACATCCACGCTGTTGTCGTAGCGCAACGTGTGCACCAGCGCCGCCACAACTTGCGGATCGAGCTGTCCCTCGCGCTGGCTGTAGCTCACGCCCTGCAGCCGCTCGCTGGCGGACTGCTGCTGCAACATCGATAGCACCACCAGTTGCCTCATATTCGTAAGTTCGGAATGCATCGCCGCGATTTCGCCCTGGTCAGCCATCGAGTGCGTCGGCCGGTTTCCGAGAGAGTTGCCCGCGAAAACTCCGATCACCAGCAACGCCGCGCTCCACGCCACGGCTCCCACAGGCGAGCGCAACCAGCTCCACACCCCACCGCGCTTCTCTCGCCCAAGCTCCGCAACCGCCTTGTCATTGCGCCCCGTTTGATACGCGTGCAGCATCGCCTCAAAACGCTCGCGCGACCCCGCGCTCGGCTGCTCCACCGGCAAAAGCGACAGCTTCTTCCAAATCGCCACGTCTTCGCGGCAATCCGCGCATTCCGCAATATGCTTTTCCACTAAATCGTCCTGCTCGGCCTTCAAATTCCCCTGCAAATAGTCCGGCAGGAGTTCTCCTATCTCTTCACACTTCATTTCCCGCCCTCCTGGGAGGCACGAACTTCGTTCCTCCAGAATTCTTGTCGCTGTTCAGCTGGCCGCGCTCCAGTTGTTTAAAATTTTGCCGCAGCTCCTGAATCGCCCGATGAATCCGTGTCTTCACCGTCCCCAGCTCGCACCCAAGCAGGCGCGCGATCTCGTTGTATTTCAGCTCCTGAAAACGGCTCAAAATCAAAATCTCTCTCTTTTCTTCGGGCATCTGCATCAACGCGCGATGCAACAGCTCCGCCTCTTCTGATTGTTGCGCCGAGTCCTTCGGCATCACCGGAGGCGCCATCTCCGGTTCGAACGTAATGTGCCGCGGTGTTTTTCGGTAGTGATCCACGCGCGCATTCCTCGCAATCTGGTAAATCCACGCCCGAAACGGCGTTCCCGCTTGATAGCTTTGCCGGTACCGCAAAATCCGCAAGAACACTTCCTGCACCAGGTCTTCGCTCAATGTCCGGTCGCCCGTCAGCTTCGCATAGAAGTTGTAAAGCGGCGCGTGATAGCGGTCGAACAACACCCCTAGCGTTTCGCCTGTGCCATTGCGCACTTCCAGCATCAGATCCTCGTCCGGAGCCAACTTCATCGCCTGGTCATTTTCCGTATCGGCCCGCTTTTGCTCTTTCATTGAGTGATTACCGCCAAACCGCCAAAAGGTTACATTCGAAGAGTGCAACGGGAAGGGGTGCCCCTTAAGGCTACACCCGAATCCCAGTCGCAAGACGCCCTCTATCTCTCTGAATCGTGCTGAGATGCTCGGGCAAGCAGAGCCCGCCCATTCGCGATTTGCGTTTCATAGTTCGGTTTTCGTAGTTCGAATGGAACCAGCAAACGCGAGGGGATCAGCGAGGAACTGTTCAAACAGTCGGAACCGCGGAACGAAATTCAGGACAGAATGTTAGCTTCGTGTTAGCAGGAGCGCAGCGCCGCTGCAAGGTCGAGATTCGCTTGCAGGCGCAGGTCGATTTGTACCGCAGCGTAACGCGCGCATATCAGGCGCTCGCGTTCGCACCACGCTGCAATCGCGGGCATCCGGGCGCCAGAGAGAACCTCGAATCCTGCGATAATCCGGTAATAGGCGCGCACCAGCGTCAGTCCGCGCCCGCTAGTCTGTAGGTCAGGGGTCAATTCGTGCAATCCGGCAAGTTTCTCGAAATCCTGGCCCTTCATCCGCTGGGCATCGAGATTGGCCGCGGCCAGCACCCGGTCAGAAACCGGTTGCGCTGCCACTCCCGCAAGAACCGCCCGCCAGTAATACAAGGCGAATTGCGAAAGCGCAACGACGGAGATCGCAAGTAGCATAGCGGCGAACATCTCTCAGGTGCCTCTACCCGCATTCTGCCCGCCGCGTTCTCCGGCTCCAATAGCCCGCTGGTACCACTCCAGTAGGACGCCCCGTTTTTCCGATTAACAACTGTATTATCAATGACTTGGAGTAAGAGCTTCGGCCACTGCGCTCGTGTGGTCGTGCACGATTTTCCACCCTTCCGGAAACCACTGCCACACCAGCGAGAACACTCCGCCGATATCCCCCTTGTCTCGCTTCAGATGCCAATGCCCGAGCACCAGCGCCGCATCCGGCCCTAGAAATCGAAACTCCAGCTCCGAAAAATCGAGCTGTCCCATCGCCGCGCGGTCCGGATAATTTTTTTTGTATCGCGCCAGAACTCCATCCCAACCGCGCGAGACACCATTGCTCCCTGAGAATGTCAACTCTGGCGAATGCCAGTAGCCCGTTAGGAACGCGTCCACATCCCCGCGATTCCACGCCGCTTGCTGCGCGTCGAGCACCGCCACTATTGCTGCTCGATCCGCTTCGCGCGCTTCTGCCGCCTTTGTCTGTCTCCCTTCTCTCAAGCCAAGAGCAAATAAAACGATCAACGCCGCTCCCGCCAAAATCCACCGATAGCTCTTCCTCATGGCCTCGCTCCCTCCTGCGAAACACGGAGCATAAGTTGCGCCAAAAAACTCTGCAAGCCCTCCATGGCGAGCCGCGGTTTGTATCCGCTAGAGCAGGAAAAAGCGGTGCGCCAAGCGCACGGGACGCAGCGCAAGCGCCGCGTGCTGAGCGTCAGGGAAGGAACACGATGAGAGTATAAATTCCCAGCGTGGTGCCAAATGGAAGGTCGCATAACGACAGCACACTGGCAACGATGGCAAGCGACCGGGCGGCAGATTTTCCGGCGAGCAGAGTCAAGCCGGCAAATAGTCCGACGAGGCCGGAGAGAAACGTCACAATGACCGCGCAGATGTAAATAATATGGAAGGCCGTCATCAGAGTGTACGGATCGGGTACGCGCGAAAGCAACGCGCCAAACATTACCGTGGCTGTGCCGCTAAAAATCACGAGCAGGATCGCTGCCACAAACCGAACGAGCGCGTAAACGATCCACAAGGCTCCCAAGGTGCTCGAGCTGGCGCGCGGATTTGCCGCAGCCGCGGAATTTGTTGACATGCGAGCCTCCAGATTGTGACTTGTCTTGCACGAAGTGTAGCACCCGGCAAGGCAAAATGGCGCCAGGATGAATCTTGGCGAATAGCAAAGTTTGGCCGAAGATGTTGACAGCGAGGACGCTTCGCGTGGAGATAGCGGACGGCAGAACGGAAGGATTTTTTCGCCGGCGGATGACGCGGCCGATAGTGGATTTGCTGCGCCAGGGAGTGACGCCCGAAAAGCTGGCGCTGAGCATCGCTCTAGGCGTGGCGCTGGGAGTTTTTCCCGTGCTGGGGACAACGACGGCTCTGTGCGCGTTGGCCGCGCTGATTCTGCGGTTGAATTTGCCGGCAATTCAAATCGTGAACTATTTCGTCTATCCTGCGCAGATCGCGCTTCTCATTCCCTTTTTCCGGCTGGGTGAAAAGTTATTCGGCGCACCACATCTGCCTTTGTCCCCTGCACAAATTTCCGGAATGATTCACGTAAACCGGTGGGCCGCCGCCCAACTTCTATGGACAACGGCATGGCACGCGGCCATCGCTTGGTGTCTGTTGGGTCTTGCGTTTGTCCCTCTGGTCTATTTGGTTCAGTTGCCGCTCTTGCGCAGAATGCTGCGGAAACAACAAAAACTCTCCGGCCAAATCGGCAAGCCGTAGGTTCGCTGGCGCAACCAACTTGATTCCAGGGCCCCGTTCATTTCTAGCGCACTACCACTCCCCATTCGACGACCGTAAATCCTCGGCGCTCCGGCGGCGGCGAGAGAGAAAGCGGCGGAACAAAAATCGGCGCGCTAAGCGCCGTGAAATCCATGAAAACGCGAATGCTAGTCTTCGGCGCGGGCTCAATCTGCATCGGATAGTAGCGGTCAATCACCGCACGGTCGAGAAACGTAATGAAATAATAGGGCGATTCCGTAAGCTTCGACGCCCACGCAGAAATAAAATCGCGCGTCTCCTTTTCGTTCAACCCCAACTGCGGCAGTTCCCTCTCAAAAAACTCCCTCACTTCCGAACGCCCCACCACAAACCCTTTCGTCTCCATCGGCAAAATGTACGAATACCCTTCCCAAAAGAGATACGGCGATCTTCTTCCGCTGTTCAAATCCATCAACCGCCCGTCAGGCTGCGCCGAAACCGACCAGCCGTTTCGATAAGTCGGATAAGAACGGGTGACCGCAATCTCTTCTCCCAATTTCACAGTCACGCTTTCTGCTTCCTCGGGATAGAGATACAAAATCGGCTCGCACATTTGTGGTATCACGAACGCCGTGTTCACAAATCGAATCAGCCTTCCAAACGGATCCTTCCACAAAAATAGCGGGCGCGCTTTCACGAAATCGTCGTAGGACACTGGCTTCGCAGTTGGATCATCCTGCCTCATAGCGGACCAAGTCGGGTAACCCGAATCATAATCGTCGTAAAATTCCTGATATAGCTGGTGCTTCTTATCTTTCAGCCCGTAAAGTACGTCCGCCGTCGCGTTCACCTTGCCGATCGGTTCCAAATCCACCTCGCTCACCGACTTCGGCGAAACCACGCTGACGTCATCTGCTACGTCCCAGGAGCAACCCACTAACGTTTGCGCGTTATACGGTGTGCCGACGGCGATTCCGTCGCTCCATGTCACCGCTTGAGGGTCCGCGGGACGAAAATCAGGCGCGTATTCGTATTTCAGATACGTCCCGTCTGGCCGGAAGAGATAGAACGCGTTGTCCCTGTACTTCCGCATATCAGCGCAGGCGTCTGAATCCCCGGGCGAAGCCCCATTCAGTGGCGTGCAGTCCTCGTAAAACGCCTTCTGCGGCCCTGCTCCCGGCTTTGTCATCCAAACATCGCCGTAAACTGGATCATGAAAGGCCACTTGCAACAACGATGCGTCGAGGTTTCCAACACCCTCGGTAGCGAACTGGAGCAGTTTCCTGGGACCGCCGGAAAGCGTCGAAGGATACTCAAGCACGGGGAGGGAATAATCCAACGGCTGCGCGCTCGTCCCACCGAGCGCTTTTAGCGGCTGCAGATCGATGGCGCTCTTCCGCCCCACACTCTCGTCCGGCGCATGCGAATCGGAGAGCTTGGGCAGTGTAAAGAGCGTAGTCCCTTGCTGTATATAGCGGACAGTATATGGCGCGTAGCATCCTTCCCCCTTACACGGCCCGTCATCTTTGATGACAAACGCCAGCAGCAATTCAGCGCCTTTGTAAGAGCCAGAGACAAACCGGCCCACACGGCGGAACGCATAGCTAGTGCTCATGTCGTAGTCGGGTGTGTGCTGCGTCACACTTGTCGTCGGCATGTATTCCCAGGGGAGGAATTGAATATCCCCCACTGTCACAGGAGCGGGAGGCCCTTCCGGAGTTGCTGGAGGCTGGCCCATGACGACGCTTACTTGAGGAGCCGCGGTCGCCGCTGGAGCCGCGACAGCCGCAGGAGTCGCGGAATTTGCATTCGGCGGCGTGGCGCCAGTCGCAGTGGGCGCAATAGAGGGGGACCCGTTCGTCGCGACCCTACTCTTTGTCGGCGGTCCCGCCACAAGCTTAGCGCTGGAAGCTCGAGGCGCCGATCTTTGCGGCCCAATGCGCCACACAACTCCCGCCGCCAACACGACGGCTAGCAGCACAATTGCCGGGAATAGCAGACGGCTTAGCTTCATAAGACAACTCTACATGTCTCGTCCGCCCGCGCGCGTTGTCGTACGGATGCCTTGTCCAGACGAACAATCACGTGGCGATTGTTTTTTATTGCCAGCGAATAAGCTAGAGAATGTCGAGAACTTCCTCGTAGCGTTTGAACGGCGGAATGAGATACGCGCCTGCCAGTTCCGTGTGCGCCCAGGTCAACATTTGTCGGGCGAGGTCAAAGCCGCGCTCCCGCGCATTGGCGCCGGCGGTTTCGAGCGAAGCGAGCACGTCATGCGGGATGACGATGCCGGGAACTTCGTTATTGAGGCGCAGCGCTTGTTTGTAGCTATTGAGCGGCCAGATTCCCAGCAGCACGGGAATCGCGGGCTTGCCGCCGAGTTTTTTCACGAAGGCGTGCCAGTGCTCCGGATCGAAAATTGGCTGCGTCATGGCGAAGTGCGCGCCGGCTTCGATTTTGGCGTGGAAGCGCTCGATTTCACCGTCGAGATCGTCGGCCACGGGATTGACGGCCACCCCGATCGCAAAATTCGTTGCGCCGCCGAGAGTCTTGCCAGCCCAGTCCGTGCCTTGATTCAAGCGGCTGAGAACTTTCACGAGGCCCACGGAATCGACTTCGTAGACCCCGCTCGTTTCCGGGTAGTCACCAACGGCTGGCGGATCTCCGGTAATCGCGAGCACGTTGCGAACGCCGCCGACGGTCCATGCTCCGAGCAAAACGGCTTGCAAGCCGATGATGTTGAAATCGCGCGTGGTGAGATGCGGAACGGTTTCCACGCCGCGCGCCTCAAGCGCCCCCGCGGTGATCAGCGCGTCCATGCCGACGCGCGCCATGGCCCCGCTGTTGATGTCGATGGCATCCACTTTGCCCGAGGCCATGATCTTATCGACTTGCTCGAAGATGCGGTCGAGCGAAAGTCCCTTGGGCGGATCGATCTCCACGCAGACGGTGAATTCCTTGGCCCGGAGTTTTTTCCAGAACTTGCTTTCCGGATCGCGATGCGTTACCGGTGCTGGCTTCGCGAAGGTCTCGGTGGAATGCGCCGCGGCATGCGCTTTCGCGGGCCGCAGCGATTTAACGGCTTCGGCCAT
>Ga0187805_10000877_pt1 | contig 10527 bp, 5 predicted proteins | sample NC_wetland_sal_i_6_FD_132965 | JGI IMG/M metagenome (GOLD analysis project Ga0187805, IMG submission 132965) | Wetland sediment microbial communities from Neuse River Estuary, North Carolina, USA - Control_5 | ecosystem: Environmental > Aquatic > Freshwater > Wetlands > Sediment | place: USA... | reverse complement strand
GCAGGGGACGAGGCGGCCGGTTCAACCATTGCGACAATAGTTTGCTGCAGGCCCATAGCAGCAGAATCGGTAGCGCAGCAGGAAGGGCGCTGCGGCGGACGAACCACACCAGAACGCCTAGTCCGAAGGCGAGCGCCGGCGTCCAGTCCAAATAGCGGTCGAGCCAGGTGCGCTTGTAACCACCTATTTCCGCCTGGGCCGCCGTCTCCCACTGCAAAAGTCGTTGCTGCGTCACCATGCGTCGAACCAGAGTGCGCACTACGGCATCCACCGAAATCAGCATTTGGTGGGCGAGAAATGTCAAAGAGAGGAAAACATTAATATCGGCTGCCACCAGAGTGTCCAAGGCGTCGCGAGCGATTGCCGATTTGCCTTGGATCGCGGCGCGGATCAACTCGAACATAAATTCGCACCAAGTGGGTGCAAACAGGATGGCAATCGTCGCTAAAGTCCACAACAGCGGTGATCCGGGCAACGCGACCCACCCAAGCACGAGCAACACCAAGGTGGCAGGCTCAACCAAACTCCGCCGCAAGTTATCGAATATTTTCCACTGGGCAGTAATCGAGATGGGATTGACGACCCGCTGGCCCGACTCATCGGGGACGCGCGGAAGCAGCCATTCCGCAATTTGCCAGTCGCCGCGCAACCAGCGATGTTTGCGGCGATTGTAGGCGCTGTAATGAGAAGGGTAGTCCTCAATCACCTCGATGTCGCTGGCTAAGCCCGCTCGCGCGTAGGCGCCTTCAATGAGATCGTGACTCAGCAAAGCGTTGCGGGGGAAGCGGCGATCGAGGACCCGCCGCACGGTGTCAACTTCGTAAATTCCCTTTCCCGCGAAGATGCCTTCTCCATGAAGGTCTTGATACACGTCAGAAATGGCGCGGGTGTAAATGTCGAACCCAGTCTCGCCTGAATAGATGCTGGCCAGCCGCGAGCGCGCGCTACTTTGAACGCTAACCCCGACCCGAGGCTGCAAGATGCCATAACCGGCAACGACAATGTTCTTCTCCGCGTCGATGATCGCCTGATTCAGCGGATGTGCCAGAGCCCCAATCATCCGCTGCGCCGAACCGCGGGGCAAGTCGGTGTCCGAATCAAGCGTAATTACGAAACGAACCTGCGACAGGATGGAGAGATCGCCGATCTTAACTGGGAAACTGTCGTACTGGTTGCGCAGCAACCGGTTCAAGTCCATTAGTTTTCCACGCTTGCGCTCCCACCCCATCCAAACCTTTTCCCGCGGGTTGTAGACGCGGTGGCGATGGAAGAGAAGAAACGATCCCATCCCTTGCCCGGCATACTTCTCATTCAATCCATCTATTAATTCTGAACAAAGATCGACCACTGGATCGGCTTCCCGAGGCTCCGAACGCGAATCGGGCAAGTCAGTCAGGAGGGCAAAATGCAGGTTGCGGTCATGATTGCCCAGGAAGCGTACCTCAAGGTCATCAACCAGCCTGCGCACTTGGCCCTCATCCAGGAGCAGACTGGGAACAGCCACGAGAGTGATGCAGTCGTCGGGAACTCCCTCGGACAAATCGAGCTTGGGGAGAATCTGTGGCCGCAGCAGCGATATGATGAAGTAGTTCGTGAGCTGAACGGCTGCTTGCGAGCATGGAAGAACCAACGCCAACATTGCAAACAGGGTGAGTCCCGGCGAAACTTGGGGATCGATCAGGAGCAAAACCACCGCGGACATCATGGCCAACGTCACCAACAGCATGGTAGTGAGGTAAAACTCATCCGGGAATCTACGCAGCAGTGACGATATTCGCTCGCGGAAGGGAGGCGTGAAGCCCACCCTCTGATGCAGCAAGGCGGCTCCTTCTCCAAGCAGATAGTACCCAACATGCGAACATCGCAGGGCTACGCGCGGATCGGCCTCCTTTCGCTGCTGGGCCGCCCGCGCCAGCGCAAGCACTTCGGTAGCAACCTCCATCTCGCTGAAATCGGAATGTTCGGCGATATCTACAAGCTTGTTTCGATACAGATCGCGGCTGTCGAGATCCATCCGAGAATAGGCGCCCGCCGGATCTTTGCGGAGAATGTGATCGGGGAGAATCAGAGGCTCGAGTACATCCTTCCAAGAAGTTTGAGTGGCTTCTCGGAGGCTGTTTACGCAAACGCCAATGTCGTGCGATTCTGAGGGATTCGCAATAGCCTGGGAGGCGCGATCCGCGATCTTCTCCAGCAGAACCAACTTAAGCGCTGGAATCAGCATCCAGAGCTCTTTTGTCTTAAGGACCGTTTGCTGTTGAAAGGCCTCGATGTAAGCGGTGAAAGTCCTTTCACTAAACTGGTAGGCCGTTGCAGCCAGAAGTGCCTCCGCCAAGACCACTACCCGCGGCGTGATGGCGCCTTTCGGAGTGCGGACAAGCGGCATTTTCTGACGGACCTTGAACGTCTCGCACGTACTGCCGAGCTCCGAACTCAACAAATGGACGTTGTCATTCAGCCAGCGGGAGTCATCTGAAATGGCTGTGCCTGGTGACCTTGCCTCAAGCCTCCTCAGTAGCGGTTTAAGCGCCTTGGAAAGCTGACGGCAACGCTCGACAAAGACAGGGGACCGGCTTTCACCCGGCAGCCAGGACAAATTGCGCGCCAACTCCGCGGCATTGGAGCGTAAGGCGCGCGCGTTCGACGCCATTTCTCTTGAAGACTCCACGCGGCGCTCGATCTGGGCGCCAACCATTTCCAAATGAACGTTCTGCGGCATCTCGTTGAGTTTCCTAGCGATAGCTGGCGGCCTGCATTTCGAACATTTCTGCGTAACGACCGCCCATACTGGCCAGTTGGTCGTGGCTTCCCTCTTCGGCGATTTTGCCATTGTCCAGTACTACGATGCGATCCGCCATACGCACGGTAGAGAATCGGTGCGAAATAAAAAGCGCCATCTTTCCCGTGGTCAGTTCAGCGAAGCGGCGAAAAACCTCAAATTCGCTGCGGGCGTCAAGGGCTGCGGTGGGCTCGTCGAGAATCAGAAGTTGTGCGTCGCGCAAATAGGCACGAGCGAGTGCAACCTTCTGCCACTCACCGCCCGAAAGATCTAGTCCTCCATCGAAGCGGCCGCCTAGCATTTGATCATACCCGTTGGGAAGCCGGGCAATGACATTATCGGCCATGCTCTTCCGGGCTGCCATTTTCAACAAGGCCAGATTGTTGATTTCCTCGACGCGGCCTACTGCGATGTTTTCCCGGGCCTTCAATTCATAGCGCATGAAATCTTGAAAGATAACACCGATCTCACGATAAAGATCTTCGAGGCTGTACTCGCGCAGATCCACGCCATCCAGCAGGATTTGCCCTTCTGAAGGATCGTAAAGCCGCGTGATCAGCTTCACCACGGTGGTCTTGCCTTGGCCGTTTTCCCCGATCAATGCCACTCGTTCTCCGGGCTGGAGACGAAAATTCAGCCCGTCGAGAATAAGGCGAGGACTGCCGGGATAGCGGAATGAGACGTCGCGGAATTCGAATCCGCGGAGGATTGGCCTTGGAGTCATCAGCGCATTCGGCTTGGACCGAATAGTGGGTTGCATCTCAAAGAATGCCAGCAAGTCCGTGAGGAACAGCGCCTGGTCTGCGATGCCGGAAAGCGTCGAGAAAATCTGCTGGATGTTGCTGCTCGCCTGAAGGATGGCACCGCACAGAAAGGTCAGGGTGCCGATGCTAAGCGCGCCTTTGAGGGTACGCCAAATCACGAATACATACGCGGAGTAGTAACCCATCGTACCGATCACTGACAAAAACGAGCCGGCAATCAGCCGTCGACGCGACAAGCCGACGTTTTCTGCGTAGATCTCGTCGGAAAGACGGGTAAAGCGCTCGCTGAGAAAGCCGCTCAATCCAAATAGCTTGAGTTCCTTTGCAGCCTCTCTGCTTCCGCCCAGGATGCGCAGGTAGTCGAGTTGACGCCTGATCGGTGTCTGGCGGAAATTCTTGGCGTATCCCAGGAATGCAAAATGGCTCTCGCCCAGAAATGCCGGAACGACACCGGCAACAAGCAGAAGCATGAGCCAAGGGGAGAAAAGCATGATCGAAACGGACAAAGACACCACAGTAGCGATCTGCTGGACAAGGCGCCCAATCGACTGGATCATTCCCAAACGGTCGGTCGCCTGTACCCGGGCTCGATCGAGGCGGTCATAGAAGACCGGGTCCTCATAGGCCAACAGATCCAGTTCAGCTGCGTGTTTCATCACCCGGATGCTGACGTGCCGGGTGTACTTGTCGGCGAGGAGGGAGTCCGAATAATCAATGATTCGAGTGAGCACCGTCCCCAGAACTGCGAACCCAAATTCCGCCGCAACCAGCCACCAGAATCCGCGTTGTACGGGCTGATGGGTATTTAAAGCGCGTACAATGCCGTCGATAATTAGTTTTGTAATCCACAACAGTGCCATGGGCAGCAGGGAAGCGAACAAACGGAAAATCAATCCGGCTGCCACTACTCCCGGGCCCGATTCCCATACGATGGCAAGGACAGGAGGTACATTACGAAGGGCGGCAATGCGCTCATGCCAGCCGGTCCAGAAGCTCTCCTGCTCAGCCATATTTCGGATCCTAAGTCGATAGACGCTTGTGGGGTTCGAGAGAAATTAAGAGTTTGATTGCGTGAGCGTTCCTCATCTCACACCGCCCCTTGGTTAAACATAATACCGGACAAAAGTGACTCTCGTGAGCCATTTCAGCAAATAGACGGTAAAGTACAAAAGGCGGTCGCGAGGGTCCGAACGTCGGCAATACCGACACTAACCCATGACCGCCCAAGCCCGCGTCGCAACCTTGCCGACACCCGGCTCCGAATCGAACACTGTAAAATTAGCCTGGACTGCCGGCGCCAGGCAATCGGGTGTTCTCCGTATTTCCAGACCAATCAAGCATGAGGGAATTCTTCGGCGTCGAAGAGAGTACCCTTGTCCAGCAGTGTCTCCACCGCCATCACCACTTCACGACCGCTGCCCTTGGTCACAGCTCCTCGGAATCCGGCTTCGCGGGCAGCTCGAGCCAGTTCCCCTGATACCTCCTGCACGGTCAAAAGAAGCATAGCCGTGAAGGGAAAAGTAGCGAAGATCTGCCGCGCAGCCTCCATACCGTTTTTGTCAGGCATTGCCAAGTCGATTATGGCCAGGTCGGGCGCAAGTTGTTTGATCTTGGCCACTGCGTCATTGCCATTGGCTGCCTCTCCGCACACCTCCCATCCTGGACGTTCTTCCAGTATCCGGCGAAGTAAACAGCGTATGGATACATCATCATCTGCGATCAAGATTCGAACCGGCATCCCCTGACCCCCTAAGAACCCCGGGAGCGACCTCCATTGAGTCCAGGTTGCGTCACCGTTATCCATTTGAATCCCCGTGAATGTTGGCACGGTGCGGGGTCAGGCTCAATACAACGTTCCCCGTAGAAGGATTCGTTAGAGCTGGTATTTATGTCGACGCGTGGAGCGTGTTCGCAGCAAGAGTATCCGGGAATTTCATTCGTCGGACTTCGCTGCCGCCGGATCTGCCGAACTCACTTTGATCGCGTCTCCGCTTAGAACGCCGATGAGGTTGACTCGCTGCCCGGCGAGTTTGTCGAGCTGTTGGGATGCGCCCGTTAGTTCGTAATTCTTATCACCATTTACCATTACGTACCTCGAACCATTGCGCACACACATCCGGGCACACTCGGCCGCGCTCTTTTTCGAATCCGTATGTCGTGATCCGCAATCGGCGTCAGTAATCATCCCCGAAAAGGTCTGGGCGGGCACGAGCGGGTCCACCTGCTGGCTGTCAGTAGTTTGGGCAGATTCGCCACTAGCAATCGCGGCTGTGACTCCGGCGAAGACGGCAGCAAAGATGAGAGATGATGCGAGCGTAAGTACCGCAAAAAAGCCGAGCAGGGATAGCCACGAACGGTTAGTGTGCTTCACGATGCCCTCGATCCAACTTCTTTGTTGTGGAAATGGTTGAGGGGGTTGCACGGCTGAGTTGATATCGAGTTCGAGGCGCTATAGTTTTTCGTAGAACAAACGCGTAGTGCGGTCGACGCCGCGGTACGAAGATTATCGCGGGAGCCTACAGCATCGACTCGATAGCCACGACCGCGGTGAGATGTTAGCTTTGAATCTTATGAGACTGAAAGGAAACTCCATGAATAAGTTTCTCAAGCTTCTACTCGGCACCGGCCTCTACCTACTCGAGCAGTCGGACGGCGCTACGAAAAATGTGCGGGACCGCGCCGCGGATCATATTTCAGATTTGCGCGACGCTGCCCAGGAGAAGTATGAAAACGCCTCCAATCGGGTGGCGAGAGCCTCTAGAGCCATTCGCGGCGATGATCACTACGTGCTCGGCAACGTCCTTCGCTTTGTCGCAGGAGTAGGAGTTGGCATCGGCGTCGGATTGATTCTCGCGCCCGCCAGCGGCGAAGAAACTCGAAGCGTCATAGCCGGAAGAGTCCACGAAATGGGCGATAAGGTCCGGAAGCAGTTCTCCTCGGAAGATGCTTCCACTGGGACGCGTGGTTAGCCGAACAGCGACCCGGAACTTTGTCGAGCTGAGTACATGGACAACAAAACCTTAAGGATAAGTGTGTGCCCACCCCGGCTGCAGTCATAAAGGCGCACAGGACAATAAGTGCTGCAGCTCTCACGTGAAACTGTGAAAAGGTCCGAAATCTTGTGGCAGTGCGGACATCCGCACTGCAGGGGCGTGAGCCAGTCGCGTTGACATTAAGCCATGGCGTGCGACTTCTCGGACGCAGGACTTAGGAAAGGAACGGCGACCTCTACAAGTGTCCCAGGATCGCTGTTGCTGAGCCGCAATTCCCCGCCGAATTCTTTCGCCCGCTGGCTCATGCCACCGATGCCAATGCCAATGCTGCCCGGCCGCAACTCCGCGACGGGGCCTTCGATTCCTTTGCCGTCATCTCGTATCAGAACCGCCAATCGACTTTCCTGTTGCCTGAGGGTGACCCACGCTTTTTGTGCGCCGGAGTGCCGATAGACGTTGGTGAGAGCTTCTTGAATGATACGGAAAATGGCTGTTTCCAATTCGGCACCGAGCCGCGGGAAATCGACTGGCTGGACATTGAGCGAGGTTACGATGCCGCTGCGCTTCGTCAGACCGTCCAAGTACCACCTGACTGCCGAGAGCAGCCCGACCTCATCCAGCAAGGGTGGATGCAAAAGATGAGAGAGACTGCGGACTTGCTGAATTGCGCGATTAATCGTTTCACTGGCATCCGCGGCAGCTCGCCGGTTTGATTGGGCTGAATTTTTCTCAAGAATACCGTCCATCATCATCTTTGCGGCGGCCAGTTCCTGACCTAAACCATCGTGCAATTCCCGCGCGATTCGGCGCCGCTCGTCATCCTGCATAGTGAGCAGGCGGCCGGAAAGCCGCCGCAGAGCAGCAGTCCTGTCATCGACCAGGCGCTCCAATTCCATTGCACTCTCGCGAATCGACTGTTCGAGCACTTTGCTGTCATGGATGTCAGAGCAGGTTCCGTACCATTTCAGGATCTGTCCTTCGAAATCTCGGATCGGAACGGCACGAGCCCGGAACCAGCGGTACTGTCCATCCCGCCCGCGTATGCGGTATTCGGACTCATAGTTGTCGCCCGACTGGACGCAGTGCATCCACTGGGACATGCTCCGCTGCGTGTCCTCGGGATGGACAAAGTCCAGCCAACCGAAGCCATTCGCAGAGCCCTTGGCAGCGCCGGTATACTCGTAAAATCGATCGCTAATATAGTCCCTGGCGCCGTCGGCCTGTCGGCTGAAGATGATGTCGGGAGCAGTGCGCACGATAGCGTCGAGTTCCTGATTCTTTCGCGCCAGTTCACTGTTAAGCTGTTGCAGCGTTTCTGCCCTTCTTTCTAATTCATCCGTTCGCTCGGCGACGCGCTCCTCCAGTTCACGATTGAGACTTTCCAGTTGTTTTGCTTTGCGGTGCAGCTCCGCGAATATGCTGACCTTTGCTCTTAAAAGTTCTGGGACGACCGGGACGGAAATGTAATCGACTGCCCCACGTTGATATCCCTTAAGCCGGTCCAGGTCGGTGAGGTATACAGCGGAAATGAAGATGATCGCTGTGCGTTGAAAGCGCGGGTGCTGGCGAATCAGGTCTGCCAATTCAAAACCGTCGAGATCGGGCATACTTACGTCCATTAGCACGACGGCGATATCCGTCTTCAGTAGATGTTCGAGAGCCTCCGTTCCCGAGGTTGCCTTGAGCAGATTCTCCCCAAGTTCAGCCAGTATTACCTCATAGCTGAGCAGCTTGGCAGGCTGATCATCCACCATGAGAATGTTGACTTTTTCATTTGCCGTCATTTTGCTTAAGCACCCCCACCAGCATAGAGAAACCAATCCGACCTTGGGCCAGTTATCGGTGCAGCCACATACGCAGCGCGGAAAGCAATTGTTCAGTGTTGACCGGTTTTGCCAAGTACTCGGACGCACCCGCTTCGAGACACTTCTCGCGATCTCCTTTCATCGCTTTCGCAGTCAGGGCGATGATGGGCAGGCGGCGGAACGCAGTGTTTTGCCGGATTACCTGCATAGTTTCGTATCCATCCATCTCCGGCATCATGATATCCATGAGCACGATCGCCAGGTCAGGAGTGGATTCGAGGGTTGCGATCGCCTCGCGTCCCGTGCCAGCGGTTAACACCGTCATTCCGCGTCGTTCCAGCACGCTGGACAGCGCGAAGATGTTTCGCACATCGTCGTCCACCACCAGCACTTTCTTTCCCACCAGGGCATCATCGGAACGATGCAACCGGTCAAGCATTTTCTGCTTCTCCGGGGGAAGATCGGCGACCACGCGATGCAGGAACAGCGCAGTCTCATCGAGCAGCCTTTCTGGTGACTCGACACCTTTGACGACCACGCTGCGCGCCAGGGTGTGCAGGCGGGCGTCTTCTTCTGACGAGAGCTCTTTTCCAGTAAACACCACGACCGGAAGGTCGCTGAGCTCGGAAGTATCACGCAGCCGCTCCAAGACGTCGAAGCCTGACATATCCGGAAGGCGCAAGTCGAGTACGACGCAGTCAAACGGCTGCTCATTGAGAGTGGTGAGCGCATCGCTGCCGCTAGCAGCGACCGAAACGTCGATGTCGTCGTAGCCCAGCAGTTCGCGGATACTGAGCTGCTCAGCCGGATTATCTTCGACGACCAGCAACCGCTTTCGGCGCGGCGTGGTGTATTCCTTTATGCGAGTCAAAGCCGCTCCCAGGCCCTCGGGCGTGGTCGGCTTGGTCACGAAGGAGAATGCGCCACGAGCCAAACCGTGATGCCGGTCTTCATCCAGCGTCAACATCTGCACAGGGATGTGGCGCGTGGCCGGATCCTGTTTTAGATGATTGAGCACGGTCCAGCCCAACATGTCCGGCAGGAAGACATCCAGTGAAACGGCTGTGGGATGGAACTCGCGAGCCAGCGCCAGGGCTTCTGCGCCCTTCATCGCAACGAGCACCTTGAATCCGGTATCACGAGAAAGATCGCACAGAACCCGGGCGTAGTGCGGGTCATCTTCGACAATCAGCAAGATGGCATCGTCGGGCTGCAGGTTTTCGCGGTCGTCAGGGACGTGCTCGACCGCAGCCTCGGTTGCCCGGACTGCGGACAACTGAAGGGGTGGAGCGTTCGACCGGGTCTTCCGGTCGACCATCGCAACACTCCCCGCGGAGGGCCCCACATAGGTTTGAGGCAAATACAGGGTGAAGGTGCTGCCCTTGCCCGGGGCGCTTCGCAATTGAATTTCGCCTCCCAGCAGGCTGGCCAGCTCTCGGCTGATTGCCAGACCCAAGCCGGTCCCGCCGTACTTGCGGCTGGTACCGGCGTCTGCTTGCTGGAAAGCCTCGAAGATGATGCGTTGCTTCTCCGACGGAATGCCGATACCCGTATCTGTCACTTCGAATGCCACGACTGACGCCGCAGCATTGAGGATCGGATGGTCGTCACTCCAGCCGTTCGCGGCAAGGGACACAGACAGACGCACGCCTCCTTGTTCCGTGAACTTAAATGCATTGGACAACAGGTTTTTGAGTACCTGCTGCAAACGCTTCGAGTCGGTGACCAGGCTGCGCGTGAGGTGAGGATCGGACTGCACCTCGAACGCGAGCCGTCGATTTTCCGCCTCGTGACGGAAGGGGCGAGCGACCATATCCAACAGGCTAGCGAAGAAAACTTCCTCGGCTTCGACCGAGACGGTGCCGGACTCGATCTTCGACAGATCGAGAATGTCGCTGATCAGGTTCAGGAGATCGGTTCCCGCGCCATGAATGGTGCGGGCGAATTCGACTTGCTTCGGAGTCAAATTGCCATCGGGATTGTCCGTGAGTTGTTGACCGAGAACAAGGATGCTGTTCAAAGGAGTGCGAAGCTCGTGAGACATGTTGGCCAGGAACTCGGACTTGTACTTGGAGGTGAGCGCCAGTTCCTTGGCCTTTTCTTCCAACGCGCCGCGTGCCTGTTCAATTTCCTGATTCTTGCGTTCCACTTCCACGTTCTGCTCGGCAAGCTGCTGAGCTTTTTGC
>Ga0187805_10000875_pt1 | contig 10538 bp, 6 predicted proteins | sample NC_wetland_sal_i_6_FD_132965 | JGI IMG/M metagenome (GOLD analysis project Ga0187805, IMG submission 132965) | Wetland sediment microbial communities from Neuse River Estuary, North Carolina, USA - Control_5 | ecosystem: Environmental > Aquatic > Freshwater > Wetlands > Sediment | place: USA... | reverse complement strand
CGGGATTCGCGAGGGTCGTGATGTCGCCGGTGTCCATGTGATTCGAAATCGCAGCCAAGACGCGGCGCATGATTTTGCCCGAGCGTGTCTTGGGCATATCCGGCACGATGTGGATATTCCTTGGCCGGGCGATTTTGCCAATCATCGTCTCGATGGTGGACGTCACTTTCTCCATGATGGCTTTCTTCGGTAACACGCCGGGCTTCAACGAAATGTAAACCACCGGAACGCGCCCCTTGACCTCGTCGACGGCGGGTACGACGGCTGCTTCGGCGATTTCCGGCACAGTGAGGCACGCGGATTCCACTTCCTTGGTGCCCAAGCGGTGGCCGGCAACGTTGATGACGTCATCCACGCGACCGAGAATGCGGTAATAACCATCGGCGGGGAGCACCGCGCCGTCCGCCGCGTAGTACGGCCAGTCGCGCCAATCTTTGCTATGTGGATGCTTGTTGTACTTTTTGTAGTACTGAGTGACGAAGCGCTGCGGATCGCCCCAGATGGTTTGCATGATCCCCGGCCAGGGGTTGCGGATGCAGATATTTCCCGCCAGGTGCGAGCCGGCGGTGACTTCGTTTCCATTTTCATCCCAAATCACGGGGTAAATACCAAGCGCAGGCGGACCGGCGCTGCCGGGCTTCATCGGATCGAGCGCCGGCTTGGTGGTGCAGAGGAATCCGCCGGTTTCGGTTTGCCACCAGGTGTCGACAATCACGGCTTCACCTTTACCGACCACTTCGTGATACCACTGCCAGACTTCCGGTTCGATGGGCTCGCCGACCGTGGTCATGTGCTTGAAATGATAGTTGTATTTTTTTGGCTCGTCGGCGCCAGCTTTTCGCAACATGCGAATGGCCGTCGGCGAGGTGTGAAAAATATTGACGTCCAGCCGTTCCGCGATGGGCCAGGGGGGGCCCACGTCGGGGAATTGCGGAACACCTTCATAGAGGACGGTGGTTGCGGCGAGAGCGAGCGGCCCATAAACAATGTAGGAATGGCCGGTGATCCAGCCGATGTCCGCCATGCACCAATACACATCCTCGGGATGAATGTCCTGATAGTACTTGGCGGTGCCCGTCACGTATGCGAGATAGCCGCCGGTGCGGTGTTGGCAACCCTTGGGTTTTCCGGTGGTGCCGCTGGTGTACATGAGGAAGAGCGGAGCTTCCGATTCTTGGGAAACGGGTGGGACGATGCGCCCGCGGTACTCTTTCAGGACGTCGTCGACGAAATAGTCGCGCTCCATCATCATGGGAGTTTCCGAGGTGTAGCGATTGGGATAGCGCTTCCACACCAGGACCTTCTCGATGGGCTGGCCTTCCTTGTTCGCGGTTTGCACGGCGATGTCCGCGCTGGCCTTGTGATCCACCCACTTTCCGTTGCGGTGATAGCCGTCCGCATAGATGAGCACGCGGCTGCCGGAGTCCGCCGCGCGCAGCCCGCAGGCCTCTCCGCTAAATCCGCCAAACACCACGGAATGCACCACGCCAATGCGCGCGCACGCGAGCATGGTGATGGGCAGCTCGGGAATCATGGGCATGTGAATGGTGACGCGGTCGCCGTTTTTCAGACCTGCGAAGTCGGTCAGCATCGCGGCGACTTCATTCACGCGCTTGTACAGCTCCTGGTACGTGATGACGGTTGCCGGCTCGCCCTCGGGTTCGGGAACGAAAATGAGCGCAGCCTTGTTCTTGTATTTGGCCAGATGGCGGTCCACGCAGTTGTAGCAGGCGTTGAGCTTGCCGCCGACGAACCACTTCCAGAACGGAGGCTGCTCGGTATCCAGCGTGGTGTGCCAGTATTGGTCCCAGTCGAGCAATTCGGCGTAAAGGCGAAAACACTCCGGAAAGTTCTTCTCGCTGAATTTTTCTACTAACGCAGGGTCAGCCAGGTGTGCCTGGTTGATGAACTTCGGCGAAGGACGATAGTAGCCCTCTTCTTTCCAGTGGACCGCAATCTGCGCTTCGCTGAGCTTGTGATGGTCCTTGTGTTCCTTGGCATTTGTTTTTTGGCGGACTTTGGCCACGGCCATGGCTTCCCCCTGGAATCGATATCGGTTGTGGAGCGGCAACCACGAACAAACTGATCCGTCCAAGCTGGCTTCAAGGATGGAAGCCGTTTGTTCCGCCCGATAATGCTACTGCACGGACGCGCGAGTCACAATGACCGGCGTGCACCGGCGGCCCTGCTATTTCATCCCGCCGACTTCGTCCCAGATCTTGTGCCCATGCGTCTCTTTCAGAAGCACGCTGCCGACGATGAACGTCATGCCCGCCACGGCCATGGGGTAGTACAGCCCGGCGTAGATGTGCCCGGTGGACGCGCTCACCCAGACTCCAATGAGCGGGAGCAAGCCTCCGAACACCCCATTGCCGATGTGATAGGGCAAGGACAGGGAGGTGTACCTGACCCTTGCAGGGAAAGCCTCGACGAGATACGCGGCGATCGGCCCGTAAACCATGCACACCCAGATCAACTGGATCCAGATCAAGAAACTCAGCTTGCGTGTGTCAGGATTTTTGGCTTCCTTTGCGGGGACGAGTTGTCCCGTGGCTGGGTCCCTGGTCAGTGGAGTCAAGACCGTGGCGCCAGTGGCTTTCGCCTTGGCGGACTTGAACGTTTCCACCTGGGTACCTGCCGCGTCATGCATGGCGTGATAGAGGGGGATGTATGTGATGACCGCAAGGAGGCAGCCGGCCATCATAATCCCTTTCCGTCCGATCTTGTCGGAAAGCCATCCGAAAACAGTGAAAAACGGCATGCCAAACAGGAGGGCCCACACCAATACAAAGTTCGCCGTGCGCGGGTTGACCTTCAAAATGGCTTGCATGTAGAACAGGGCAAAGAACTGGCCGGTGTACCACACCACGCCCTGGCCGGCGGTTGCGCCGAAGAGCGAGACCAAAACACGCTTTAGATTTTCCCATTTACCGAAGGCATCTTTGAGAGGCTGCAGCGAAGTCGTGCCCGCGCTCTTGATGTGCGTGAAGATTGGCGATTCCTTCATCTTCAGCCGGATGTACAGTGAAATGCTGACGAGGATGATGGAGATGAGAAACGGAACGCGCCAGCCCCAAGCTTTGAAGCTCTCATCGGACATATTCGACTGCGTGACCAGAATCACCAGGATGGATACGAACAATCCGAGCGTTGCGGTGATTTGAATGAAACTCGTATAGTATCCGCGCTTGCCGTCCGGCACGTGCTCCGCGACGTACACGGCTGCGCCGCCGTATTCTCCTCCCAGCGCCAGACCTTGCAACACACGGATGAGAATAAGGATGACGGGGGCGAACCAGCCTGCCGTGGAATACGTCGGCAACAGGCCGATAACCGCTGTGGCGCCGCCCATGATCGTCAGAGTCACGAGGAAGGCATATTTACGGCCAACCAGGTCGCCGATGCGCCCGAAGAACAACGCGCCGAAGGGCCGCACCACAAAACCGACAGCGAATGTGGCCAGGTAGGCGATGTACGCGAACGTGTCGTTGCCGGGCGGATAGAATTTCAGGGAGAGAACCGCGGCTAAGCTCCCGAAGATATAGAAGTCGTACCATTCAATCATCGTGCCGACGGCGGAGGCCAGAATGACTCTCCAGATACCGTATTCGGCGGTGCCTCCCATGGGAATTGCGTCTGCTCGGCTGGCCACGGTTCCTCCTGTTTCACCCGATTAAGTTACGAGATGACGACCTGGCGTGCCGTTGGTGCAAGGAAGACGACGAGACACACCAGAACCCTGGATCTCTTTTCCCATCCGTTGCATTCCCCTAGGGACCCGCGGTAAGGGTCGCGGGCCGGCTGTGCCGCAGCGGAAGGGTCAAGAATGCCCCGTTCATATACGTCTCGGCCCGTATTGTCAAGAAAGGACTTCGCCTGCACCCGTGGCTCAAATTGTAAGAGCTGTCTCGTTCCCACTGTCCAATGAATCCCCGGAATCTTGGCGGCCAACGATAGATTTTTCTTGTCTTTGGTGGCGGAACTTTTGATATAGTCCCGGCTCAAATGCCACCTCTTGAAAGCAGTACCTCTTTAAACGCCGCCGCGGGGGCGACGGCACTCACGAGCAATCAAATTCGCGGATTTTGGGCCTCCTGGGGCGGCTGGACGCTCGACGGCATGGATTCCTTCATCTATGCGCTCGTGCTGGTGCCATCTCTTCGGGAACTTCTCCCGCATTCCGGGATCGAAGCGACAAAAGCCAATGTCGGGCGATACGGTGGGCTGCTGTTCGCGCTCTTTTTGATCGGCTGGGGGATGGCGTTTTTGTGGGGACCGGTCGGAGACAAGTTTGGGCGCGTGCGCACGTTGATGCTGACGATCGTGTGGTATTCGCTGTTCACGTTCTTAAGTGCCTTGGTCACGAATATCTGGCAATTAGCGGCGTTGCGCTTGCTCGCTGGAATCGGCATCGGCGGCGAGTGGGCGATGGGTGGAACATTTGTCGCGGAAGAGTGGCCGGAGAACCGTCGGCGCGCGGGCGCGGGCTACATGCACACGGGATATTACGTGGGCATTTTTTTGGCCGCCATCGCGAACTACACCATCGGAAGCCACTACGGATGGCGCTGGATGTTTGCGGTTGGAGGATTGCCGGCGCTTTTGCTGGCGTGGGTGCGGCACGGCGTCACCGAGCCGCAACGCTGGCAGCAGAAGGAAAATGTGGTGAGCCACTGGCGAATCTGGCAGCCGTTCGCGGCGTTATTTTCGGCCGCGCTCCGCCGCCGTACCGTCCTGAATGCGCTGTACATGCTGGCTTCGATTTGCGGGTTGTGGGCGGGAACGGTGTACGTTCCCGCGGCGGTGACAACGCTGGCGGAAGCCGCCGGCCGCGTCGGGCCGCTGGCCGCGCAGCTCGCCTCGAGCGCCGTGATGCTCGTTTCCTTCGCCACCATTCTCGGTTGCTTTGCGATGCCCTGGCTTGCGGAAAAGCTCGGGCGGCTTGGCGCGTTGGCGTTTTATTTCACGCTGATGATGATTTTCATTGCGTTGACCTTTGGAAAAGTCTTTTACCTCGGCGCGTCCGCGCTTCCCTGGTTTTTCGTTTGTCTTTTCTTTCTAGGCTTCGGCGGCGCGAATTTCGCGGTGTACACGCTGTGGCTTCCGGAACAATATCCGACGGAATGCCGCGCAAGCGCCTTTGCATTTTCCACTTCGTTTGCGCGCTTCGCAGGCGCGGGCATCACGTTTCTGGTTGGCGCAGGAGTCCGGAGTTTCGGATCGCTGGGGATTCCCGTCGCGCTGACCGCCATCGCGTTTGCTGTCGGTCTGCTGCTCATCCCTTTTGGCAGGGAGACGCGCGGACAGGTGCTGCCAGCCTAATCGGCACCGTACTCGGCACAGTCAACGCAAATAAACAGGCGCCAGCGGAACTTCTCCGTTGCGTTTGGCGAACTTCAATCAACGCCGCAGGGATTCCGTCGATTTGCCACGGAGAGACAGGTCAAGAAGCTGGATGAAGTGCAGGACAGGTGTCTCCTGCCCCCGGCGTGCGAGCGCGGACTGGATTTGCAAGATGCAGCCGGGATTCCCAGTGGCCACGAAGTCGGCCTTCGTAGAAGCAATGTGCTGAGCCTTGCGGTCGCCGAGTTCTGCGGCAGCGACAGGCTGCATCAGATTGTAAATTCCCGCGGAGCCACAACAAATCGCAGGTTCGGGAATTTCTGTGAGTTCGAGTTGCGGGATGCCAGAAAGCAGCGCGCGAGGCTGCGAGCGAACGCCCTGCGCATGCTGCAAATGGCAGGCATCGTGATACGCGACGCGCAGTTTGAGTGCGTGGCGTTCGGCGCGAGGTTCTAGAGCGGCCAAGACCTCGCTGATATCCTTGCACTTGGACGCGAAACTCTTTGCCCGCCCAGCGTATTCCGGGTCGTCCCGCAACAGATGGCCGTACTCCTTCACATGCGAGCCGCAACCAGCGGCGTTCGTGACGATGGTGTCAACGCCGGCACGCTCGAAGGTGTCGATTGTCTTCTTGGCTAGTTCCACGGCGGCCGCCTCTTCTCCGGCGTGGATCAGCAGAGCTCCGCAGCACGGCTGGTTTGCCGGAGCCACCACTTCGCAGCCTTCCGCCGCAAGGACACGAGCGGTCGCTGAGTTGACGTGCGGGAAGAACTCGCGCTGCACGCAGCCCAAGAGCAAACCAGTGCGAAGGCGCCTTGCTCCAATGGCGGGTGTCACTTCCGCCAGCGGCTCGTTCTTCGCAAGCTTTGGCATTAAGGATTCCATCGCGCGCATTTTTTTTGGCAGCAATTTCAGCAAACCGGAAGCCCGCAAGAGCGCTTGCAGTCCCAACCTCTGGTACGCGAGCAGAGGCAGACGCATCGCGCGCAGCCGGTCAGGCCTCGCGAACAGTTCAAAGACAAAATGCCGGTGAATTTTTTCGAGGCCCGAGCGAGGGGCATTCCTTTCGATTTGCGCGCGCGTGGCTTCGATCAGCTTTCCATAATCCACGCCGGAAGGGCACGCAGGCATGCAAGCCATGCAGCCGAGGCAACTGTCCATGTGGCTAATCCACTTGGGATTCATCTCTGCCACGCCTTCGCCGGCCATTTTCATCAAGTAGATGCGGCCACGCGGCGAATCCATCTCCTGGCCCCAGAGGACGTATGTGGGGCAGACAGGCAGGCAAAAGCCGCAATGCACGCACTTGTCGATAATCTCTTTCGCAGGCGGATGGTGCGCGTCAAAGGCTGGGTGCGGGCTCGGGTTTGGCGCTGTTGACATGGCGGATGCGGACGCGATTGCCAGTCGAGAAGGTACTTGAACGGGGCCACCCAAGGCAATCCCGATTCGAGAAATTCCGTGTGGCGGCCGAGTCCAAGGCCCGTGCATCTGGCTACAAGCTAAACTGTGGCGGAAATCCATGAATACAAACGGTTTATCAAGTGCATGATCAGCAAGAGCAAATGGGATGATCCTTTGGGAACACCTGACCGAGAGTGGGACTTAAGTACTAGTCGCTAATCCCTCTTAAATCCTCACGATGCTACCTGCCTCCGGGAACGATGTTTATTTTGGAGTTTGTCGGCTGCGACAGACGGCGGCACACCAATTTCGACAAAGGGAGAAAAGGCCAATGAAAGCTTTTTGGGTGAGGGTTGCAGGGGTTGCATTGATCGCCGTCATTGCGTTCGGAACGATTGCTCCGAGCTTGCAGGCAGGACTGACGGTCTCGGGCAAGTTCAAGCTGCCGTTCGACGCACGATGGGGACAAGAGGTACTCCCTGCAGGCGACTACTCGTTTACGGTCGATGGCCTTTCAGCGAACGGAAGGATCTTCGTCCGTCGAGGGACCCAAACTGTGGAGATTTTGCTGCCACAGATGTTTGAGGATAACGACAAACAGACCTTGAACCCTGTATTGCTCGGCATTCGGCACGATGGCAATGTGACGATCCGGGCATTACGCCTGCCCAGGTTGGGCACGTTCTATTTCTGGCTTCCCAAGGAGCTTAATGTGCTGGTGGCCAAGCAGCCGCAGCTGATCGAAACCGTCTCGGTCGAAGTGAGCGGCGACTAGCGAAGGCTAACGGCCTCGACACCGAAGCCTGTCAAAGCACTGCGTGGCCGGACACGGGCAGACACCCACAAAGGGAATCCGCCCGAGAGTCCGGCCCTTGTTTTCTGAATTGTTCGACTTCACGGCCGGCCCCGCGTAGGCTTTTAAACGAAAGGCTCCTGTGAATTCGCCCGAACTTGCCAGCTTCGAGCAAGAACGCGTGCCACTGAGCACCCTTGCGCGCACGACCCAGACCACCATGGCCGCAGCACTCCTGTTCCTAAGCTGTGTATTGCCCGCCGCGCCGAGGCAACAAGCGGCCAGTGGGCCTAGGGGCGAAACCATTCGAGCCACGTCGGTGGCGGTCAATGTATATGCAATCGTTGAGGGACGTCACGCGCAGTTCATTCGAGACCTGAAAAAGGATGACTTTGAAATCAGCGAAGATGCGACTCCGCAGAAAATTGAGTATTTTTCGCAGGAGACGAACGCGGCGTTGAGTTTGGGCGTGGCCATAGACACGAGCATCAGCCAGGGCCGCCTTCTGGCGACGGAAAAGCTGGCGGCGAAACATTTTGTGCGTACCGTCCTGCAGAGCCAGGATCAGGCGTTCGTGATGAATTTCGACGCCGACGTGAATTTGCTTACAGACTTTACGAACGAGGCCGGTGAATTGGGACGGGCCATTGATTCCGCGGAAATCAACGAAACGGGAAGAAGCATCCTGCAGGAAAATGGGGCAAGCCCACCGGGAGGCACGCACCTCTACGATGCAGTCTATCTGGCTTCCAATGAATTGATGAAAACGCGCTTTGGGCGGAAGGTTCTGGTGTTGGTAACCGACGGTGAGGACCAGGGCAGCAGGATCGAGCTGCAAAAATCGATCGAATCAGCGGAGAAGGCTGACGTTATCGTTTATTCGATTGTCGTAAGTGACCCGGAGCTATATTCGTTGCTGGGCGCCACCTACCACGGAGACGGGCATGTGCGCAGACTCGCTCGAGAGACGGGCGGCCGGGCCATCCGGGTGAAATCCATCGGACAGATTGGACAGGCATTCGAGAACATCGCCCGCGAACTCCGCTCGCAATATCTCTTGGGGTATTCTCCGTCAAATGTTCGCCATGACGGTTCGTTCCGGCGGATTCACATCAAAGTCCGCGGGCACAATTATATGGTGCGGGCTCGGACTGGTTACTATGACCGCAGCGACGAGCGGACGGAATCGAAGAATCTCAGCCAATAGGGCCGAATTCGCAGCTTCGGCCGACATCATCGCGCCTGGCGACGGGCTTAGCGCTCCCCCAGCCTTCCGGCTAACTCGTTGGTGGGACACTACCGCGAAGACCGTCTGCACCTCTGATGTTCCGCAGGAATTGAGTGCCTCTCGATGGGGAGCGCGGATACAATACCGCGCGGAGGAACCATGGCAAAAACGAGGCGGGAGTTTCTGACGGAGACATCGATGGGATTGCTGGGCGCGGTGGCGCTGCAAGACTCGCAGCAGCAAAAACCGGGTGAACCGCCGCCGGGGACCCCGCCCGCGTTTGGCACGGCGCCACCTGTGGGACCCGTTGTTTCGACGTCCACCTTTGCGGATGCGGAAAAGCTGGTGCAAATCACTATGACGGAGAGCGAGCGCGCGCAAGCCGCGAGCAATTGGCGGAACAGCATGGCAGCCCTTTACGAGCGGCGCACGGGGCCGCACAAGGTGGCGCTGGAGCCGACGCTCGCGCCTTGGTCGCTCTGGGATCCAATGCTGCCGGGACTGAAGCTGCTGCCGGAGCGAAACCGCTTTGTGCGCAGCAAGATGGATCCGGGGTCGCTGCCGGGGAACGAGGAAGAGCTGGCATTTTCCCCGGTGACAAAACTTTCTCGTTGGATTGAAACGCGAAAGATCAGCTCGGAAAAGCTGACGCAGCTTTACTTGGCACGGCTGGAAAAATTCAATCCGAAATTGCGGTGCGTGATCACCCTGACTCGCGAACTGGCCCTTGCGCAGGCAAAGAAGGCCGACGCAGAGATTGCGGCGGGGAAATACCGCGGGCCGCTGCACGGGATTCCGTGGGGCGCGAAAGATTTGCTCGATACGGCAGGAATCGCGACGACTTATGGAGCGGAGCCATTCCAGAATCGTGTGCCTAAAGAAGACGCCACAGTTGTGAAGCGTTTGCACGAGGCGGGAGCCGTGTTGGTCGCGAAATTGAGTTTGGGCGCGCTGGCGCTGAATGACATTTGGTTCGGCGGGCAGACCGTGAATCCGTGGCTGCCCGAAGAAGGATCGTCCGGCTCAAGTGCGGGGCCGGGCGCGGCAACCGCCGCGGGATTAGTGGGATTTGCGGTGGGAAGCGAGACAGGCGGAAGCATTGTCGGGCCGAGCATGCGATGCGGGATCACGGGGCTGCGGCCCACGTATGGTCGCGTAGCGCGGACCGGCGCGATGACGCTGTGCTGGTCGCTCGACAAGCTAGGCCCAATGACGCGTTGCGTTGAAGACGCAATGCTCGTGCTGAACGTGATTTCGGGGCCGGATGCCGGCGACCTTTCGAGCGTGGCGAGCAAGCTGGACTTCGACGCAGGCGCGGGCGTGCAGGGGCTGCGAGTGGGCTATTTCCCAAAGTGGATGAAAGAGGATCCGGCGACGGACGTGGACCGCGCGGCGCTTGAGACGGTGAAAAAAGTCGGCATGGTTCCGGTAGAGGTATCCATACCCGACTGGCCATACGATTCGCTGGACGTGATTTTGTTTGCGGAATCGGCGGCCGCGTTCGAAGAAATTACGTTGAACCGCGCGATCGATCAGCTCAAGGTGCAAACACCGGACGCCTGGCCCAATACGTTCCGGCAATCGCGATTTCTTTCCGCGGTGGATTTTGTGCAAGCGGACCGTTTCCGGCGAAAAGTGGCGATGGAAATGGCGCGCGTGTTCAACGGGGTGGATTTGCTGCTGGTGCCGGCGCTGCGTGACGAGATGCTGACGATCACCAACTTTACCGGGCATCCTTCGCTGACGCTGCGCGCCGGCTTCGTCAATGTG
>Ga0187805_10000873_pt1 | contig 10545 bp, 12 predicted proteins | sample NC_wetland_sal_i_6_FD_132965 | JGI IMG/M metagenome (GOLD analysis project Ga0187805, IMG submission 132965) | Wetland sediment microbial communities from Neuse River Estuary, North Carolina, USA - Control_5 | ecosystem: Environmental > Aquatic > Freshwater > Wetlands > Sediment | place: USA... | reverse complement strand
GTGGCGCTCGAAGGCGCGACGCTAGCCGAATGCGTGCATCATTATTTCCGCCAGAGCGAGCAGGTCGAAGCCGGGATCAAGGTCGCGGTCGGGCAGCGGCCCGACGCCGACGGCCGGCCGCATTGGCGCGCCGGCACGCTGATGATCGAGCGCCTGCCGAAGGACGACGGCGCGACCGCCGCGCGCGAGGCCGAGGATGAAGGCTGGCGCCGGGCCATGGTGCTAATGGCGACGAGCACTTCGGACGAGCTGCTCGATGCGGAACTGGCGCCGGAAACGCTCCTGTTCCGCCTATTCCACGAGGACGGTGTACGCGCCTACCGGCCGCATGCGCTGATGGCGCAATGCCGGTGCTCGCGCGAGCGAGTCGAACGCATGCTGACGGCGTTGCCGCCGCGCGACCTAGTCGAGCTCGCAGTCGATGGCAAGCTGATCGTCACCTGCGAGTTCTGCAACGCCACCTACAGCTTCGACGAAGACGCGGTGGCGGCGATAGCGCCGAACTAAATCGAATCCGGCGATCGCCTTGAAAAGGTCGCCTTGCGGTGCCAGTCTCGCGCCGGTTCGGGGACGGGCGAGTGGGTTCGAACAGCCGGAGGGGACTCATGCAAGTGCGCCGTATCGTGCGTGTCGCATTCATCGCCGTAGCTACCGCCACGATGCTCACCGCGTGCAACGCGCCGCCGCCGCATCCGCAATATCCCGATATTCATTTCACCGGGCAGCCGCCGATCGGACTGGCGGTCAACACCGTGAGCCTGCGCGAGGGTTACACGCCGTCGTCTGCGGCGCCGCACGTCGAGACGCAGTTTCCGGTGACACCGCTGCACGCGATCGAAAATTGGGCGCACGACCGGCTATCGGCGACCGGCGGAAAGGATCGCGCCGTAGTCAACATCACCGAGGCAAGCGTCGTCGAGACTGCCTTGCCTCGCACGCCCGGCATGCAGGGCATGTTCACGAACGATCAATCGGAGCGGTACGACGTAACGGTGCAGGCGACGATCAACATCGTTGATTCCACCGGTCTCGTCGTCCGGACCGCAACGGCGCACGCGTCGCGCTCGCAGAGCGTCGCCGAGAATATCTCGCCGGATCAACGCGACCAGACCTGGTACGACATGACCAAGGAAGTCATGACGGCGTTCGATCGTCAGATGGAAAACGAAATCCGCAGCCACTTCACCGGCTTCGTCACCAACTAGCCGGCGCGAATCCGTCGTCAGACGTTGGTCAGCGCGGCGTTCGACGGCACGCCAACGATCGCTAGCAGCTCGCGCCGCGTCATCGGATCGTCGCGGAACGCACCCAGCATGTGCGAGGTCACCATCGCGACGCCGGGCTTGTGGACGCCGCGCGTCGTCATGCATTGATGCGCGGCTTCGACGATGACCGCCACACCCTTGGGTTTGAGCGCATCGTTGAGCGCCATGGCAATTTGCGCCGTCATCTTTTCCTGGATCTGCAGCCGCTTGGCGAACACCTCCACAAGCCGCGCCAGCTTGGAAATGCCAATCACGCGTTTGTCCGGCAGATAGGCGATGTGGACCTTGCCGATGATCGGCGCCATGTGGTGCTCGCAGTGGCTTTCGAAGCGGATGTCCTTGAGCACGACGATCTCGTCGTAGCCGTTGGTTTCCTTGAAAGTACGGCCCAGGATGTCGGCCGGATCTGAGCCATAGCCGGCGAAATATTCTTCGTAGGCGCGCGCCACGCGGCCCGGCGTGCTCTTGAGGCCTTCACGTTCGGGATCGTCGCCTGCCCAGCGAATCAGGACGCGAACTGCCTCCTCCGCTTCCTCGCGCGACGGGCGGACGCTTCTCGCGTCGTTGCGGGCCCGCTTCTCGGTATGGTCTTTAGGCATGGCGAAAAACCTCAGTTGAGCCGAACAGATTGGTGCGGACTGTCGAGCGAGAACGCCGGGATATCGACATCGAAATGCTCGCCGCTGCCGGTCTCCATCTGGTAGGTCCCGACCATGATGCCGGAGGGCGTGCTGAGCGGCGTGCCGCTGGTGTATTCGAAGCTTTGGCCCGGTGCAAGCACCGGCTGCTCGCCGACGACGCCCGGACCGCGCACGTCCTGAACCCGGCCCATGCCGTCAGTGATGCGCCAATGGCGGCGGCGCAGCTGGACGGTTTCACCGCCATGGTTTTCGATCCGCACGCGATAGGCCCATACGAAATGGCTCTCAACCGGCGACGACTGGTCCTCGAGAAAATGGGGCTCCACCGTCACCTTGATCGAACGCGTCGTCGCCGAATACATCTTTGTCTCCAAAACCGTCCGGGCGCCTGACCGTCAACGACGGCATTGGCGCCCGGTTCCTGCCGGTATTTTGGGCCGCGGGCGCCGCGCGTCAAGCGCAGGGGCGCCGCAAGGGCAGCGCGTCGGCATTTTCGAGGATTAAAAACTGTTAAAGAAATTCAAGGGTTTATTCACTGCTCCGGCGATAGTTTCGACCGGTCGCTGCGCACAGGCGGATGGCTGTTATGAAATCGGCTTATCCAAAGCTCGTTGCCGGGATTTTCATGTTCGCGCTGCTCGGGTTGGCGAGCGGCGCAGCCGTGGGTCTGTTCTTGTTCTTCGCTTCGCTGCCGATGGCGCAGCTGCTTCCCGACCCTTCGACTGTGTCGCAGATTGCCGCCGTGGTGGCGGCATTCGCCGGCATCTTGACCGCTGCCGTCGTCGTCGCCCTCGGCTCGGCGAGTTGGAAGAAGCGGCTCGAGGCCGAGCTCTATCGCGCCCATCAGCCGAATTTCTATGCTGCGCCGGCGCCACCGCCGCCACGTCTTCGCCGTGCACCGCCGCCGGTAGTGCGGCGTCCGGCCCGCGGCCAGCGTTAGCCCAAGTTGAAGCGGCAGCCGATTTCCGCTATATCGGAGACCGCTGAAGGGGATGGGGTTCCCCAAAACCGCTCGCAAGAGCTGATGACCCCTGCCGCGTGAGAGTGCGGTGGGGCGCGTCGCGACCCGCCGGAGTGCGGGTTTTTTTGTGCCTGCGAATGGCGCAAACGAGCGGGAGAGCGGTGATGGAAAACGTATGGTTGCAATCCGCCCTGTGGATGGCGCTGGCCCTGATCGCCGCCACGGGATCGATCTGGATCACGGTCTCGGCTGCTTTATTCGAGATCGTAGTCGGGGCGATTGCCGGCAACGTTATCGGCCTGCCGCTGACGCCGTGGATCAACTACATCGCCGGTGTCGGCGCGGTGCTTCTCACCTTTCTCGCCGGCACCGACATCGACCCGCATGTCGTGAAGAAGCATTTCTGGTCGAGCATCACGATCGGCATCATGGGCTTCTTCGCACCCTATTGCGGCTGTCTGCTGCTCGCACACTACGGCCTCGGATGGCCCTGGCCGCAAGCGCAGATCGGTGGCATCTCCCTGTCCACGACGTCGGTGGCCGTGGTCTACGCGGTCATGGTGGAGACTGGCTACAACCGGACCGAGCTCGGCAAGATTATCCTCGCCGCCTGCTTCATCAACGACATCGGCACAGTGCTGGCGCTTGGTCTTATCTTCGCCAATTACAACCTTTATTTGGTTTTGTTCGCCCTCGTCACGGTCGCGGTCATTGCTGTCCTTCCGTGGATCGTGCCGCCGCTGTTCAAGTGGATCGGTCGGCGCGCGAGCGAGCCTGAGATCAAGTTCATCTTCCTGGTGTTGTTCGGGCTCGGCGGACTCGCCAATCTCGGCCGCAGCGAGGCCGTCCTGCCGGCCTATCTGGTCGGCATGGTGCTGGCGCCGTTCTTCCTCAAGAACCGCGAACTCCAATTGCGCATGCGCGCGATCTGCTTCGCCTTCCTCACGCCATTTTACTTTCTCAAGGCCGGCTCACTGATCGAATGGCATGCCTTGGTCGGCGGCGCCGGGCTGATCGTCATGTTCCTGGCCGTGAAAATGCTCACCAAATTTGTCGGCATCCTGCCATTGACCCGGTACTTCCGCTTCGTCCCGCGTGAAGGCATGTACACGACGATGATGATGTCGACGGGACTGACCTTTGGTTCGATCTCGGCCCTGTTCGGCCTGACCAATCACATCATCGATCAGAGCCAGTACACCATTCTGCTAACGGCCGTGATCGGCAGCGCGGTCGTGCCGACCCTCATTGCCCAGACCTGGTTCCATCCCAAATTCGAGCCGCTCGAAGAGGATGCCTAAATTTTTTGACAGGTAGGGCGGTTCCGTAACGCCCTGCGGCAATGCGATCACTGGTTTTTGCCCACGCGCCGGTTAAATTCGCGATGCTCGCGTTCCGAAGCGATGACCTTCGCGTGCAACGCCCGGTCTGGCCCGGGCCGGCGATTCGCCAAGACGCAGCGGTAATCCACGCAGCCCGCCCCTTTGGCGGGTCTTTTCGTGCCCGCAGCTAGCGTTGTTTTCAGAAAAACAGGAGTGTGCGCGGTGGCGACTTATCTGTGGATCGCGTTCGGCAGTGCGCTCGGCGGGGTGAGCCGGTTCTGGCTCGCAAGCATGGCCGACCGCCTGATCGGCGAGACCTTTCCGTGGGGCACCGTGCTGGTCAACATCACCGGCTCGTTCATCATCGGCTGCATCGGCACCTTGAGCGGCCCCGAAGGACGCTGGCTGTTGCCGAGCGACGCGCGCATCTTCTTGATGGTCGGGGTGTGCGGCGGCTACACGACGTTTTCGTCGTTCAGTTACCAGACGCTGAACCTCGCACGCGACGGCGAGTGGCTCTGGGCGAGCGCCAATGTCGTGATTTCGGTGATTGCGTGCCTCGCCGCGGTGTGGCTCGGTCACGTCGCCGCCGCCGCGATCAACCGCTAGCCGCAGGAGGGTTCCATGCAGATTCCGAAGGACGCAGTGCTGCTGCGCATCTTCGTCGGCGAAAAAGACCGGCACGGCCATGGCCCGCTTTACGAGGCGCTGGTGCTCAAGGCGCGCGAAGCCGGCCTCGCCGGCGCCACGGTGATCCGCGGCTCAATTGGCTTCGGCCAGTCGAGCATCCTGCATACTGCCAAAATCCTCCAGCTCTCGGACGATTTGCCGATGGTCGTCGAAATCGTCGATGCCGAAGCGCGGATCGAAGCGTTCCTGCCGACGCTCGACGGCATGATGTCGAGCGGTCTCGTCACCATTGAGAAGGTGCGCGTCATCCATTACGGCAAAGCCGCCAAAGGCTGACGCCGGCCAGGCTGCGGCCGGCTTCGCACAACTGCAATCAAAGCGTGATATTTGCAGCCAGCAGCGGCTCTGGGGCACGCTGGCCGACGGCCGCACGGAGAGACGACGATGACGATCTTGAGGCAGGGCCGCCGGAGATTTCTCAAGTCGGTCGCGGCCATGGGCGGCGCCGCGTTGCTCGATGCACGCTTCGCGCCATTGGTGCGGGCAGCCGAACCGGCTGCGCCCGATCTGCGCCAGTTGCGCGAGAAGATCGACCACATCGTGGTCATCTATCAGGAGAATCGCAGCTTCGATCATTATTTCGGCGCCTATCGGTCGCCGCATGGCGCCACCGTCGCCGGCCTACTCGACCGCAACGGCCACATCGACCCGCGCTTTACGGGATTGCAGAAAAACCCGGCCGGCGTTCCCTATACCTATCTGCCGCTGCCCTATCAGATTCCTGGCTTCGCCCGCGCCGTTCTCGAGAACAAACCGTTCCCTATGGCGCCGTACGTTCCGGCCGATGCCAACGTGCCATGGGATCCGATGCACCACTTCTACCGGATGTTCGCGCAGATCGATCACGGCAAAATGGATTACTTTGTGGCGCTGGCACTGAAGGGTAAGCATGAGTTTGTCGAAAAGGGTCCCGGCACCGATCCGGTAAAAATGATGCTCGCCGAATCGACGCCGTCCGGCGCTGTGCTCGGCTATTACACGCGTGCCGACTTGCCGGATTATTACCGGCTCGCCGACGAGTATGTGCTGTTCGACCACTTCTTCCAGGCGATGTCAGGCGGCTCGACCGGCAACGCGCTCTATCTCGTGGCCGCGCGCTCGGCCGCGTGGTCGAAAGCGCCCGCCAACAAAATGGGCAGCCTCGAGCCGCCGGTCTTCGACCGGCCCTACGACAAGCATGGCGTGTTGATCAACGACGCACCGCCAATCAACGGTCCGACCGAAACCTTCGCTGGCTCGATCGATCTGTCGCCGCCGCCCGACGAGCAGACTTTTCCGACCATCGGCGACCGGCTCGACGCCGCGTCGCTCTCCTGGGCCTGGTACAACGAAGGCTGGAACGCGGTGAAGCCGTGGGCGACGAAAACCGCGTTCGACACCGGCGACGGCTCTGCGGTCGTCGACACGGCCGATCTTTATCTGCCGCACCACAATCCGTTCCAATATTTTCCGAGCTGGTTCGGCAACGTGAAGAACGGCCGCTTCCGCGACAGCAGCGATTTCTTCGAGGACGTGAAGAGCGGCCGCCTGCCCCGGGTATCCTTCCTGAAGGCGACCGGCGGACGCGACGAGCATCCGGCGAATTCTGCGCCACGCTGGGGCGAGCAATGGGTGATGAGCCTGCTGAAGGCGCTCGGCGAAAGCCGCTTGTGGGAGAAAACCGTGGTCGTCATCACCTATGACGAAGGCGGCGGTTTCTGGGACCACGTCGCGCCGCCGATGCCGGACGCTTACGGCTGCGTCACGCGGATTCCGGCGCTGCTGATCAGCCCGTGGACGCGGCGCGGCTATGTCGACCACCGCATCGCCGATACGACGTCGATCCTGACTCTGATCGAGGCGCGGTTCGGGCTGAAGCCGCTGCAAGACCGCGACGCCAAGGCCTACAACCTGCTCGACGGTTTCGACTTCATGCAAAAGCCGCGGCCGCCGGCTTTCGGCTAAGGCGTCGGCGGTTACTGCGCGTGTTCCACTGCGCGGACGGCGTCCGCGCTTGCTGGCGCCGCGGGCGCCTGCGCCGGAAAGCGCACGCGTAAGTCAGCGATTTCTTGCACCGCGGCGCGCCCGGCACCCGTCGTCAGGCCGAGGACATGGCCGCAGCGCGTCCGATCGGCGGTGATGAAGTGAAAGTGCCAGCCGGCGACGTTGACCGAGCTGGCGGTGGCCGGAAAGCGGAAGCCGACCAGCGTGCCGTCGACCGCACCCAAGTCATGGACCGCTTGCTGCGTCTTGATCACCTCGGCCAGCGGCCGGTAGGGCGGCCGCTGTTTCGGCTCGCTGCGCACCTGCATCGCCTGGAAGCGGCCGACGATACGAACTGCGACGATGCGGGACGCGCTCCCCGGCAGGCGATCGAGCGTCGCTTCGAGTTGATCGAGCGGCTGACCGGCGGTGACCGTCGCGGTGGATTGCGGATGGAAGTCGGTCACGACGGCAAACGGCGTTCGCGTCGCCGCCTTCACCGGATGGGCGACGGCATCGACCGAGCAGCGATAGGCCCGGCCGGCGAGCACCACCATCTCGCCATCGACGCCGTTATAGGTCCCGAGACCGAAATTGCCGTGCTGCAGCAGCTCGCCGACCGTGACCGTGCCGTCGTAACCGCCGGCGAGCAGGCTCGAAATGGTCGAGACCTGATAGACCTCGCCGGCCTGCGCCGGTGCCGCGGCAACCGCCAACACGAACGCGACGGCCAGTGCACGACGGTTCATGTGCAATCTATTGCCCCTTGAGTCGCGGCCCCTGCGGGGCGGATGGTGGAGTAGAGGGGGCGCTCTTCTCGACACAGACCGCCGCAGAATTCCTGGCTTTTCGACTACCCTAGCGGGCATGATCAGACCCCGCTTAGTAGTCAAATAGTACCCCGAAAAGCAAGCGCTCACATTTGTTGAGTGCACAAGCCGATATCGAGCCCGCTGGTCAATCCACCAAGCGGCACATTGCCGCTCCGGCACGATGTTAAATGACGAATGTCGGCGCCAGCGGCCAAGCGCAACCAGGCAAGGATGCGCTCGTGCACAAGCCCGTGGTTCCGTTACTCATTGATCCAGGTCAAGGCGGCAACGGTTGCGGAGCGCCATTTTCTCGCTCGCGATACGGGAATATGACGGACGATTTGTCGGACCAGAACTCGGCACCGAGCCAGCTGCTGCAGGCGGTCGTCGTTGAGACCGTCGCGTTGACGCGCCGCTTCGGTGACTTTACGGCGGTGGACGGCGTATCGCTACGCATCGGTGCCGCTGAAATCTATGGCTTGATTGGACCAAACGGCGCCGGCAAAAGCACCCTTATCAAGATGCTCACGACGATGTTGCCGCCGACCTCGGGTCGCGCGCTGGTCGCGGGTTTCGATGTCGCGAAACAGGCTGCCGAAGTGCGACGTCGTATCGGGTACGTACCACAGCTTTTGTCAGCTGATGGGGAATTGACGGGCTACGAGAACCTGTTGCTATCGGCGCGCCTTTACCTGCTGCCAGTGGCAGAACGCGAGCAGCGTATCGCCGATGCTTTGGCCATGATGGGCCTTTCCGACGTGCGAGACCGGCTCGTTCGCAATTACTCCGGCGGCATGATCCGCCGCCTTGAGATTGCTCAAAGCACTTTGCACCGTCCTGCCATCATTTTCATGGATGAGCCGACTGAAGGTCTCGACCCGGTTGGTCGGCACGCGGTCTGGAATCACATCCGCGATCTGCGCAGCAGGCTCGGCGCGGCCGTCATCGTCACCACCCACTACATGGACGAGGCCGACGTGCTGTGCGACCGCATCGCCTTGATCGATCGCGGCCGCGTCCGCGCCGTCGGCACGCCGGCCGCGCTCAAGGCCGGCGTTGGCCCCAATGCCACGCTCGACGACGTCTTCGAAAAGCTCACCGGCGCCGCGATCGAAGACGGCGGCTACAGCGCCGTTCGCCAGGAGCGGCGCGCGGCGCGCGAACACACCTAGCGAGGCACCATGTCGATCAGTGGATATTTCACCCAGGTCTTTGCGGTTGCCGATGCCGAAGCGCGCAAGCTCTGGCACGATCCATGGGAACTGGTCAGCCGCGCGACCCAGCCGGTGCTGTGGCTGGTGCTGTTTGGCGAGGTGATGGCCCAAGTGCGCGGCCTGTCGCCCGGCAGCGTGCCCTATCTCGATTTCCTCGCGCCCGGCATCCTGGCGCAGAGCGTGCTGTTCGTCGCCATCTTCTACGGCATTGCCGCGATCTGGGAGCGCGACCTGGGTGTGCTCCACCGCTATCTGGTGTCGCCCGCGCCGCGCAGCGCGCTGGTCTCGGGTAAGGCGCTGTCATCGGGCATTCGCGCCTTGTCGCAGGCGATCGTCATCTACGTCTGCGCCGCGCTCATGGGCGTGGATTTGAGCTTCGCGCCCGCCGACATCGTCTGCGCCGTGCTGTTCATCGCCTTGGGTGCGGCGATGTTCTCGACCTTCTCGCTGATCATCGCCTGCATCGTCCGCACCCGCGAACGCTTCATGGGCATCGGCCAGGTCCTCACCATGCCGATCTTCTTTGCCAGCAATGCCATCTACCCCATCGATCTGATGCCGCACTGGCTCAAAACCGTCTCGTCGATCAATCCCTTGACCTATGAGGTCGACGGGCTTCGCGCCGTCATGCTGGTGGGTGGACGCAGCAGCTACGGCCTCGGTTCAGATTTTGCTGCCTTAGCGATTGTTTGCGTGCTGATGATCGCGATTGCGACTCGAATGTATCCGCGGATGACACGGTAAGATGCGAGTAGAATGCGGTCGAGGGTTGAGCCATCCCGAGAGGGCTTCATCATGCGGTTCGGCGCCGTGGTGGCTCTACGCCGCCGACCTCGCCGACGTCAACAGCATGACGATGTCGGATCCGGCGATTGGGATGGCCTTACGCCCGCGGATAACCGACCGTCTGCGCGAAGGTGACAAACTGCTGAACCGGCAATCGCAACGTCCGTCCGAGCTTTGCGTAGTCCACCGCACCGCGAAACACCGTGGCGAGACCCTCGGAGGCGCAGAACAGATAGACATTCTGGCCGATGAAGCCGGTATCGACCGAAGCATAGAGGCGACGATCTTCTGGCGAGACGTCGGTCATGCGCTCGCCATGCGCGACATAGACCAGATTGAGCGGCGCGGTCCCCACGAAGTCCTGAAGGCCCGTTTGCGCGCGGATGTCATCGGACAAATAGGGCAACAAGGCGTGCGCCTTCGGATCGTAGATCGAGACGCCGTCGGACATGGCGACATAAAGATCGATCACCATGACGTGGCGCCAATAAGGCGCGGTGCGATCGCCGCTTGGGCGGTTGACGCCAAACGCCGCCCATAGCAGGTCGGATAGGACCTGTGACGGAATCGGACGAGCCGCATACTCGCGGATCGAACGACGCAGTTTGAGAGCCCTGAGCAGGGGCTGGCCGCCATCCGTATGCGGCGGCGGCAAAGACGTGGACGAGGACGGCGCCGATTTTGCAACTGCCGGCGTTGCGGCGATCGCCGCACTCGTCAAAATTCCCGTGGTGGCTTGGCGGCGGGTCATCTTCATTCCTCCTTCTCCATGGGTCGAAGTGGAAGTCATCCTCTCGAAGGACCACTGACCGCCTTGAGGACCGCGCGGCGAACAAGGGTTTCGAATAGCGGCAGCTTGTAGCTGTTCTTGGCGAGCGGCGTGGCACCATCG
>Ga0187805_10000872_pt1 | contig 10546 bp, 7 predicted proteins | sample NC_wetland_sal_i_6_FD_132965 | JGI IMG/M metagenome (GOLD analysis project Ga0187805, IMG submission 132965) | Wetland sediment microbial communities from Neuse River Estuary, North Carolina, USA - Control_5 | ecosystem: Environmental > Aquatic > Freshwater > Wetlands > Sediment | place: USA... | reverse complement strand
GTCACCGGCTCGATCTACGCGGTGTTCGCGGTCTGCGTCTCGGTCTGGTACCGGGTGTCGAACATCCTCAACCTGGCCGTCGGCGACTTCGCGATGGTCGGCGCGCTCGGTGTCGACAACCTGTACCGGGTCAAGGGCCTGCCGCTGCCCGTCGCCATCATCACGACGCTGGTGGTCGTCGCGGTCTTCGCCTACGCCTACGACCGGATCGTGCTGCGGATCGCGCAGGACGGCCCGCGGCGGATGGAAGGCATCGTGGTGACGTTCTTCTTCACGTTCGCGCTGTCGTTCTTCATCGACGGCGTGGCGAAGATGCTGTTCGGTAGCGACGTGCACGCGGCGCCCGCGCTGTGGAACGGGCAGTCGCTGACCTGGGCCAGCCTGCACTTCGAGCGCGCGGGGCTGCTCGTGCTCGCCTGCGCGATCGTCATCGGCGTGGCGTTCTGGGTGTACATCCGCTTCACGCTCGGCGGCAAGGCACTCGAGGCCAGCGGGGAGAACGCCATCGGCGCCCGGATCGCCGGGATCGACACCCGCCGCTACCGGCGGCTGATCTTCGTGGGCACGGCGCTGATAGCCGCCGTGTTCGGCATCGTGGAGTCGCCGATCACCGGCTACACGTACCTGTCCGGCGCGACGATCTCGCTGACCGGGTTCCTTGCCGCCGCTTACGGCGGCTTCCGCAAGCCCGGCCGCGCGCTGGTCGCCGGCCTGTTCATCGGCGTCCTTGAGGCGATGCTCGGCGGCTATGTCAGCGCCGAGTACGGCGACACGGTCCTGTACGCCCTCCTCGCCGCCGCGGTGCTCGCCTGGCCGCGCGGGCTCGGCTTCGAATCGGCGGTGAGCGGCTGATGCCCTCCCTGATGTCGGTACTGCGCACGAGATCGCTCGTGCCCACCAGCGTGGTCGTGGTGGCCGGCGCCCTGATCGTGCTGGCTTACGGGCAGGCGTACACCGGGGCGGTGTTCGTGCTGGCGGCCTGCTACGCGATCGTCACCGCCGGGATGGCGGTGCAGATCGGGTTCAGCCAGCAGATCGCGTTCAGCCAGTCGGTGTTCATGGGCGTCGGCGCGTACGGCGTCGCCATGCTGAACACGTACTACTCGATACCCGTCCTGGTCGCCACCCCGATCGTGATGGTCGGCGCCGCGCTCGCGGCGCTGCTGCTCGGGTCCGTGGTCACCCGGGTCTCCGGGCTGGCGCTCGCGGTCGCGACGCTGATGCTGCCGCTGATCGCGGTCGGCTATGTCAGCGCGACCGGGTTCCTCGGCGGCGCGGTCGGCGCGCCGCTGACCGCCACGCTGTGGCCGTCCGGGTCAACCGGTGCGATCGCGATCGGCGGCGGCCTGGTCACGGTCGCGTTCCTGGCGGTCGCGGTGTTCGTCGCGTCGCGGATCCTGACCTCCGACATCGGGCTCGAGCTGTTCGTGCTCGGCGTGGACGAGCGCACCGCCGCCGCGATGGGCGTGCGCACGCCGCGGCGCAGGCTCGAGCTGTTCGTGCTCGGCTGCGTGTTCGCCGCCCTGGGCGGCGCGGCGTACGCGGGCACTCAGCAGTTCGTCCCCGAGACGCTCGTCGACCCCACCGCCGAACTGGCGCTGCTGATCATGCTGTTCATCGGCGGGCGGCGGTCGGTCCTCGGCGCGGTCGTCGGCGCGCTGGTCATCCAGTACCTGCAAGGCGCCAGCAACTGGGTGAGCGTGAACATCCTGGTGGTGGAGGGCGTGCTGCTCACGCTGGTGCTGCTGGTGGACCCGGAGGGGCTCGCGGGGATGGTGAACACCGGCATCGCGTGGCTGCGCGGCCGGTCCGGCGACCGGTTCCTCCGCACGCCGCAGCCTTCGGTATCCAGCGGTGCCGCGGACCAGCACGAACCGATAGCGCTGAAGATCAGGCCGTCGGCTATGACCGGTCAAGGCTTCAGCGCCAGCGAGCCCGTCCTTGGCGACGGGGCGGGCGACGGCACGCGTGAGGGGGAGGTCGTCGCGGCGAGGGCAGCCGCACCTGCCGCGACGACCGCGCTGCTCGAGTGCAAAGCCGTCGGCAAGGAGTACGGCGGGCTTTCCGTGCTCTACGACGTCTCGATCGCGCTGCCCAAGCTCGGCCTGTTCGGCCTGTGCGGCCCGAACGGCGCGGGCAAGACCACCCTGCTCAACGTCGTCGGCGGCAGCGTGCCGCCGTCCCGTGGCCAGGTCCTGCTCGACGGCGAGGACATCACGAGGAAGCCGCCGCACGAGCGCTTCTACCTGGGGATCAGCCGGACCTTCCAGGCGGTGCACCTGATCAAGGGCCGCACCGTGCTCGACAACGTGGCCGTCGCCTGCCTGGCCTCGCACAAGTCGAGCATCGTAACCCGGGTCGCGCACAGCCGCCTTGACGACGCCAGGGACAAGGCCGCGCAAACCCTCAAAGACCTCGGCATGCAGAACCTGGCAAGCCGCGAGGTATCGAGCCTGACGCTGGAAACCCAGCGGATGGTCGAACTGGCCCGCGCGCTCGCGCCGGGGCCGAGGCTGCTGCTGCTCGACGAGCCCGCCTCCGGGCTGTCCGAACAGCAGCGGTACCGACTCGCCGACCTGCTACGCACGGTCGGCGAAATGACCTGCGTGTTCCTCATCGAACACGACCTGGATCTGGTCGCGCAGGTCAGCCAGCGGATCTTCGTCCTGTCCGGCGGCCGTCTGGTCTTCGACGGCGGACCGGGCGATTTCCGCTCCTCACCAATCGTGAACTCTCTCCTTGTCGGTCTCTAGGAGGTTCGAACCATATGATGCGAAGACGCTTCATCCCCTTCGCCGCCGCGGCGGCAGTCCTGCTGGCCGGCGTTCTCGCCGCCTGCAGCTCCGGTGGCGGGGGCAACTCCGCCAGCGCAAACTCCACCATCGTCGCCTGCGGCGACCTCGCGCTCGCCGGTCCGTACGCCCAGATCGGCGAGACGGACAACTGGGGTGCCACCGCCTACTTCAAGTACATCAACTCGAAGGGCGGCATCCTCGGCCACCATGTCAACTACATCAACTTCAACAACCAGTCCAGTGCCTCAGAGTCCGAGCTGATCGCGAGGAAGTGCATCGACACCTACCACGCGCAGTTCATCATCGGGCCCGAGTCCGGCGCCGACACCGAGTCCGCGCTGCCGCTCGCGATCGCCAACAAGACGATCCTGATCAGCCTGTCCTCCGGCTGGCAGACCAACGGCTACCCGGCGAGCGAACTCAACTCCTGGGGCTTCCCCGGCTTCTACGACGTCTTCTACCAGGACCAGTACGACTCGGTGCAGAACCTCATCGTGCCGCGGCACTACACCCGCGTCGCGCTGCTCGAGGACAACTGCGGCTCGGTCTGCCTGGCCAACCAGGGCTCGGTGCAGGCGCTGGCTAGCAAGTACGGCTTCCAGTTGGTCTCCACCCAGATCGACCAGGTGGGCGCCACCGACGTCACCCCCGAGGTGATCAACATGCTGAACGCGCATCCGCAGATCATCCTGTTCGGCCTGGTGCCCGGCACCGACTCGATCACGGCGATCCGCGCGATCCGCGCGCAGAACCCGACCATCCCGATCAGCGAGTGCTCGGCCTGCGAGCTGCCCAGCTTCATCGCGGCAGCCGGCGGCGCCTCGGTAATGAAGAACATCTACGTGCTCGGCTCCATGTCGCAGTGGCTGGACAAGGCAGAGAAGGGCACCTCGCCGCAGGCGAAGGCCACGGCCGCGGGCCTGGAGCAGTACATGGCCGGGATGAAGGCGGCCGGCCTCGGCGCGGAAGACCAGATCGACAACAGCCAGGAAGGCTGGGACGCCGGGCTCGAGGTCACCTGGGCGATCCAGCAGGCTGGCAACCTGGACGAGACCACGATCATGCAAAAGCTCCAGCACTTGGACATCAACACGCTGGGCATCGTGTGGGACAGGACCCCGTCCAACTACGAGAACATCAGCCAGGTCCTGTCCGCCATGGAGATCATCAATGCAGACGGATCAGCTTCGCTGTACAAGTAAAGAATTAGAAAACATTATCCCGAACGGTCCCGGGCAGTCTGCCGGGATCGTTCGGGATACTCCTAGGCGGTCGCGGACGCGCCGGGCCAGGGTCCGTGCGGGCCCTGCGCCACCGCGAGCTCACGCCTGAAGCGCTCGTAGTGTCCGATCTCGCGTCCCGCGGGGACAAGCACCAGGTCGCGGGCCACTGCCGCCACCTTCGCCCGCATCGCGTTCTCCGCGCGTTCGCGCTCGCGGTCGGCGGCGACTAGCACCATGTTCTGGCAGCCGGCGGCGGTCAGGAAGCCGAGCAGCAGCGTGGCCGCCGCCATGACCAGTAGCCACGGGATCAGCGAGGTGTCGCCGAGCAGCGTGGACCGCTCCTGCCCGCCGTGCCCCACCGCGATCACCACGGACCAGACCACCGCGGCGACGGCGAGCACCGTCAGCAGCCACTGCCAGGCGTTGATCACCCGCCACCAGGCGGGTACCTGCACGCCCCCGGCCGGCACCGCCTCGCGCACCGCGCCGGCCAGCGCGGACGGGATCGTGGCCGCGTTGGACCTGGTCGCCTCCCGCAGCGACGCGGACCACGGTGCGGGCAGTTCGCCGCCCACCGTGTCAGCGAAGGCGGTGATCGCGTTGTCGACCTCGGACTGCTGCGCCTCCCCGACCGCGGCCGCGACCGTATCCTTGCCGCCGCCGGAGCGGCTGGCCGTCGCCCGGAGCGCGCGTACCGGGTCGCGCCGCCCGCGCAGCAGCCTGCCAAGGGGCCAGCCGACGAACCGCGCCGCCTGCGCCTCGCGGGCGCCCGCGAGCGCCTCCGCCACCGCGGCCAGCCCAGCCGCCTTCACGAACGCCGCCGTGAGCACCCGGGCCGGCCCCTCGGGCACGTTGGCCACCGGGTCCACGCTCTCGCGCCTTTCGCCTTCCGGTGTCGCGTCCTCCCAGGGTGGCTGCTGCTTGACGGCGCCCGGCTCGGCATCGTCATCGATCTCCCAGGGCGGGCGCGACGGCGGCCCGGTCTCGTCCGCCTCCGCAGCCGCCTTGGCCGTGGCCGACTCCTCCGTGGCAGCCGCGGCGAGCGCGTGGTCCGGCGCGACCTGCCCGGCGGCGTGCACCGCGAAGCCGCCGATCACCGAGTCGATGTCCGCGGAGATCCGCTCGCTGGCCGCCTGGCTGGCGCCCACTACGTCGGTGAGCAGCACGCGCAGGTCGGCAAGGCCGGCCCCGGTGCTGGCGGAGACCGGCAGCAAGGGGGTGTCGGTGAGCCCCTCGGCATCGAGCAGCCGACGCAGGTCGTTCTCGCAGTCCTTGGCCTGCTCCGGGCTGAGCTGGTCGATCTGGTTGAGCACCACGGTGAACACGCCGGCGTGCCCGGCCAGCGGAATCAGGTACCTGTTGTGCACGGCAGCGTCGGCGTACTTCTGCGGGTCGAGCACCCAGATCAGCATGTCTGCCAGCTTGCTGAGCCTGTCCACCGCCGCCATCGACGCGGTGACCACGGAGTCGTGGTCGGGCAGGTCGAGCAGGAGCAGGCCGTTCAGCGCGGACTCGCCGGAATCGAGCGCGCTGGCGCGCGCGTACCGGTGACGGCGCTGGACGCCAAGCCAGTCAAGCAGCGGGGCCGCGCCCTGCATCCCCCACACGCACGCATGGACGTGCCTGGTCGTCGGCCTGGTCACGCCCACCGGCGAGAAAGTGGCCCCGGACAGCGCGTTGAACAGCGTAGACTTCCCGCTTCCCGTGCCGCCCGCCAGCGCCACCACGGTGTGGTTGGCGGACAGCCTGAGGCGTTCGCCGGCTCTTCTTAGCAGCGCCTCTGAGTCGTCGAGCAATGACGCGGCGAACCCGTCCTGGCCCTCCCTGGGCCTGGCGATCCTGATAATCTCGGCGAGCGCGTCCAGCCTGCCCGACAGGTTCTGCTCGGCCACCTGCGGCGGGCCGACCGAAGGCAGGGCGGTCATCGTGCCGCCTCTAGCGCGTACTCCGCCTGGTACAGCCGGACCGCCGCCACCGGATCGACCGGCCCGGCCCCGTCAAGGACCTCGATGAACCGCAGCAGCTCCTCGTCGAGCAGCAACCGGATCCGGTCCCCCAGGTCCGCGCGGGCCTTGTCGAGGAGGTTCTTGGACTCGAAGGCGCCGAAAGCGGAAGCCAGCAGTTCCGCGGGGATGGTGACGATCTCGCGGGTGCCGTCTTCCGCACCGCGCGCGCCCGCCTCCCCGTCCTCGCCGAGCATGGCAACCAGCGTAACAATGCTCAGCGGCTCGATGTCGTAAGTCGTGCCGCCGGCGCGTTTCGCCAGGTTCTCCGCCTGGACAAGGCGCAGCAGCTGATCTTGCCACGCGCTGACAGCGCGCGTGACCCGCGGGGCCAGGTCGGGCGAGGACCGGTCGAGGCCCGCCGGCCCGGCCCCCGCTTGCGGGGTGTCCCCAGGTTGCGGGGTGTCCCCAGGTTGCGGGATGTCGCCGGGTTGCGGGATGTCGCCGAAGGCGGTTTCGAACTCCCGCTTGGCCCGCTCACCGCGGGCCCGGCTCGCCTCCGCCGCGGCGAGCAGCGCGGCACCCGCCGAGTCGGCACGCCAGCCGTGCGTCACCTGCTCAGCGGCCCGGTCCGCGACCGACACTACGAGCCCCTGCAGCGCCGTCCGCAGCGCGCTGTCGAGCGCGCTCACCCTCGTGGTGCTCGTGCCCCGCCTGGCGCGCCTGCCCTTGCGCGCCGGCCGCTTGCCGCGCAGCGCGGCGCCGAGATCGCCGCTGGCCGCGTAGTCCTCCCAGCGGGCCAGCACCTCGCCGCGCAGCAGCCGGGCGCCGCGCGTTCCGGCGTCGAACTCGCTGAGCGCGGCCGTGTACGCAGCCTCCGCGTCACGGCGCAGCCTAGTGCGCAGCACCACCTGCGCGTCCACGTGCGCGGCTAGCTTTGGCACCCGCGCCTTGAACGTGTCGAGCACCCCGGCCATCGTCTGGCTGAGCACCGCGACCCGCCTGTCGGCCCGCTGTGCGGTCTCGGTGAGCCAGTCCCTGATCGGCTTGAAGACGTCGGCGGGCAGCATGCCGTCCACGATGCCGGTCTCCGGGATGACGAACCGGTCGCGTGTCGTAATGCCGTTCAAGTCGAGCATTGCGTTGAAGTGGCCCACGAGTTCGGCCCGATGGCCCGGCGGTACCCTGCTCAGCACCACGCCGAGCGCGGCGCCGCGCTCCCTGGCGTGCTGCAGGATCTCCCACACCGGGGCGTCCGCGTACCGGCTCGCGCTGGTCATGAACAGCCATAGGTCAGAGGCGTCGAGGAACTGGTAGGCGAATTCATAGTGCGCGCGGACCACCGAGTCGATGTCGGGGGTGTCGAGCAGCGCGACGCCCTTAGGCAGCCCCTCGCAGGCGGCGAGCACGAGCAGCCCGTCACGGCCCGGCCGCGCCAGGCCTTCCTGGCGCACGCGCGGCAGCGTGGGCAGGAATATGTTCTCCGCGAACCAGCCGATGTCGTCGGGGTGGCAGGCGAGCACCGGCGAGTTCGTGGTCGGCCTTCTTACCCCGGTAAGGCTCACCTGGGTTCCGACCAGGCTGTTGACGAGCGTGGACTTCCCGGCTCCCGTGGAGCCCACGAGCGCGACCAGGATCGGCGCCGCCGACTGACGGACTCGTGGCAACAGGTAGTCGTCTATCTGGCTGAGCAGCTTGGCGCGTTCCGCGGACACCTCGTCCGCACCAGGGGTATCGAAGACCAGCGGGATGGCGGCGATCCGCTTCCTGAGATTAAGGAGGGTAGCCTCAAGTAGCCGCGCGTCTACCCGGACCCGCGACTGCTGCCGGGCACCGGGCACGCCCGGCTCCTGCCCGCCTCGTGGTGAGTCAGCGCCGTGCCGGGGCACGGCGTCATCACCTGACGCACCCATTTCGCCGTCAGGCGCCGCCATGGAATTGACCATATCCGCCGCGCCGTCGGCAACCGCGCCGTTTCGCCGCTCAATCTCGGGCGACGGCGATTCTTCCGCCGTCACGCCCTTTCCTTCCATCCTGCCGCCTGGTTTTATGCTCGTTAAGTATCCTCCGCCAGCGGGGGTACCGGCGCAGGGGCCGAGCCTAGGGCCCGCGCGAGCCCGGCCAGTTCCGCCGCGATGGTCACCACGTCGCCGATAACCACCACAGCCGGGGGCCGGATCCCCTCGTTCGCGACTTTCCTCTCGACTTCATCCAGTGTTGAGTAAATTGTGCGCTGAGTCGGCATGGTACCGTCCGCGATTACCGAAACAGGACTGGTCCCCGGGCGCCCGTTGCGCATCAGTGCCCGTGTTACCGCCCCAAGCCTTTCCAAGGCCATCAGGAGCACCACTGTCCCATCGCTTTTCGCGAGTGCTTCCCAGTCCACAGTGGACCGCTCGTCGTCCGGCGGCACGTGCACGGATATCACGTGAAAGTCCTGCGCGATGCCGCGATGTGTCACCGGCAGGCCGGCCGCCGTCGGCACGCCGACCGCGCTGCTGACGCCGGGAACCACCGTGACCGGGATGCCGGCGCGCAGGCACGCTTGCATCTCCTCCCCGCCGCGGCCGAAGACAAACGGGTCCCCGCCCTTCAGCCTGACCACGAACCGGCCGCTCTTCGCGTGCGTGACAAGGGCCGCGTTGATCTCGTCCTGGGACATCGCCCGGCCGTACGGGACCTTGCCTGCATCGATCACGAGCACGTCCGGCGGCAGTTCGGCGAGCAGTTCGCGCGGCGCCAGCCGGTCGGCGACCACCACGTCGGCCTCGGCAAGCAGCTGCCTGCCTCTTACTGTTATCAGTCCCGGGTCGCCGGGCCCGCCGCCCACGAGCGCCACGCCAGCGCGGCGCCGCCGGTGGTGGCGGGCGGCGATCGTGCCCGCCTGCAGCCCGGCGAGGATGGCGTCCCTGACCTGCGCGCTGCGCCTCGGGTCGCCGGTGAGCACGCCGACGCGCACGTTGTCGGCGGCCTGGCCGGCGGCGGGTGTCCAGGCGCTTGACCCCGACGCGTCGTCGGCTCGCACGCACCAGGTGTGCAGGCTCTCCGCTTCCGCCGCCACCTGGGCGTTCACCCGCGGAGGGCCCGCGCAGGCGCAGACGAGCCAGGCGCCTTCGCAGTCCCCGGCCCGGTAATCCCGGTTCAGCCAGGTGATCTTCTTCGCGGCCGCGAGATCCTCCAAGGACGCGGTGACGGCCGGCGAGACGAGTTCGACGTCCGCGCCGGCGGCGAGCAGCCTCGGCACCCGGCGGGCCGCCACCGCGCCGCCGCCCACGACGAGGACCTTCTTGCCGCGTAGCCGCAGGCCGAGCAGGTACGCCTCATCCTGACTTCTCGCCACGGCAGCCTCTCGGGTGGTGCCTGTTCTCGCGACTCGCGTTACTTCCAGGACGTAACGTACCCAAACGGGCTCCCGGCGATGCCACGGGCTTGCCGGGGTCAGGTCACGGTTCCGGCTCGCCGCGTGCGACACGCAGCAGTGCGCCGAAGGCGGCGGCCGCCACCACCGGGCCGCCCTTTTCCGACATGTTGGTCAGCGCGGGCAGACCACTGGCCCGCAGTTCGTCCTTCGCCTCCGCTGCCCAGGCGAAACCGGCAGGCACCCCGATCACCAGCGCCGGCTCGACCACCCGGCGCAGGATCTCCGCGAGCGCGTCCGGCGCGCCGCCGACCACCCAGACCGCCCCAGGCCCGGCCTCGCCGAACCCCAGCCGGACCCCGGCGGCGGGCACCGTGATCCCCGTGGTCCGTGCCAGCCGGATGGCGAGCGCCTCGGCCGTCTTGCAGATCACCGGGCAGCCGGTGATCCCGGCGGCTACCGTCGGCGCGTCGGCCACCACCTTCGCTCCGGCCGCGACGGCGCGCACCCCTGCGGCGAGGGAAGCCTCGTCGCAGGCGAGGTCTGTGACGTAGTCGAAATCAGCGGTCGCGGCCAGCACCGCCTCGGTGACCGCGCGAGTCAGCGGCGGCATCCCGCTCAGGTCAATCCGGGACCTGAGGACGCGGTACGACTCGGCCTGTGCCGGGTCGATGACAGCGGAGCTCACCTCGCTCATACCTGCTGACCCAATCATCACCATGCCGGCCGATCCAGTCACCGCGCCGGCGTGTCCATGAGCACGCACTGCGACCGAAGATTACTTTCCGGTAACGAGCGGGGCGCCTTCTTGGGCGAAAGTTGCGTATTTACCCGCAAGCCGGGTAATCGCGGGTGATAACACGTACGGCACGTCACGTGCAATGCCAGCACGTTCTAACAGGAGGCCGATACACTTGCGGCGCGCGGGCTTGTCCGGTGATGTACGCCTGGCCGCGGCCGGCCACACCGGACGACTTCAGCGAACTCCCAGCAAGGGCGGGTAGTCTCCAGCCGGCGCAGTCACAGATGTCGCGTGGACCCAGCGGTCCGCAGGAGCGAACGGAGCATGGATGGCGAGGGAATCGGGTTCCCGTGGCGCGATGCCTGCCATTGTGCCCGAGGGCGCCGGCCGGGCACTCGGCCGCAATCCCGCGTACGACCCCGACGCGGGCCCGGCGACCGTCTGGCCGCAGTCCGACCGTGACCATGCGACGGAGGCATGAGCGT
>Ga0187805_10000870_pt1 | contig 10564 bp, 7 predicted proteins | sample NC_wetland_sal_i_6_FD_132965 | JGI IMG/M metagenome (GOLD analysis project Ga0187805, IMG submission 132965) | Wetland sediment microbial communities from Neuse River Estuary, North Carolina, USA - Control_5 | ecosystem: Environmental > Aquatic > Freshwater > Wetlands > Sediment | place: USA... | reverse complement strand
GGTTCCAGTCGTTCTGGATCACCGCGCTGGCCGGGCTGCTGATGGGCTGCGCCCAGTCCGAGATCGAAAAGCTCATCACCGTCTGGACGTGGCTGCCGCAGCAGGGCCTGCCCGACGCGCTCCCGTTCGCCGTCATCATCGTGGTGATGGCCGCGCGCTCGCGCTCGGTGGTCGCCCGCGGCGGCGAGACGGCACAGCACAATCCCTCGGTCGGCCGCCCGCGCGCGCCGCTGCGCACCGCCGCCGCCTGCTTCGTGGTCGGCGTCGTGCTGCTGCTGGTACTCAACAGCGTCCTGCGGTTCGCGTTCATCTCGTCCCTGACCGTCACCTGCATCGCCCTGTCGGTCGTCGTGCTGACCGGCTACGTCGGCCAGGTGTCGCTCGCCCAGATGTCGATGGCCGGAATCGGCGGCTTCATGCTCGGCCACATCTCCAGCGGATGGGGCATCGGCTTTCCGTGGTCGCTGATTCTGGCCGGCCTGTGCGCGGTCCCCGTCGGCCTGATCATCGGCCTGCCGGCGCTGCGGCTGCGCGGCGTGAACCTGGCGGTGGTGACACTCGGCTTCGCCGCCGCGCTGGACGCCGTCCTGTTCACCAGCACGTCCTTCACCGGCGGCACGGCCGGCCTGCCGATCCCCGCGCCGACCCTGCCCGGGCTGAACCTCGGCATCAGCCAGGGCAATGCCTACCCCCGCGTGATCTTCGGCGTGCTCGTGCTCGTCGTGGTGATCCTGCTCGGCCTGCTCGTCGCGCGCCTGCGGCGCGGCCCCGCGGGCCGCATGCTGCTGGCCATCCGCTCCAACGAGCGGGCGGCGGGCTCGGTCGGGATCAACGTCGCGCAGGGCAAGCTGATGGCGTTCGCGCTGGCCGCGTTCATCGCCGGCGTCGGCGGCGCACTGACCGGCTACATGCAGGGTGAGCTGACGTCAGACAGCTTCGCGGCCTTCACGTCGATCAGCCTGCTCGCGATCGTCTTCGTGGCCGGGGTCGGCCGCATCGCGGGCGCGGTCGTCGCCGGGGTCATGTTCTCCGCCGCCGGCCTGTTCGTGACCTTCCTCAACATCCACCTCAACGTCGGCAAGTACCAGGCCATCGTGGCCGGCGTAGCCCTGGTCCTGACCGCCGTCCAGAACCCGGACGGCCTGACAAGCACCTCAACAGGCAAGGGCCCCGCGGTCGCGCTAGAAAAGCTCCGCGACCGCGCCACCCGCGAGTACCGCGAGCGCCTCCCAGCCCCCGCAACCGCCCAGCCGCTGACTGGCGAGCCTGGCGCGAGCCACGATGCGGCCGGCGCACCCGCCGACGGGGGCTCTACCTCCAGCGTCGCATTACCTACGGCTTGGTGCCGTCCGGCTGCCCGGCCGGGATCCGGCGCGGTGACACCGCTCATCGGGCCGGCGGGACGTGCGAGGGCCGCACCACCGGGTCGTAGGCCTCGAACGCCCGGGCGCGCTCCTCGATCTCGGCGCGGACCTCCTGGTGGCGCGCGGCCGTCTGCTGGATCTCCGCCGCGTGGGCCCGCTTCTCGTCCATGGAGATGACCGAGGCCGCCAGGTCCGTCCATGTCACCTCCGGGCCAGCCGCCAGCTGGCCGCGCGCCCCGCAGGTGGCGCACTCGATCTGCGCGCCGCGAAGGACCACCACATCGAGATGGCACATCGGGCACAGCCCGGGCGGCCCCAGGTAGCGCGCCTGATCGAAGGGCACTCCGAGTTGACCAAAAACGTTGCGCCCGAGCAGCTCCGCCCGTTCAAGAGCCGCCTGGTCGAGCACCACCGAGCGCGGCGTTCCAGCGCCCTCGAACTGCACCTGGTCGACCACGGCGATGTGCATCGAGAAGGTGGTCGTGTGCATGAGCGGCAGTGTCAGGGTCTTCCACTGCGACGTCAGCGAGCCGCCCACCGCGAGGAAGCCGGCCACCCGGGGCTTGAGCACCCGCTCGTCGACACGGAACGGGACGGCCGGCTCGCGCCCCTGCCTGCGCATGGCCACCAGCCCGTCGATGATGGCGGCGTCCGCGTTCGGCCCGAGCAGCCGGTCGACGACTAGCTTGAGCCGGGCGGCCACCGTCCGGCTGATGATCGGCGTGCTTACGATCAGCCCGTCACACTCGACCAGCCGCTCCCACAGCCACCACCCGTCGTCCGGGTCGGCCACCTCCGCGGCGCCGCTGGGCAGGCGAAGCTCCTCGAGCCGGACGAGCTCGACCGAGGCGCCCAGGTCCCCGGCGGCACGCAGCGCTGCCTTCAAGAGGATCTCCGCGCTGCCGTTCGGCTGACCGCATCCCAGCCCGAGCATCCGGTTGCCTGTCGCTGTCACCGGTACCGCCCCTCCGCCTGATCTTGTTCCTATACTCTCACTGTGAGAGAGTAACTTCCATAGAGTGAAGAGAAGTTCCCGGGACTCGGGTCACCGAAGGAGCCGTGCATGGGTCGGCTAGACGGCAAGCGGGCGCTCATCTCTGGCACCGGCGGCGGGATCGGACGGGCGACGGCGCTGCTCTGCGCGCGCGAGGGGGCGCACGTCGTGGGCTGCGACCTGCGCCCGGAGACCTCCGCCGAGACCGTCGAGCTGGTACGGAAAAGCGGCTGGCGGATGGACGCCGTGGCGCCGGTCGACCTGGCAACGGAGGACGGTGCCCAAAGCTGGGTCGACACCGCGGTCGGCCTAGTCGGCGGGATCGACATCCTCGTCAACAACGCGTCGGGAATCAGGTTCGGCGCCATCGGCGAGCTGTCCTTCGCCGACTGGTCGTTCACCATCCGCAACGAGCTGGACATCGTCTTCCTCACCACCCGCGCCGCCTGGCCGCATCTGGTCGCGAATGGCGGCGGGTCCATCGTCAACGTGGCGTCCATCTCGGCATCGCGCGGCGCGTTCTTCATGCCGCAGAACGCGCACGGCGCCGCCAAGGGCGGCGTGCTGGCGCTGACGTACCAGCTGGTCATCGAGGGCGGCCCGCACGGCATCCGGGTCAACGCCGTCAGCCCGGCGATGACGGAGACGCCACACACGGCACCGCTGCTCGCGGACCCCGACGGCCCGGCCGCGAGCATCGCCGCGCGCGTGCCGCTGGGCCGGTGGGGGCAGCCGGAGGATGTGGCGCACGCGATCCTGTTCCTCTGCTCGGACGAGTCGTCCCACGTGAGCGGCGCGAACATCCCCGTCGACGGCGGAGCGGCGGTAGTGGGATGACAGGCGAGCTGGCCGGCCGGCTGTTCCTGCGCGGGGATCCGGGCTACGAGCACGCCAGGACCGGCCGCGTCTTCAACGCGCGCCGGCCGGACCGGTTCCCCGCCGCGGTGCTGCTCGCCGCGAACGACAACGACGTGATCACCGGCGTCCGGCTGGCGGCCGAGCGCGGCTGGCCGGTCAGCGTGCGGTCCGGCGGGCACTCCTGGGCGGTCTGGAGCCTGCGCGACGAGGCCCTGCTCATCGACCTTGGCGGCATGCGCGACATCGCTTACGAGCCAGCCACCGGGGTAGCCTCGGCGCGGCCCGCCGTGCAGGGCGGCCTCGAGCTCGCGCCATTCCTCGCGCAGCGGGGCAGGGCATTCCCCGGCGGCCACTGCGCGTCGGTGGGTCTCGGCGGCTTCCTGCTGCAGGGCGGGCAGGGCTGGGACGGGCGGGCGCAAGGGTGGGCGTGCCAGAGCGTGGTCGGGCTCGACGTGGTAACGGCTGACGGCGCGCTGGTCCGCGCGGACGCGTTCGAGAACCCCGACCTGCTGTGGGCGGCGCGCGGCGCCGGTCCCGGGTTTCCCGGCGTGGTCACCCGCTTTCACCTGCAGACGTACCGCGCGCCGCGGGTGATGTGGCACGACACCTGGACGTTCCGCCTCGACGACACGGTCGAGCTGCTCACCTGGCTGCACGACGTCCTGCCCGGGCTCGACCGGCGGGTCGAGCCGGTCGTCGCGGCCACCCGGCTGCCTGACGTGCCGCTGCACGACGGCGTGGCCCGCCCCGACGGCACGGTCCTGCTGCTGCACACGACGGTGATGGCCGACTCCGACGAGCAGGCGCACGCGCTGCTCGAAGCTCTGCAGCACGGCCCGCTGGCGGGCCGTGAGCTCGGACACGTGCGCGGCAGGACAACCGTCGCGGAGGAGAACCGAGCCCAGACGGTCCAGAACCCCGAAGGCTTCAGGTACGCCGTCGACTGCACGTGGACAGACGCGCCGGCCAGCGTGCTGGCCCCGATGCTGCAGGCGCTGTGGAGCGAGCTGGACACCGAGTACTCGTTCTCCATCTGGTACGGCTGGGCGCCGCGCCGCGACCTGCCTGACATGGCGTTCTCGCTGGAGGCGAACGTCTATATAGCCACTTACGCGATCTATCGGGACCCGGCCGACGATGCGCGGTACACCGACTGGGTGCACGGCAGGACGGCCGCCCTCGCCGCCCACGGCGCCGGCGTGTACTTGGGCGACACCGACTTCACGCGGCGCCAGGACCGGTTCCTGTCCGACGACGCGTACCGTCGCCTGACCGCGATCAAGACCCAGCGCGACCCGGACGGGCGCTTCGCCTCGTACCTGTCCGCCGACCCGGAAGGGCTGAACGTCCATGGCTGATACTGTCGCGCGGCTGGACCACGTGGGGCTGTCCGTCGCCGGCCTGGCCACGGCCGTTGAGTGGTTCTGCGACGTGTTCGGGCTCGAGCGCGAGCTGAGCCTGCGGGTCGAGGCGCTGGACCTGAGCATCGAGATGCTCATCCACCCCGTGCACGGCTACCGGCTTGAGCTGCTGCACCGGCCCGGTTCGGCGGCGGGCGGCAAACCAGGCACGCCGGGCGACGCGGCGCTGCGCGATGGGTACGGCCACGTGGCGTTCGACGTCACGGACCTGGATGCCGCGTACGACCGTGCCGTCGCTCGCGGGGCGCGGCCGGTCATGCCGCCTGGCCCGTCGCCGGAGCCGGGCGTGCGGATGGCGTTCGTCGCCGACCCGGAGGGCAACCTCATCGAACTCCTGCACCGGCCACCGCGGTCAGCCGGACCGCAGCCGCCGCGGAGCACGGCCGGACCGGAGCGGCGGTGCTAGCCCCCGTCGAGTTCCTGGGCTCCCGCGCATGACCGCGCCGGACGACCTGCGCGTCGAGCATCTGCGCGACCCGCTCGGCCTGGGGGAGCGCAGGCCGCGGCTGTCCTGGCGGCTGCCGCCCGGCGCTATGGCGCAGCAGGCGTTCCGCGTCCGGCTGGTGCCGGGCGCGGACAGCGGCTGGGTGAGCAGCGGCGACAGCGTTCTTGTCGGCTGGCCGTTCGCGCCGCTGGCCTCCCGGCAGCGGGTGACCTGGCAGGTCCGGGTGCGCACCGATCGCGGCGAATCCGGGTGGTCGCCGCCCGCCACGTTCGAGGCCGGGCTGCTGGACGTGGCCGACTGGACGGCGTCCTGGATCCAACCGGCGGAGGGCGACCCGCCGCCCGCGGGCAAGCGCCCGGCGTACGAACTGCGCGGCGTCATCGCGCTCGGCAAGCCGGTCGTCCGAGCGCGGCTGTACGCGACCGCGCACGGCATCTACGAGGCGTTCATCGGCGGGCACCGGGTCGGCGACCTCGAGCTCACCCCTGGGCTGACCCAGTACCCGAGGCGACTTCAGGTCCAGGCCTACGATGTCACCGGCTTGCTCGGCGAGGGTGCCTGCGAGGTCACCGCGCTGCTCAGCGACGGCTGGTTCCGCGGCCAGGTCGGCATCACCCGCGCGGATTGCCAGTGGGGTGACCGGACCGCGTTCCTCGCGCAGCTGCACGCCGAGCACCCGGACGGCACCACCACCGTCGCCGGCACGGACGCGTCATGGTCCAGCCGCCCCTCGCATATCACCGCCGCCGACGTCATCGAGGGGCAGGCCGAAGACCGCGGTCTGCTCGGGCGTGCCGGCGGCTGGCAGCGGGTGCGGACCGCGGATCTCGGCTACGGGCAGCTCGTCTGGTCACCCTCGCCGCCGGTGCGCCGCGTCGCGGAGATTCAAGCGCGCACTGTCACCAGGCTCGCCGACGGCCGTCACGTCGCGGACCTCGGGCAGAACATCACCGGGTGGACGCGCCTGAGCGACCTCGGCCCGGAGCAGACCGAGCTCACGCTCGTCCACGGCGAGGCGATCGACTCCCGCGGCGACGTCACGACCGAACACCTGCGCCCGACGGCGCCATCCGCCCGGCCACCCAGGCCGCCGTCGTGCGCGCGCTAACCTTCGGGCTGGTGCCTGACCACCTGCGCGAGCGGGCGGCGGCACAGCTTGTCCGGCTTGTCCGCGAAGCGGGCACGCACCTTGGCACTGGCTTCCTCGCCACGCCCGACCTGCTGCCCGCCCTGGCCGAAACCGGCCACGCCGATGTCGCCTACGAGCTGCTGTTCCAGGACACGGCGCCGTCGTGGCTCGCCATGATCGGCAAGGGAGCCACGACGGTCTGGGAGCTGTGGCAGGGAATCGATGACGACGGAGTGCCGCATGGATCGCTCAACCACTACTCAAAGGGAGCGGTGATCAGCTTCCTGCACCGCTACACCGCCGGAATCCGCCTCGGCGACGGTCCGGCGTACCGGGCGTTCCGCGTCCAGCCCGTCCCCGGCGGTGGTATCACCGCGGCGTCCGCGGCACACGAGTCGCCCTATGGCCGCATCGAGTCCTCATGGACCCTGGACCGGGGCTTGCTGCACCTGGACGTGCTGGTCCCGCCGGGCACCGGTGCCGAGGTCGTGCTGCCCGGCGGCCGCCCCACGCGGGCGGGGCCCGGTCGGCACTCCTTCGAGGCGGCCCTGCCGAGCGGTTCGCCGTCCCGGCGCACCTGAGGCCGGGCAGCGCACCTGAGGCCCGGCAGCGCGACGAGCGCCGCATCCGGTGCCGCGGACCGTCCGGGACCCCCGGCCCTTGTCGCAGGTCGCAGGGCATTCCTTCCTGTTCCAGGACCAGGCAGCCTTCGTTTCCCTGCTCGACTCGTTCCTCGGCTGACAGCGCCACAGCGTGCCAGGCGATGCAAGGTCCGGACTGGGCTATTGGCGGGAGAACCGGACGCCGGGTTCCGCGCTGGGCACGCCCTGGCCACGGACGTCCGCCGGCGCCTGCTCGGTGTCCTGCTGGACGCCCCACTTGAGGCCGACCAGCGCCACGAGCGCCGCCACCCCCATGATGATCGCCATCCCGTAGAACACGTCGCGAGTGGCGGCGGCGAAGTCGAGACGGATGAACTGCGGGATCGCGGAGACGTTCCCCGAGCCGCCCTGCAGCTGGGCGATCTTGGCCGCCTGGGCCGAGGCCGCGGGGCCGGGCAGGCCGCGCGCGCTGAGCGAATTGGTGACGTTTGACCGGAAATCGTTGATCAAGACCGTGCCCAGGATGGCGAAGCCGAGGCTTGCGCCGTAGTTGCGGACGGTCTGGGTGATGCCGGTGGCCTCGCCGTAGGAGTACCGGGAGGCCCGGTTGATCGCGTCGGTGTTGGCCTGGCCGAGCATGAGCCCCATGCCGGCCCCGGCCATGATGATCCAGATAGTGAGGCTGCCCACGTGCAAGGAGGTCACCCGCCCCGCCCAGAAGGCGAATCCCACGCAGGCGAGGGCGCTGCCGACCACCACCGGCCGCTTGGCCCCGATCCGGTCCAGCATCCGGCCGCCGATCTGCGCGCACACCACGAAGCCCAGGAAGAAGTACAGGATGAGCAGGCTGGACGTGGTGGCCTTTTCCGCCAGTGCGATCTGGCCGTAGATGCTGGCGAAGAAGAATACCGGGATGAACGCCATCATCGCGATAAACAAGATGATGTTCTCCACCAGGAACGCCTGGTTATTGAAAATGCCCACGTTCATCAGCGGGGATTCGGTCCGCCGCTCGACGAAGTAGAACACCACGAGGAGCGCGACACCGACGGCGATGCATATCTCGATGGCGGCGTTGCCCCAGCCCCACAGCGCCGACTGCTGGAACCCGAAAACGCTCAGCCCCACGCCGGCGACGATCAGCGCCAGGCCGCGGAAGTCGATCGGCGCGGGACGGTGCTCGTTGGTCGGCTTGGAGATGGCGATGAGCACGAGGGCGATGATGGCGACCGGGATGTTGATCCAGAAGATCGCCCGCCAGGTCCACTCGATCAGGTACCCGCCCGCGATCGGGCCGATCGCGGTCAGGCCCCCGGCGATGCCGAAGAACAGCGCGAGCGCCCGGCCGCGCGAGCGCAGGTCGAACGTCGCCACCACGATGGCGATCGCGGCCGGGAACATGATCGCGCCGCCCGCCCCTTGCACGGCGCGGAACGTCACGATCCACGCTTCGGCGGCGCTGCCTTTCGGCGTCGCCCCGCATAGCGCCGACGCGGCGGCGAAGACGATCACCCCGATCACCACCATCGTGCGGTGCCCCACCGTGTCTGCCAGTCGCCCGCCGAACGCGAACAGGGCCGCCAGCGCCAGCAGGTACGCGTTGATCGCCCACTGCATGCCGCTGGCCGACAACCCCAGGTCATGCTGCACCGTCGGCGCGGCGATCGAGACGATCGTCTGGTCGATGAACGTCATCGCCACCGCGAAGATCATCGCCGTCAGGACCAGGCCCTTAGACCGGCCACCCGTGCTGGGCGTGTACGTCATGGCAATCCCTCCGTACCAGAGGGGGTGATCCCGCCGGTATTCCGGCGAATACGGACCGTAATGCCCGCCGCGCGAGCCGGGTAATCATCGGCTGGCGCGGCGGCGCGGCAAGGACCGCGGCAGGGACCTTCGCCACCCCGCCAGCCGGCCAACGGCCCTGCTCGCTAGCCCAAAACCGGGCGATCATCGCGGAATGAGCCAGCCAGCGGACACCGCGACCGGAGCAGTGGCCGAAAAGGCACACGTCCTCGCCGAGCACGCCCAGTACCTGATCGCCACCGCCGCCCGCGCTCCGTCGGTGCACAACACCCAGCCTTGGCGGTTCCACGTCGGCCAGGGGTCGGTCGAGCTGTGGTGTGATCCCCAGCGCAAGCTGCGGACCGACCCGATCGGCAGGGAGATGCTGATCAGCTGCGGTGCGGCACTGTTCGGGCTGCGGCTGGCGGTCCGGTCGCTCGGCTATCAGCCTGTGGTCGAGCGGCTGCCGGACCGGTCTCAGCTAAGGCTCATCGCCAGGGTGAGCATCGGAGCGGCGGCGCCGATGAACGCGCTGGAACGCCAGTTGCTCGCCGCCGTCCCGCACCGGCACACGCACCGCGGTCCGTTCACGGACGGCCCGTTGCCGGCCGGGCTCCTGGCGGGCCTGCAGAATGACGCGCTGACCGAGGGAGCCACGCTGGCACTCGTCGATCAGGGCCTCGCGTACGAACGGCTCGCCTGGATCGTCGCGATGGCGGCACGTCGCGGCGACGTTGACCCTGTCGCACAGACGGAAACCCGGAAGTGGACAAGGGACGCGTCGAGCACGGCCAGGGACGGTGTCCCCGCGTCGGCGCTGGCGGCGGGGCCGCCATCGCGGGTCCCGCCCGGACGGCTGCGGCAGCGAGACTTCGACCTCGGCCGGGACATCGCGCGGCTGTCCGCGGCGAAGGACGCGAAGGACGCGGAGGACAGGGACGAAGCGCCCCCGGCCGCCACGGCGATTCTCCTGACGACCGGTGACCGCCGGGCGGACTGGCTGCGTGCCGGGCAGGCGCTGCAGCGGCTGCTGCTGCACGCCGCGGGCAAGTGGGTGTTCGCCAGCCTGCATACCCAGCCGCTCGAAGACCCGGTCACCCGCGATCTGATCCGCGACAGGCTGGCGATGCCGGGCAATCCGCAGATGCTGCTCCAGTTCGGCCCGGCCATCAGCGCCGCGAGCACGGCCCGCCGCCCGCCCGACGAGCTGACCAACTGAAGAAAAACTTGAAGAAAAACTGAAGAAACCGAAGAAACCGAAGAACTGAAGCCCGGACCTGCCCATGGGACGTTAGGCCCAGCCGTCCCGGGAAGTTCGCCCGTACCCTGCCGGGCCATGCCGGGCGTTCACTGAAATCGTGAACTCGCGACAGACTCAGCCCGACGCAGCGGCAGTGGTCTTCCCGGCTAGTGCCCTTGACGAGCTGCTAGACGCCATCCGGCGGCGCGGGTTCCGGCTGATCGGTCCTGTCGTCAAGGACGGCGCCATCTGCTACGACGACATCGGATCGGCGGCCGACCTGCCCGCCGGATGGGCCGACGAACAGGACGCCGCCAGCTATCGCCTGCGCAGACGAGACGACGACGCCCTGTTCGGCTACAACGTGGGGCCGCACTCGTGGAAGAAGTACCTGTTCCCGCCGCACACCAGGCTGTCGCCGGCCGAGCGGCCGCCCGATGAGCCGTTCGCGTTCATCGGCGTGCGGGCCTGCGAGCTGACCGCGATCGCGATCCAGGACCGCGTCTTCCTCGGCGGCCGCCACCAGGACCCGCACTACCAGGCCCGCCGCGATGGCGCCTTCATTGATGCGGAAAAGCCCATCTGGAAGAACGTGCCGGTCAACGTCGCGTTCGGAATGGTGGATGCGATCGGCGTGGTCAACAATCACTTCCATCCCGATGATGTCTGGCCGGATGGGGAGAAGTACGGTTCACTGCCCCAGGACAAGCCCGTCTACAAGACCCC
>Ga0187805_10000869_pt1 | contig 10566 bp, 12 predicted proteins | sample NC_wetland_sal_i_6_FD_132965 | JGI IMG/M metagenome (GOLD analysis project Ga0187805, IMG submission 132965) | Wetland sediment microbial communities from Neuse River Estuary, North Carolina, USA - Control_5 | ecosystem: Environmental > Aquatic > Freshwater > Wetlands > Sediment | place: USA... | reverse complement strand
TCAGCAAACTACCCTGAACCTGATGCCCCTGCCGGAAAAAGTGCAGCTGGGCAGCGGCAATTTGCGCGTGGACAGCACCTTTACGGTGGCGTTGACGGGATACACCGAGTCGCGTCTCGACCGCGGGGTCGAACGGTTTCTGCGCCAACTAGTGTTGCAAACAGCGTTGCCCATCGCACAGAAGCCGGCAAAAACCGCCAAGGCCACGCTCGTGATTCAAACCGATCACGCCGGCAAAGAAATTCAGGAACTGGGCGAAGACGAAAGTTACACGCTGGAAGTCACCCCCGATGGCGCCAGGCTCACCGCGCCCACCCCGCTTGGCACGTTGCACGGCCTGCAAACATTTCTGCAGCTTGTGGATGTCTCGCCGGACGGCTTTGCCGCGCCGGCCGTAACCATCCAGGACAAGCCTCGTTTCCCCTGGCGCGGCTTGATGATCGATTCCGCGCGCCACTTCATTCCGCTCGACATCCTCAAGCGAAATCTCGACGGCATGGAAGCCGTGAAGATGAATGTCTTCCACTGGCATCTCTCTGAGAATCAGGGCTTTCGCGCCGAAAGCAAACGCTACCCGAAATTGCACCAAATGGGTTCGGACGACCTCTACTACTCGCAGGAAGAAATGCGTGACGTGATTGCTTACGCGCGAGACCGCGGCATCCGCGTGGTCCCGGAGTTTGACATGCCGGGGCATAGCACGGCTTGGTTTGTCGGCCATCCCGAACTGGCCAGCGGGAAAGGCCCCTACCAGGTCGAGCGCCGCTGGGGAGTCTTCGATCCGGCGATGGATCCCACGAACGAGAAAGTCTACAAATTCCTCGACGAGCTGGTCGGCGAGATGGGCAGAGTTTTCCCCGACCATTTCTTCCACGTGGGCGGCGACGAAGTCAACGGCAAGGAGTGGGACGCCAACACCAACATCCAGCAGTTCATGAAAGCTCATGGACTAAAGAACAACGAAGCCCTGCAATCCTATTTCAACAAGCGCTTGCAGCCCATTGTCGCCAGGCACGGCAAAAGCATGATTGGCTGGGATGAAGTCCTCGATCCCACTTTGCCGAAAGACATCACCATTCAATCCTGGCGTGGCCAGGCCTCGCTCGCGCAGGCCGCAAAGCTCGGCTATCGCGGGCTTCTTTCGAATGGCTACTATCTTGACCTCGGCTGGTCCGCTGCGCGCCACTATGCCGTGGATCCCATGAGTGGAGCCGCTGCGGATCTCTCCGCCGACGAAAAGCAGCGCATCCTTGGCGGCGAATCCTGCATGTGGTCGGAATACGTCAATCCGGAAAATGTGGATTCGCGCATCTGGCCGCGCAACGCCGCTATCGCCGAGCGGCTCTGGTCGCCCCAGGAAGTCACAGACCCTGCATCCATGTACGTTCGGCTGGACGCGGAAAGCCAGCGGCTGGAATGGTTGGGCTTGAGGCATCGCAGTTACTACCGCTTGATGCTCCAGCGGATTGCCGGAGTCTCGGCGACGCCTGCGGAATTTGCGGCGCTGAAGACATTCGCCGATGCTGTCGAACCGGTCAAAGACTACACCCGCGAAAAGACCGCGCCGGCCCCACCCACCAGCGCAACTCCGATGAACCGCGTCGTAGACGCGGTGCAACTCGAGAGCAACACGGCCCGACATTTCTCGGAGTGGACGAATCAGTTTCTGTCCGCCGCGAATTGCCGGGACGGCGAACTTGAGAAAAAGCTGAAATCTCAATTGACCGATTGGGCTGAAAATGACGCACGCCTCCAGCCGTTGACGGTTCGGTCTTTACTCGTAAAAGAGATCACTGTCGCGTCGCGCGCTCTGTCGCAAAGCGCCCAGGCCGGTCTCCGTGCGCTTGCTTCCCTGGATCAGGGAACGTATTGGCAGCCTGAGACAACAAAGGCAGAGTTGGATGCTTTGAAATCTCTCGAAACCCAGGCATCCAGCGCCCAATTGATTTTGCCTGCCGGGCCTGCCATCGAAAAACTCATCCAGGCCGCCGGAACTCCCGGAAGCTGCAAAGCACCGGGGATGTGAGAACGAACGTCTACGAAATCTGGGATCTGCTCTGTGCCACCCTGCGTTCTTAGCCCCAATTCCCCATTCCAATCATTTTTCGGGCCCTTCGTTGTGGCAGGTGCCGCTCCCGGAATCGCGAAATTCCTTGCCCTCTTCTGGGATGAATTCCCAGGTGTACTTTCCAGGTGCGAGCGTCAGCTTCAACACTCCATACGTCTGCCAATTGCGCACTTCGCTGTTCGGCGTGGCGAACCCTATCAGATCGTGGCTTCTGCCTCCGGTGCCCACAACAATCTCGCGGATGCCGCGTACTTCATCGGCTTTGCCGTCGGGGTCTTGTGGGGCAAATCGTTCGTACGAGTGCTCGTGTCCCGCCAGAACCAGATCGGCATGCGCTGCGTACAAGTCCTCCCAGAAAACCTTCAACTCGGGATGGATGGCATGCTTTGCGAAAACCCCGCTGCTGAACAGCGCGTGGTGGCCATACGCCACAATGCACGCCTTGGGATGCTCCGCCAAATCCGCCTTTAGCCAGGTCTCTTCTGACGAGCCCGTGCCGCAGCCCCCGAGCGCCTTCACGTTGCAATTCGTATTCAGCACCACGACGTGCCAGGCGCCCAGGTCGTAGCTGTAATAGCCTTTGCCTCTAGGGCCAGCCTGCGCGCCCCAATAGTCAAAGTACCCGTGCGCGGTCGGGTTGACGTATTCGTGGTTGCCCATGGCCGGTTTTGTGCGGTCCTTGGACTGCCCCCACGTCGGGCCATAGCAAAACTCAAATTCATCCGGGCTTCCGCTTTCGTAAGCCAGGTCGCCTGCCGCAAATACCGTTCCCGGAATCCTCTCGATGAGCTTGGCCGTCGCTTTTGCGCCCTCGAGAGCTTTGCAACTGGCGATATCTCCCGCGCCAACCAGTACGTACGTGCGTTTGTCCGCATTTTCCTCTGAACTTGCGTTGGAAGGCGTCTTGGGCTTTGCGCTTTTGGCCTGGGCCGTTATTTGAGACGGAGCCAGGAACTGCGAGCCGAAGACCAGCACACCGAATAGCACAGAGCCGAGTCTGAATCCCAAAACAGTCCTTCCGCCTTTCTTTCTTTGCCGGATGCTCATCGTCGATCTCAGGCTGAACCAGGCACTAGCCTACCACGCCGCCCCGGCCATCTTGCTCGATTGCCATTCAGGCTCGAGAATCGGCCGTTCGATGCTGGATAATGCCGTTCAGTGAAAATTGCTTTCAAAATCAGACTGATTCAGTCTTACTGTAACCCGTTTGAAATGTGGGGCTTATTTTGCCAGGAAGGAACACCCTGAGTTGACTTTATCTGAGCACCGGCGGTATACTTCATCTGCGACCGATTTAGTCGTATATTTCGGCAGAGGAAGTGTCTGTAACGGTGTTCAAACTTTCAAAAAAAGCTGACTACGGCCTGATTGCCGTGAAGCATTTGGCCTTGCACCGTCATCAGCATGCGTGCAGCGCCTGCGAAATTGCCGAGGAGTATGGGATCTCGGCCACATTGATGGCCAAGGTGCTCCAAAAGCTCGCGCATCGCTCGCTGGTGGTGGCCCGGCATGGTTCGAGCGGCGGCTACCAGTTAGCCAAGGAGCCCTCGCAGATCACCGCGCTGGATGTGATTTCGGCCATCGATGGCCCCGTGCTGATTACGTCGTGCGTGACCAGCCACGGCAATTGTGACGCCACCGAGTGTTGCTCGGTCAAAGAGCCGTTGCGCCGCGTGAACGAAAGCATTTTGAGCGTGCTGAGCGCTGTAACGATTTCGCAGATGAGCGAGGATCCTCAAGAGCCTGCGCTCGTCGCATTGAAAGCTTAGGAGATAGCGAGATATGTCCGTCAAGCTCCCGATTTACATGGATAATCACGCGACCACGCCGGTCGATCCCCGCGTTGTCGACACCATGCTGCCCTATTTCACCGATAAATTCGGCAATGCCGCCAGCCGCAACCATTCCTTCGGCTGGGCCGGCGAGGAAGCCGTCGAGACCGCTCGCCAGCAGGTTGCTTCGCTCATCAACGCGACGCCCAAAGAACTCATCTTCACCAGCGGCGCCACCGAATCCGACAACCTGATGATCAAGGGCATCGCGGAGATGTATCGCGAGAAGGGCAATCACATCATCACCCAGGCCATCGAGCACAAGGCCGTTCTCGATACCTGCAAGAACCTCGAAAAGCACGGCTTCGAGGTCACCTATCTCCCGGTGCAGCGCGATGGCCGCGTCAGCTTGGACGACCTGAAGGCAGCGATTAAGCCCAAGACGATTTTGATCACCATCATGTACGCCAACAACGAGATTGGCGTCATCAATCCGATTGCGGAAATTGGCCGGATCGCCAAGGAACATGGCATTTTCTTTGCGGTTGACGGCGTACAAGCCGTTGGTAAGATTCCCGTCGACGTCCAGAAGGACAACATCGACCTGCTGGCCATCAGCGGCCACAAGATTTATGGGCCCAAGGGAGTTGGCGCGCTGTATGTGCGCCGTCGCAATCCTCGCGTTCAGCTCACCGCCATCATTGACGGCGGCGGCCACGAACGCGGCATGCGTTCCGGCACGCTGAACGTGCCAGGCATCGTCGGCCTGGGCAAGGCCTGCGAAATTGCCCAGAAAGAGATGCCCCAGGAAAGCGTGCGCATGCTGGGGCTCCGCGAGCGTCTTCGCAAGGGCCTGGAAGCGAAACTCGATGAAGTCTTTATCAACGGCTCGATGGAGCATCGTCTGCCCAACAACCTGAACATGAGCTTCGCTTATGTCGAAGGCGAGTCGCTGCTCATGGGCATCAACGATATTGCGGTTTCGAGCGGTTCCGCTTGTACTTCGGCAACCCTCGAGCCCAGCTATGTACTCAAAGCTTTAGGGGTGGGCGAAGACCTCGCTCACACCTCGATTCGGTTCGGCCTCGGCCGTTTCAATACCGAGGAGGAAGTCGATTATGTCATCGACAAAATGGTGCAAGTCGTCACCAAGCTGCGTGAGCTTTCGCCTCTCTATGAAATGGCCAAAGAGGGAATCGACATCTCGAAAGTAAAATGGCAAACCGCCTAAAGGAACGATACAAATACAATGGCAAATGAAGGAACAATTCGCATTCATCGCTCGATTGGAGGCACAGGCGCGGCTTTCCGCGTGACCTTCGTGCCCTACGGTGGGGAAGGAGAAGAGGCCGCCGCTGCCGGCGAGCGCTCTTTTCAGGAGCTTCAGCAGGTTCGCGCGTTTTTGAATATGCTGGGGATTGGCGCGGAATACGTCAAGGACGCTCTTCGTCAACTCACCGCTGGCCGCTCGGCTTCTTTGCCGAACGTCTCGCTCTCGGACAAGGCTGTCAAGAGCGCGGGTTTCGGGAATCTCGTGAATCTGGCCCGGAGTAATGGGTAAGGAGCAATAAGCTAATGGCATACAGCGACAAGGTAGTGGATCACTACAACAATCCCCGCAACGTCGGCAGCCTTCCCAAGGCCGATCCTAACGTCGGCACGGGCCTCGTCGGCGCCCCCGAATGCGGCGACGTCATGAAGCTGCAGATGAAGATCAATCCGGAGACGCAGGTCATTGAAGAAGCCAAGTTCAAGACCTTCGGCTGCGGATCGGCCATCGCCAGCTCCTCGCTCGCCACGGAATGGGTGAAGGGCAAGACGGTCGAGGAGGCGCTCTCGATCAAGAACACGGACATCGTGCGCGAACTCTCTCTCCCGCCGGTGAAGATCCACTGCTCCGTGCTCGCTGAGGACGCCATCAAGGCTGCCATCGGCGACTGGAAGAAGAAGAACGGCATCGAAGTGCCGGCCACCGAAAAGGCCTCGCACTAAGCTTCCGGCGAGCCCGCGGTGGGCCGTCGTTGTTCGCGCCCGCCCCGCTTTGTAGTGGCGCAGCTTGCTGCGCCCGAGGTTGGCACGATTGCTGCCATTCACTCGCGTGTCATCCTGAGTTATCCGATGAGGACGAGCAAAGGATCTCAGCCGAGCGAGTAGGCAGCCGCCATTTGATGGAAGAGGAATTTGTATGGCAACAGAAGTTGCAAGCCCGAACATCGCGAAAATCCACCTGACCGAGCGTGCCGCGCAGAAAATCCGCGCACTGCTCGAAAAGGAAGGCGTCTCGCCCGAAGTCGGAGGGCTGCGCGTCGGCGTTCAGGGCGGCGGCTGCTCCGGTCTGTCCTACGCCATGCGGCTGGACACCCAGGCGCGCGATCGCGACAAGGTCTTCGAAGAGTTTGGCGCCCGCATCTTCGTTGATCCCAAGAGCTTTCTGTATCTGAACGGTACGACGCTGGAGTATGAAGAGACGCTGATGCGCCAGGGTTTTGTGTTCCAGAACCCCAACGCGGCTCGCAACTGCGGCTGTGGCAGTTCATTCACGGCCTAGTAGCACGGGCTTCCGTCTGTGCTCTTCGCCACGGATTTGGTTCTAGCGGGGGAGCATTCAGGCGAGTCTGATAAGTGGTTGGCAGCCGCACCCGCCAGCCACTTTTTTTGTGCTCTGGGAACTGACGCATGCTGGATCTGCTTGAGATTATCCTTGACCCGGTCGGCGAGTTGATTTTCGAGCTGCTGGTTACCCGCGGATTTCAGGAAATCTGGAACTGTATTGTGAATCGCATCGTATGAGCGCTGCCCCAACATCCACGAATCCACCGCTTGTTTGCTGGAGCTGTCACGAGCGCACGCTCGGCACGCACTTTTGCTCGAGTTGCGGCAAGCTTCTCCAGCTCCCGCAGGCCGTGGATTACTTCGCGCTCTTCGACATGCCGCGAAATCTCTGGATCGACATGGGCGGCCTCGAAAAGAAATTTCTCCAGCTCAGCTGGAAGCTGCATCCCGACAATTTCGTCAACGCCACCGAACAGGAGCGCGAGCTCTCTTTGAAGCGCAGCTCCGAGTTGAACGACGCCTATCGCACGTTGCGCGATCCCGTCGCCCGCGTCGAATATCTCCTCGGCATCGAAGGCGCGCGCAAGGAGGGCGAACACAAGCAACAGGCCCCGCCCGAATTGCTCGAGGAAGTATTCGAGCTGAACGAATCGCTCGATGAACTGCGTGAGGCGAAGTCTACCGGCGGCGACCTCACTGCCCTGAAATCACAGTTACAGGCGGCGGAGACAAATTTCCAGGGGAAACTCGAGGAAGTGGATGGTGAGCTTCAGGCGGCTGCGCGCGAGTGGGACGCCGCGCTCAACGGTGATGCCGCCGTGCGGAAAAAAATCATGGCGCAGCTCAACGATTTGCTGAACCGCCGCTCCTACATCCGGAATTTGGTCACCAACGTCCAGAAGGAGCTGATGACAACATGACCAGTGTCCCGTGTTCCGTGACCCGTGAAAGGGAAGTGATCGTTCATGGTTAAGAGCTTTCGTGATCTCGAACTTTGGAACAGGGCCCGGGCGGTCGTTCTAGAGGTATATCGCGTGACCAACCCTTTTCCGAGGAGAGAACAATTCGGCATTGTTTCCCAACTGCGACGCGCGGCATATTCCATACCGGCGAATATCGCGGAAGGGTACGGAAGGCGCTCAACAAAGGAGTTGATTCAGTTTCTCGCTGTTGCCAATGGCTCGCTCGAGGAGCTTCGCTACTTTCTAGAACTGAGCCGTGATCTCAGCTATCTGTCACCAGCGGATTTTGTCAATCTCGAAAAGGAACTAAAGGCGGTCGCCCAAATGCTCGAGGCTCTCACGCAGTCTCTGAGGCGTCGCTTGGCGCTCGTGAATGTGGGAGTCTCTTCCTCACGGAACACGGGGCACGGGTCACGGATCACGAAGCTGTCCCCTGGGGTCACGAACTGATGGGACGCATCGTCGGAATCGATCTCGGCACCACCAACAGTCTCGTCGCGTACACCGATGCGCAGACGGGCGCGCCGAAGTGCATTTCTGGACCCTACGGATCCACTCTTTGCCCCTCCGTGGTCAGCCTGGATGCGGACGGCAGCATCATCGTGGGCGAGCCCGCGAAGCGCAGACTGCTGACCCAGCCGGAGCGCACCATCTACTCCGTCAAGCGCCTCATGGGCCGCGGCCCCGCCGATATTCAGAACGAATTGAAGCTTTTTCCGTTCCGCATCGATCCCTCGAATAAAAACGTGATTCGCGTACTTCTCGGCGAAAAAATCTTTACCCCGCCGGAAATCTCCGCGTTTATCCTTCGCGAACTGAAAAATTGGGCCGAAGCCTATTTCGGCGAAACCGTCGACCGCGCCGTCATTACCGTGCCTGCGTACTTCAACGATGCCCAGCGCCAGGCCACTAAGGACGCAGGGAAAATCGCCGGCCTCGAAGTCTTGCGCCTCGTCAACGAGCCCACGGCTGCCGCGCTCGCCTACGGCCTGCACGAAAAGCAGCGTGGCAAAGTCGCCGTCTACGATCTCGGCGGCGGCACCTTCGACATCTCCATCCTCAAGCTCATCTCCACCAGCGATGGTGACATCTATCAAGTCCTCTCCACGAACGGCGACACCCATCTCGGCGGCGACGACATCGACAATCTGCTCCAGGCTTTCGTCCACGAGCAAATCTTGCAGCACGACCAGATTGACTTCTCGCCTCATGGTGAGCTGGCGCAAGAGCTGCGCAAAGCCCTCATCACCGTGAAGCATCAGCTTTCCGAATCCGTTTCAGCCACGCTGCGCTTCGCGCTGCCCAACGGCACGGTCTTCAATCATGAATTTACGCGCGGCGAACTCGAGGCCCTCATTCGCCCTATCGTGGACCGCACCATGGGCCCCGTGAAACAGGCCCTTGCCGATGCGCAACTCAAGCCCACGGACATGGATGAAGTCGTTCTCGTCGGCGGCGCCACCCGCACTCCACTCATCCGCCGCACCGTGCAGGAATGTTTCGACCGCAAGCCGCACACCGACCTGAATCCCGACGAAGTCGTCGCGCTCGGCGCAGCCGTGCAGGCCAACATCCTCGACCGCGGCGTGAAAAATATGCTTCTCCTTGACGTTACGCCGCTCTCGCTCGGCATCGAAACCTATGGTGGCGCCGTCGCGAAAATCATTCCTCGCAATTCCACCATTCCCGCGAGCGCGCAGGAGCTCTACACCACTGGCGTCGACAATCAGACCGGCATCGACATTCACGTTTTGCAGGGCGAGCGCGAACTCGCCAAGGATTGCCGTTCACTCGCGCGCTTCACGTTGAAGGTTCCGCCCGCTCCCGCCGGCCTGCCGCGCATCGAGGTGAAATTCCTCATTGACGCCAACGGCATCCTGCAGGTTGGCGCAAAAGATCTGCGCACCGGCGAGCAGCACTCCATCGAAGTGCAGCCCAGCTACGGCATCAACGATTCCGAAATCGAGCGCATGCTCGAGGAATCCATCGAATACGCCGAGCAGGATTTCGCCGAGCGCCAGGTCATCGAAGCGCGCACGGAAGCGGAATCGATTTTGAGCGCCACGGCGAAAGCGCTCGCCGGCCCGCAGTCGGAAGGCTTGTCCGCGGACGAACGCGCGGCGATCCACGCCGGCGTTCAGGCGCTGAACGACGCCGTCGCCGGCACCGATTACAAGCTCATCCGCAAACGCATCGATGAATTGAATCGCGTGACCGAGCGCTTGGCGGAGCTCTTGATGAGCTCGGCGGTTTCCACGGCCCTCGAAGGCCGTAAACTCGCCGAAGTCTGACGGCTTTGGTGGCACAGGCTTTAGCCTGTGCTCTTTGCGGCGGCCCGCCTGTCGCGGCAGGCTTTACGCCGCCGTTCTTTTTGTAGTGGCCGGCCTTCAGGCCGGTATCGTTACTGCAATTTTGGGGGCACTTTATGGGCGGCAGCAATCCGTACATCGAAGAAGTCAAATACAAACCCGCCACGAAGAAATATAAAGTCACATTTCTTCCCAGCGGCAAGACCATCGAGGTCGACCCGGAAAAAATTCCCTACGGCCACAACGGCCTTCCCGGCAGCATCCTCGACATTTCCGAAGGGTTCAAGATGGGGCTCGACCATGCTTGCGGCGGCGTGTGCGCCTGCTCCACCTGCCACGTCATGGTTCATGAGGGCCTCGAATCCTGCAATGAAGCCACCGACGCCGAGCTCGACGAGCTGGACGAAGCTCCCGGCATCACGCCGAAGTCGCGCCTCGGCTGCCAGACTGTTCCCGACGGCACCACGGACATCGTCGTCGAAATTCCCGACTGGAACAAAAACTATGCCAAGGAACTCGATCACTGATTCTGCAGAAGCGGCGTGATGATCCTGTCTTCTTTTCTCCGCGAACTCTGTGATCTTTGCGCCCTCTGTGTTAAATCTTTTTTCTGGAGCGAACATGCCCCCAACGTTCAGCTGGGATAATTACGAAGACATTGCCATCGCCCTCATCGACAAATTCCCGGACACCGATCCCCTCACCGTGCGCTTCACCGATATGCACAAGTGGATCATCGAGCTACCCGGCTTTACCGGCGACCCCACAGGGTCCAACGAATCGAAGCTCGAAGCCATCCAAATGGCCTGGAACGAGGAGTTTCACGACCGCCAGGGTTAGCGACTAAGCGGGTTAGCCATTGCAACCCTTGACCCGCGGTCCCCGTCTAACTAACTCTGTCG
>Ga0187805_10000868_pt1 | contig 10570 bp, 5 predicted proteins | sample NC_wetland_sal_i_6_FD_132965 | JGI IMG/M metagenome (GOLD analysis project Ga0187805, IMG submission 132965) | Wetland sediment microbial communities from Neuse River Estuary, North Carolina, USA - Control_5 | ecosystem: Environmental > Aquatic > Freshwater > Wetlands > Sediment | place: USA... | reverse complement strand
TTTGCGGATCCATCCCGAGAGATAGGCGGAGGTGCGCTCCTTGAAATCCGGCTCACTGATCAATTCGCAGAAAATGTAATAGCCATCCAGCTTGATCAGCGGATTCAGATTGAGGATCGACACGCCGATGCCGGTTACCATCATGACTTTGTAGGCGAGGTTGTGGACCATCATGCCAGGAACGGTGGTCCACCAGATGATCGTCGCGAAGAAACAGAGGATCAGGTCGCCCCAGATTCCCGCAATGACCGCGGCAATTCGCTCCCACTTTCCGCCGTAAATCCATACCTGGGTGATATCGCAAAAAAAGCTTGGAGCAAAGTACATGAGCGAAAAGCCCATGCTCTCCACGTTGGCGCCGAAGTGTTTGCAGGTGAGGCCGTGGAAGGATTCGTGAAAGAAGGCCATGGCTGCGAACAAGAGCCAGAATTCGGCGAGATCGCCCGCTGATTTTGTCGTGAAATTGTAAAACTCAAAGCTATCGTGCCAGATCTCGCCGAAGCGCTCGGCCCACATTCCGGCCATCAAGGCAAACATGCCCAGCGCCAGCAGGGTGAACCACCAGGTGTAGGCCCAGCGCACCCAAGGATAAATTCGCGAAACATAATCGTCGGCATGGGGCCATTGAAAAATAACGATGTCGGAAAAATCGCCGAGGTGGATGCGTCCGCGCTTCAAGCGCTGGCCGCGCAGCTTCTGATGCAGCGTGATATTGCGCTCAATCGCGCTCTGGTAGAACAAAGTGGTATTGCGCTGGATGAACTCGGCGAATTCGCGCACGTTCTCTTCGGAGTAATAGACGCCGGTCTGTTCGAGTACGAGAGCGGAAATGTCGGCGTAGGAGCGCTGGCCGTCGAAGGCCTGCAGCAAAGTCCACTGCACCGGTTCGAAGCGGATAAAATTCTCCGCGCCCGGCATCTTGGCCAAAACCACCGCCTTCTTGCTCTCGACTTGTTGTTTGGCAATGACCCGCGGATCGAGCTTGGGAAGGGAGCGCTGGACCACGCGCTCGGGCAATTCCGGCAGCGCCGCGTTCAGAGCGTTGACGATATTCATGGATGCGCCGGAAGGTGCACGTCGGCCTGCATGCCGGGCCGCAGATCGACGACCGAACCGGTCAACTCGGCTAGGGCTTCAATCGTGTCGCTGGCTGGATCGACCACCGGACTGACCTGCACGATGTGGGCCGCGTGTTCCTGCGAGGGATTGGCATCGGCCACGGTGACCGCGACCGACTGCCCGACTTTGATCTGATTCACAAATTTCGAAGGAAGCGTAAACCGCACGCGCAGCGGTCCGGTCGCAGTGACCCACATCAGGCGGTCTCCGCGAACTACGGTCTGGCCTGCGCGAATATAGCGCCGCGCCACGATGCCGTCGAAGGGCGCACGGATCTGCGTTTTTTCGAGCTCCAACTCCAAAGATCGCTGCGTGTCCTGCGCATTCAGCAGAAGCTGTTCAACCCGCTTCACGTCCCACTGATCGCCTTCGGCCTTGTAGCGGGCATGCTCGAATTGCTCTTCGGGAATGAGCTTGGCGTCCCACATCTTTTTGGCTCGCTGAAAGTCGGCTTCGAGGACTTTGGCTTCAGCTTTCCAATTGTTGAGATCGGCCTCGGTGCTGGCGGTTTTGGCCCGAGCCGCTTCGAGGTCCGCCACAAGCTGCCGGTCGTCGAGCTTGGCCAGCAGATCGCCCTTATGCACGCGGGTGCCCGCATCCACCAGAATTTGGGCGACAACGCCTTCGCGCTGCGCGGATACGTCTACCTGGTTCTCCACCACGATCGGACCGGAGGCGGTATAGCGGTTATCGACGACCGGCGCGGGAGGGTTCGCCGGCGCCGGTTGCGCCGGAGCCGCAGCTGCCGCGGGAACCGGGTCTCGACCGCAGGAAGCACAGGCCAGCAGCAAAAGAAACGCTGTCGTACAGCTAAGAATTTTCACGCTTCACCACCCAAACCATTCCCACAGTTTTGACCAGATCCACATGACCGGCCCCCGGAAGAATACTTTCCCTGCCGGGTGCCAGCCGGTGGATACCTTGGCGCGTCCCTGCATTCCGGCGCGCAAGACTCCATCGGAGTTTGGCACCGCGACCCGCGCATAGAATGTGCGCGAATCCCCGTCCAATCGGGCCAGCGGGCTCACCACGACCACCCGCCCGTTGAAGGTGCGCGATGGAAATCCGTCGAGCTTGACGCGCGCCTTCTGCCCGACGCCGACCAGCGAGATATCGCTTTGATCGACCGTCACATCGACGAGCGCCTGAGAATCATCGACCACATCGGCGAAGGTGTCGCCAAATTTCAACTTCCTTCCCACCAGATTCTCGATGTGCGGGGTGGCGACAACGCCATCGATGGGCGAGCGAACTTGGGTACGATCGAGCCGCTGCTGGGCGCGAGCCACTTCCGCCGTCCAGTAATCGGCCTGAGCTTGCTGGATGCCGGCCTCGGTCCCATCATTGGCCGCCAGGGCGCGGTTCATCAGCGTGACGGCGATCTCGCGCTTGGCTTGCGCGGCCGCGAGCGCCGAGCGATAGTCCCAATCTTCGAGGCTGCCCAGCACCTCGCCCTGGTGCACTGGCTCGCCTTCTCTGACGTTGACCTGCTTTACCACGCCTTCGATTTCCGCGCCCAGATGAGCGGCCCGGCCCGGCGCCACGGTGGCGGGACCATCGATCCGCAGCGGCAGAGGGAACAGCGCGAAGAACAAGACCCCGGTGCAGGCCGCCGCCAACACGAGCGCACGCTTGTATTTCTCCAGCGCGAAAAACCTTTGCTTCTTCTGGATGAGCGGCTGCAGCACACCGATAAACGGCACTTCTTTGTATAAGGAAGCATTGCGCAGCGCGACCGTCGCCTGGCTGGCCAGCACCTTAATAATTTCGAGGTGGGCTACGGTGAGAAAATCGGGATCGCTGCTTTCAAATGACAGGACGCCGACGCGACCTTCGTCATCAGCCAGCGGCACGGCCTGAAAGGCGCGCATTCCGGTCTGCGCGAAATAGTGTTCGAATTTCGCCCGGGTCGCCTCGCGGTCGCTGGAAATCTCAGTGCCGTGCTGGCTGATGAGCGTCGGTTCCTTCAGCAAGGACGCCCATTGAAGAATCTTGCTGAGTTCCTGAATCTGCGGGTCTTCGGGATTGAATTCCACGGACCCTGATATCGCGCGCAGTTGGAAGCGCCCACGCTGTTCCAGGGAAATCGCGGCGCGCTCGTAAGGAATCACCGTGGCCGGACCATTGACCACCGCTTGCAGCACGCGGTCCAGATCGAGAGTCGAGGTAATCTCGCGGCTGACGGTGACCAGTGTCTCCAGAACCTCGACCTTGCGCTCGGCCGCCAGCAGACTGGCGTTATGCAGCGCAATCGCGGCCGACTCAGCCAGCCGGCTTAGCGTGAAAAGCTCGTCGTCATCGAACGGGGTATTATCCAGCTTGTTGACCGCCTCGATGACTCCGACCAGCGCTTCATGGTCGATGATGGGCGCGACCACGAGCGACACGACTCCGCCCGCTTCCAGTTCCTGGTTGCGGCGGACAAGCCTTTCGTCGTCCGCTTGCTGGATGAGCACGGGCTCGCCGTTGTCGGAGACGTCACCGGGGACGCCTTCGCCCGGTCGTTGCAGCGCCCGCTCGCGGACGGTGATGTCGAGGCCCGACTGATGCATCAGCCGCAGGCTCTCATCGGGCTCCAGCAGCCACAAGTTAACGGCCGCGCATTCCAGCATCTCGCGCACTTTCGAGCCGATGATGGGCAGCAGATCGTCCATCTCCAGGGTCGAGCTGAAGACCTTTTCAATGTCATAAAGCTGGGTGAGCCGGGTGATGGATGCCAGGGTGTTGTGGTGCTCGTCCTGATAGCCGCGCGCGCCATACAAGGCCGCGGCGACGATCTCGGAGGCCGGGGCAAGCGCCTCCAAATGGGCTTCGCCGAGCGCGCTGTCGAAAGTGAAAATCTCGATTGCGCCGATCAGTCCACCGTCATGCAGGAGTGGAATGTAAGAAAGAGAGAGCAGGGTTCGGCGCACATTGACGTGGGCATACTCTTCGCGGACTAACTCCTTGCCCTCAAACAGAAGCGGCTTCAATTCCCGGGCCAGCACCCCCAATGTGCCGGATTCCAGCGGGATAACGGCTTCGGCAACCTCGGCCTCTCCGACTCCGGCGAGGATGTTCCAGCCGTCTTCATCGGCCAGAGCCGAACTGGCATAGACGTTGACCGAACTGCCGGGCAGCGCATCCGCAATCCAATGCGCTGTAATGCGAGCGCGTGGCAGGAACTCCTGTTCCTCCAGCAGTCGAGCTGATAGCTCCGCTAGATTCAACGTCAGCGCCGAACTCTCAATTGGCATCGAAGTGGCCCGGAAGAGCGACTACTCTTCTATACTGCGAGGCGCGGGAAGCCTTGCATTTGCAAATTCTTGAGGCTTCCTCTAAGTTGGAACGGCACTTTATCAGAGGAACCCGGGGGTGTCAACCGGCGCACCGCCCGGATGCGATCAAACCGCGATGTCACCGGGATAAGGGGGAAGAATTCGGTGGATATCGAAGTTCGCAGTCAGAACAATATCAAGATCATCAAGCTCCGCGGGCGCCTGAACCTCGGAGAATCCGTCGATCGTATGCGCCAGACCTTCGACGACCTGATCAACGCGGGCGAGATAAATTTCGTGGTCGATCTGGGCGAGGTTGCGATGGTGGACTCCAGCGGCATCGGCCTACTGGTGCGCTGCTTAACTGCGGCCAAGCAACGAGCCGGCACGCTGAAACTTCTAAAGCCTTCGAAATTCGCGGTGCAGACGCTGCGCATGACCGGGCTGCTGAGCCTGTTCGAAGTGTACGAGGACGAGGAGACGGCGGTTTCGTCTTTCGGGTGAGAAAGACGACCGACGCGCTCTCTCTGGCCCCGCAATGAGTTTCTTGCCTCCCATCCTGCTGCCCGACGAATTCAACGCGGCAGCCTATTTCATCGATCGCCACCTGAGCGAAGGACGCTCCGGCAAAGTTGCCATCGAGTGCGGCGACCTCCGCGTCACCTATGGCCAACTCGCCGGCCTCGTCAACCATTTCGGCAACGCCCTCAAGACTCTGGGTGTGCGCATGGAAGAGCGCGTCCTGTTGCTGCTGATCGACACCCCTGAGTTCGCCGCGAGCTTTTTCGGCGCCATCAAAATCGGAGCCGTGCCGGTTCCCGTCAATACTCTGCTCAAACCTGCCGACTATAAATATCTGCTGAACAACTCACGCGCTCGTGTCGCGGTCGTGAGCGAATCTCTCCTGGCTCCGATCCAGCAGATTCCGCGGGCTGAATTGCGTTTTCTGGAGACCATTGTGGTTGTCGGCCAGGCTCCACCCGGAATGCTCTCGTTCGATGAGTTGACGAGCAAGAGCGCTTCCGATCTCGCGCCGGCCCCCACGCGCAAAGACGACGCTGCTTTCTGGCTGTACTCGTCGGGGAGCACGGGACAGCCCAAAGCCTGCGTTCACCTGCAACACGATATGGTGGTGAGCAGCGAGCGCTATGCCAAGGCTATTCTGAAGATCCGGGAGGATGATCGCTTCTTCAGCGTTGCCAAGCTGTTTTTTGCCTATGGTCTGGGGAACGGACTTTACTTCCCTCTCGCGGTGGGCGCGACGAGCATCCTGCTGCCCGGACCGCCGCGCCCGCAGAGCGTTTTCGAGGTCATCGAACGGCATCGTCCCACGCTGTTTTTCTCGGTGCCCTCCAACTACGTCAAGCTGCTGGCGCACGAACCCGACCGTGCATTCGATTTCTCTTCGGTCCGGCACGGGATTTCGGCGGGCGAGGCGCTTCCCGCGTCCGTGTTTCATCGCTTCAAACAGCGTTTCGCGGTCGAGATTCTGGATGCAATTGGGTCCACCGAAGCGTTACACATGATGATCTCGAACGCGCCAGGAGATGTGCGGCCTGGTTCAAGCGGCAAAATTATTCCCAGCTTCGATGCCAAAATCGTCGACGACAACGATCAGCCGGTCGTTCGAGGCGAGATCGGCAACCTCATGGTCAAAGCCGATTCGACCTGCGCCAGTTATTGGAACGAGCACGAGAAAACGAAAGAAACAATCTCCGGGCATTGGCTGCGCACTGGGGATAAGTACCATCAGGATGCGGAGGGATATTTCTGGTATGCCGGACGCTCGGACGACATGATCAAGGTCAGCGGCGTCTGGGTGAGCCCCATCGAAATCGAACGCGTTCTGGTGGAGCACCCCGCTGTGCAGGAGGCGGCGGTGGTGTTTCGTCAGGATGCCGATGAACTGTTAAAGCCCGCGGCCTGCGTTGTGCTGCGCAACGGCGCACCCGGAAGCGCCCATCTCGCGCGCGAGCTGCAAGAATTCGTGCTGGAGCGTTTGCCGGTCTATAAGCGACCGCACTGGATCGAATTCCTTGACGAGCTGCCAAAAACCGCCACCGGAAAGGTCCAGCGGTTCAAGCTGCGCAACTTGCCTAGCCTGGGGCCGTCCGAGGAGGGAAAGGGCAATTTGTGAGCTGCGAGGGTCAGAGAAAAGCCGCCAGGGATGCGATGCCAGTTATACGAACTTAACCAGTACTTACTATCTGAGGCACCCAGTTAGCATTCTTTCTACATCTCAACTTAGCATCGATGATATATGGGTTATAGATCGATGCGCGCAGCATCTAAAACATTCTAACTTGGCTTCCTAAGCCACTTCACCCGGCACTGCCGTGCCGGGTTTTCACTACGGCGCTACGCGGCTGGGTTTGGGTGGCGTTTATTCCACCGCCGTTATGCGGCGGGGTTTGGTGGCGCCGATTCCACCGTTGTTCCGAGAATTCAGTCCTTGTTCAGAAGGTGATAGTTATCGTATCAGGCTTGCTCAATCAGATCTGCGCCCAGCTTGGCTAGGGCGGCGTCTTCGATCGATGACAGGGCGCTAACAGCCACAGCACCGGCTATTTCGCCATTCTTGCGAACGGGAATGCCGCCGCCCCAACCTACAAACCTTGGATCCCCGTAGTAGGAGATGTCGTGGCCCCTTTCGGAGTGGCGGACTTTTTCTCCGATCTCGTGGGTGGGCTTGCCGGTTCGTGCAGCGGTCCAGGCCTTATTCATAGCGATGGTGATGGAGGGTAAAGGGACGCCGTCCATGCGGGCGAAGGCGATGAGTTCACCGTGAGAGTCGGCAACCGCGATGGCGACAGCCTTTTGCATTTCGGTGGCTTTCTGGACGATCAGGGACACGGCTTTTTGCGCGTCGGAGTAACCGATGGTCGGAGTCGATTTCATGGAGTCGTCTGAGTACAAATCTGCAGAAACAAAAAAACCGGACTAGGCGGATGCCTAATCCGGTTCGGAAAACAGCAAGTTAGAACTCGAACTTCAAAGCGAACTGAACCAGGCGTTCGGGTGAAGCCACGCCGTTTTGAATGGTGGATGTGATTGTGCCGAAGCCGTTCCCGGTTGTGGTGCCGTTGTAGCCGGTTCCGGGTTGCGAGAAATAAGGATGGTTGAAGATATTGAAGAATTCCGTGCGGAACTCTACTCCCATCTTCTCTCCAATGTTGGTTCGCTTGAAGATCGCGAAGTCAAAGTTGTTGATTCCAGGTCCACGGAGGATTCCATCGACGCGCGATTCAGTGCCATAGCCCCACTGCGGCGGTGGTGCGAAGCAACTGGTGTTGAAATACTCGGTCAGCATTGCGCCGCCAGCTTTCTTGTTACATCCCGGAATGACATCGGGTCTAATGTTCGCAACCCCAAAACTGCCACTTTCCAATGACGTTGAAGGGCCAGACCAGCCAATCTTCAACGGGAAACCTTTCTGGAAAGTGGTGATACCATCCACGCCCCAGCCGGAAACCACGCCGTTCGCGACTCCGGTCAGGCTGTTGGCATACGCCTTGCCGTGCCCGAAGGGGAGATCAAGAACGTAGCTGATGACCAGGCGTTGGGAAACGTCCTGCGCAGAGAGAGATCTGTCGCCCTTCAGGTTGTTCCAGTCCTGCACGCTCGGGACACCACCGGTGTTGCTTTCGAGCCAACTGGTGAGCGTGTCGGTATTGCTCATCAGCTTGGCGTTGGTATAGGCCACCAGCATAGTGCCGCCACCCTGGAACCGGCGAGTCACCGATACCTGCAGCGAGTTGTAGCTGCTGCCGCAGCAACCGTACCCGGCCAAGTTCATTCCGAGGTATTCGGGATACGGACGGTCGAGCTGGCCTTGGTTTGCAAGCGTGGGCAGCGCGAGAGTGGCGTTGGGGCTGCCGTGCAGCGGATTTATCGGGACCAGCTGATTGATGGTCACAGCCCCGTTCGCGCACTTGACGGGATCTGCCGCCGAAGCACACCCTGGAGCCGCGGCATTGTATTGGCTTGCCGCCTGGGCCACGAAGGAATCGCCGATCTGGTTGATGTTGGTTGAGTACTGCTGTAGATGCACACCGTGCGAGCCGGCATAGGCGACATCCGCGAAGAAGCCGGCAGGCAGTTGGCGCTGGATGTCGAGGTTCCACTGCTGCACATATCCGTACTTCGGATTGCTACGCCCATTCAAACCGTAATAGGGAGCCAGCGTCGGGCCGTTTTGCGATGCAACGAAGCTTGAAACGTTGGGTGTAGCAGGTAAACCGGAGAAATTGCGGCCGGGCGGCGCGATGATGCCACCCGATCCGAACGGGCCAGGCTGGGCGCAGGTTGGAACGCTAGGAGTGGCCCCAAGAGTGCAGTTATATCCATCCAACGTGCTGAATGGGGTAAGGTAGGAGTTGGTGGTTGCCGTGAAATCCGTATTAGCGGTATTCACCACGTCGTTGTCGGGATTCAGCCCGAATGAGACATAATTCGGGATGTAGAAGATGCCATATCCGCCGCGGATCGAAGTTTTCGGATCCAAGGCATAGGCGAAGCCCAGACGAGGAGAGAATGCCTTCTTATCCATGGGTATGTTGTTGCGGCCGCCGTTCCGCCCCGTTTGAACCAGGAACGCATCGCCGGGACAGGCGCTTCCAGCCCCGCTGCACCCGGTGACGGTAGCGTTAGTCGCGCTGGGATCAAAGTAGCTGAGCCGGTTGTAGGCCTCAGACCAGGTTCCCTGTAGCTCGTAGCGCAAGCCCAGGTTCAGTGTGAACTTGGGAGTAATGTGCCAGGTGTCATCCACATACAACGCCCGGTAGACTTGCAAGCCCTTGCTCTCGGCGGGGAATTGGGCCACGCCTTCGGTCTGGTTGCCGGCAAAGGTGCCCTGGTTCAGCCCCACTCCCAACAAAAATTCGGCGAAAGGGAATCCCCCAACGCCTGCGGAGGACGACGTCCAGTTTGTCGAGAAACCGAACGCGCCGCTGGCGATGTTGGTTTGGAAGTAGTTATCCAACCCGTACTCAAACTGGGCGCCCGTCTGGATGGTGTGCTTGCCGCGAATGAGAGTAAACGCGGGAGTTACGTTGTATTGCGTGTTGTGATCGCCGATCGCGCTGTTGCCCTGCGAGTGGCCAACGTCATTCGGGAAGGGGAATTCCGGCGTAGGCGGAGTCCGGATCGAGCTTGGCGGAGAGTTGTAGCTGGCGGGCCAGCCCAGCGCAGTCAGATCGTAGCCGGAAAGGAGGGGTGCTCGCGCATAGACGAACCGGGTGCCCCCGAAGTTTACATCGAGAATGGTCGTGGGAGTGAACGTGTGGTTCACGTCGAAGACGAGCAGTTTACTGTGATAGTTCTCCGCGCAGCGATCAAGGCAGAGACCCGTTCCCAGTGGATTCAGCGGAAGATCCAGCAAGCCGAAATAGGCAAATCTTCCGAATAAGCGGGTATTGCTGCCGAGGTTCTGATCTCCGCGCGCCACGAACTCGTTGGTATTGCCACCACCCGGTGCGACACTCTGATAATTTGCAATCACGTTGCCGGGAATGTTTTGAGCGGGGTAATACTTCTGCCACATAGTGGTCCCGGCCTTGCTGAAGTACTGAGTGCCAATACAATTTCCTGGGCAGCCCGGCACCGACGCGTCGGTCAGGAACGGCGCCCGTGGATTCGCACCGCTAGCGCCGGTGGAGAACGGGTTGTAAATCTGGCCGGCCGGATTGCTGCATATGCCGCCAGGGCCAGTGAACGTGCCCCCGTTGCCGCCTTGCGAGGTGGGCGCAGTACAGAAGGCAGAAAAGTCACCGCCCAGCATTCCAGTCGCGGGGACGGTGGTAGTAAACGGAGATCCCGTGCGCTGCCGGTATTGCTCCCAGCTGACGTAGAAGAAAGTTTTATTTTTGATTACCGGGCCACCGAGTTGGAAGCCATACTGATTCTGCGTCCACGGCGGAGCTTCATTCGGCTTACCAGCCGCCAGTTCGGTTCCCTTGTTGAAGTATTCGTTGGCGTTCAGAACCTTGTTGCGGAAGTACTCGTAAGCCGAACCGTGCCAGCCGTTCGTCCCCGACTTGGTGCTGAGGTTGGTTACGCCGCCGGAGAACTTGCCCCACTCCGCGCCCAGGTTGCTGTATTGCACCTTAAACTCGCCGATGGAGTCCTGGGTTGGGATGATGATGGGCAGGTTGATGTAGCCGATATTCAGCGGCTGACCGTCGAGATACTCAGCA
>Ga0187805_10000865_pt1 | contig 10585 bp, 4 predicted proteins | sample NC_wetland_sal_i_6_FD_132965 | JGI IMG/M metagenome (GOLD analysis project Ga0187805, IMG submission 132965) | Wetland sediment microbial communities from Neuse River Estuary, North Carolina, USA - Control_5 | ecosystem: Environmental > Aquatic > Freshwater > Wetlands > Sediment | place: USA... | reverse complement strand
GCCATGCTGGAGCGGGCGCGCGCTCTGCCCGGGGTACAGTCGGCGAGCCTTGCGTCGGTGGTTCCGTTGAGCGATTCCGTCCAGGGCAACGACTTGTCGATTCCAGGATACGCGACTTCGCCTGATCAGGAAGCTCCTCACGCCGAGGTCGACGCCGTGTCCCCGGATTATTTCGCGACCATGCGCATCACGCTGAATCGCGGACGCGACTTTACCGAGGCGGACAACGAAAATGCGGCGCACGTTGCCGTGATCAATCAAGCCATGGCGGCGCATTTTTGGCCGGGCCAGGATGCGCTAGGCAAGTCTTTTACTCTAACTTCAGATCCCACGCATCCGACGACCATCGTGGGAATCGTGCAGAACAGCCGAATGAACCAGCTTTATGGGGCATTCGAGCCGATCTTCTATCTGCCGGTTGCCCAGACTTACGTGTCAACCCAGACGCTGCAGATACGCTCGGAACGGGGTTTGCAGGAGACGGTCGGGGAAGTGCGAGCCATCGCACAATCGCTGGCGCCGGCGATTCCAGTGTATGGCGTGCGCACGATGACGGAAGCCCTGCACGGGGGCAACGGCCTGCTGTTCTTCGAGGTGGGTGCCAGTCTGGCCGCCGCGATGGGAGTGCTGGGCCTGATCCTCGCTGTTGTCGGTGTGTATGGCGTTATGTCCTACGCCGTTAGCCAACGGACGCAAGAGATAGGTCTGCGCATCGCGCTGGGCGCGCAAAGGCGAGACATTCTGCGGATGATCGGACGCCAGGGCGCGGTGATCGTCGCTTCCGGACTGACGGTTGGCTTGGTGACAGCGTTTGCCGTCGGCCGGCTGGTCGGCGATTTTCTGGTGGGTGTTACGCCGAGTGACCCGCTGACTTATATCGGAGTTTCCTTTCTGCTGGCCTCGGTGGCATGCCTGGCCACTTACATTCCCACGCGGCGGGCGACGAAAGTCGATCCCATGGTCGCACTGCGTTACGAGTGAGGAGACTGCGATGAGCGGACTGTTGCAAGATTTTCGCTACGCATTTCGCCAACTGCGCAAGAACCGCGGCTTCACGGCGGTAGCGGTGATCACGCTGGCCCTGGGAATCGGCGCCAATACCACCATTTTCAGCACGGTCAACGCGATGCTGCTGCGGCCGTTTCCATTTCCTAAGCTCGATCGCATTGTCACTGTCTGGGAAACCGTGCCCAAGCAGAACGTCGACCGCATGAGCGCGGCTCCCGCAAATTTCAGGGACTGGAGTGACCAGAGCAAAGGATTCGAGCGGGTGGCAGCGGCTCAGAGTTGGGACGCGAATCTGACGGGCGGCAATGTAGCCGAGCATGTGGAGGGCTTCCGGGTCACGTCCGAATTCTTCACGTTGTTGGGCATGCCGATGCACCTGGGCCGCAGCATCGGGAGTTCGGACTTTCAGCCTGGGGCTGCGCCGGTCGTAGTCGTTGACTACGGATTCTGGCAGCAGCATTTGGGCTCCGACCCCATGATCGTCGGCAAGCAATTGCTGCTGAACGGTGAAAAGTTCACCGTGGCTGGAATTACCTCTCCGGATTTCGACTTTCCTCCCGGGGCCAAGATTTGGACTCCGCTCAATCTCAATGACACGCAGAAGGCTGATCGCGAAAATCACTCCTTGATCGTTCATGGACGACTTGCGGACGGCGTCTCGATTTCTCAGGTGCAGGCGAACCTGCAGGGGATCGCGGCCCGGCTGGCTCAACGGTATCCCAGCAGCAACACCGGTCACGAAGTCAGCGTCAAGAACACGGTGGAGGATATGGCTTACGGCTCCCAGCAGTTTGTTCTGGTCTTGATGGGAGCGGCCGCCTTTGTTCTTTTGCTGTGCTGCGCCAATGTCGCCAACCTGCAACTGGCGCGTGCCTTCGCGCGCCAGAAAGAGATTGCTCTGCGTACGGCCCTGGGAGCGACCCGGTGGCACATCGGACGTCAGTTGTTGGTGGAAAGCGTTTTGCTCGCGCTGCTGGGGAGTGCGGGCGCAATTCTGCTGGCGCGTTGGGGGCTCGCCGCCATGAGTCGCAATATCCCTCCTTTCATTGTTGAGCACATTGCCGGACTGAAACACATGCAGGTGGATTCGCGAGTTTTCCTGTTTACCCTGGCGGTGGCCCTTGCCACGGGCATGATCACGGGTCTTGCGCCCGCCTGGCATCTGTCGCGGCCGAACCTCAACGACACGTTGAAAGAAGGCGGGCGCAGCAGCAATCTCAGCGGTGGCCGGTACCGCCTGCGAACCCTGCTGGTGATTTCGGAAATCGCTCTTTCCCTGGTCTTGCTGGTGGGAGCGGGGACGATGGTGAAGGGTTTCCAGGCGATGGTCGCGAGTGACATGGGCTTTGATCGCAGCCACGTGCTCACCTTCCGCGTTGCCTTGCCACAAGAAAAGTATCGCGACCAAGATCGCATCCGAGGATATTACGAACGCGTTCTGCGGGAGGTTGCAGCCTTGCCCGGAGTTGAATCCGCCGCTTGCTTAACCAGTCTGCCGTCGGGGTGGAACTGGAACTGGGAAGAATTCGCAGTTGAGGGAAAGCCGCCGGCGGTTCCGGGCGAGGCTCCCGCTGCGATTTCGCAGGTGGTTAGTCCTGGTGTGTTCTCCGCGTTGCGGGTACCGTTGCGGCGAGGGCGCCTGCTTTCGGAGCAAGACGGACGCGATGCGCCCCCGGTCGCCGTGGTGAGCGAGGAAATGGCGCATCAGAATTGGCCGGGCCAGGATCCGTTGGGCAAGCACATTCGGATGGGGCGTCCGGCGGCTGCCCAGCCTTGGCGCACGATTGTTGGAATTGTCGGAGATGTACGGCCGAATCCCATTGATCATTCTCCCGCTCCCACTGTGTATCTGCCGTTGGCGCAAGAAGCCGGGTTGAGTTCGGCGTTCGTGGTGCGGACCTCGGGAGATCCGCTGGCGCTGGCGGCTGCCGTCAACAGCCAGATGCGCAATGGACCCCGACCAACCGAGTTACGACGTGCGCAGTCTGGAGCAGGTTCTCTCCGACAGCCTTAGCGGCATTGAACAGTCGGCCCGGATGATGCTGGTGTTCGGCTTCACCGCGCTGGCCCTGGCGGCGGCCGGGATTTTCGCCGTCATGGCGTATTCGGTGACGCAACGAACCCATGAGATCGGCGTGCGCATGGCACTGGGAGCACGGCGCGGCGATGTGCTGCGGCTGGTCGTCGGTTTTGCCCTGAAGATGGCCGCCGTCGGGTTGGCGATTGGATTGTCCCTGGCTGCGCTTTTGACGCACGCGCTATCGAGTGCGCTCTTTGGCGTGGTGCAGACCGACATCGCGACGTTCGCCATTTTGACATGTTTATTAGCGGCGGTCGCAGCCACTGCGGCATATATACCCGCACGAAAGGCAGCGCACATCGATCCCATGGTGGCGCTGCGCTACGAATAATAAGGAGACGATGTGATGAATGGGCTGCTGCAAGACCTTCGCTACGCCATACGGCAATTGCGCAAGAGTCCGGGATTCACCGCCGTGGCCGTTCTCACGCTGGCCCTGGGCATCGGGGCGAACACCGCCATCTTCGGGCTGCTCGATCAAGCGCTATTGCGAAGTCTGCCGGTGAAGGAGCCAGATCGTCTGGTATTGCTGCGATATTCCGGCAGTAACACCGGGCATATCAGTTCGCGTGGAGATAACAAATTCTATTTCTCTTATCCAATGTACCGTGACCTGCGCGATCGCAACACAGTTTTCAGTGGCATCATCGCCACCGATTCTACGCAAGCTGGCGTGCAGTGGCACAACCAGCCGGAACTGGTCGGCGCGGAGTTGGTCTCGGGAAACTACTTCGATGTGCTGGGAGTGCAACCGGCGCTGGGCCGTCTGCTGGTTGCGTCCGATGACACCGTGCCCAACGCCAATCCCATAGCCGTGCTGAGCTTCAATTACTGGCGTCGCCACTTCGGCTCGGATCCAACGATTCTGAACCGTTCCATTCTGGTGAACGGCCACCCGTTCACCATCGTCGGCGTGGCTCAGCCGGGATTTCACAGCGTCGTGATGGGCGATACTCCCGACCTGTTCATCCCGATGATGATGCAATCGCAGGTCATGCCCGGCAGTGACTCTCTCGAAGACCGCCGCTACAGCTGGCTCAACATTGTGGCCCGGCTAAAGCCGGGAGTAAGTCGCGTGGAGGCGGAGGCAGCTGTCAGTCCGTTGTGGTCCGCGATTCGGACCGACGAACTGAAACAAATACCACATCGAACGGAGAGCTTCCGGGAAAACTTTGTGGCCAAATCGCATCTTTTTCTGAACGATGGCGCAAGAGGATTCTCTCCCCTACGCGACGGCGTTCAAACACCGCTGCTCATCGTGATGGCGATGGTAGGGCTGGTTGCACTGATGGCCTGCGCCAACGTGGGCAGCCTGTTGCTCGTACGCGCGGCAGGCCGGTTACGCGAAATGTCGGTGCGCTACGCGCTGGGCGCAAAACGGATTCATGTGATTCAGCAACTGCTGGTCGAAGGACTTTTGTTGGGTCTGGCAGGCGGGGTCCTGGGAGTGGTGCTGGCTCCCCGAATCTCATCGGTGCTGATCACCATGATGTGGGGCAGTTCGGGCGAGTTGCCACTTTCGCCACAGATTGATTTGAGAATCCTTTTCTTCAATTTCGCGTTGGCCGTTTGCGCAAGCCTGCTTTTCAGCCTGGCTCCGGCCGCGCAGTTTTGGCGTCCAAATCTTGCACCCGCGCTAAAGCAGCAAGTGATCGCAGGCGGCGGGCCGCTGCGCTTCCGCCGCATTGCGGTTGGCGTGCAAATTGGGTTGAGTCTCTTGCTGCTGGTGGGAGCCGGTCTTTTCACGCGTACGCTGCACAATCTCAAGTCGTTGGATGTTGGATTTGCCACCGATCATCTTGTGACCTTCAGCATCGATCCCGCTCTTGCCGGATATCAGCCCTCGCAAAATCTCGAAGTTGATACCCGGGTGCTGAGTACCTTGGGAGCACTTCCCGGAGTGCGTTCTGCGGCCGCCACGAATGACTCGGAACTGGCGGACAACGGTTTCTCCGGCAACATTTCGATCGCGGGTTATACGGCAAAAGAAGACGAGGATATGAACGTCGAGCAGCCGTATGTGAGCCCCGGCTATTTCTCGAGCATGGGGATGACGCTGCTGGCAGGCCGCGAGTTGAGCGAAGGGGACAGGGCGGGAACGCAAAAAGTCGCGGTGGTCAACGAGAGTTTTGCACGCCACTACTTTGGCGATCCACAGCACGCTCTGGAACATTACCTGGCTGACGGCGCCGGGAACGTGAAAGCTGACATAGAAATCGTGGGTGTTGTTAAAGATGCAAAGCACCGCGGGGTTCGCAAAGACGTGAAACGCACGGTGTTCACACCCTACCTCCAGCAAAGCGATCCGGGCGAGATGACGTTCTACGTGCGCACATGGCAGTCTCCGGAAAGTGCAGAAGCGACGATTCGCCGCGCCATGCAAGGGCTGGATTCGAAGCTGGTGCTCGATACCTTCCGCACCATGAATGAGCAGATCGACGACAACCTGACCTCCGAACGAGTGGTTGCGCTACTGGCAGGGAGCTTTGGCGTGCTCGCAGCGCTTATGGCGGCCATCGGCCTGTATGGTGTGCTGGCCTATTCGACCGCCCAGAGGACGTCGGAGATCGGCATCCGGATGGCGCTGGGCGCGAGCCGGGCGCTAGTGATGCGCGTCGTCCTGATCGAGGTGCTGTGGCTGACGGGAATTGCGATTGCGGTAGCGTTGCCGACTTCGCTATTGCTGGGCATGGCGGTGCGCAGCCAGTTGTTCGGCATTTCGAGCAGAGACCCGCTCACGTTGGGTCTAGCTACGCTCGTGGTCCTTGCGGTGACGATTGCCTCTGCGCTCGTGCCAGCGCGACGTGCCGCCAAGATCGATCCCATCAAGGCGCTGCGATACGAGTGAATGAGGAGCGAGAGATGACTGGACTGTTTCAGGATTTTCATTATGCGCTGCGCCAGTTACGCAAGAGCCCTGGGTTTACCGCGGTTGCGGTGATTACGCTGGCTCTGGGCATTGGTGCGAATTCGGCCGTGTTCAGCGTGATTGACGCGGTGATGCTGCGGCCTCTGCCTTACTACCAGCCGGAACGCCTGATCGAAGCGAATTCCATCAACTCGCACGACCCTGAGCCCCGCAGCGTCAGCTATCCAGACTTCTTTGACTGGCGCTCCCAGAACCGCACGCTCGAACATCTGGTTTCCTATCACGACCAGACGTTTACCTTGACCGGGTTGGAGCGGCCGGTTCAGGTGGATGCTCAAATCGTGTCATGGGACCTGCTGCCGGCGCTCGGAGTCCGCCCCGAATTGGGCCGAGGCTTCACTGCAGACGAAGAAAAAGTGGGTAGCCGCGTGGTATTGATCAGCCATGCCCTGTGGACGTCTCAATTCGGCGCGGACCCGGCGATCATCGGCCGCGGAATTCATCTGAGCGGCGCTCTCTACACTGTGGTGGGAGTTATGCCTCCCAGTTTCCGCTTCCCGGTGACCGCGCCGAGGAACGGTATTTGGACCACGCTGGCGGCGGACGACGATCCGGCTGATCCTCACCCGAACACCACGAATCGCGGCTCACATTTCTTGAACGTATTCGGGCGTTTAAGACCCGGTGCGACCGCGGAGCAGGCCGGCCAGGACTTGCGAGGCATAGCCGCTAATCTCTCCAAACAATACCCAGACACCAACACGCGCAACGATTCGGCGAGAGTGAGGACGGAAATTTCGGCGTTGATCGGTGATGCGCGAACCATACTTCTAGTCCTGCTGGGTGCGGTTGCCCTGGTGCTGCTGATCGCTTGCGGAAACATTGCCAACCTGTTGCTGGCGCGCATGCGCGAACGCCAGCGCGAGATTGCGGTGCGCTCCGCTTTGGGTGCAGGTAGAAAGCGCATCGTTCGCCAGTTGCTGGCCGAGAGTCTTGTTCTGGGCGCGTTGGGAGGTCTTGCTGGTTGCGGCCTGGCATTTGTGTGCACGCCCACACTCCTTTCCCTGATCGGCGACAGTGTGCCGCGGGCGGCCGATGCCGGAGTCGACCTGCGGGTTCTGTCGTTCGCGATTCTGGTTTCATTCGCCGCGGGATTGATCTTCGGTATCATTCCCGCCATCACTGCTTCCAAAACTGACCTGGTCTCCACGTTGAAGGAAGGCGGACGCAGCGATATCAAGGGACGCGACTGGTTGCGCTCGTCGCTGATCGTGGGACAGGTGGCGCTGGGCCTTGTGCTTACCGCAGCGGCCGGATTGCTTATCACCAGTTTCGTGAACTTGCTGCATACCAGGGAAGGCTTCAATCCCGACCACCTGACTACACTGCGCTTTGAAACGCCCGACGAGCGCTATCAGAAGGGGGACGCACGCCCGCAGTTTTATCGCGACTACTTCGAGAAACTCCGCGCGCTTCCCGGCGTGCAGTCGGCAGCCGGCGTGATGGTCCTGCCCATGACGAACGACAGCATCGTGATTAGTTTCGAAGACCCCGAGCACCCGCGTCCCCAGGGGCAGTTCGCCAGTGCCGATCTTTCTCCAGTGGCGCCCGAATATTTCCGCACGATGCAGGTTCCGGTGCTCAAAGGGCGCGACTTTTCTGAGCGCGACAACATGAACTCTACACAGGTGATGGTGGTGAATCAGTCATTTGCGCAAAAGTTTTTTCCCGGTGAGGAAGTGCTGGGCAAGAAGCTGAAGCCAGGAGCCGGCAATGGCACGCCGGGCGGACCGCCGTGGCGGGAAATCGTGGGCGTGGTCGGCGACATCAGGCTTTGGGGCACGCAGCGTGAAATGGAACCCGCAATGTACCTGCCGGCTGCCCAGTTGCCGACCTGGTGCTGCCTGTTTTCGGTGGTGCGCACGTCGCTCGATCCGGCGAGCCTCGAGGTCAGCGTCCAGCAGATTGTTTCGTCGATGGATAAAGATATCCCTGTTACTCAGGTTCGCACCATGAGTGAACTGGTGTATAGCCAGCTCGCGGCGCCGCGATTCGTAACGATCCTGTTGAGCACGTTTGCCGGGCTGGCGCTGGTTCTGACGGTGGTTGGCCTCTATGGTGTGATGACCTATTCGGTTACGCGGCGCACTCGCGAAATTGGAGTGCGCATGGCGTTGGGAGCGGAGCGTGGCTCGGTGCTCATCATGGTGTTGCGCGATGCAGCCATCTTGCTGGGGGCGGGTATTGTGCTGGGCATAGGCGCCGCGCTAACTTCTGCGTCCGTGCTGCAGGGCATGTTATATGGCACCGGTTCGCGCAACCCGGTGGTGCTGGCGTTGGTTTGTGCGGTGGTCGCGCTCGTCGGCGTTGCTGCAGCATTTTTTCCGGCGCGCCGCGCGGCCAAGGTCGACCCCATAGTGGCGCTGCGCTACGAGTGAGGCCGGAATCATGATGACCTCAATTTTGCAGGACTTTCGATACGCGCTCCGCCAACTGCGGAGGAGCCGCGGGTTCGCTGCAGTGGCCATCCTGACCTTGGCGCTGGGAATTGGCGCGAACACGGCCATTTTCAGCATAATCCAGTGCGTCCTCCTGCGGCCTTTGCCGTTCCATGATCCGGACCATCTTTTTGCAGTGTGGGCAGAATCGCCGGAAGAGAAATCAGTCAAAACCGGCGCGTCCGGCCCGGATTTCCAGGACTACAAAGAACAGAACCACTCGTTTGAAGGCCTCACCGAAATAATCCCTCACTTTACCTACACCTTAGTTGGGCAAGGTGAGCCGCGCACCGTGAGCTGCACGGGGATTTCCTACGACTTCTTTCCGATGCTCGGAATACAGCCGCTGCTGGGCAGGCTCTACACGCCCGCGGAGTATCACACGGATGGAGTCCAGGTCGTCATCGCCGAGCGCTTTTGGAAGGAACAACTCGGAGGCAATCCGCACGTTCTGGGGAGCGTTCTGAATCTCGGAGGCGACGATGCAACTGTGATCGGAGTGATGCCAACGCTCTCGGATCTCTTTCCCGATACCGACATCTGGGCAAAGATGATTCCTGATTTCGAGTGGATGCGATCGCGGGGAAACAAATTCCTGACGGTGATCGGCCGCACAAAGCCTGGCGTAAGCCAATCGCAGGCGGAGCTGGATCTCACGGCAATCTTGCGGCGAGCGCCGGGAACTTCTTCAGGTACCGTGGTCAAACTAGTGCCTCTCAAGAGCGAAGTGGTGGGCCCGGTGCGAACTCAACTCAACATTATTTCTGCCGCCGTCGGCTTGGTTTTACTCATCGCTTGCGTAAACGTGGTTGGCCTGCTGCTTGCGCGCGCGGCAAAGCGGCAGTCGGAAATCGCGGTGAGGCTCGGCCTCGGCGCCAGCCGAGGACGCATTCTGCAGCAGTTCGTGGCTGAGAATCTGCTGCTGAGTTTATTCGGAGGCGTCTTGGGAGTGGGCCTGGCGTCGTGGGGTGTGAGGCTGACCACAAGCTTGAATTTTGGCAACCTGCCCCGAAGCCAATCGATCCATGTCAACGGCACCGTCCTCGGACTTGCCCTGCTGCTCACGTTGTTTACCAGTTTGCTTCTAGCCTGGGGACCATCCGTGATCTTCTCGCGGCTGGACGTGACTTCAGCCCTCAGAACCGGGCGAGCGCAGGTCGGGAAATCCAGTCGGCGCGGCTTTCAGGTTTTGATCGCTGCTGAGATTTCTCTGGCCTTGGTGCTGCTGGTCAGCGCGGGGCTGCTGTTTCGCAGCTTTTGGCAGGCGGAACAGTCTGACCCAGGATTCCAGCCCGAGCAATTGCTCGAAACTTACTTGCGTACGAATTTCTACGGGACCGAAGGCGCGCCGTTCTACAAACAGGTTCTGGAGTCGGTCTCGTCCTTGCCAGGAGTCGAGGCGGCTGCGGTCAGTGACTGTGTGCCGGCCAATTGGACCTCAACCGCAAACTTAACCTTCGACGATCGTCCCAACGATCTGTTGAAAGTACCCACTACCGACGCCTGTTGGATCAGCAGTGACTTCTTTCGTGCGACAGGCACGGCCCTCTTCCGGGGCCGGGTGTTTACGCAACACGATGACGAGAGTATGCCGGCGGTTGTGGTCGTGAACCGCGCCTTCGCCCAAATCTACTGGCCAGGTCAAGATCCGATTGGGAAACACATCGCCGTCAATTATGTGGGCCCTGGGCGCGACCGGAGTCCGGCTCCGCGGTTTCGGGAAGTCGTTGGCGTGGTGGCAAACGTGAAACAGCGCGGGTTGGACGTTTTGGCGGAACCGGCGCTATACATGCCCTTCCTGCAGGACGCGACTCATCACGTCTTTGCCGGCATGCATCTCTTTGTGCGAAGCGCCGGGGACCCCCTGAACCTGGCGGGATCACTGAGGGCACGGGTCCACGCGGTCAAACCCGAGCAGCCGATTAATGACATTCGAACCATGGACAGCATCACGCGACAGACCCTTGCCACAAGGCGGTTGAGTCTTACGCTGATGGGCGCCTTCGCGACCTTGGCTTTGATGCTGTCCGCACTCGGACTTTATGGTGCGATCGCATATTCAGTCAGCCAGCGAACCCGCGAATTCGGCGTACGCATCGCGCTCGGGGGACGACGCCAGGACGTGCTGAT
>Ga0187805_10000863_pt1 | contig 10589 bp, 8 predicted proteins | sample NC_wetland_sal_i_6_FD_132965 | JGI IMG/M metagenome (GOLD analysis project Ga0187805, IMG submission 132965) | Wetland sediment microbial communities from Neuse River Estuary, North Carolina, USA - Control_5 | ecosystem: Environmental > Aquatic > Freshwater > Wetlands > Sediment | place: USA... | reverse complement strand
TAGAGCCAGCCGATATTGTTCAGCGCGACTTGCTGCAGCTCGCTGCGGGGCGTGAAGCCTTGCGGCCCGCCCGCGACCAGGCGCTGGATAACGCGCTGGCAGGTTTCCTCGTGATTGGTCTCGTCGCGGGTTATCGAAAAGAAGCATTTGCGGACCGGATCTTCCTCGTGCATTTCCCAGGCGTGAATCGTCGCGCGCGCAAACACCGCCGGACCCGACGAATCGAAGTTCGACAGCAGCGCCCACCAGTACATGATCGCGACCTTCTCGTCGTCGCTCCACGCCTCGGGTGAAAGCGCGCTCCATTCGATATCCGCGGGATTGAACCCCTCGCGCTTGGCGTGCTCGTAGATCTCGGCGAGCTTCGGCGTCTCGCATCGCCATTCGATCGGGAATATGTTCGGCCGCGCGACGGCAGGCGCCGCGATTAGGCCGCCCCTGGGAATTTCGAATCTGCTCATCGGCCTTGGTCTCCTGATAGTAGTAGATTACTGGATGCGCGCGCACATGCCAGTCTCGCGATGGCAGCGGCGGCGCGGCAGCAGCCGGGAGAACCAGCCATGAAGTTCGCAGTCGCAATCCGCAACATGGGTCCGCAATCCAATCGCAATTCGATTCGCGCCTGCGCACGAATCGCGGAGCAGGCCGGTTTCGATGCGCTCTTCGTCTCCGATCATTTGTGCATCCCACCGGACCAGACCGAAGGTTCCGGTGGCCGCTATCTCGACGTGCTCGCCACGCTGGCCTTTCTCGCCGGGGCGACCGAGAAAATCCGGCTCGGTGTTTCGGTGCTGGTCGTTCCCTATCGGCCCGCCGTGTTGACCGCAAAGCAGGTCGCGACGATTCAGGAACTATCGGGCGAGCGAATGATTCTGGGCGCCGGCGTCGGGTGGATGAAGCCGGAGTTCGACGCGCTGGGCGCCGAATTTCGCCGGCGCGGCGCGATTACCGACGAGACGTTGAGCGTGATTCATCATCTATTCAGCGCCGACGTGCCAGGCGCCTACCGCGGCACGCTCGTGAAGTTTCCATCCTTCGTGTTCCTGCCCAGGCCCAAGCGCCCGCCGATTTGGATTGGCGGGAACGGCCCGGCTGCGATGAATCGGGTGCTGAGGTTCGGCGACGGGTGGCATCCGATGCTGCCCGCATCAGAACTTAAAGCGAAAGTTGAAGAATTGCACGCGCGGGCTCGCGCGGCGGGACGCGGAGTTCCCGAAATTATCGTTCGGCGAGGGCTCAAGCTCGACGATAGCGCTGCGGCGCGGGCAAAGGTCGCGGCTGAGCGGGAAGCCGGCGCGACGTATTTCATCCTGGATTTGGGGCGTTATCCGGATGAAATGTCATTCGGCAAGTCGGTCGAGAGGTTCATGTCAACCATAGTTTAGGCGCTCTCTTCGCGGCGGACCTGCTCGAGATCGGCCGGCTGCATTTTCCGGCGACTCGCTGCGGGCTATTATATTTTCAGCTTTTTCACTGGGATGCGTGTGCTGAGGGCGGCGTGAATTCACCTTTGGCTCTATTCAAAAGCGACTCTCTGAACAGGCGCGAACTGACTTTCAAGGCCCTTGCAGGGCTGGTTGGCGGCGCGATCGGATGGCTCCCTGTGGAGCTCGCCTCCCACAACTCTCATCTAGGGGAGGTGCAGACGACGGGCGCGATGGTCGCGTACTACATCTCGGCGGCGTTCGCTGCGGGCGCGATCGGCGCGTTCATCACGGCCGTGGATACCTCCGACATTCGCGTGACGCCGGAGTCGCAGCGCCGCTTCATTCGCGGCTTCGCGATATGCGCGCTGCTCTCGCTGCTCTCCACTTACTTCGGAAATTATGTGTTCAACTGGGTTCTGGCCGCAGGCGGAGTCGGCTTCAGCCCAAATGGCGAGCTGGTTTCGGGCTCGATCATAACTCTGGTCATCGCAAGACTGCTGGGATGGGCAATCGACGGAGGGCTGTTGGGCGCCGGCGTGGGGTTGGCGACGCTCACCGCGGAAAATGTTCCCAAGGGAGCGCTGGGCGGATTGGTGGGAGGAGCGGTCGGTGGAACCGGCTTCGATTTGATCGGCTGGATCGTCGGCGGCGGGATGGCCTCGCGGTTCTTTGGCGAAGCGGTCACCGGCCTTGCGATCGGATTGTTCATCGGGCTGGTACAAGAGCTGACCAAGGCTGCGTGGGTCACGGTCGAGCAGGGCCGGCTGCGCGGGCGCCAGTACCGGATCGAAGGTGTGCGCGCGTCGATCGGCCGGGCCGAGGAAAATCCGGTCGGCCTGTTCGGCGATCCCGCGGTGCAGGCGCGACACGCGGTAATCGAACGGCGCGGCGCCGACTACGTGATCAGGAATCTCGCGGTCCAGGCCGGCACTTTCGTCAACGGCAATCGAATTGAAAGCGTTGACCTGCACGACGGCGATCGAATCAACATCGGCGGCTACGAAATGATTTTCCATCTGCGCGGTACGTCGGCGCCGGCCCGCCAACAGGCGTCGCTTGCCGCCGACGCGGTGAATCCCGCGCACGTCGCCAGCCGGCTGGCCGGAGCCAATGCGAAGGTCGAGGGGCCGAGCCTGGTCGATGCGTCGGGGCGACCCTACCCGGTCCGCTCCGGTGCAGTCACCCGCATCGGGCGCGCGCTCGACAACGAAATCGTGATCAGCCACTCCTCGGTCTCGCGCCATCACGCGAGTATCGAAAATTCCAACGGCGTGTTCGCGGTAAAAGACCTCAACAGCCAGAACGGAACGTTCGTCGGCAGCCGGCGCGTGACCGAGCCAACGCGCGTAAGCGACGGCGACCCGGTAAGGTTCGGCGACGCGCAGTTTATCTTCCGTGGCTGAAGCGGAGTTCGAGAAGCCGAGGTTTTGCTCGCAATGCGGTCAGCCGATCGTCGTGGCCCAAGCGAGCTTCTGCAAATCGTGCGGCGCACCGGTAACTCGTTTTCCGCTGCTGCTCAGAGAGCCGGGGTTCAGCCCGGTGCTGGCGCTCGTGCTAAGCATTATCCCGGGCGTCGGCCAGATTTATCGAGGCAAACCGTTGCGGGGCATCTTGTGGTTTTTCGGCGTATCGTTTGCGTACGGTGCGGCGCCGGCGCTCGGCGTGCTGATTCATCTCATATGCGCCGCCAATGCGGCCTTCTCCGGTACGCTCCACGAAGACATGGCGGCGCGATAGATATGGCGGCGCTCGGCTGCGGCAAAATTGAAGCAATGGTTAAGTTCCAACCGAACGCATGATTGCGCCCAACACCATCATCGGCGGCCGTTACCGCGTGATAAAGCCGCTCGGCGGGGGCGGCATGAAGCTGGTCTATCTCGCCGAGGACCTGCGGCTTGCCGCGCGGCCGTGTGCGCTGGCCGAGATGGTCGACAGTTTCACCAGCCCGGATACGCAGAAACAGGCAGTGGCGGCTTTTCAGCGCGAGGCCGACATGCTCGCGCAACTCAGCAACGAACACATCCCGCGCGTGTTCGATCGCTTCAGCGAGCAGAACCATCACTATCTCGTGATGGAATTCATCGACGGGATCACGCTGGAACAGAAACTCAAAGACTCCGGCGGCAAGCTTCCCGAGGACGCGGTCATCGATGTGGCGCTGCAAGTTCTTGACACGCTGGAGTACCTGCACAACCTGCAACCGCCGGTGATCTATCGCGACCTCAAACCGTCGAACGTGATGCTGACGGCGTCGGGACAGGCCAAGCTGATCGACTTCGGCATCGCGCGACTGTTCCAACCGCTGAGCAACGCGACGATGATCGGTACGCAGGGCTACGCGCCGCCCGAGCAATATCGCGGCAAGGTCGAGTTTCGCTCGGACCTGTACGCGCTGGGCGCGACGATGCATCATGCGCTGTCGGGGCGCGACCCGGCGCTGGAGCCGCCGTTCAGCTTTCCGGCGCTCCGTCCGCTATGCCCTGGAATTACTCCCGCGCTCGCCGACCTGGTCGATCAGGCGCTCAAATACGACGTGGTCTTGCGCGTGGCCGACGCCACGGAATTCAAGCAGAGGCTGATGGCGATCAAGTCGGGCGTCGCGCCGGCGGCGACGGCGCAGCAGCGCAGTTCGTCAACCGGGCTCGGCGCACGCCCACAACTCAAGCTGCCGCTCGGCGGGGTCGAGTCGAGGGAGCAGCGGGCGTCGGCGCCGACGATGCTCAGCAACCAGATCGAGACCCGATGTCCGCGATGCGGGCGGAACATCCCGGTGGATTCGAACTACTGCTCGTTCTGCGCCGCCGACCTGACGGGACGATTGTCGGCGATGGATCGCGCCACGCCCGAGGCGCGGACGATCGTGCTGGACGACGTGGCTGCGCCGGGCGAATTTCCGGGTCCGATTTTTCACCGCCACGCTCGCCGGCGGCATCCTGCGCGGACGCTGGCGCTGGTGATCGGTGGATTTTTTCTCATCGGATACCTATTGTTCCATTCGTCGCAACCGCAGCCTTCCGACGGCGGCACGGGGCCCGATTTCGGCACAGTTCCGGCGGTGCCGAATGGCGGCGTCCCCGAAGCGTCCGAACCGGCGCATACTCAGCCGCGGGAGATTGCGCTGCGCCGCCAGCTTAACCTGATGGGCTACACGTCGGTGCATTTCAAGATGGAGGACGACACGATCATTTTGTGGGGCACGGTGCCGACGGAAGCCGATCGCCTCATGGTGCAGACGCAGATTTTCATGTTCGCGCACATTTTCTCGATCGTCGACCATATTCAGGTGCAAGACACGTTCGCCGAGCCGTAATATCCTGCCGATGATCGCCGATCTACACGTCCACACCAGGCTTTCGTCCGACTCCGGCGTCACGCCGGAGCAGTATCTCGAATTTGCCAGGAGCTCGGGCCGCGGACTCGGCGCGATTTGCTTCACCGAGCATCGCCTGTTTCCGAGCGATCTCGAAGTCGGCGGGCTATACGCGGAACTGGCGGAGCGATTTCAAATCGCCATCTTCAAGGGAGTCGAAGCCGACACCGATCTCGGTCATCTGCTGCTGTTCGGCGTGACCGATGAAGTGACACGCCGATTCGATCTGACGGCGCGGATGCTCAAGAGCGGCAGCCTGATCGAAGTGCTGCATGACGAAGGGGGCATCGCAATTCCAGCGCATCCGTTTCGCGGCTCCGGTTTCGGCTCGCGCCTGGACGAACTGCTCAGCCGTCATGGCGCGGCGCTCGGCGCGATTGAGGTGTTGAACGGGCAGAACTCGTCCGAGGAAAATCGGCACGCGGAGGACGCGGCGCTCAAGCTCGGGCTGACGGCGGTTGGCGGCAGCGACGCTCATTTCGCGTCGGCAAAATGGTTCATGACGGTCGCGACAGAGTTCGAACGCGAGGTGCACACGGTGGAGCAGCTATGCGCCGAAATCCGCGCCCGGCGCGCTCGCCCTTACGTCTTTCCGGGCACGGACTGAGCCGGCGCACGCGCGGGGCCGGCGGGTTCCGCGTTCTCCAAATCGTAGGTGAATTGCCGGATGTCTTGCGGACGCCCCGCCACGACCAGCTCGTCGCCTGCCCTCAGCGGGCGATCGGGCGTGATGGGCGCAAACCCGCCATCCGGATTGCCCGCGTCCTGAACGGCGAGAACCGTGACGCTGAATCGAGCGCGCGGGTCGAGTTGACGCAGCGTTTTCCCCGCCGCGTTGGCGGGGACCGTGATGCGCGTGACCCGATAACCGGTCGCCCAAAAGATATTCTGGTCGCGCGTTGCGAGTGTCGAGAGGGAAACCGAAACCCGGTTGAGGGCTTGCGCGATATGTTGGCTGGTGACGAGGCCGAGAAAGCGCTGGCTGGTGCGATCGACGACCGGAATCTCGTCGAGACCGTCGTGCTCCATCAACTGGCTGGCCTGATCGAGATTCGCTTCGAGCGGCACCGTGGGGCCGTGCGCATTGCAAAGATCGAATGCGTTGACCAGCGGACCGAGTTCCTGTCCTGAGCCGATCACGGTCAGCAAATCGCGGACTACGATTGTCCCGGCGAGCTCGCCTTCGCTGTTGACCACCGGCAGAGTGGATTGTGCCGTCTCGCCCGCGGTGCGCAGCACCTCCGACAGCGAAGCGTTCTCGGCCACCGTCGTCACGTTCTTGGTGAGGACGGCGCTAACCGGTATGAGCGCCAGCGCAAGGCGCTCGCGGCCGATTTGAAGCGTCTTGCCCGCGCGCGCCAGGCGGAACTCGTCGATCGATTCGGTTTCGATCGCGCGCGCGACGACCAGCGCCGCAATCGTCGCGATCATCGCAGGCAATGCAATCGTGTTGCTGTGCGTCATCTCCCAGAGCAGGAACAGCGCCGTCAGCGGCGCGTGCGTGGTACCGGCCAGAAACGCGCCGAGCCCGACCAGCGCGTACGATCCGCGCGGCCCCGTAAGGTGGGGAATCAGCATCGCCGACAGGCGCTGGAACAACCCGCCCGCCATCGTGCCGATGAAAAAGGTCGGGCCGAAGCAACCTCCCGGCGCGCCGCATCCGAGCGACACGGAGCTGGCGAAAAACTTCGCGCAGGTCAGGGCCGCCAGCATTCCGATGCCGAACTCGCCTGCCATCGCGCTGTTGATCACCGGATATCCGTCGGACAAGTTTTGCGGAAGCCAAATCGCAACCGCACCGACGGCTGCAAGTCCGGCTTCGAGCTTGAGCCAAACCGGGAGCTTCAGCCTGCGGAACCATGCGTCGGTGCCGTTGAAAAACCGGATGAAGCCCGCCGCCAGGGCGCCGAGCGCCGCGCCCATGAGCGCATACGTCGCCATCTCCCAGTAGCTGCGCAGGACAAACTCAGGCGTGACGAAGACGACGGCGTTGCCGAGGATCGCGCGCGAGGTGATCACGGCCGTGAAGGTGGCAATGATCAGCAATGTGAGGTTGGCGATTTCGGTGTGGCCGAGCAGGACGATTTCCTGCGCAAACATCAGGCCGCCGATCGGCGCGTTGAAGGTCGTCGCGATACCGGCGCCGGCTCCGGCCGCGACCAGCACCTTGGCCCTGTCGGGCGACAGCTTTCTGAGTTGCGCGATGGTCGATCCGATCGCGCCTCCGACCTGGGCGATAGGACCTTCGCGGCCGACCGACGCACCGGAGCCCAATGAAAGCGCGGCGCCCGCGGCCTTGACGAAGATCCAGCGGCGCTTGAGCCGCGCCGTGCCGAGGTTGACCATCTCGAGGAAATTCGGAAAGCCGTAACCGAGCACGTCTTCGGGAAAGATCCGGTCAAGCACCAATATTGCGGCGCCGCCGGTCAGCAGGATCAGCGGAATCAGTGCGCGATGCAGTCCGCCGAGCCCGATTCCGAGCGCGTTCCACTCGAGCACGCGAAACAGCCAGGAGAAGAATTCGATCAATTTGCGAAAGCCGAGATTGCCAAGCGCCGCGAGTACGCCCACGGACACGGCGAGCAGAATCAGCTGAACGTATTCGAACTGGTCGCTGCGCAGCGCAAGGGAAGGTCGTCGCATCAGCAAACCCGTCGGGTGAAGGTGCTATCCGCCACGAGCCGCCGCTACACGCCAAGGAAACGGCGCGTGACTGCCAGGAACTCGTCGAGACGATCGTGATGAACCCAGTGGCCGGCCTTGTCGATCGTCACCGACTGCGCATGCTTGAACGCCTGCATGCGCCCATCCTTGACCCAATCGCCCGCCCACGATTCCGTGCCGCGAATCAGCAGGGTCGGGCAGGCGATGCGGCCCCATATTTCGCGCGCATCGCGGTTGTTGAACATGTAGGGCGAGGTGGCGTGGACGTAGTTGTCGAACTTCCAGGAGTAAGTGCCGTTCTCGTTGCGGCGAACTCCCCAAACCGTGAGATGGCGCGCCTGCTCGCGGCTCAGGTGCGGATTGGCCTCGATCATGCGGGCGAGAGCCTCCTCGATCGACGGATACTCGCGCACCTTGCGCCGTGCGAGCGTTTGCATCTGGCCGATCCAGTTATTCATCCGCTCGTGGGCCGGCGTGTCCTTGATCATTCCCGGCGGCGGACCCATCCCCTCGATCGAAACCACGCGCTTGACCGCGTCGGGATGCGTGCCGGTGTATTGCAGCACGATTCCGCCGCCGAGCGAGTGGCCGATAAGCGTCGCGGGCTCGCGGGCCACCGCGCTCATCAGCTGCGCGAGATCGAGCACGTAGTCGATCATCGAATAGCCGCTGCCTACGGCCCAGTCGGAGTCGCCGTGGCCGCGAAGGTCGGGCGCGATCACGTGGTAGTGCCGGCGCAGATCGAGCGCGACCCAATCCCAGTTGCGGCAATGGTCGCGGCCGCCATGCACCAGCACCAGCAGCGGCATGTCGGTATTGCCCCAATCGACGTAGTGCAGTTTCAGGCGTTGCGAATAAAAGTAATGCGAAGTCGGCCCGATGATGCTCTCGGCCATGTACCGGTCTCCCGCGAGTCTGCTGCGTCTTGCGTCAAGCGCTACAGGTTAGGCTGGATCTCGTCGAGCGCCGCGCGCGCGGTGCGAATGATGATCTCGATTTCGGCCTCACCGATGATGAACGGCGGCGTGATCATCATCGCGTCGCCGCCCGCCTTCCCCGCCATCCCGGTCGCCGGATAAAAGAACATCCCTCTTCGCACCGCCGCGCCAAGCACGCGATTGGTCACTTTTTTTTCGGGCGCAAACGGCATGCGCGTTGCCTTGTCCTGCACCAGTTCGATCCCCCAAAACATCCCGCTGCCGCGGATGTCGCCGACCATTGGATGCCCCGACAGTTCTTCCTTCAGACTGGAACCGAGCCGGGCGCCGAGTTGCGCCGAGCGCTCGACCAGCCGCTCGCGCTCCATGATTGCCAGCACCTCGTCGGCGACCGCGCACGCCACGGGATGCGAGCTGTAGGTGTAGAACATGAAGTCGGCCTTGGCGCGCTCGAGTTCCTCGACCAACGGTTCCTTGACCGCGACCATTCCCATCGGCATGTATCCGCCGGTGAGTCCCTTGCCGCCGACCAGGATATCCGGCACGACGCCCCAATGATCGACGGCGAAGCGCCGGCCGGTGCGGCCGAAGCCGGTCATCACTTCGTCGGCTATCAGCAGCACATTGTAGCGCGTGCAGATCTCGCGAATTTTCGGCCAGTATTCGTTGACCGGCGGGACCGCGCCGGCGCTCGAGCCCATCATTGGCTCGGCGATAAACGCGGCGATCGAGTCGGCGCCGTTGCTCAGGATCGCTTTTTCAAGCGCAGTCGCGCAGTCGATCTCGCACGATGGATAGGTTTTGCCCCACGGGCATCGGTAGCAGTAGGTCGGATCGATCTTCGGCCAGTCCAATAAAATGTGTTCGTAATCCGCACGGCGCGCGCTCCCGCCCGCCGACAACGCTGCGATGGTGTTGCCGTGATAGGAGAAGCGCCGCCCGATGATCTTGTTCTTCGACGGTTTGCCGCGAGTTTTGTGATAGAGAATCGCGAACTTCAGCGCCGCTTCGACCGACTCCGATCCGCCGCTGGTGAAAAAGAAGCGCGTCAGCCCCGCCGGAGTCCACCGCGAGAGCCGCTCGACCAGCCGCTCGCGCTCGGGCGAGCTCCAGACCGGCACGATGTAATCGAGGTTGGCGATCGTGCGCGCGGCCACCTCGGCGATTTCGCGCCGCGCTTGCCCGATGTTCACCACCACGGCGCCGCTGCCCGCGTCGAGGATCTTGAGGCCATTGGAGGCGTAGAGCCATGGGCCTTCGGCGCGCTCGATGCGAAGTGGATCGTGCGGGCCGCGCATGAACATCGGAGGTAGCTGTGGCATAGCCGAATCTTAACCGCGATTCGATGCTGCGGGCAACGCGGCCAACCTCGCGCCGCGCCGCTGGATGACGCGCTACTTGATGGCGCCAGCCTCGCGCCAGCGGTCGAGCTGGACCTTGGTGTTACCAAGCGCGCCCAGGATTTCGTCGGTATGCTGACCGAGTTGCGGCGCGAGCGACCTTATCGATCCCGGCGTATCCGAGAACTTCACCGACACGCCCACCTGCTTGATCTTCTGGCCGCCGGGCCCTTCGACCTCGACGATCATATTGCGCGCGCGCACCTGCGGATCGTCCGGCACCTCGTCGAGCGTGAGCATCCTGCCGGCGCAGATGTCGCTCTTGCTCAGGATCGCGAACCATTCATCGCGGGTTTTGGTTTTGAATTTTTCAGCAAACACGCGTGCTATTTCCCCGCGTTTGGCTGGATCGTATTCGTACGGAATAAAATCTTCGCGGCCGAGCGCGCGGCACAAGTTGGCGAAGAACCACGGCTCGATCGCCGCGATGGTAATATATTTTTCGTCCTTGGTCAGATAGACATTGTAGTTGGGTATCCCGCCGTCAAACATCGTCTCGCCGCGTCGCGGAAGTTTGCCACCCGCGAAAAATGACGAGAACGACTGCGCCAGCAGCGCCAGGCTGCCGTCCATCATCGAGATATCGACATACTGTCCCCGTCCGGTTTGGTTGCGCGCGACCAGGGCCGCGAGCACTCCGATCGCAGCATGCATCCCGCCACCGGCGTAGTCCGCGACCAGGTTGTGCGGAATTGTGGGCGGCTGGCCGGGCCGTCCGAAAATCGACAGGACGCCGGCGGTCGCAATATAGTTGACATCGTGGCCGACCAGGTCGCGGTAAGGCCCGTTC
>Ga0187805_10000861_pt1 | contig 10596 bp, 6 predicted proteins | sample NC_wetland_sal_i_6_FD_132965 | JGI IMG/M metagenome (GOLD analysis project Ga0187805, IMG submission 132965) | Wetland sediment microbial communities from Neuse River Estuary, North Carolina, USA - Control_5 | ecosystem: Environmental > Aquatic > Freshwater > Wetlands > Sediment | place: USA... | reverse complement strand
GGAGAGTTATACCCGGGACTGAAAAATAATTTTGCACCTAGTCCGCGCAGCGTTGCCCCCAGAAGCACGGGATCCAGCGGGTGCCAAGGCCGGCGTTGAGCCCGGAAGGGAACAAGGTACTTTAGCCGTCGCTGCACCTCGGCCGCGAATCGGCCAATCCCGTGGTTGCCGATCCAGCGTGCGTCATAGAGAACTTCTTTCATGAAAAAGGTACCCCCAACCCATCCGCGGGAGCAGTTCCGCTGGACGAAACCCACCCCGAAATCCTGATCCGATCCCTGTAAACCTTTTCGGAGCCTATCTGAGACGCGAAACGGAGAAAGAAGGCCACGAGAAACGCTTCCGGAAGAAGCCAGCCAACCGCCCCAACTGGAAACAATGAAATATTTGCAAGAAACGCCACCATGAAGAAATCTGCCGGATGCTGCGAACCATTCAGTCGGCGTACGAAGCTTCGCGCCAACCAACCCCTGATCGCCCCAAAGATGGCGAGGTAGACAATCGCGAATATTCCGAAGTCCGCGTACTGTAATCCAATGCCAAAATCGGGCGATCCTTTTTCTGCATCCAGTGATTCGGAGAAAAATTGATCGTCGAGATATAGCGCCCCGAAATTTGTCGGTTTGTTGGGCATGAGAACGCGAGGAATGCGTCCGTACAAATGTCCTTCCAGAGTGAGGCGCCCATACTGCAAAGGAAAGCCCGAGTCGATAACTAACATTGCATTGCGCGTGTAATCGGAGTACTCGCTGATAGTTTCGATAGCTTCCATCGGATTCTTCTCGATGGCCATTGACGCGACAAAAAGTAAGAGCACGAGCAGGCTCAGACCGCCGCACACGATCAACGCAGCAGCAAGACGCACTCTCCGGCCGCGAACGTAAACCTCGAAAAGAGCGAGCAACAGGAATAATGAAAGGACTTGCCCCTTGCTTCCGTGTAACGACAGAAGTGCGGCGCAGAGCACGACAACGCCCCATCGGATCCACCGTGAATAGTCGCTGAACTCGATCAGGATGACCGACAGATACGCCAGCGTGCTGGAGACGTAGAAGTTAAAGCCAAAGCCAACCCTTGTGTGCTCGTAGATTTGGCGTGGATCAAAAATATACTCACGGAATTCCAGCACAATCGGCACGAACATCAGCAGTGCGATTGCAAGAAATGCCAGGGACAGGCTGCCGAAGTTGGAGTAGGAAAAACGGAAGGGAAGTCTTACAAGATTCCGGGGTGACCGCACGTATGCGTAAGCAAAGGCAATATTTTCGGTGGCCAGAGTCGCATACACGTAGGTGTAGGCATACGGGCTGGCGTCGTTGCCGAACAGATGCGTACTAACCAGCTGCAAAAGATAGTAAGCGGGAATGCCAATCAGGAAAGCCGGCGTCAGGATATTCAGGTAAGATCCGTCACGTCTGCTCACCAGGATATACGCGCCTGACGATGCCATCAGCGAGAGCATCAGGACGGCGTCCGCAAGTGAATTCGAGATCAAGCGTATCCTCGGAAAAAAGGTTCATCCCTCTGGTTGATCTGCTTCAAAAGTCGTTCTACGACCGCTGGTGCCCTGTCTGTCACTGGTCTCTCGTGCCAAGGCGCCAGCTAGTACGGCGCGAGCCCTTGTCCAATCACCCCGTAGCGCTCTTTTCGCGAAGCGCAAAGTGCTGCCTATCCAAATCGCTAAAGACGGAGCCGCAGCATGCTTTCGAAAAAATCTCTTAGCGGATGCGTTGAAGTATCGATCGAGTCTCACGCTTTCTTTCCCGACCGATGACGATCCCTTGTGCCAGACCCGTGACTGTCCGGCTACAGAAAGGTTCCAGCCTGAGGCGCGGAGACGGAAACAATAATCCGCATCCTCCCAGTACATGAAGAAATGCTCGTCTAGTAATCCGATGCTTTCGATTGCCTTACAAGAAATAAGCATGCTCGCACCTGTGATGAACTCGACGGACTTATTGGAAACCGGCTGAAGATAGTGGCGCGACCGACCGAGCCAAAAGTTCACATGGCCCCCGCCCCACGCCTGTAGCCGTTGAGGATCATCCATGAAATAGATTGCCGACCCACATGCAGCCGATCTGGGCGAGCTTCGAGCTTTGTCGACCAGGGCTTGCAATGCATCTCGATCGACTGTAGTGTCAATGTTGAGGAGCCAGACAAACTCTGATCCTTGACCGAGCGCGTAACGAATACCTGCATTGCAGCCGCCAGCGAATCCCAGATTCCTACCCAGCTCAATAATGTTCAAATCGGGAAATGCATTGCGGATTCTCGACGGCGAATTGTCGGTGGACCCGTTGTCCACCACAATCACTTCATGATTGTCATAATTTACTTGGCGCAGAGATAAAAGACAGGCCGCGGTATCGGTGTAATTGTTCCAGTTAACCAGGATCGTGTGAACCTTTGGGCTCCTCTGAATTGTGAGGTTTGCTGTAGGCAAAGTAGCTCGTGCACACGTCCCATCAGTGTGGCCGGTGACACGATTAACACGAATCGGATTTCGAAAAAAGAGATCCCAAAGAACGCGGCCATAGACGCGAGCAACAACACGATACCGAGCGCGGGCGATACCGAAAATTCCAGCGGTCACAACCCGCGCAGCCGCCGACAATCCCAACAGCGCAGAGATCAGGAAAGCCTGAAACTTCCCCTTATGCTTCAGGAAATGGTAGACCGTTCCGCGGATGCCCTGCCACACAACGAGATAAGGAGTTTGAGTTGCGCTTCGGCCGGTGTAGTGGACGACCTGCGCATCAGAAAAGAACACGGTGCGGTAACCGGTTCTGTTGGCACGAATACACAGATCGACCGCGTCCTCGACGGTCAGGAAGTATTCCGGATCGTAACCGCCAATCTCCTCGAAGATATGCCGCCGAATCAGCAGGCAGGCTCCCGAAACGAACAACACATTCTGCGATTCATACGGCGAGAAACGGTCGTATAGCCTACGTATGAGCCTATAAGGAAGGATCCGCCACGCGAGGACGTGATAGATTCCCCAGTTGCGATGAAAGCTGACGTGGGGCGTTCCGTCTTCGTAAACGCATTTTGGACCGAGTACGCCAACATCCTGGTGCGCGTCGAGAAAAGTGATCATACGTTCCAGACTGTTGGGGGGAAGCACGGTATCTGGATTCAACATGAGGACATACTCGCCCCGACAGCGACCGAGAGCGCAGTTGTTACCGGCAGCCAAACCTAGATTCTCGCGATTCAAGATCGCGTACACGTTATCGACGCGTTCAGCGTATTCAGCCACCATTTGGGGCGTGGAATCCGGAGACGCATTGTCGACAAGAAGGATTTCGATCGGTATCGATTGCTGGAGCAGGCTCTCCATGCAGGCAGGCAGTTCCTGAGTGGACCGGTAAGTCACAATGACCACGGATACTCGTGGCGCGACTTTGTCAGTTGTTATGTCGAATCCCATACGGCGATCTTTCACTGTAGACGTGAGGTACTAATGCACTCCGCTTTACCAACAGTTCTGGAAAATATATCTACCGACGAAGTAATGGCATGGGCCAGAAGCCGACGCGTATCTGAGTCCAGCAGCGCTCGCCAAGCCCACAACCAGGTCATCAGGCATATAGTTATCTCGAATAGAAGTGTGTGTGCGGGCTGAAAGATGGAAGTCAATAAAACGATGATGGAAATGAGAATCGCAGCTAACTGCGGAGTGAGCAGGACCCCGCGGTTCCGTTCTTCCACTCTTAGCAAGACGACCATGCAAGCAAAATCCACGATTATTCGCCCAAACCACACGAGGGCGGCACCGCGCACTCCGAAGTGAGTTGCAGCCCAGAAAAACGCGATACAGTAAATGGGAAATTCGGCGGTGTGCGCCCACGCGGTCAGATCGGCCCGCCCCCGCGCGTGCAAGGCGGTGAAGGATATCGAAGCCATGGCCTGCACGATCGACCCCGCCAGAAACACTTGCGCGGCGAACACTGCCTCTGGCGTGTTGTGTTCGCGCAGCCACAGTCTCATCAGGAATGGCGACAGAAGAATCACAGTGATCGTCAATGGCGTGATTGAGGACAGGACGATTGCGAGTGCCCCACGATAGACCCGTTGAAAGTGGGCCGAACCGGAGCCATCGAGGCGGCTCAAGAGAGGAAACAGGACTGCACAGAAACTGGTGATGAGGATCTGCATTCTGCCGATTACGTCAAGGGGCATCGAGTAGCTGGTAACCGCCACCATTCCAGCAAAGGATCCCAAGAGGAAGCGATCTCCATAGACCATTGCGGTACCGATGACATTGGAAACGGAGAGCCACCCACCAAACGAGGCCATCTGTTTCAATGCTTTTCGATCGAGGGTTGGGCGAAAGGGAGGTCGATGCTTTGTACCCAGGCAGCCGATAGTGAACGCGATCGCCATGCCAATTCTAATTGCGACATAGGTGGCCGCGATCGCAACAAGTCCTCCTCCCTCGATTACCACTACCACGGGGGCGACGTACATGCAGGCGCCGGCGCAGGCAGTTACCGCGCTGAGAAAGGGAAATCGTCCCGCCGCTTCGAGAAAACCGCGCAACCCCGCCATCAAGGTGACCAGCGGGATCGTTGCACAGATCAGGTAAAAAGCCTGAATCGCGTTCTGACTGTAAGCTGGGGAGATTTTCAAGTAGTGCGACACAAGCACGGGGACAGCAAAGAGAAAGCACACGCTCACGATCAGTCCGGCACCGGTCAGCAGAAGCATTGAGCTCCAGAAGTACCGGCCCACCTCGTCGCGACTGCCCGCTTCCAGACTTTGGGCGATAAATCGCGTCGTTGCCCGTCCCAAGCCCAGATCGAGCATTGCGAAATAAATCAACACAGTTGAAAAAAGGGTCACGATTCCATACGCTTCCGGACCTAGACGGCGCAGCAGAATTGGAATCGCGAAAATAGCAGCAGCGGCAGGCGCCAGTTGGGCGCCAATCTGACAGAAAGTATTGAAACCGATAGTACGAACCAGGCGGGCGGTCCCGGCCGTGTCCTCACGGGAAGGCGGACCGAGGGCACAGCGGCTGTTCACGCCCTGTACGGCTTCGGTTTCGAGTTGAACGTTTGCGTTCATTTTATTCAGCGGAGCACACGCAAAAAAGTTCCTCGCCCGCATCTTTCCTGAACTGAATCCACAAGTCTTCAATTGCCTGGAACAGAAATGCGCTGGCCTTAGTGCTTGTTGTGAAGTTCGTCTTCTCTCCGATTCTTGACTCACCGGTCTTCGCGCAGGCGCTCGGGTTGTAGATCATGCGCGCTAACCGAGTCTCTGTAGACAGTAATTTCACCGTCAAACGTGCTCGCGAGACGCACTTGCTCAGAGCGGCAGATGAGAACAGCATCAGATGCCTTGGAATCTCCAAACCGCGCCAGAATCGACCAAACCAGCGGTGCCCCAGGCTGTTGAGGTTGGGAGTCATAATCATGATTCGTCCCGTACGTGGAGTGAGGCGTCTTTTGCATTCGGCGAGCAGGAAAATTGGATCCGGCACGTGCTCGATGACGTGGTTCAGCGTAATCACGTCATAACGTGGATCTGGCGGAAGATCGATGATCGAGCCCTGAAAAACGTTAAGGCCGGCTCTCAAGCCCTCGGCCACAGCCGCAGGATCGGGATCTACGCCGCATGCGTCCCACCCCAGCGAGCGCATTTGAAGTATGAATTTGCCGTTTCCGCACCCTACATCCAGCAGTGTGCCGGCTTGTGTCGGCGGCAGATCAAATATTTCCAACGCGCGCGCGCGCGCAATCGATGGTATGTGAGACAAAAATCTTGCGAGCCAATGGGTCGAGGGCTGAACTGGATACCCCATTCTCGCCAGCACGCATTGCATAATTTCTCGACGGATGCGATCCAGTCGGAGCGGTTCAGCGGTACCAGAATGCGTGTAGTATGTGTCATACAGCTTTGGAAGCTGTGCGGCACAAGGTTGTGGGTCGAGCCACGCCAAGCCACACTCGCAATGACGCAAGCCCCATTCCCCCGGGACTCCCCACAGCCAATCGCTCATTGCATCATAGAGCTTGGCTCCAGGTGCTCCGCACAGCAAACATCTTGGCGCTGCGACGATCGAGATCTCGCTATTGGAAACAGTTTCCGGATTCACAATCATGGTCATGTTCCTTCCACGAGCCGCCTACGATCTCCGTTCGTGAGTCTGTGTCCCGAAATCCGTAGTCTTTCCACGGCGCAACTTGCCCTTAAAGGTGGTGATAATGTCGTTCACCAGCACTTTTCGAGGATCGTTGGCAGCAACTTTCTCCCAGTCCGTCGACTTAATGATCCAGAAAGCACCCACTGCGCACGCCAGAAGCGTGCCGCCGATCATTAGCAGCAAGCGCGGTGGAAACGATTTCCTTTCCGGGACCCCGGCGACGTCGAGCACTTTGATACTGGGCACCTCGCGAGCTTCTTCCACACGCGCCATCTCGTACTGCTTGGTCAGGATTTCAAAGACTGTCTCCTCAACCTTGGTTTTCCGGTAGAGGTCTGACCAGGCGACGCCCAAGATCGGCAGTTGCCGAATCGGGGGTCCCAGATCCGAATTCTGGTTGCTGTCGCCGCTATTTTCAGCCGCCTCGCCGCTGGCGCCTCCAGGCTGCCCGCCCATTTTTTGCAATTGACGCTTGTATTCCGCGATGCGAGCCTCCAGTGATCGCACCCGTACGTTGTTGCTGGTGTAGATCTGTCGCAACCCTTCGAGTTCGGTTTCCGCCGCGATCAGTTCTCCTTCCAGTTCGCCCGCGGCCCCAATCATGGCGCGGCCTTGTTCTTTCACATCGAGCGCAGTATTTTTGCTGGCAAACTCGCCGAAGTTCTTCTCTGCGTTTTCCAGATCCTGCTGTACTTCTTTCAGCCTGCTTTCGAGGAAAACTCTTTCCCGGTGCGCGGACGACGTATCGAGCGAGATCACAAGCCGGTTCAGTTGTTCCACATATTCCCGCCCCATCGCGGCTGCGCGGTCCCGGCTGTGATCACTTACCTTGATGGTGATGATGCCGCTCTTCCGATCCATCGTGACGTCGGTCCGATTCTCCAATTTCTTGCGCGCATCTTCCCAGCGCTTCACGCCATACACCTTGCGCAGATCGAACTTGTTCACCAATGCGTTCTGCACGGTCTCGCTCTTCAGCACACCCACAAACAGGTCCCCGGAAGTTTTCACGCCCAGCAATTCTGTGCCGATGGAACTCAAATCGCTCCCCCCCTTGCCGAGAGCCGCGAGCACCGATGCGATTCCTTGGCCGGCTTGATCGGGTGGCATCAGTCGGGTCGTCGTTGTATAGCGCACCGGAATCAGAAAGACGATGATGGTCGATGCCACCAGCCCAATGAGCGCAGAGCGATAGAGCAGCGCTCGGTTTTCCCAGAGGAGTCGCCACTTCTCGACCGAACTGCCGCTATCGTGAGGCCCTCCTTCCGGAATGGAGACCAGTTCCGGTTCGAGTTCCGGTTCGGTATAGCCCTTCGCGATCTCTCTGGTTGCCATGTTTTCCTGGTACTGTGTCCACCCTTCACTGGTCTGAGCTGCGCTTGCGCGTAAGACCTCCAGGCCAGAACGTTAGCTGTATCGACGACGCTACATTCGACTGCCTGGCCGGCGAGATCACAGGAAACGTCCACGCCTCGTACTGCACGGCAGCCGATAGACTGAAACTTGAATGCACCCAGAGATCGGCATGGACGCCGGCGTCTGCCAGAGTTCCACCGTCTGGAACGAACTCGTGGCTTACTTTGAGATGCCGGAACTCAAAGGTCAGTTTATTGCGGGGGCTAAGCCAATATGAGGTCCAAGCCTGCACCCCCTGACCTTCCCGTCCCACCCAATTTCCCATCAAATTTCCTGCGTTTGTGAAGCCAGAGAGCCAGGTTGGGTTGTAGTAAAAAAAGCCTGATCCCACGTTTCCGCCGATCGGCGGATCGGTTTCAACCCCTTCCGCCCGCAAATCCATTTTTGGCAGCCTGGGCAGCCTTGGAATGTAAACTCCGCCCAGCCATGCCGCAACGTCCGGGCCCACGATCGGGCTGATCGTGTCATGTTCGGTGAAGGCGTCGGCATAGAATGTCAGCGCGTTCTTTATCTGGTAGCTGAAGTCCAAACCCGACCGCCGCGAGCCAGGCTTATTCGGGGCGCCCGGGATCGTGTTGTCGGTGGAGAATACGCTGCGAAGAAAGTTATGCCACGTGAGCGGGTAACCCGGCCCACCGTAATCAGTGGTGCGCGACAGTCCAAGTTCAAAGTGCGCGGTCGGCTTGAAACTGAATCGTTCCCCGTGAACGATGGGCTGGGGATGCAGCGTTTGTCCATACCCTCCCACCAGTCCCCGGGGCGTGAACATTAATTGGTATCCCGAGTACTGTCCCAGGAAGAACTCCACTCGCATCGGTCCCAGGTATCCGAAAATGCTCGGAAGTTTGAAGGGTGTGACTCGATCGATGCGGAACATCGTCAACGGCTCCGCGTTGTCGCTGAGCATCATTCCACCGCCTTGGTCCGGCCCCCACCACAAGCTCTGTTTGCCATACGAGAACTGCCAATCAGAAAAGTTCATCGCGACATAAGAGTCGAGAAGACGGCCTCGATCGATCATGAGCGTCGGCGCGTCCGGCGGTACGGGGTAGGGAAGAGGAACAATGGAGTGGCTGAAATCTTCGGTCGAGATCGCATCGCGCGCACTCAGAGGGAGGGCCGGCGCAGACGGCGAATGTTGAAACTCGCTCCGTACATACATGGCGAAGGGACCATCGGCTGCCCATCCCGCCAGTCCTGTAACGTTGTTGAATCCCTGTTCCTCGGGCCGCCCAAAATCGTTCACGATCGTCTGGCCGAAGTGATAGCCGTCGGTCAACGGCTTTCCGACAATCTCCGTGCCTCGCGTGTACGATTGCTCCAGCCGGATTTCAGCATTGTCCCCGCCACCCAGCCAATCCAATTCATTGCTGAACTCTTTCGCCAACTCCCGGTAAAGCCTCGCCGCCTCGCCGCTGCCTTCATCGTCGCCAATCCGATCCGCGGCCTCGCTTAATTGCCGGGCGCATTCCATGCGCGTCCATGGACGCATGTCCGAAATCGCGCTGTTGATATAGCCGAGCGCGGCGAGTCTTTGCAGCGCCGGATATGTCCAGCTGTCCAGCGGAACGTAGGGCGAGCCCATCGATTTTGCCGCCCAGTGCGATGGTCGTTCCGGACGAATCCCGGGAAGTTCCCACGCAGATCCCGATAACTCCGGATCGTGATGTTTTCGGTAAACGTAGGCGCTGGTGAGATATCCGAGAGCCGCTCCGACAAGAACGTCGGAAGGGAAATGCTGTTTCGCAGTAATGCGCGACGCGCTGATCACGGTCGCCGCCCCGTAGGAGAGAAATTTTACGAATGGGCTGGGGTATTCATGCGCCAACACTCCGGCGATGGCCCATGCTCCGGCCGCATGCTCCGATGGAAACGATGCCCCGCCTCTGAAGAAGTGTCCGTTGGCGTTGTCCAGGTAGGGGCGCTCCCGCCCCGAGGCGAACTTGATTGCTTGCACCGCAGCTAGGGCATCAATCGCCGCTTCTCCGCTCAGGAAGCCGGTTTCGCGCTCGTGCTGGTTGTGCGTCACTAGCCCCAGAAAATAAAGCCCGGCGGCCCCGCCGGCCATCGAGTAGGCGCCGTAGTCGGAGATATGCCGATATCGAGTGAGGGTGTTTGGATCATTGGAAAGATGACGGCTGGTATCGCTGTCGGTGGCGAACAGCGCTGCCGCGAAGCCTCCCAGCGGGACTAGCCACGTGGCATCCGGCAATCGAATCTTGAACGGACTTGTCCACATTCCAAACTGATCGTGCAGGAAGGCCCGGGGCAGAGTAATCACTTTGTTCGCCGTGTCTTCGGGTCTGGGGGCATCCGGCAGCGTGTTTGCCTCCGCGTTCTCCCAGGAATCACCCTGCGTCTCGTTCCTGCCGCGATTCACGTCCGACGCCGACGGCGACTGCCCGGACGCCACCGCACCGCTGAGAAAGAACATCGCGATCATCACGGCCCACGCTCGTCCACGTTCTTTCACGGCTGTCCTCAGTACGATGCCGCCAGGATTGCGCTGGTCGTAATCGAGCTCAAAATCTGGGCGTTCGCGAAGATGGTCTTCCAGATCGGTGGCCCGCCCAGCGCCTTTTCCGGAACTACAACCGTGTCTCCGGGCTGCAACGGCACATTCAGGCCGTCGCCGGAAACCCAGAAGGAGCTATGACTGCCGACCACAGTTCCGTTGGCGCGGATCACGAAAGTAGCCTTCTTGTTGGCCATGTTCGTCGTGCCGCCTGCCTGGGTCAGATACCACTTGGCGCTCTTGCCCGGCCGGTAGGCCACCGCCGTGGCCCCGTAAACCTGGCCTTGCACCAGCACGTAGCTTGGTCTCTTCGGCACGACGAGCACGTCGCCTGCTCGTACCGTGATGTCGCGCGGCGTGTTCGCCCAGTCTTTGATATTGGAAGAAATCTGTACGGTAACGCGTCCCGTGGGCGGGCTGCTCAGCAGGTCGTCCATCGCGGTCTGCCATTGCACCATTGCTGATTCCGCCGAAAGCTTTTGATCGGCGTCCGAGGTGCTGGTCGCCG
>Ga0187805_10000859_pt1 | contig 10612 bp, 10 predicted proteins | sample NC_wetland_sal_i_6_FD_132965 | JGI IMG/M metagenome (GOLD analysis project Ga0187805, IMG submission 132965) | Wetland sediment microbial communities from Neuse River Estuary, North Carolina, USA - Control_5 | ecosystem: Environmental > Aquatic > Freshwater > Wetlands > Sediment | place: USA... | reverse complement strand
GTTGGCGGAAGTCACGCGGCTCCGCGATGGGATTGTGCTGGTCACGGGCGCGGCGGGATCGGGCAAGTCTTCAACTTTGGCCGTGCTGCTCGATCGCATCAACCAGGAAAAGTATTACCACATCATCACCATCGAAGATCCGATCGAGTTTCTGCACAACCACAAGTCCTCGACCGTCCATCAGCGCGAGTTGCACAGTGATACGCCGAGCTTCGCCCACGCTTTGCGCTCGGCGATGCGGCAGGCGCCAAAAGTTATCCTGGTCGGTGAAATGCGTGATCGCGAGACGATCGAAATCGTTCTGGAGGCGGCCGAAACGGGGCATCTGGTCTTTTCCAGTCTGAACACGATGGACGCGTCAAAAACCGTGGAGCGCATCGTGACTTCGTTTTCGCCCGCCGAGCAGCAACTTGTCCGCGAACGTTTTGCGAAATCGTTCCGCTACATCATCTGTCAGAGACTCATGCCGAAGGCCGACCGCACCGGCCGCATCGCCGCCTTTGAAATCTTGAAAGCCAATGCCCGCACCCGCGAATGCATTGAAAAAGGCGAGCGTGACAACAAGTCTCTTCTCGACGCGATCAAAGCCGGCGCTTCCGAAGGCATGCAGCACTTCGACGGCGAAATCGCGCGCCTCGTCAACGACCGCCTGATCGATCTGGAAACCGGGCTGTCATTCGCTAGCAATCCGGGAATGCTGGGCCAGGCCCTGGCCAGGTAGGTCATTTCGCGCGCTTGAAATATGAACCTGAATACTTGGTAATTCTGGCGGGAATTTGGCGGCTGTGACTTCACAAAGAAGACAGCTCAGCCCGGGGTTCCTTGCAATTTCCTCCGCTTGTTCCTCTATGATCTCCCTATGCCGGTCTCGGCCGAATCCACGGTTCTGAGCTTCGAAGACGCGCGCCGCGTCGTGGAACAACACGCCGCCAAGATTTCCCCGCCTGCGGCCGAATCTGTTGAACTGCTCGTATCTGGCGGACGTGTGCTTGCCGAAGACGTGTTCGCCGATCGCGACATCCCTCCATTTCCCCGCTCCACGCGCGATGGATACGCCATCCGCTCCGACGATCTGGCGAAGCTTCCGGCGACGCTCGATGTGATTGGCGAAATCAAAGCCGGGGAAACTTCAGACAAAATTCTTACGAACATCGACCCAGGCCAAACGGTTTCGATCATGACCGGCGCAGCCGTGCCGGATGGAGCCGATGCCGTCGTGATGGTCGAGTACACAACGCGTCACACAGATCGAGTCGAGATCACGAGAAGCACAACACCGGGAGAAAACATCGTTCCGCGCGGTGCGGAAGCGAAGCAGGGAAGCCGTCTACTCGATCGCGGTACTCGGCTGAATGAGGCCGCAGTCGCCCTGGCCGCCTCGGTGGGAAAATCGCGCCTGCAGGTCTATGCCCGACCGCGCATCGCGGTGTTGAGCACCGGGGACGAGATTGTAGACATCACAGCAACTCCCGCGCCCACGCAAATTCGCAATTCCAACAGCTACTCTCTTGCCGTTCAAATTTTGCGCGCTGGCGGACAACCGATGCTCCTGCCCATTGCCCGTGACGAGCCGCAACGATTGAGGGCTCTCATCGAAGAAGGTTTGCGCTGCGATCTGTTGTTGATGACGGGCGGAGTCTCCATGGGCCGCTACGATCTGGTCGAGCAGGTGCTGTCAGAATTGCGCGCAGAATTCTTCTTTACCGGAGCGAAAATTCAACCGGGTAAGCCTGTTGTTTTTGGCCGGTGTGGCGCGGACACGCTTGCCCGCGACAAAGCTTCAGAAAAACCCACTTATTTTTTCGGTCTGCCCGGCAACCCGGTTTCCACCATGGTCACCTTCGAGCTTCTCGCCCGACCGATGATCGAAGCGACCTCCGGTCAACTTCCGCGCAAGCTTGCTTTCTTGCATGCAAGGCTCAAATCAGAAATTCGCGTCAAGCCCGGCCTTCGCCGGTTTCTTCCAGCCGTCCTTTCCGGCGAATTCGAACAGAGCGAAGTCGAACTTGCTCGCTGGCAGGGATCGGGTGATATCGCCGCCACCGCGCTCGCCAATTGCTACGTTGTCATCCCTCCTGACAGCGAACGTATTCCTTCCGGCGACTGGATCGCAGTGATGCTGCGATGAGCGCGCGGGCTCTGCATTCCCATGTAAAATAGTCGTTCGTGCCCAAGCGACTTTCCCATTACGACGGCGCGGGCCATGCGCGCATGGTCGACGTTTCCGGCAAATCAGCAAGCAAGCGCGAAGCCGAAGCCAGCGCTTTCGTCGCGATGAAACCTGCAGTGCTGGCCGCATTGCCGAAGAATCCCAAGGGCGATGCGCTGGAAGTCGCGCGGCTGGCGGGTATTATGGCGACGAAGCGCACGTCGGAGCTGATTCCGCTCTGTCATCCGCTTCCGCTCTCGCTCATTGATGTCGAGTTGCGGCTGTGCGAGAATGGCGTCGCTATTACCTCCAAAGTCACGACTACTGCGGAAACCGGCGTCGAAATGGAGGCGCTGGTCGCCGCCAGCGTCGCGGCGCTGACCGTGTACGATATGTGCAAGGCCCTGGACAAGGGGATTGAAATTCGCGAGATCGTGCTCGATCGCAAGAGCGGCGGCAAGAGCGGCGAGTATCGCCGCGCGAAGAAATAGCGGAGGGTCTTTCGGAAATAGTTTGGAAAGGTTCGGCTTGAGCCAAACCGTTTCAGGCCGCGAAAGATGCGGGGTTTAGCTCCTGAGGAAAATCCGTATTCCAGCTCCAATCTGTCACTTAGTTGCGAAAACGATAACATGGCGAATGACGTAAAACTCCTGGTGGTCGACGACAATCCCATGGTGCTGGGGATCCTGCACCAGGCGCTCGCGCCGCTGGCCCAGGTCATGACCGCTTCCGATGCTGCGGACGCGCTGTTGAAAGCCGTTGATAATCCTCCGGAGCTATTGGTTTGCGACTATCGCCTGCCGGGCATGGATGGGCGACAGCTTGTCGAGAAATTGAAAAGCCGACCGGCGACGGCGAATTTTTCGGCCGTGCTGATGGCGAGTAAGGCTGACATTGCCGAACGGCTCTCGCCGCAGGACGCCGCCGACGACTATCTGGAAAAACCTTTCTTCCTAAAGGAAGCCACGCGCCGCATCAAGCGCATGATCGACCGCATTGCGCTGGAGAAAATGGCCAAAACTGCGCCGTCCGACGGCGTAGTGCGCGGAAGTCTCGCGCAGATGAACGTGATCGATCTGATGCAGTCGCTCGAAATGGGCCGCAAGAGCTGCCAGCTCTCGCTCACTAACGAAGGCGAAAAATGTGAAGTGTTTTTCGTCGAAGGACAAGTGAAGCACGCGACCTACGGATCTCTCGTCGGTGATCAGGCCGTCTTCAAAGTTCTGCGCTGGACAGGTGGAAATTTCCAACTCGACTTCGAAGGCAAGGCCGACAAAGAAACCACGCAACTCAACACCCAAGGCTTGCTGATGGAAGGCCTGCGCCTGCTGGATGAATCGCAGCGCGATGCCGGCGCGGAAGCCGAGCCGTCAACTCCGGCTACTGCTGGCATCGCCACTACAAAGCAACCTGCCACGAAAGAAGAGGAGGAAGATGTCCTCCTCGACAACTGACTCGGTACGCGACAGCCGGCTCACAGCGGCCGTCGTGACCGTCAGCGATTCTTGTGCGCGCGGCCAACGTGCCGATCGTTCCGGCCCCGCCGTCGCAGAGTTCCTTGAGAAATCGAAGTTTAATGTTGCGTTGCGTAAAGTCGTCCCTGACGATCCCAATGAAATCAAAGATCTCCTCATCCGTCTCGCCCGCGATGTTCAATTGGTGGTCACCACTGGGGGAACAGGAATCGCTCCCCGCGATGTAACGCCGGAAGCGACTGTCGCAGTTTGTGGGCGTCTCATCCCAGGTATTGGCGAACGCATGCGCAGTGAGGGAATCAAGAAAACGTCGCGTGCGGTGTTAAGCCGCGCGGTTTGCGGAGTTCGTGGGACAACGCTAATCCTGAATTTGCCCGGAAGCCCGTCGGGTGCGCTCGAATCGCTTGAAGCCGTCGCGGACTTGATCCCACATATGATCGATCTGCTGGCCGGAAAAACTGCCCACAACGGTAACGTGTAGGCTCGGACGCATTCGTCCGGGCGGGCGACACAGCTCGGCAGGTTTTGGATGGGACTTAATCATTTCTGCCCACGCTGCCCAAAAGTCCGGTTTCAGTTCTGCGGTCCCAGAATCGCACGCCCCGGAAACACTCCCGGCACAAGCTCTCCCTGGTCGATCAGCACGGTCCCACCAACCAGCAAGTAGCGTACGCCCACGCTCGTTTCCATCGGCTTATCGAACGTTGCACGATCCTGAATTGTCTGTAGATCAAACACGACTACATCGGCGTCGGCTCCTTCCTGCAATCGTCCTTTATGCCGTGCCTCGGGAGTCGAGCGCTCCAGAATCCGCGCCGGCATGAGGGTCATCTTGTGCAAGGCTTCCATCAGCGTGAGAGTTTTCTTTTCGCGCACATACTGCGCCAATATTCGCGAATACGTGCCGGCGTTGCGCGGATGTCCTGGCGCTCCATCGCTGGCGATCATGGTCAGCGGATTCGTGATCACCCTGTCCACCATTTCTTGCGTGTTCGCAAATACCAGTACCGACTGTGCGGTGCTGGAATTGTGCAGTTCCTCGAAACGCTCTTTGGTCAAATGCTCGCCCGTAGCCGGCAGCACGAGATTGCCGTACTCGATGCCCAACTTCTCGCGCCAACCGGGATTGAACTGAGCGGTGTTCAGGATCGTCATGCCGGCAATGTACGGATACGCCTCGGTCGTTACATCCAAACCGTGCACTCTGGCGCCCTCAATCAGCGAAAGACATTCGAGCGAGACCACGAGACAAGTGCTGTTGATGTGTACGATATGCAGCGATGCTCCCGATATGGCCGCGGCTCCAATGACTTCCTCAACCGATTCGATCGCCGATCCCGGCTCGGTTTGTCCAAAGCTGCGAAGATGCGTGTAGACGGGAAGCTTGTGTTCGGCCGCGAGTCGAAACATGTCGATCACTTCCAGGCGAGTGGCGCCGGGCGTGTACTGAATGCCCATCCCGACGCCAAGAGCGCCCGCGTGGAACTCATGCAGGAGCCGATCCTGAATTTGTTTGATTTGATCGTTGCTTGCAGGCTGGTTCGTTGCGGGCCCGCTCTTGGGGAGAATCTCGGGAATCCCGGTCTTTACTTCAAGGCCTTCCGGGCTGAGTGGTGCGCCGAACACCAGTGCTCGCGCTGCGACGTGACTGGCGGTGCTGCCGTAGTTGATCAGCGAGTGGCCTTGTTTCATCTTCAGAAACGCGGCCACGTCGGGGGCGCCGATCTCCATCTCCAGCGCGGTCGTGACGCCATCGAACGCCTTCACGCGCTGGCTGTCGAGATCCTGTCCGTGCTGATGAAGGTCGATAAAGCCGGGAGCGACCACAAGGCCGGTGGCATCGATCATGCGCTTGCCATTCAGCGCGGCGCTTGAGGAGCGTGCGATCTTGCCATTTTGAATTGCGACATTCCGCACCGCATCCAGACCTGTCTCAGGATCGATGACCCGGCCGTGTGCAATGACGAGATCGTATTGCTGCGCCGACATCGCGGTCGAAAGCAGTACAGCAGCAAAAAGGAGGATGAGTCTTTGCATAATCGCTCCGAAGCCAGCGATCATAGCACTGTGAATCACCCAATCACTTAATCCCGACGGAACGCTAGCATCCAAGCTCATTCGAACCACTAAGCACACAAAGGAACAAGAAGCATTTACAAGGCGGGTTCCCTTCGTGTACCTTCGTGTCCTTTGTGGTTAATGACGGCACGTCCCTATTCGCAAACTAACTGACACGCTGGTTTTTCTTCACGTAAACTGTTTTTCGTTGAAGACGATCACACACATCCTGAGCCGCTATACCGCATGGATATTTGGCCTGCTCGCGGTGCTCGGGATCTGGGGCGTCTTCGTCATTGCTTTTGCCGACAGCGCGCTGCTCGGCATGCCGATCGACGCGATCGTCGCGACCTACGTTTATCAGCATCGGTCGCAATTTTTCGTTTATGTGCTTTTGGCCGCAGTGGGCTCGGCGCTCGGCAGCATTCCTCTGTACATCATTGGATATATCGGCGGCGAGACTGTGCTGCGGAAGCGGGTTTCCGAAGAGCGCTTCCAAAAAATTCATCGTTCCTTTGAAGAGCACGAATTCTGGGCGCTGATGTTTCCCGGCATGTTCCCCCCGCCTATGCCATTCAAAATTTTCGTGCTAGGCGCAGCGATTTCGGAAATGAACTTCGGCCACTTCCTCCTGGCAATCTTTCTCGCCCGCTGCGTGCGTTTCTTCGCGCTTGCGTTGCTCACGCTATATTTCGGACCACAAATTGTGGGATTCCTGGGCGGGCTAATACGGCAGCATTTCTATTGGGTCGCGATTTTTCTCGTCGCCGCGGGACTGATCACATGGCTTGTCCTGAGGATGAAAAAAAACAATCGAAGCAGTCTGCCGCGGGAATAAGCTTTCCTGATCCAGTCTGCCCAGATCGAGCTATGCCGCTGCCGTGGGGTTCCCGGATCGGCCGAGCCTTGTAGAAAGGGCATGGATGAAAACCGGGATTCCGAAAAATGCCAGCGAGAAAAACAGATCGCTTTCCATGGTTCCGCGGAAAAATGGAAGCCCGGCCGTGTAGGACATCATCAGTCCACTGAAGCTGCGCGGATACATTTGCGGCCAAGCCGCCCAAACTGCGAAGTTGCTGACCAGGAAAAACGAAACCGAACTGACCACCGCCGCTCCTGCAACGCGCCAGAAGGTGGTCTTCTCACGCAGTCCCGTGCCCAGCCAGAGAATCGCCGCATACCAGCCCCAGGTGACCAGTTGATCCCACGAGAAGCTGAAGGCATAGATGTACTTCGTCAGAATAACGTCCGTCGCCGCCAACAGCACGAGCGGAATCCACATCTGCCGGCGCGTGCCGCGCGCTCCAAAGAACAACAGCGAAGCAGCTAACGGGGTGAAATGCCAGGCATGCGGCAGAACGTTCAATGGACCCGCAAACGGCAGAAACCTCACGGCTATGGCAAGCAGCACGAAAATGTAAGCCAGCATGATCACCTCGCAGCAACGAGTATTATTCTGAGTGCTGGCGCGAGCGGCGTCAAGCGAACGCCAATCGCCATTCCTAATCGGGTTCCGGTGCGACCACCCGATTCTTTCCGATACCGAACACATCGCCGACCACGTGAAGGTTCTTATCGAGTTCCACGGCCGCTCCAAGCGCGCCACGTCCACGGTCGTTGTTAATTGCGCTCGGGATGCGCACAAAACGCAAATCCTGCAAATACACGATGTATCCGCCTTCTGCGCCGTTTAATTCCTCTGTTTCAGTGATCGGATATCGCGCCTAGTCCAGATAGATGCGCCCCAGATACGACCGCTTCGCCGCCAGCGTCACCGGCGTTTCCTTCGGCTTGTAGCGAATTTCCATCTCATTTTCCGGGTCGACCTCCGGTGTCAGCGAACTCACCGGGTCCAGCGCGAAAAATGTCGGGGTCTCAACAACTCCGTACCAATGAAACGGATCAATCCACGTTGGATACGCTGAAACGCGTAACGGATCGACCCCGGCGTATTCTCGCGACGCAAGCGCATTCACCGCCCGCCGATGCTCATAATCGCGCACGCCCCACATCAGCACCACTCCGATCAGGGCCATCGACGCTGCCAGACGACCTCTTGGTCCGCGCTTGTGCACTCCGATTTCGCTATCCACGAGACCGAAAATCGCCGGCACAACGAGTCCCAGAATCAGCAAGCCCAGCATCACCGGTTCAACGATGAAAACGATATCCCAGGAATACCATTTTTCAGAAACTGGCCAGAACGGCCGCACGCCGTAGTTGTTCGTGAAATCGAGCAGAATATGGCTCAAGCCGGCGAGGCATGCATAACCAAACAGCAATCCCCAGCGGGGCGGCAGATTGGGGTCTTTTATTTTCCGCCCGCGCAATCGCCAGACCAGGTACACAAATCCAACCACACCGGCCGCGCAGATCGGAGTTCCCAGGAATGAATGTGTGAATCCGCGATGATGCGCGAAGCCGAACGCCGGGCCGCCAAAACGCCCCAGCACATCGAGATCAGGAGCCTCGGCAGCCAGCGTAAGCGTGAGCGTTGCCAGCGCTGTTTTGCGATTGAGCCCGGCGCGTCCCATGCACGCACCGGTCAGAAAATGTGTAATGGGTTCCAAGCGGTCTTGATGATTCTACTTCGAATCGAAGAATGGAGATCCTTGGCGCCTCCTATGCGCGTCGATTTGGGAAGGACACGGCGACACGGCGACACGGCTTCAGCCGCGCCGCACGCGCCCCGTTCTGTCCGCGGCTTTAGCCGCTGAGGTGCGCTTTTTTGCAAGCCGCGGTGAATGTTCGCACAAAGCACATCATAATTCTACTTGGAACACCCCTCAGCATCAGCAGCGTCAGTGCATTCGGCACAACCGTGATCTCAGCGGGCAGAGTGCCGAGCAATTCTCCGTCTGCTTCCACGTAAATTCGCCGGTCTCCCGGCGATGCTGCTTGATACCGGCACGAAACTTTCTTGCTGTGAACCAGTTCGATCCCCGGTACACGCCATCCGCAACCCAGCATGCGGCGCGTTACGTAAGCCAGATAAAGGAGGCGTCGCTCGGTATGGCAAAGAATCAGCCGCATGTCATCACGTTCGAGCGAAGCTCCGGGTGCAAGTTCCCGCACCACTCCGCCGAAATTTCGAATGCGGACGGCAAGCAGTTCAGTGAGAGCCGCGCTCTTCGAGTCCTGCGAATGAAGTTCGCAGTGCGACGCCTCAAATCTCGTCATCGGATACGTAAACCACATTTGCCACGCCTTCGCGTAATACGCAGCCATGCCCATGCGCTGCTTGGTTCCAGTCAGCAGCTTGTAAAAAAGATGGGCGTCCACTCCCACGCCTGCGGTAATCACGAAATAACAAGATTTGACTGAGCCTTGCAGATCGGCGCACTTCACGTGACCCAAAGCGATTTGTCGTGGCGTTGCATGAAGAAGAACTTTTGCGGCAGCCGTCAAGTCTCTCGGCAGTCCCAAATCGTGCGCCAGTGCGTTCGCAGTCCCCATGGGCAGTACACCTAGTGCCGCTGAAGAATTGGCGAGCGCTTGCGCAATGTTGTGAATCGTGCCATCGCCCCCGCAGGCGAAAACCGTGTCACATCCGGCTGCGATAGCTTTCCGCGTCAATTCCACCGCACGATCCCGCGAGTCCGAGGCGACGAGATCGGCTTCCACTCCTGCGCTGCGCAGCACCGCCAGCGCCGATTCCAGCTTCTTCAGCTGCTTCGCGCTACTGCCGCCAGAATCCGGATTGTAGAGCAGAGCCGCCTTTCGCATAGCGTGTAGGAAGGTGGATTGTACCTGAGCGTGCATTATTTTTAAGATGAGGGTGGGGGTTTTGACCTTCCGGAGTCCCCCCCCCGAAGAATTTTTCTTCGCGAATATAATCTTCCTCAATGTCCGTCAAAGACGCCGCAAGACAGATCGAAGCGTTACGCGATAAAATCCGCCACCATGAGTACCTCTATTACGTTCTCGATCGCCCCGAAATCAGCGACTTCGAGTTCGACAAGTTGATGCAGCAACTGCAGCAGCTCGAAGCCGAGCATCCCGAGTTCATCACGCCTGATTCGCCCACACAGCGGGTCGGCGGCAAGCCGCGCGAAGGATTCGTCAAAGTTCGGCACTCTTCGCCGATGCTCTCGCTCGACAACACCTACAGCGAAGAAGAGCTTCGCGCCTGGGAGCGCCGCGTCCACGAATTGACCGGCATCAAGAACGTCGAATACGTCTGCGAACTCAAGCTCGACGGCATGTCACTATCACTCGGTTATGACGATGGCCAGCTTGTGCGCGGCGTGACGCGCGGCGATGGTACAACGGGAGAAGATGTCACACTTAACGTTCGCACTGTGCGTTCGGTTCCGCTGTCTGTACCGAATGAGAAGCTGAAAAAAGCTGGAATTCCGCCGTATTTCGAAGTTCGCGGCGAACTGCTCATGCCGACTGCCGCTTTCAAGAAGCTGAATGAAGAACGCGAGCGCAACGGTCTCGCTACCTTCGCCAATCCGCGCAACTTTACGGCCGGAACCGTGCGCCAACTGGATCCCAATATCACGGCGCGGCGGCCGCTCGAGTTCTTCGCATACATGCTGCTGCAAAACGGCCACACTTACTTCGATCATCACTCGAAAACGCTCAACGCGCTCGAAGCGGCCGGATTCAAAGTCAATCCGCACCGCAAGCTGGTTCATTCCATGGACGAAGTCTGGGATTTCATTCAGCAATGGGAAGCGAAACGCGATTCGCTGCCCTACGAAATCGATGGCATAGTCGTGAAAGTCGACCGCACCGCACTGCAGGACGAACTCGGATTCACCGGCAAGGCTCCGCGCTGGGCGATCGCCTACAAATACGCGGCGCGGGCGGGTATCACGAAGCTGGAAAATGTGCGCTGGCAAGTGGGACGCACGGGCAAGCTCACGCCCGTCGCGGAACTGGCGCCAGTCGCGATTGGGGGAACAACCGTCCGCAACGCGAC
>Ga0187805_10000858_pt1 | contig 10625 bp, 9 predicted proteins | sample NC_wetland_sal_i_6_FD_132965 | JGI IMG/M metagenome (GOLD analysis project Ga0187805, IMG submission 132965) | Wetland sediment microbial communities from Neuse River Estuary, North Carolina, USA - Control_5 | ecosystem: Environmental > Aquatic > Freshwater > Wetlands > Sediment | place: USA... | reverse complement strand
TCCGGAGTGGAAATCGCGGATCGGGAGAAGCGCGTCACCGAATTGGCGGTTGGGCGAAGAAACCAATCGCAGTGAAGATATGGTCGAAAAAGTGAGTGAAACGCCGGGGGCTATTGGTTAGGTAGAGCTAAATTATGCGCAGCGCAAGGATCTTGGAACCGGCAGCGTGCAAAATTCCGCCGGGCAGTTCATCCGCGCGACCCCGGCGAGCATCGCCGCGGCTTGCGCGGCCAACAACAAGGCCATCCTGTCCGATTTCGGCACCTCGCTGACGAACGCGCCCGGGAAAGATTCCTATCCCGTCGTCAGCTTCACAAACGTTTACCTGCGGGCTTCGGGCATGGAACCTGCTCGGAGCCAGGCGTTGAAGGATTTCTTGAGTTGGGCGCTCACGGGCGGACAAGAAACAGCGAGCAGCCTGGGCTACACAGTCCCGCCAGAGGCAATTGCCGCGAAAGCCCGCCAAACGTTGAATTCCATCCAATAATTGCCCGAATCAGACGCGCATGGAGGATTGCGGCTGCTCGTGCTGAAATTGGAGCGTAACGCGAGGTTAGCGCACCGTCCACTAGCGGACGCTTACTCGGGCGTCGATGCAAATCTGCCTTGGGCTCTTGGGATTGGTTTGTAAACGCGGATTCTGGGTTGCAGCCTTATCCCAGTATCGGAAAACCGCACTATTCACTTATCAGCCCAGGAGGGCGCAGGCAAGGCTCGGGGTGCTTCAATGAATTCTTAGAAATGGGAAGATCTTCCGGCCAGTGTCCGGTAAGCAATGCAGTTCGCCGGCAATCATAGCAGACATGTATGAACTGCTCGCGGGGGGAGGCTAACTCGGTGCCGCAATGCCTGCACTGCATTTGGTCCATACAGTAATCCGATAGCTCCAAATAAAAACAAGCTTGGATGCAGGAACGAGGCTACGCTAGAAAGCATTTTGGGTGCCAAGGGCTCGTCCCCTTTAGCTGCTGATTTTGCATGCGGTTAGGGGAAAATTGAAATGAGGGGATCGCCCGAAGAGAGTAGGGGCGGTCCACTTATGCGCAAACCCGTTCCCTCAATGATGGTGACCTATCCGGGCCATGCCGCTTCCTCGGGCCCTTCATAGGTTGCTAACAGGTGGGTGAAGCAGAGCCGTGTTCGGCTTCCATTGCGGTGTATCTTGCAAGGTCGACCTTGTTTCCTTCAGAATCGTGCACGACATATTTCCGTGGCCAATAACTATTAAGCCCATCGATAAGTTGTACGGCCTCTTCCAGCTCATTGCGGCTCGCTACGTATAGGAGTTCGCCCCCTTCAAGTTGAACCAGTACTTGGTACATACAGCCTTCCCTCGCCTTCTGCAATACAAGTACTGCTAATGACTGGAGCTGGCTGTGATAGGAATCACTGCTCTTCATGATCTTGCGCCATGCCGCGTTGATCCGGCCTTTGGCCGGACCGGGTTACCTGGCGCTTATCCGATTGATTTGATGGGTAATTACTTCGCAACTCGAGCCGCACACGCCGAATCAGGAATCCACATCTTTGATAGCCTAGTAGTATTGCGGATCGTCAAGGAGTAGCTCATGCGCTCTCAAGCCAGCCTATCGCCCATTAGTGTCAAATGGAAACGCTTCAACCCATCCGCCTTGCTCTGCGTCGCGCTCCTGGGCGCTCTGGGCGTGTGCGCTGCCAACGCTCGCGCGCAGACGTTGCCAAGCAGTCCCTCAGGGGTATCCCGTACCGCTAAAGCGGTGACATTCCGGCGCGGCGGGGTGGCGAAAGTTTCGCTTCAGGGCACGAACCTGATGCCCGGAGGCTCCGGGGAAGCCCAGGTAGAGAACAAGGGCAATCGCGTGGAAATCGACGTGAAGTTCGAGAGCATCGATGTCGCAACCAGGTTTGGCTTCGAGTATTTGACCTATGTGCTGTGGGCTATTTCGCCGCAAGGGCGCGCCGTAAACCTCGGCGAAGTGCAGGCCAAGAACGGCAGCGCCGAGGTCAAAGCCATTACGGACATGCAGACATTCGGATTGATCGTGACTGCCGAACCGTATTTCGCCGTTTCCCAGCCGGGGGATCAAGTGGTCCTCGAAAACGCCGGCGATGCGGGCGGCGCGAGCATCGGCGCCACGTACGAACTGGTTCCGCGCAGCGCATATTCCTCCTCCAACACGAAGATCGAGGGCGCGATCTTCGGGATTGACCGCAAGACGCCGATCGAACTCTTCGAGGCACGCAATGCGGTGCGCATCGCTAAAATTGCGAATGCCGAAAAATATGCGGCCGCCGCGATCGCGAAAGCCGGTCAACAGTTGCAGGAGGCGGAAGACGCCTACGCGCACAAGCGCGACTCCAAGACGGTGAGTTCGATGGCACGGGACGCCGTGCAGACGGCCGAAGAAGCCCGCGTAATCTCCGTGAAGCAAAAAGCCGAGGAGGATGCCCAGGCTCAGGCTGAAGCCGACAAGCGCGCGGCCGAAGAACGCACCGCGAAAGCGCGCGCCGACGCGGAAGACCAAGCCAATCGCCGCCAGGAAGCCGAGAAAGCGCGGCAAGAGGCGGAAGCCGCCAAAGCGGAAGCAGAACGGATGAAGGAAGAGGCCTTGAAGGCTGCGGCTGACGCTGCCAAGGCTAAAGAAGACGCGGACCGGGCGCGGCAGGCAGCAGTGGCCGAGCAACAAGCCGCGCTGGCGCAGAAGCAGGCGGCGGAAGCCGAAGCGGATAAAGCGCGCCAGGCTGCCGCAAAAGCGGAGGCGGAAAAAGCCGACATGCGCGCGCAGCTTCTCGCGCAGCTCAACTCCATTTTGCAGACCAACGATTCCGCGCGCGGGCTGATCGTCAATATGTCCGACGTGCTGTTCGATACAGGCAGCTACACTCTGAAGCCCGGCGCGAGGGAAAAACTGGCCAAGGTTTCAGGAATTCTGTTGGCGCATCCGGGCCTCTCCATGCAGATCGAGGGGCACACCGACAGCGTGGGCGGCGACGCCTTCAATGTGCGGCTCTCGGAGCAGCGCGCCAACTCGGTTCGCGATTTCCTGGGGGAACAGGGCGTTGCGCTCTCGTCGATCACCGCGCAGGGCTTCGGCAAAGCGGAACCCGTGGCGACGAACGACACTCCGGAGGGCCGGCAGCGCAATCGCCGCGTCGAAATTGTGGTCAATGGCGACGCGATCGGGACATCTGCCGCCGCGACGGCTCGCCCTGCAAGCCAAAGCTCATCGGCAGACAACGCGACAAATCCTGCTGCAGAAGACGCAGCGCCTCCAGTGAAATAACGGACCGAGCCCTCTCCGCCCCGAAGAGCACGGGACGGAGAGGGCTCTACAAAACCGCAACACGGAGGTGCCGTTGGTTTTGTCGCGGCCGCCCGTTCTTTGGGCGGGCAGCTTTTCTCTGCATCCGCGGTTCCACCGCGCGCATTCCACCCAGCGAAACGCGTTCCCTACCTCGCGCAATGGCTGTGCTAAAATGCTGTGTCGATGCATCCCCACCTTAAATCACTCATTGAATTGCAGGCGGTTGATTTTCGCCTGATTGGCATTCGCGAGCGGCTGAGCCGGTTCCCAAAACGCCTGGCCGAGGTAGAGGGAAGCGTGACCGCCGCGCGGCAGAAAGTCGCCGCGGCCAAGGAATCCCTGCTCACCGGCCAGAAAGAACGCAAGACGTACGAAATGGACGTCGAGCAGTGGAAAGAGCGCGTGAAGAAATACCGGAATCAGAGCGGCGAAGTCAAAACCAACGAAGCCTACAAAGCTCTCCTGCACGAAATTGAGAACGCCGAAAAGGAAGTCGCCAAAGCCGAGGATCGGCTGCTCGAGCGCATGGTGTCCGGCGAGGAGTACGACCGGCAAGTGAAAGCCGCCGAAGCGGCCGTGAAGGAAGTCGAAGCAGTCGCCAATAAGGAGCGCCAGGCGATTCAAGCCGAGTACAACGCCGCGCAAAAGGAGTTGGCCGCCGCCGAAGCGGTGCGCGCCGCAGCGATCGCTGCCGTCCCGGAAGACCTGGTTGACCACTACGAGCGCATCGCCAAGCGCCACGGCGGCGTCGCCCTGGCGGAAATCCGCGGCGAAGGCTGCGGCCAGTGCGGCGTGCACATCCGTCCTCACGTGATCCAGCAGTTGCAACGCGACAGCAACGGCGAATTCTTCCACTGCGAGACGTGCACGCGCATCCTCTATTATGCCGATCACGCGGCGGCGCCCGGTTCGCAGCCCACTTCCGCGTCCGCCGTCGCCTCGGCTGGGGATCCTCCCGCTACCCCCGCCCGTGACAATTAATCCCGCTGTATCGAATCGATGATGAAACCCACGCACAAAGCGTCTGGAAAATTATTTGAGGAGCCTGAAACTCCCTCGGCGCGGGCTGAGGGCGCTTACACGGCGAATATTGACGGTGCGGCGCGGGGGAATCCCGGCCCGGCGGCCTACGGCGTGGTGATACGCCGGCCGGACGGCTCGACGCACGAGTCGCTCGGAAAATATATCGGCCGAACGACCAACAACGTCGCCGAATATTATGCGTTGATTGCCGCACTCGACTACGCGGCGGCGAGCGGGATCAAGCGGTTGCGCGTGTACAGTGACTCGCAACTGATCGTGAATCAGATCAAAGGCCTGTACAAAGTGAAGCATCCGGACCTTCGCCCGTTGCACGAGCGCGCGAAGAAACAGGCCGCAACCCTGGAAACCTTCACGATTCAGTATGTGCCGCGCGAGCAAAACCGCGACGCGGACGACCTTGCCAACGCCGCGCTCGACAGCACCGATGGCGTGAAGCCAGCGTACGGCTCCGCTCCAGCAAAAGCCGCGAGCCCTGCGAAGGGCGCGCTATACCTCGAAGACTTGCACGTGGGCCAGAAATTCACTTCCGGCACTTACCGCATGGATGCCGAGCGGATCAAGGCGTTCGCCGCGGAATTTGATCCGCAGCCCTTTCATCTGGACGAAGCGGCCGCCAGGCACAGCGTTTTCCGCGGGCTCGCCGCGAGCGGCTGGCATACGGCCTCTGCCACCATGCGGCTTCTGGTAACCAGCGGGCTGCCGATCGCGGGCGGGCTGGTCGGCCTCGGCGGCGAAATCGCGTGGGCTAGGCCGACGCGTCCTGGCGACACGTTGCGGGTGGAAAGCGAGATCCTCGCCATCGTTCCTTCGCGCTCCAAGCCGAACCAGGGTGTCGTCACCGTGCGCTGCATTACCGTCAATCAAAACGGCGAGGAAGTGCAGGCCATGACCACGAAAATTCTGGCGTTCAAGCGCAAAGTTGATCCAAATACACTGAATTGAAAATTGGAAGGCCGAAGCTGTGTTCGTGGTTTTGGTAGCACAGGCTTCAGCCTGTGGCATTTGAGGCTCTAAACCTCACAGGCTGAAGCCTGTGCTACTTTGGACGCCTTTTTCAGCACGTAGGAGCGGTACAGCGTGTCGCGCTGCGCGGGAGTATAACCTGCATCCTGGATGATGCGGCGCAGCTCGCCTTCGTTGGTACGATTGCGCACGCCGGCGGCGAAGACCACATTTTCCTCGATCAGGATGCTGCCCACGTCGTCGGCGCCGAATTGCAAACCTACCTGGCAGACCTTGATTCCCGGCGTGAGCCAGCTCGACTGGATGTGATCGATGTTGTCGAGATAGAGGCGGCTGATGGCCAGCGTCTTCAGGTAATCGACGGCGGTGGCCTGCGGGATTTTCTTTCCGAGCGGCGTATTGTCCGGTGCGAACATCCAGGGGATAAACGCTGTGAAGCCGCCGGTATCTTCCTGGATGCGGCGCAGGCGCTCGAGATGGTTGACGCGGTGGCGGTACTCCTCGCCGCAGCCGAACATCATGGTGGCGGTGGTGCGCATGCCGAGCGAGTGGGCCACGCGGTGCATGTCTTCCCATTCGTCGGAGGTGCATTTGAGGCGCGAGATGCGCGCGCGAATTTCGTCGTCCAAGATTTCGGCGCCGCCGCCGGGGATGGAGTCGAGCCCCGCGACCATCAGGCGCGCGATCGTCTCGCGCACGCTCAGGCCGGAAACTTCCGCGATGCAGCCGATTTCCGGCGCGGAGAAGCAGTGCAGATGAACTTGCGGAAAGCGCTGCTTGAGCGAGCGCAGGAGATTTTCGTAATACTCGACGCGCAGGTCCGGGTGCAGCCCGCCCTGCAGGAGGATGCCGGTGCCGCCCAGCTCGATCATTTCCTGGATCTTTTCGTAGATCGACTCGAACGAGAGCAGGTACCCTTCCTTCGAACCCAGCGGGCGGTAGAAGGCGCAGAACGAGCAGTACTCCGTGCAGAAATTGGTGTAGTTGATGTTGCGGTCGATCTGGTAGGTCACGATGCGCGGATCGGTTTTCTTGCGGCGCACATCCATCGCCGCCATGCCGATGCCGACGAGGTCATCGGAGCGAAACAGGTCGAGCGCTTCTTGTGGTGTCAGTCCCATGATTGCCTCATCCGCGAAAAAGCATAATTTTTGTCATTCCGAGCGAAGCGAGGAATCTCTCCGTTTCCGTCACTGCGCAAATAAAGAGAGATTTCTCGCTTCGCTCGGAATGACAAAACGAAAAAAACCGCGTCAAACTCACGAGCTACTTCCTGACCACTAACGCGCGACGCTCGTGGCGCCCACAAATTCCAATTCGCGCGCGCGCGGAATGAGTCCGGCCAGCGCGCACTCCTCATAATACCTCTGGAGGCCCGCGAGATTCTCCTCATCGAGCGAAAAATGAATGTTCTCGGTCAGGTAGCGTTCGAGTTCGCGCGGTGGAAGTTCAAGCTTGAGCGCTGCGCCTTCGGCGATTTCGCCGATGCGCGCGAGGCCATACTCGCGCGAGGCCTGAAAATCCGCAACCATTTCTGGCGTGACCACGCCGCGCCGCGCCACCCAGATGGCCAGCACCGAGGGAAGCCCGGTCATTTCGCGCCATTGCTGCACGACGTCATACACAAACAAAGTTTCGACGCCCTTGATGGGCTGCTCGTCATCTCCGCCGCAGCAACAGCGGCCGTCCGTCCCGGGGACTCTCGCTTGCATCGCGTCGACTTGGAGACGCAAGCGCAGCGCGGGATCGCCGATAATGAGCGCCGCGTCGGCGCGGGCCAGCATCTTGTCCGGGTCGGGCGGCATGTCGATGAATTCGGGATCTATGTTCCAGTGGCGGCGGCTGAGAATTCGCGCGAGACCCACCGTGCTGCGCGAATTCGTGTCCAGGGCGAAGCTTTTTGCCATTTCGATGGGCACTTTGGAAACGACGAGGAGGCTGCGCACTTCGTGTTTGGAGGCGATCGCCATCCCCGGCAGGGCCACGACGTCGTCCATACGCTGGTACTCGATGGACGGAATGATGCCCACATCGGCGCGACCGGCGCGCAAGTCCTCCGCGCACTGCGACGGCACCGCGAACAAATGTTCGTATTTGCCCGCCAACGGTCCGTCCGTAAAACCCCAGACCAGCGGCGCGGTGTTCAGGAATTCTACGATGGAGATGCGCAGTTTGCCCATGTTCGCTAAGACAAAGAGACAATTGAATATAGCATAGCCCAAGCGTTAGCTCGCACCATCGAGAGTGGCAAGATGGCGCGCCGAATTCAGCTGGGTGATTAAAATTCTGTTCGGCAAAATCTTTCCACCAATGTCGGGCCTGATACCTTCTGACCGATTGGTCTGACATCGAGCCTCCAGGCGCCGCCGCAAATTATTGATAACGAATAGCGCACCGGGCATTTATGAATTCACTGTTTTGCCGCTCCTGCAGATACATTGGGGAGAGTCGGAGCTTGGCCCATCCCGGATTTCAAGTTGCGTGGTAATTCCGGCCCTTAGTTTGTGAACAAGAAGGGGAGGACGTCTTATGGCCGACGAGCATTCAGCAAAAACTCTCACCTGCGAGCTAGAGATAGAAGTGTTCGGTGCGGACCTGGATGGCCGCCAATTCATCGAACAGACTAGAACTCTGACGATTACTCGAGACGGCGCGACCATCCCCTTGTCGAATAAATTGGCCCCTGAATCTGAATTGATTGTTCGCAATCCAGCAACCAACCAAGAAGCGGTCGCTCATGTGTTGGACCTTGCTCATGATCAAAATTGCGTTCACGTGTATGGCATAGCTTTCGCCGATCCTTCAGCGAACCTCTGGCAGGTCGAATTTCCGGAAATTCAAGCCAGGAAGCCAATTGTTATGGAGTGCAGCCGTTGTCACTCCGTTGACGCCGCCTTGCTCAGTGAAATTGAATTGAAAATTTTTGAAATGAAGCAGGCGCTCATGCGGCACTGCGAGTCCTGCAATTCCTCGACAACCTGGAAACGGACGAATCGAACCGTGACGGTGCAAAGGGTCACGGAACGCAAGGTGAGCGATGGGCGTCGCGAAATCTCCCCTATCGAGGAACCTACTTCAAGCGCCAGCCTGGGAAGACGAAAAGAAAAGCGCGCAGCGATGAAGGTCGCGGCCTGCATTCGGGACAACCGCAGGGAAGAAGTCGTCGAGTGTGAGGACGTATCGCGAGGCGGATTCCGCTTCAAGAGCAGGGAGATATATCCAGCAGGGATGCCGATCGAAGCAGCGGTCCCCTTCGTGAAAAATAGCATCAACATATTCGTGGCCGCTCGAATCGCCTATCATCAGGGATTGTCCGAAGGGTTCTATAGGCACGGCGTGGCATATTTGAAGTCCGCCAAGAAACCTGACTCAAAATCCTAATCTGTCCTCCTATTGGAAAGTGGCCGATTGGCGCTAGCTACGCCTCCTTGACTTCCAACTCGCTACGGGGTTTACTTACGTCAAATCAATCAGCTAGAGAATTGGGCTGACCAATATTTTCGATGCTCCCCGCAGGCGGCGTCGCAATCAACCGCCCGTGTTCCGGGGAAAATGGAATGGAGCGAAGCATGCGAGATCGCAGGGATTTCTTGAGGACCGTCGCGGGTGCGACGACCGGAATGCTGTTGACGGGACGTGCGTTCGCCGCATCCGCACTTCAGGGCGGCGCGGCCGCGCCGGCCGAGGCCGTAAAGCGCCGGGAAGTTTCCATCGCCGGCAAGCGCGTGAAAGTCGTGGACGTGCACGCACATTGCGTCATTCCGGAAGTGTGGGACATCGTCAAGGATACGAGCCTCGCCGCAAGCGCCGGAGGCCGGGCGCGCGGGCCAAACGTGATGGGGCCGGACCGCATCCGCGCGATCGATCAGCTGGGAATCGACGTGCAAGTGCTGAGCATAAACGGCTATTGGTTTTACGCAGCCACGGACCGCGACCTCGCGGGCAAGATCGTTAGGCTTCACGATGAAAAGCTGGCGGAATGGTGCAACGCTCATTCGGACCGCTACGTGGCGCTGTCTTCGGTCGCACTGCAGTTTCCTGACCTCGCTGCCGACCAACTTGAGTACGCGGTCAAGAATCTGGGCGCGCGCGGCGCGGCTATCGGCGGACACGTCCTGGGGGAAGATATATCACTGCCCAAGTACGATCCGTTCTGGGCCAAGGCACAGGAGCTTGGTGTCGTGGTGTTCATGCATCCGCAGGGCGCGGAGAACGTCATCATAAAGGATTCGCTCAAGGGGAGAGGCGATCTGGGAAACGTCATCGGCAATCCCCTGGAAACCACGATTTTCCTGACGCGCATGATGTTCAACGGCGCGTTCGACCGTTTTCCCAACCTGAAAATCTGCGCGGCGCACGGAGGCGGCTACTTGCCGTCCTATCTAGGGCGGACGGAAATCGCCTGCGAGGTGCGGCCCAATGCCGATTGCGCGAACAAGAAGCACCCGAGCGAGTACCTGAAGAGCCAGATTCTGGTTGATACGATCGTAATTTCCGAAGAGGGTCTGCGCCATCTCACGGCGGAAGCGGGCACAGGCCAGGTCGTATTCGGTACCGATATGCCGTTCAATTGGCATTCGAACGTGGATCTGGTTTTGAACGCGCCGTTCCTCAGCGACGCCGAGAAGGAAGCGATTCTCGGCGGCACGCTGGTGAAATTACTTCGGATTTGAAGGGGCGCGCGACGATCAAGTATTGCGTATCGGCTCCACAGTCGAACGCTGACGGGTGCTTGTGGCGCCGGCGGGACGCCGGCGCCACAAGAAGGTCCGTTCCTCAAGTTGGAACGCAGACCAGAGATTTGAAGCGATGGCGAAAATTTGCGAAACCTATCCCCGGTGTAAAACCTCGGAGAATTCAGCCAACCAGCCGTACGACCCCGAGCAACGCGCGCTATTTCAATTTCGGTGCTGGGCGGCGGCGCTTGGACTATTTTTGCTTTCCTGCCTGACTGCCAGCGCGTGTCATGCCCAAAGCCGCGATGTAGTCTGCCGTGAAGGAGTAGGCGATTTCGAAGCGGAGTTTCTGACGGGCGTGAAGGTGCGTGTGGGGCCAACCAGGTTTGGCGACCTGGAGTCGCGAGTCTGCGCCGCGGCGCTCAGTTGGAGCGATCAAAATCTGCTGATCACGGACTCGGCTTTCGAGACGGATGTCGATGCCTTCGGCGTGGACCTGGGCGTCGGCGCGCCCGTCGCCGCGCTTCAATTGAAAAAATCCAAGGCCGAGTGCTGCATGGAATACAAGATTTATTCCTTGCGGGCGCCGCCGGTATTGCTGCGCACCCTTACGGGCGGAGAATTCTTCAGCGCCGCGGACACCGATCTGGACGGCCGC
>Ga0187805_10000857_pt1 | contig 10627 bp, 14 predicted proteins | sample NC_wetland_sal_i_6_FD_132965 | JGI IMG/M metagenome (GOLD analysis project Ga0187805, IMG submission 132965) | Wetland sediment microbial communities from Neuse River Estuary, North Carolina, USA - Control_5 | ecosystem: Environmental > Aquatic > Freshwater > Wetlands > Sediment | place: USA... | reverse complement strand
CATGCTCTCTCGCCAATTAGCCGGCAATGGGTTTCATTGATTTGCGGCTTGGAGCTGCGTTGCACAACTCTTCGTGGTTCGAGACCACATCCTCGTAAGGGAGACGTGGATTGGCCAAGCCGAGTTTGGCGTACCAGCTACCTTCCATTGCGAAGTCGCCTCGTCCGCGAAGCTGATTGAGATTTCCCTTAGAACACTGCATACCAGATGAACAAGCCAGCGCCGGCCATCACGACGGCCGCGACCAAGAACGTAATGAGGCGACTCGGAACCATCCGCTCAACCCAAGTGGTTCTTGAGAAGAGCAAGCCCAATCCAGCGAAGAGAATGACGTCGGCCAATCCGTGAGTGATCCAATTATGCCAGGCTAGGGCATCCATAAAGCTGTTCAGTGGTTTGTACGCATCCTTTGCCCAGGCCAGCGCAGTGCTGAAAAGAATCGTGATGGACGCGGCCATGGCAAACCCGGCGCTGGAGCGTCCTAGCTTTTCATTCTCTGTGTTCATCGCCCTCTACCCGTGATGCTCTGCAACAGAGCAACTTTTGCGCCGTGATTGATAATGGCTCCCGAACCTTCGATCGCCAATCCGCTCAGACCAATGAGCAGCGCGACGCATAACACCATTTTGCGCGCGGCCGAGTTGACATATAGCTTGTCGCTCGCCGCAATCGGGAGATAGAAAGAAAGAATCAGGGGGACGAAAAAGAGATGTTCCTTCGTCTCCATGAACAACGTGTGAGCAAACGGCCACGGTCCTTTAAGGATTAGTGCCCTGTCGAGCGGATAGAAATGAAGATACCAATATCCGCCGAGAATCCAGGTAAGAATCATGCAAAGTGCCGCTATCCAAGCGGCCTTTCGTATTCGCCCTGCATTTTCCTCGCGCGCATTCAGCGTTTCGACGAAGACCCACATGGCCGAAAGGATGCCCAAAACTCCGGAGGTCGCATGAGCCATGAGGATAACGTCACTGCTGGTGATAGCCATTAGGTCTCACAAGATGCGCGCTTAGAACGCCAAAGTGCACGGCGGGAAAAACAAGTGCTTCCTTGATAGCCAACGCCGCCAAATCATCAGGCCGCGTGGCCCGCAGCGATCCCTTATACGCCTTTCCCGCAGGTGTACGCACAGAGGAAACGATCACGGCCTCAGCCATGGGAGCCTCGCAAGCTGAATTTCCTTCTTATTGTTGGACGGCCAGCTTCGAAAAGCAAATCAGCCCGCTGCCCGGCGCCTCGCCTGCGTCCGGTTAAATGGTGGCCAATTGTGAGCGACGTCCTGCGGCGTATTCATTTAGCGCGGCGTTGGCGCTTGTGATAATCGCAAGCGCATCGGCGACGGCGCAAAGATCCTTGCCGCGCAAAACGAAATACAATTCGTCCTCGCCCAGCCCGGTGTAAACCCGGTTGCCCATGCACCCCAGGCTTAAAATTGCCCCGTGCTGCAGCGAAGCAGGCAGCGCCATGCACGTTGGCCGTCCGAGCGCCGGCGCGCCACTGCCAACCCCGGCTCGATTGGCTGCCTCGCTCAGCACCATCGCCCCCGAAGGTTTACAAGCAAACAGCACCACATCTGGGGCAACGGGGGACTCTCCTAAAGGTGCGTAGACAATTGCTGCAGGTGCCTTCGCCAGTCGCGGAATTTGCGGCACTTCTTCGGGTTTCACGTACCCCAGATCGAACATCATTTTCAATGTCTGCTCGGTCTCTTTCTCGCGTTCCGGCGACAACCTAATATTGTGCGTGTACGCGCCCACCGCGCAGTTGAAGTGATTTTCCGGCACGGTGTAGAAAACCCTTCCTTCCGCTGCGAGCCGCCAGAAGCTGCAGCCGGAGGGCTCCGTTCCCTCAAATTCCTTCACATGCTCCGGCGCGGCATCCAAAAAGGTCACCGCCACCGGTCGCCGCGACAGCTTCACCGCTTCGCAGATCTTCTCCTCGAGTTCTTTCCAATTCGTCCGCAGGGTCATGGTCTAAGCCCCCTCCTTCGGGTTGCAAACATAACACGCCAGACGCCAGCTTGCAGAAATGGATCAAGCAAGCCGAGTCGTGTGAAATCGAATCAAAGTGTTGCAGAAAAAAACGGCTTTGAGATTATTCGCCGTAATCCGCCCGAGCACGGAGATTCCGTCTTCAGTGGAGGGCGGCAAGAAATTCGCCAGCCGATACTACCGCGGCGCGGCGCGAAAAGACTTTGTCGACAAGACACGCGTGCACTTCGGCATCGCCGTCCACGCAGCAATCCTTGATCACCACAAGCCGGTAGTCCGCATCCGAAGCCTCCAACAATGTCGAAAGGACCACGCCGCTCGTCGCAATCCCGAATAACACCAGTGTATCGATCTCTTTTGCGCGCAGGATCATCTCCAGATCCGTTCCACGGAAGGCGCTCACCCGGTGCTTCGTAATGAAAATGTCGTCCTTTCTTGGGCCAACTCCCGGATAAATTTCCCCCGAGGCGCCTTCGAATAGTTGCTGGTGTCTACTCGAACTCTTGATCGCGCCAAACAAAAGGTTGCGAGCGCTCACCTCCGGCAACCCCGCCCGAAACCTCACCTGAATGTGAATTACGCACATCCCCAGGCTTCGAGCCCTCTCCAGCACGCTTGCCACCCGCGCCAGCAGCGCCTCTTGATCCTTCGCGTACGCTGCCACGATTCCGCTCTGATAATCCATGCTTAAAACAGCCGTCCGCGCGGCCTCAAACGAAAGTTCCCCACTCATGCGTCCCTCCTGGTAAGAGCTAGAACACCTTCCTGAAGGCTGCAATTCCACGATTCCCGATTCATCAGAAGGAGCGTGAGCGGATCATCCATGGGCCGCATAGTTTGCCAGGCAATTGGACTCGCCCCATGATTCGGACAGGACTTCGAATGCGCCGTGGCGCCCGCTGACGACATCCCCATTCCTCCGTCCGCGTGGAAGTGAAATTGTCTGCTGCTTCCGGGACCAGCCGTCGCCCGTGGCACGCAGACCCAACCGACAGTCTTATCACTCGCCGTCATCTCTCGTGACTGTAAGTGGAATCGAAGAAGGTCCACGCGTCTGACCAACGCTGCCCTCGGAATCATTTCTTGATCGCAGCGCCTTTCCTCGGAATAAAGAGTGTGGCCGGCGGTGTAATTTTGTGTACCTGCGAAAAATTCCCCTCGTTCAGCGCCAGCCCGACACGTCCTCGCGAATCGACGTACAGCAGCGGCTCTCCCACCGGCACATCCATGAACGTTCGCTCATACGGCACGCTAAACGGCTTCTTGTCCAGCTGCACGATGATCTTGTCCCCCACTTCGTAACCGAGTTTCTTGAATTCGTCGCCCGGTATGTCCGTGATCAGCGAGCCGAATGGATCATCCAGCCCAATAATATCGCCCGCGATTCCGCTCTCTGACGTCACGGATGTTTTCTCTGTTAGTTGCACGAGTTGCGGCACCACCGGCCCTGCCAGCGCGAAATCCCACCCTTCAGCAAGGTGCGCGGCCGCAGGCGAAAAAATATCCCGCCCATGAAATGTTGAGGAAACCTGCGGCTTCAGCATCCAAGCCGTGTTTGTAATTTCCCGCGCGGAGTCCAGCCCGTCCCTCTCTATCACCGGCGTAACCAATCCGTTGTCCGGCACCACGAAATATTGCCCCTTCTTCGATTTCACGATCACTGCTTTCCGCGATGTCCCCACTCCCGGATCCACGACCGTCAGAAAAATTGTCCCGGACGGATAGTACGGAGTCACACCCGCCAAGTAGCGCGCTGCCTCTTCGATCCGGTAGGGCGTCACTTGATGCGTGATATCCATCAACCGCGCGTCCGGCGCAATGCCCACGATCACGGCCTTGCAGATGGCCACCGCATCGTTGGCCGTGCCGTAATCCGTCAGGAACACAATGGTCGGCCGCGCCGTCGTCCCCGCTGCTCCAGCCGCGCCCTTTTCCGCCGGCGCTTTCCCTCCGCACGCACAACAAAGCAGCCCACCTGCAACGAACAGAAATGCGAAAACGCGATTTCGCGAAGCCATCGAATCTCCCGTGTTCAAATTATTTTTGCAAAGCTGGCGAAAACCTTGTGGTCTTCACCGTAATGGACGGCTGAACGAATCGCCATCATGTGCAAATGGCAGCCGCCTGTACTCAAAAAGGGATTCCGGCTCTTTCATCCTTCCGGCCGTCCCCTGAATACGGCGCAGCATACAGTAAGCCGCAAGCGCTGTCTTTCCGTTTTGATGCCACGCCGTCATTTCCTGCTGCCCAACAATATTCTTTGGGATTCCTTTTATCTCCGCTAGAATATCGGCACTTCGCAAGAGAAGTTACGCAAGAGATAGCAGCCTCCCGCGCCCAGAGAAGGCCCAGCCGCATTGCGTAAGTGAACTCAAATTAAGGGAGAAAAAAAAGTGCTTCGAACCTTTTTTGTGGGTGTGTTTTTGTGCGTGTGCGCTTCGGCCGCGCCAGCCGACCAGGTAACTCTCAAAAATGGCGATCGCCTGACGGGCACCATCGTCAAGTCCGACGCCAAAACTTTGCTCATCAAGACAGATCTCGCCGGCGACGTCAACATTCAGTGGGACGCAGTCACTTCCATAGATTCCTCGCAAACGCTCCATCTCGCTCTCAAGGATGGCCAAACCGTTGTCGGCACCGTCACCACGAACGACGGAAAATTTGAAATTGCCACGAAAGATACCGGCTCTGTCACCGCGTCCAAGGATGCCGTAGCAGGCGTCCGTGACGACGCCGAACAAAAGACTTTCGACGACCAGATCGAACGTCTCCGCCATCCCCATCTCACCGATTTCTGGAGCGGTCTGCTGGACACCGGCCTCAGCCTCACCCGCGGCAATTCCGATTCGCTCACCTACTCACTTTCCGGCAAGGCCGCGCGCACAACGGAACGCGACAAAATCTCCGTCTATACCACGGCCATTTACACCGATAGCACCGTCAACGGCATCAGTTCCACCACCGCTCACGCCATCCGCGGTGGAGTCCGAGGCGATCTGAACGTCAGCGACATGATCTTCGTTTTCGGCTTCACGGACTTCGAGTACGACCAATTCCAGGATCTCGACCTGCGCAACGTCGTTGGCGGCGGCCTCGGCTATCACCTCATCAAGACCAAAGCCGCTACCTTCGACGTATTCGCTGGCGGCGACTTTGATCAAGACTTCTTTGGCGCAATCGCCGCTACCGCAACAGCCCCGGCCACCCCTGCTGTCACTCGTAAAAGCGGAGAAGTCGTCGCCGGCGAAACCTTTAACGCCAAGGTCAACAATCGCACCAGCATCACCGAGCAATTCAGCCTCTATCCCAACGTTTCGACCACCGGCAGCTACCGCTTTCAGTTCGATTCCACCGCCGCTACCAAACTCAAGAACTGGCTAAGCTGGCAGGTTACCTATAGCGATCGCTTCCTGAGCAATCCTCTGCCTGGCTTCAAGAAAAACGACTTGCTCCTTTCAACAGGTGTGCGCTTGACATTCGGTAAAGGCGTGCTTTAATGACGCCGGACCCACCCCTATTAATTCACTCTCTTCTCTAGGAGGCACTTCATGGGCTTGATCGCTTGGATCATCGTCGGTCTCATCGCCGGCTGGCTCGCAGGGCTTGTCATGAAAGGCGGCGGTTACGGCGTCCTCGTGGACATCATTCTCGGCATCCTCGGCGGGATTGTGGGTGGCTGGGTCTTCGGCCTTCTTCACATCTGGCCGGCTGGTGGAATGATCGGCTCGATCATCGTGGCTTTCGTCGGTGCCGTCATCCTTGTTGGGATCACTCGGCTCCTGAAGAGGGCCTAACGCTTCGTTTTCGCAGCAAATCAATCGCGCCGATGGGCAAACCCCGTTCGGCGCGATTCTCGTTTTTTGACTTGGCCTCGACCCACGAAAGAGCCCCTTTTTAACCTTCCAGTAGTCCGAATCCTGCCCAATTTTGATACGAATTAGCCCCAGGCATCACCATTTAGAGAGCCAAAAACCCCTGGCCATAGGGTCAGGTGGCGGATGGCTGGTACAGGGAAAAACAGGCGAAAACAACAGCGAAACGTTAGATGGATATAATGCACTGATAACAGATGACTTATGTCGTTTCCAAGTGGGTCATAGGAGTACCAGAAGGCTGGTTTGGGTCCTAAAATGTGCCTTCCGTACCATCGCGTTTAGGACAGGTTTGCTGTCAAATAGGACAGGTGCGAAGGGCTGGACCAAAAGACAGGGCTCGCGCATCCAAGTACAGGTGAAGGAAGTAAGAAGGAAAGATGCAGCAAGCTCGCAGTTGTTGGGACAAGTGGGGACCAAGATCAGAGGAATGATGAAGACCAAAGACAGCAATCGGAAATGGATGTGGTGGTTCCTGGGGGTCGTGCTCGCGCTGCAACTGTACTTCGTGCGCGAGTTGCTGGCAGCGTTCGCCATTTTTGCAATCGGATTTGCAGCCATTGCTTTCGTGGTGGTCAGCCTGTATATGATGCAAAAGGTTTGGGAAGCAGGCGTTCAGCGCGTGGCAGACAGCCAGCACCCGGTAGTCGATATGGCACGGCGCAGTGTTAACGCCGTGGAAGACATGGCCCGCCGGCCGTTGCGCCGCCCGGGTTCAGCTACGGCTCGCTAAGCCGCATATTCCGAGTGGGCGCTTGTAGGCCCAGGGTTTTTGCCAGAGCACATGCAGAGCTGCTCAACCTGCCTCCTTCAGGATTGACGCAGCGTCTGCAACAGTAAGAAAAGAAAGGGGCCAGCCGTCCTGAGAGAGCGGCTGGACCCTTTCTTCGTAACTCGCCAATCATGACGCCACAACGTGACGGGCCACTCGCCAGACGTCCCGGGTCGTCCGCCGACGGGCACTGTTCCATCAAAATCAGTCAGGCATCCGATGAATCGCGCGCTTTCGTCCATCTTTCACGCACGGAAGCAATGACCTTTTCTTTATCGGTGCGCATCTGCTGGACTAGCGCCTGGTTGCCGGTTTCTTCATGCCGCGCCGCCCACAACACCATCTCGGTCAGCACGGGAGCAAGATCGATTCCCTTGGCCGTCAGCGAGTAGATCACTTTTCGGCCGTCGGAGGCGTCCCGTTCCGTAGCTATAATTCCATAGGACTCGAGACGGCGGAGGCGGTCCGCCAGAATATTGCTGGCGATTTTTTCGTCGGAACGAAGAAATTCCTTGAAGGTGTGGTAACCGCGCAGCATCATGTCCCGCAGGATCAAGAGGGACCAACGGTCTCCGAGCATTTCGACTGAGGCGTTCAGCGGGCAAGCGGACCGTCGCTTCGGCGGGGCCTTCCTTTTGGGCATGAGTTCATACTAACTCTTTTTACTTGCAATGTGCAAGTAATCAAGTAAGATGGGCGAACCGAGTTTGGCGAATCGCCAGCAGGAGCGGGGCTGCCGCACGCAAAGCCATGCAGGGCATGAGGGAGCGGGAGGTGCCATGCAAGGGCGGAAACAAAAGTTTCCATAGACCGTCCTATTCAGGAAGAGAAGAGGAGGATGCCATGCAGTTGAATCCTTATCTGTTATTCAACGGGCAATGCGAGGAAGCATTCAAGTTCTACGAAAGATGCTTGGGAGGCAAGATCGAGATGCTCTCGACATTCGGGGATTCACCGATGGCCCAAAAGACGCCTACCGAATGGCACGGCAAGGTTATGCATGCTGCCTTGAAGTTGGGAGACGGCATGATCTTGATGGGTTCTGACCCGCCGCCGGGCTACTATCAAGCGCCACAAGGGTTTTCCGTTTCACTGAGCGTGAAAGACCCCGCGGAAACGGAACGCATCTTCAACGAATTGGCGCAAGAGGGCAAAGTGACGATGGCCATTCAGAAGACTTTCTGGTCGGCTCGGTTTGGCATGCTGGTGGATCGGTTTGGCATACCGTGGATACTGAATTGCGAGCAAGCGGCCACGCAAACCGCTTGAGATTTCGCGCATGAGCCAGAAGATGTCCGCAGTGAGCGCGCTGATTACGAGAAGGAACGGCTAACGCGGTATAGAGGAAACTTCATGAGTTCTGTGAGCCAAAGTGCAGCAAACCCCTCCTCCGCCACGTCAGCCGTTCCGATCTCGAAAGGAATGATTTGGACCGGGCGTGTCCTCAGTGCTCTGCCGGTAGCGTTAATGGTGTTTAGCGCCGTGCTGAAGTTTCTGAAGCCGGTGTCCGTGATGCAGAGTTTCGCGCACTTTGGCTATCCCGAGAGTGAAATTTTCATTCTTGGAGTGCTCGAACTGCTTTCTTGCATTGTGTATGTGATTCCGCGGACGGCAGTTCTGGGAGCGATCTTGATGACGGGTTATCTGGGTGGCGCGACAGCGACGAATGTTCGGGTCGGCGACCCTTCGTACATTATGACAGTCACTCTGGGAATTCTGGTATGGGCGGGACTTTTCTTGCGCGACGCCCGCGTGCGCGCGCTTATTCCCCTGCGCGGCTAGATTGGGCGGGAGCATACGATTTTCTGCGGCATGGAGCAAATCAGGTAAGGAGAAGGCACGATGAATTTCAAGCCCGAGTTATTTCTGAATGACTTGAAGATTGCTCTTCGTTCGCTGGCCCGCGCGAAGGGCCTGGCAATCACGGTGGTTCTCACCCTTGCGCTGGGAATCGGAGCCAACACGGCCATCTTCACACTTGTGCGCGGCGTGCTTCTCCGGCCGCTGGTGAATCGCGACGAAGACAGCCTTATCTACATCCGTCAAAGCGCGCCAGGCCTCGGCTCGGCAGACACCTATTTCTCCGTCCCGGAACTTAAGGACATTGAATCGAGCGTCCACACCATCACCAAGTTTGGAGACTTCTCGACCATTGGCTTCGTGATGGTAGGCCTGGGGGAACCTCGGGAAGTCCGCGCAGGCGTTGTCGGCGGTACCTATTTCGACGTGATGGGGCTTCATCCCGTCCTCGGACGGCTGATCGGCCCGCAAGATGACGGCCCGAATGCTGCCGGCGTCGTGGTGCTCACGTATCGGTTCTGGTCATCTGCATTGCATAGCGACCCGACCGTTCTGGGCAAGAGCGTGAGACTCGGCAGCGGTGCGATGGGGACGAGAACCGGAACGATCATCGGCGTTCTGGAACCTTGCATCCCTTATCCGGCGGACACCGAAATCATCGCCAATGTGGTGACGAGCCCGCACCATCTTTCGGCCACGATGGTCACCGGCCGCGTCCATCGGATGACCGAACTCTTCGGGAGGCTGGCGCCCGGCGCAACGCTGGAGCAAGCCCGCGCTGAACTGCGGACGGTGTACAGCTCGATGATGAGCGAGCATCCAGAAGCTTACTCAAAACAAGCGGATTCGCAGATCAGCGCCACCCGGCTGCGCGACCAAGTCACGTCCGGCGCACGAACCGTGCTTCTGGTACTGCTCGCGGCTTCGGGACTTGTCTTCATCATTGCCTGTTCGAATGTCGCAAACCTCATTCTTGCGCGCTCCGTTCGCCGCGAAGGCGAACTGGCCATCCGCGCCGCGCTGGGCGCCAGCGCCTCGACGCTGCGGCGCACGCTGCTTGCGGAAAGCCTTATTCTCTGCGGCGCAGGAGCACTGCTCGGAGTGCTTAGCGCACGTCCCCTGGTGGCGATTCTCGCGCGCTATGCCTCGCGGTTTTCAATCCGCGCGCTCGATCTCACCGTGGATTCGAGCATGCTTTGGGTGGGCGCGGGCCTCGCGATCATCGCGGCGGTTCTACTCGCTTTTGTCCCGCGTCTGCCCTCGGCCAACTCTTCCCAGGGGTTCGGGCTGGCCAGCGGCAGCGTGCGCATCACCGGCGGGACCAACCGGCGGCTGCGGCTGTTTGCCATGACGCAAATCGCCGCCTCGTTCATGCTGCTCGCCGGCGCGAGCATGCTGCTTAAGACGCTGCTCGACATGCAAAAGGCGCACACCATTCTGGACACGCACCACGTGCTGGTTATGAACGTTCCCGTAGACTCTTACGGAAAGACGCCCGAACAGATCAACCACTTCTACGAGGAAACGGTTCGCCGCGTCGACGAGCTTCCGGGAGTGGATGGCGCAGCGGTGGGAGACTCTGCTCCGTGGCGAGACACTGACTTTTCGTTTGCGTTACAGTTCTCGACAGAAGGCCACGTGCGCGCACCCGGCGAAGAGGACCCTCGTTCGCAATACCGCACGGTTTCGCCCGCATATTTTGGCGCCCTGGGTGTGCCCCTTCTCGAAGGACGCGATTTTAACGACCAGGACCGCGCGAATGTCGAGCCCGTGGTCATCGTCAGCCAAACGCTCGCGCAGCGCATGTTCCCCGGGCAGGACGCCATCAACCGCCATCTGATGTGGACCGATCCGGTCATTAAGTTCATCGGCATCGAGCCGGTGCCGCGCCGCATCGTCGGAGTTGTCGCCGATATTGACGACGGTCACGTGATTCCCGCTCCGACAATGACGGTCTATAGCCCGATGGAGCAGGAGGGACTTTTCGGAGGCCGCCTGTTCGTGCACACGCACACGGATCCGCACGCGCTGATCACGCCCATCACGAGGATCATTCGAGATCTATCGGTGGATCAACCCGTCGAACGCCCAGCCACGCTGGAGGACATACGCGCCGAGGTGCTGACTCCGGAGAAGCTCAACACGCTGGTGTTCGGAGGATTCGCGCTTGTCGCACTGGCGATTGCAATTGT
>Ga0187805_10000855_pt1 | contig 10630 bp, 9 predicted proteins | sample NC_wetland_sal_i_6_FD_132965 | JGI IMG/M metagenome (GOLD analysis project Ga0187805, IMG submission 132965) | Wetland sediment microbial communities from Neuse River Estuary, North Carolina, USA - Control_5 | ecosystem: Environmental > Aquatic > Freshwater > Wetlands > Sediment | place: USA... | reverse complement strand
TGCTGCCTTTGACGGTTGTTACGGGAGAAGCGCGGAACAGCAGCATGTTGATGCCTGCCGCAGCGAGCATCACGATCATGATGGCCGGCGGCATTTCGACCTGTTCGACGGTCTCCTGTCCCGCAGTCGAAACCGAGTAGGTCGGGCGCATCGAGGGAAACAACCCCAACCCCACGACCAGCAACGCCGCTAAAAGGAACGTGATCACCGAACCCCGTGCACGCATCAGGTTGGTGCCTTCCAAGGCTGTGCAGCACGCTGAATCCTCAATCAGTCCTTTTGCGAGACGATCCTTATAGATGGGATCATTGTTGAGCTCCGGTCCCTTCCACATGACTGCAAGTGCGCCCAGCAAGCCGCCCAATAAGGTCGAAGGGATGCAAATCAACAGGATGCTTTGCAGACGTACGCCGGTTGGGGTCACCAGTCCAAGCAATGCCACCGTCGCGGCGGAGATGGGAGAAGCCGTAATCGCCTGCTGAGATGCGATGGTCGCGATCGAGAGCGGTCGCTCCGGGCGAACGCCGGCTTTGCGCGACACTTCTGCAATGACCGGCAACAATGCGTAGATGATATGCCCTGTCCCCGCCACTAACGTAAAGACGTAAGCGATGAACGCGGCTACCACAGTGATTCCGGCGGGCCAAACACGCAGCATCCGGTTGGCGATAACAATGAGGTAATCCAGACCGCCCGCCGCCTGCATGGAAGCCGCCGCGGTAATTACCGCAAGGATCATGCCCAGGACGGTCCGCGGCGGCATTCCGGGTGGAAGGCCAAAGACAAACACCAGAACCACCAGCCCGATCCCGGCCACCGTGCCCAAGGCGATCCCACCCAAACGGGCACCGACAAAGATGCAAAGCAGCACAACCAGAAGTTCGAGCCAGATCATAGCGGCACCGCTCTATCGCCCGCCGGTTCCGGTCATCAACCTCGGATCAAGCACACTGCGGATCTGCGCCTCTGACAGCAATTGTTTCTCTCGCACCAATTCGACAATACCCTTGCCGGTCGTCAAGGCCTCGGCCGCGAGTTCGGTCGCTACGTCGTATCCCAGTAGTGGATTCAGGGCGGTGACAACCCCGATACTGTGCTCTACATACAGGCGACAAACGTCGTTGTTCGCCGTAATACCTTGCACACAGTGTTTTCGCAGGGTGTCGGCGGCGTTCATGAACATGGTCTGCGATTCGAGAATGCAATAGGCAATAAGCGGCTCCATGACGTTGAGTTGCAATTGGCCGGCTTCTGCAGCCAATGTGACCGCAAGGTCGTTCGCAATGACCTTGAAGCAGACCTGATTCACCACTTCGGGGATCACAGGATTGACTTTGCCCGGCATGATGCTTGAGCCGGGCTGCATGGCTGGCAAATTGATTTCATTCAGGCCCGCACGAGGCCCGGATGAGAGGAGCCGCAAGTCGTTGCAGATCTTCGATAGCTTGATCGCCAGACTTTTCATGACGGCGGAAAAAAGAACGAAAGGCTGGGTATCCTGTGTAGCCTCCACCAAATTTGCAGCTAAGCTGATTGGTTTGCCACACACCTTCGCCAGATGACTCACGCAACGCTCGGCGTAACCGGCGGGAGCATTCAAGCCGGTCCCGATCGCCGTGCCGCCCATGTTGACCTCGTAGAGCACCACTTCTACTCGCTCCAGGGCGAAGACCTCACTTTCCAGACTCTCACCAAATGCGACAAACTCCTGACCAAGTGTCATCGGAACGGCATCCTGTAACTGGGTGCGACCCATCTTGACAACATCGCGAAATTCGTGACCCTTGTGGCGGAACGCCTTGACCAGTTCACGTAGCCGAGCAATCAGCTTTGCATTAAGCAGAAAAATGGCAATATGCAAAGCTGTGGGATAGGCATCGTTGGTGGACTGTGAACAGTTGATATGATTGTGCGGGTCGCAGTGCTCGTACTGTCCCTTCGCGAAGCCCATGAATTCCAATGCACGGTTGGCGATTACCTCGTTCGCCGCCATGTTGGTTGAAGTGCCAGCTCCGCCTTGGATTAAATCCACCTCAAATTGTTCATGCAGTTGTCCGTCGATGATCTCCTGGCATGCGCCTTCAATCCCGTGAAGGATTTCCTCTCCAAACTGGCTACACTCGTAATTCGCACGTGCCGCCGCCAACTTCACCATGGCTAGGGCTCGGATCAAATCTGGATATTGTGAGATGGGAACACCGGAGATATGGAAGTTCTCTAAGGCTCGCGCAGTTTGCACGCCATAGTAAGCGTCGTCGGGAATAGCCTTGTCCCCCAGCAGATCATGCTCCATGCGCATACATATCTCCCCAGCCATCCGCCGTTAGGCACAGGATTTGGTCACCCCCCAACGTATTGAAGGCATCTTGAACATCCAACTGTCAGAACTGCCAGTGGCAAGGTTATTGGAACAAGAACACGACGGAACTCAAGTCCGAGTTGCCGTGACGCGCGGCCGCCCTGAGCGACGACGGCAGTCCAACACGCGGGGGAAGATCCGCAGGCAGAAGTCGGAGTGCATCAAGCACGGGGGATGTTTTCTGGGCTGCGAGCCGACTTGGCGATCAGCACCATCCACGCCTCGCGATCGGCACCTACTTCCGAGATGTCGGCGGATTCTCTTGCGTACGACTTCGCGAGACCAATCGAGATGAGCCTCTCAGGGTAGGGGCCAAGGTCGATACTCAAACCATCATCAGCCGAGTGATGCAGGTATACCTTGAAATGTTGGTTGCCGAAGATCATCCAACGATGAGCATGGTTCGGAAAGCGACTGAGTGTCGCAACCTCTTCAGGAGTCCCAAGCAGTTTTGTTACTAGGCTCATCATCTCCACAATATGCTCCCTAAGGTCTTTGCCGTTTCATTGTTGCTTTTTACTCCCCAGCTCCGCGATCAGCCTCTTGACTTCCACCCTTTGTTGTTTACGGAGTTCCTCAAGTGTGGCCACCTGGGTCCGGGATAAGAAGGGTTTAATCCTCTCATCCGATGTCTTTACGATCTTTTGGTACTGTCTGAGCCGGTCTTTGGGCGAAACAACTGGAGTCCACAAAATCGATCCTGCCTCACCAGATTCCTGTTCGATCAGCGGTTTGACTTTGGCCTTCTGATCCTCGGTAAGATCCAGCGCTTCGGAAAGGTGTCGCTGTTTCATGCTGAAGTATTGACTCGGTGCCTTGGACCAGTCGATGGCGTTCTCCTCAGGGAGGGTTTCGCTGCGCAAGATTGGAACCTCCACCGTTCGGGAGCCCTTACTATTGAATTTCAACGTCTTGTCGCCGACCAAGAACAACATTTCGAAACCAGGTGAATGTTCCACAATATTGTCGCCGTTGAGAGGTGTATACAACACGACGTACACAACGTTTCTTACCTTGACCGACACGTCGTAACGAGTCACTTCTCCGCTATTCTCGCCGGCCGCACTCTGGTGGACTGTGACGGCCGTAATCGTACCGGGTTGATACCTGGCTGATTCTGTCTGCCCAAGACTTGCAGGCGCGGAGATGCAGATCAGAATCACACCCAGGTGTCTGAACGCATTGCCTCCGAGCGTGACGTTAAACATAGGCGGTGGCAAATTAGCGCCTCGTTTATCCTTCGCTTTCGAGATAAGGCTATAGCCAGAAGAGTTCAGCGAACACTAGCAAGAGTGACAGGCGGCCCTTCAACAAAATGAAATCAGAGATCCATGCTTTCCGTCCGGATCTGGACTGCTAGCTCAAGAAGAAATCGTATGGTCGGCGCACCGAAACCCTGTGCCGGCAAAGGAAAGGCGGTCTATTCTCCGCAGTAGATGACCGATTTGCCAGGCCAAACAAACACGTAATCTCTGTTATTGACAGTAATATAGTAGCGTATGGTTCCTGTAAGGTGGCAACCGTCAACCGAACACAGTGTCGAGGAGCGACGAGGATCCATCGTCACGGAAGAGATCGTTAAAGAGGTGTTGGGGCGAATTGTGAAGACTTTCGACAAGTTGTCTGCTGAGAAGAAGTTCTCCTTTGAGGAAAAGCCTGTATTAAAGCAGTGCATCTTGCTCATTTCCCAGATCTTTGTACGATCGCGCTTCTTAAATCCTTTGTTCTTTAGAGCAACCCAGAGCGGCAGAGCTGTGTGTCCATCAACAGCGGCCCCGCCATACTGAACTGAAAGTTCTGAATCTGTGTTGTTCGTAATCGTAGTTCTGTAGTTAAGAAGTTTGCCGGCTGCGTTCCAGCTGACCCTTTCGTATCCCACGAGGGAGCTTACCTCTACCTCGCCAAACCTCAGCCTATGTATCTCCCTACCGGTCAGCGGGTCCCAAATAATAGACGAGGCGATTCCTGGAGAATCGCTGTCCCACACGAGCGCGCTCTTCGTGTCCACCTTAAACGTCGGCATGTTAGTTTGCGCGAATGCGCACATCGCGAACACAAAAACGGTTGCTGTCAGCTTTCCTGATTTCATTGCACTGCTCGCGTTCTCGATTGCTGTGGGGACGAAGGCGATGGACATAGGGCCGCAGTCCGATCGAGGCCGTTCCGACGTTTCAGCCAGATACTCCTGCGAATTCGAAATCATAAGCTATGTGCTGAAGGACTGGCATAAGCGACGGCGTACAACGTGTGTTCTCGCAATGGCGTCGTACTGAGAACCCATGTCTGCGGGTTATTGCATCTGGATCGCACATCTTGGGACATCTACCAATGGTCGCGCGAAGCTCGGCTATCAATTATGGGCTTCAGCTAGGGTTGTGGAGCAGGGCAACCTCCTTGGCGAGTAAAGCGGAGTCGCGTTATCAGTACCGGATCCCGAGACTGATCGCTATGAAATGCGTACTTATATTCTTAGTGGGAACATAGTGATAGCGCGCCTCGGCGTAAAGCCGGTAAGGACCCGGGCCGACTCGTGCCGTGACGCCGATACCGCCGTTCGTGCCCAATGAGTTTAAGCTGGAGATCACAGGGGGCTGGTTGGGATTGACTATTCCAGACGTGCAGGAGTATCCAAACCAGCGCCAGACTGGTGTGCAGATGTTGCCGGTCCCTGAAGGAACCTCTTTGGAAAGCCAGGTGTTGCGAAAATACCAACCACCGCCGCCGATTAGGTAGGTCCCAAGTGTTCGCCCCCGCAACTCGAACCGATAGTTTGCAGTAAGGGCATAAAAATCAGTGTTCCCCTTAAGATCCCTCGATTGCAGCACGGCCTGTAGCGGCTGCAATGCACTGCTTGTAGGATAAACTCTGTTCCACATGAACTCGCTGACCATTGCATTTCGCTGATTGAAGTTATAGCCAGCTCCGCCTACCATTCCCCAACCAGTGCCGACGATCTGAGCGGAGGAACTGATAGGCGCATTTACAATAATGGCAAAGTTGGTGTTTAGCTTGCAGTCTTCCTCGCATTCATCCTGTGCCCGGAGAAGTTGCACCGGAGCCAGTGCGATTGCGAAAAGAATGATATTTCTCAGCTTCCATTTGAAAAGTCGCATTATTTCCCTCCGGCCCCGATTGGCTTTTGATTCTCGAGAGGCACCGACCCGATTTGCATCTAGCGCGGTTGCGGTACCATGAAAGGCCCTGTCCAGCCTTAATGAGTTTGAGGTCCGAACGAGCATCGCCGAAGATTGCGAGACTTGTCGCCCACTTTTGCAATGCCGCCAGGGAGCAACTCCCAACGGAATGGCCTCGGGCGTAGAAATGTGCGTGCCTCTGCCCTTTCGGTTGGCTCTTTTTGCTCATGCGCTCTGCCTCTCAAAAGGGGGAGGATGTGGCTGCACGCGAAATATACGAGAGGTCTATACAGTCCATGAACTGTCAATGGTGACAGATCATTGGACGCACGGATGCCAACCTGCTATACCGACGCACCAAACTGTAATTGTTGAGGTGATGTTCAAGGAAGAAAGATTGCCGATGTATACCAGCGTAGTAGTGTGTCGTGGCTGTTGGGTTGTCACATCTACAGGCGAAATAGACCGCGGTAATATGTCTTACTCATTCCAAGAGTTCTTAGCTTCGTTCGGATTGCATCTTTGTCTTCATGTAGCCTTCTGATAGCCGAATTAGCCTGCGGGCAGTGACTCTTGGCCCTTTGCGGCACCCACCATATCCCCACATCTCGGCAGCGTGTCATTCGGAAAGCGCGTACTGTAACTAGTCTGGTAAAACTGGCGCGCCCCAGGAGTTACCTCTATGGTTACAAGCGTGTCATTCGCAGTGAGTCGTGCAATATACCTTCGTGTGGCTAGGCCGCCCCTCCCCTTTAATTTGTCACCGCGAAAGGGAAGGTGTTGCCGACCGTCAGGTATTTGCCGGTGTGCGCGATCCCTCCAGTAGAAGAAGTGATGCTTAGCACCGAGAACTGTGTCCCAGGTAGACTATCAGTACATATAGCTTCGCTCCCGCTCTGACCGACCTTGCAATAGGCGACGCTCGGCAGCCCAACAAAGGGAGAACCAATCAGTGGCTGCAATGTTCCTGTGGTCGAGTCTAATGCGAACCCTTCAATTGCACCTTGCTCCCACGTGCTCGTATTTATGCCGAATGTGAAAACGTATTTCCCGTTCTGCAAGATCATGAAATCATATGGCGCATAGTTCGTGAGGATCGCTGATCCACGCGCTGTGGGTACCCCATTGTTTGCGACGGGAAACACATAGATGTGGGTGTCAAATGGCGCAGGGCCATGCCGATTCAGGATCTGTGCCGTTCCGAGCAGAAATTCAGCAGCCGGATCGGCGTGCAATTCCGCCACCCCCAAGTGAAACGGTACTCCCGAAATCTGCGTGAGGGCTCCCGTCGTTTGGTCGATCGAGAACCCCATGATTCCCAAAGTAGGATCGGCCTGGCCAACATACAAAAACTGTCCGCTTGCGTCCACCGCGAGACTATCTGCCGACGAAAATATGTATTGCGCGGTGAAGGGAGAACCTGTAACCAACGTTAGCGCTCCAGTGGTCGAGCTGATCTTGTATACCCACAGTTCGCCCGTGAACTCGCTCCCGACAAAAAGAAATCGGCCTAGCGGATCGGTAACTGCCCTATCCGTGGTGCCCGACACTGTCGGAGCGGTGTAGGGACTGCCTGTAATTGCCGTCAACGTCGCCGTAGAACGATCAATCGTAAAGGCTTGGATCGTCCTGTCGCCCATGGGAATATACAAGAACTGCTTGTTCACGATCACCATGTCATCCGAGTGATTGCTGGGCAGAGCAGGTGAGGCAAACTCAGTTAGTGCGAATGGCGATCCCGCATCGTCAAGTCCCCCGGCGTTCAGCTGTGTCCCAGCCAGGGAGTAGACCAGTGCCGCGAGGTTACCCGTAGCGCCAGGCGCGGGGCAACTGCTGGGTGGGGCGGGCGACCCACTTGGGGTTCCGCTCGGGCTACCAGTGGTGCCAGGTGTACCGTTAGGGCAGCCAGGATGCGAACATCCAATCAAACCTAAAACCAAAATTATCGTCAGAAAGAAAACTGATTTGGCAGGTGTCATCGTCAACCTCTGGCGCTTTATTGATTAACCGCGGACGAATGCATTAAGAACTGCGCCCTGCTTCCGCCCTCGGACTGACAAAACGGAGAAAAAGGCCATATTCCAGACGCCACAAAGCACTCCTACCCTTAAACAGGCCCTAATCTTAACTTGCTCAAGCGCCACGCAGAACTGTGATAATTGACAGAAGAATGGCACTCGAAAGCGATCGTCTCCAAGCGTCGACAGAGCCGGCAACGACAGCAGTGTCGAGAGCATCGCCTTTTTTATGTCGCTAGGGTGCTTCGAACTCGGAAGATTACTCGGGACGCCATGAGTTACGCTTAGCGGAGATTTTATAGGAGTACGACGTGACTAGTTGCCGACTCCCCCGACTCTCTCTTTTTCTTGTAGAGGAGAGGGTTGACGCTATATTCCCTGTTCTTTGGATCTTCGGCGATAGAGCGGTCGATTCGGCGCCCAGCGAGTGTCAGACGTAGAATCGATGCCAGTCGTCTCAATGTCTGATTCCAACGCGGTCAAGTTCCGCCGCCGCGCGTAAATACGCATGACCACGGACTTCGCCGCGGGACTGTCTGCTAACGGCAGTGATAACTTGCGTAGACATAACTGCTCTCCTCAACCTAAACCCAGACTTTGGCGCCGAGTGCCAAATCCACAGTGATGGCGTAGGTGCAGTACATAAGCCAGATTCCGGTGACGAACTGTAAGAACCCTACGAGGCGAGCACCCGGACTCCAGGAAAACAAGCGTGTAGGAATCTCCACGGCATAGATCAGGGTCAAGCCGACGAAGATAATCATCACTGGAATGTCACCCGCGCTCCGGAAAACGTGGACGCCCAGGATGCTGATGAAGAGGAATGCGATCGCCATCCAGCCATCTGGCTGTGCGCTCGCATCGATGTAGCGGCGATGAGCCATCGCAAACCAATGGATGCCGTAGGCCGTGAACGCGAGACCGGCCATATATAGAGGAGCGACATTCCCGAAGACGTCAAACCAGGTCAGTCCAACCAGAAGGTAGGTGCCTGTGATGAACTGCATGAAGCCCGGCATCCAGAATCCCCACATACCCAGAGTTTTGTTCACCTCCGGACTCGTCTTGGGAAAACCAAAGAAGGCCTGTCCGCCCCAGATGAAATAACCGCTGCCAAGGCCAAAGAAACCGAGAGCCACTGGCACGAACCGTGAAGCCGCGAAGGTGAATGCTTGTGTCTCCATCTTTACTTTCCACCCGTGAACAAGACACTGCAAATCCCTTTCCATTTAATCCAGCGTCGCCAGCAGACAAATCAACGGATTTATTAATAATTTGTAGAGAGGCCGGACCGGGTCGCTCTCCAACTTTTACGATTGCACAGTCAATTCGCGGTCACGGTGTCGATATCTGAACTGAAGAGGCTGATTCCACGCCCCGTGTCGCCCAACCGGAGGGCGCAATACTCTCGCCCATTTAAGAAGAAAAAGTGTACATGCGAGCGCCTCGAACCAAACTAACCCGTGGCGTCACCGAGTTGTGCGCAACAGCGAAAATTGGAGGCGCACAAATCCTAGCGCGAATAGTTGACGCCCATCCTTCTAACTTCAGGCAAGCAAATTGCTCGAGGACCATGGGCGATGTTGAATCCGCTTGGGGGATCCAGTTACCTTGGCTCCGCGGTTCATCCATCAGTTCCGTGCTGAGGTCGCGCGACGGTATTTGGACAGTGGCTGTCAGCCCGTGGCCGCCAACGCAGGTGGCCTTTTTCGCAAAACGACAACTGGCGACGGAAAGCCAGTGCAAACCCAACGGATTCTGTGCGTGACCGCCGTGGAAGTGGAAATGCACCAGATCAAGAAACGTCGAACCGAGATTCGCGATTGCGATTCGTCAAGGTGAAATACACAAACGTGACCTTAGACGAGCATCAAGGAGGCAGCAGTGAGTGATCAAAACGAAAACAAGTCCGTGGCAGATCTGTCGAGAAGAGGTTTCTTGAGCGTCGGCTCCACAGCTCTGGCCACCGCAGCGTTGGCTGGAATTGCTGCGCAGGCCCAGGAAACTCAAGACACGCGCAAAGCAGAAAAAGATATTTCTGCAAGCGATCCGGGACAGGAAAACAAGCCGTTACTGGACGAGAACCCAAGTTCCAACATGCCTCCTCCAACCGATCATGGCGATATCGGTCCGGTCTGGTACTCCTTCGACTTGGTGCACAAACGGGTGGAAGAGGGTGGATGGACGCACGAAGTGAACTCGATCGTGCTGCCAAGCTCAAAGGATCTGGCCGGCGTGAACATGCGGCTTACCGCCGGCAGCTTTCGCGAATTGCACTGGCACACCGCCGATGAGTGGGCCATCATGCTCGACGGCAGCGCCCGCGTCACGGTCATGAATCCCGATGGCACCATGTTCATCGATGACGTGAACAAGGGCGATCTATGGCTGTTTCCCGCCGGGTTTCCCCATTCCATTCAGGGACTTCGTCCCAATGGTTGCGAGTTCCTGCTGGTGTTCGATGAAGGTGACTTCTCAGAGGACGGCACCTTCCTTCTCTCCGAGACGATTGCCCACACGCCGCGGAACATTCTGGCCAAAAATTTCGGCCTCGACAAGGAAACGATCGCGAAAATAGTAAGAAAAGAGGAGCTTTACATTTTCCCCGCGGACCTGCCTCTCTCTCTCGCGCAAGACAAGGCGGCGAGTGGAGGACAGCGCGTGGAATCTCCCATCCAGTACACGTTCAAGATGTCAACGATGGCTCCCACGCGAAAAACACCGGGAGGCGAAGTTCGTATTGTGGACTCGCGTAATTTCCCCGTCACCAAGAATGTCGCCACAGCGCTCGTTACTCTCAAGCCCGGAGCCTTGCGCGAGTTGCACTGGCATCCCAATGCCAGCGAGTGGCAGTTCTGGCTGGCAGGCAAAGGACGCATGACGATCGTCATGAATGAGGGTAGAGCTCGCACCATGGACTTCAATGCCAACGATGTGGGCTTTGTTCCCAGGGTTGCGACCCATGCCATCGAGAACACCGGCAACACCGATTGCATATTTCTGGAAATGTTCAAGGCCGATCAGTTTGTCGACGTCTCTTTGAATAACTGGCTCAGGCATCTGCCCCCGGAAGCTGTGATGGCCCACGTGAATCTTAACCAGGAGCAGATTGCGAAAAT
>Ga0187805_10000854_pt1 | contig 10630 bp, 8 predicted proteins | sample NC_wetland_sal_i_6_FD_132965 | JGI IMG/M metagenome (GOLD analysis project Ga0187805, IMG submission 132965) | Wetland sediment microbial communities from Neuse River Estuary, North Carolina, USA - Control_5 | ecosystem: Environmental > Aquatic > Freshwater > Wetlands > Sediment | place: USA... | reverse complement strand
GGCGACGCGGGCATCGGCAAGACGGCTCTGCTGCGCGAGTTCTGCGCGGGCATCGGGCACCCTCGCCGGGTGCTCTGGGCCTCGTGCGACCCGCTGTTCACGCCGAGGCCACTCGGGCCGCTCGTTGACCTGGCCGAGATGACCGGCGGACCGCTGGCCGAGCGGGTCAGCGACGGAGCCCGGCCAGCTGACGTCGCTACGACGCTGGTGCGGGAGCTCGGCGCCGGCGGCGCGGCCGTCGTGGTGCTGGAGGATGTGCACTGGGCAGACGCGGCGACGCTGGACGTCATCTGGATGCTCGCCCGTCGCCTTGACCAGGCTGCCGCCCTGCTGCTGGTGAGTTACCGCGATGATGAGCTGAGCCGGACGCATCCGCTTCGGGTAGTGCTCGGCAATCTGCTCAGGATCCAGCGAGTTGACCGGATAGAGCTGACCGGCCTGTCTGCGGCGGCGGTCGCCACGCTGGCGAACACGACGGATATCGACCCGCGGGAGCTGTACAACCGGACCAGCGGCAATCCGTTCTACGTCACCGAGGTGCTGGCGGCGGCCACCTCGCGGATTCCGCTCACCGTCCGGGACGCTGTCTTCGCGCGGGCGGCGGTCCTGAGCCCGCACGCGCTCGACCTACTGGACGCAGTCGCGGTGGTGCCGGGCCGCGCCGAGTCGTGGCTGATCCGGCAGATCGCCCCCGCTCAGGCGGTCCACCTCGATGAATGCCTGGGCTCTGGCATGCTGACGGTGGCAGCTGGCTTCATCAGCTTCCGGCACGAGATCGCGCGGCTGGTGGTGGAGGAGTCACTGCCGCCCGGCCGGCGAGCGGCGCTGCACCGGGCCGTGCTGGCCGCGCTCACCGAGCCGCCGACCGGTGAACCGGATCTGGTCCGGCTAGCGCACCATTCGGAGGCCGCCGGTGACGCCGACGCTGTGCTGCGGTTCGCGCCGGCCGCCGCTGAGCGCGCGGTCGCGGCGGGCGCGCGGCGAGAGGCCGCAGGCCTGTATGCCCAGGCGCTGCGGTTCGCGGCGAGCATGGACCCGGTTGAGCGGGCGGCGCTGCTCGAGCGCTTCGCCGCCGAGGGCTACTTCACCGACCTAGGCGAGGCGCCGACCGTCGCGCTGCGCGAGGCGCTGTCCATCTACCGGTCGAGCGGCGACCTGGCCGGGCAGGGCAGGGTGCTGCGGCAGCTTGGCCGGCAGCTCGGCATCGACGGCTCGATCATCCAGTCCCAGGCGGCGACGCACGAGGCCGTGACTGTGCTCGAGCGGCTTGCGCCCGGACCGGAACTGGCACGCGCCTACGCCACGCTGTCTGCCAGCTACGGGCTGACCGACGACGCTAGCGGCGTCGAATGGGGAATGCGGGCGATCCAGCTGGCGGAGGAGACTAGCTGCACCGACGCGCTGGTGTACGCGCTGAACAACGTCGGGACCATCGAATTGCGTCGCGCCGATCCGGCCGGGCTCGCGAAGCTCGAACGTAGCCGTGAACTGGCCGAGGCGGCGGGTGACGAGCTGAGCGTGGGCCGCGCCTACCTGCACCTGTCCCTCGCACTTGCGCCCCGTCGCGACTGGCCGCTGGCGGACCGGTACATCTCGGCCGGCATTGCCTACTGCCGCGACCATGGGCTGGAGCCGTGGATGTGGTGGCTGACCGTACTCAAGGCAGCATCCGAGCTCAACCGGGGACACTGGACCACCGCTGCAACCAGCGCCGAATCGGTTCTCAGCACCACCCCGCCGGACTCGTTCAGTCAGGCCCGGTTGGACGCGCTTCTCGTGCTCGCCAGGATTCAGACCAGGCGCGGCGAGCCAGGCTACTGGACGCTCCTCGATCAGGCAGCGGAGCTCGTCAAGTCGGTGAGTGCTCCGCAGCCCCTGGCTCAGGTAGCGGTGGCCCGGGCTGAGGCAGCGTGGCTGGAAGGCGCGCCGCCGAAGCGGATTCAGGACGAGACGGAACACGCCCTTGCGCTCGCAGAGACGAGCCGGTCCTGGTTCACCGGCGAGCTGGAGTGCTGGCGCTGGCGGGCCGGCCTGTCCTCCGGTGACCCAGCCCGGCTCGCCGAGCCGTACCGGCTGGAGGTCACCGGCGACGCCGTCGGGGCGGCGCGATGGTGGGAGGAGAAGAGCAGCCCGTACGAGGCCGCGCTGGCGCTGGCCGGCTCGGACGAGCCGGAAGCGCTGCGCCGGTCGCTGGACATACTGCGCCGGCTCGGCGCCCGGCCGGCTGCGGCGATCGTGGCCCGGCGGCTGCGAGCGCAGGGCGAGCGCGGAGTCCCGCGCGGGCCGCGGCCCGGCACGTCCGCGAACCCGGCCGGGCTGACCGGGCGGGAGGCCGAGGTGCTCGTCCTGCTGGCGAGCGGGCTGAGCAACGCGGAGATCGCCGCGCGGCTGGTCGTCTCCGCGCGGACCGTGGACCACCACGTCGCGGCTATCTTGCGCAAGCTCGGCGTCCGAAGTCGCGCTGAAGCCGGCGGCGAGGCCGTACGACTGGGCCTGATCAGCCAGCAGTTAGCTGCGGCCGACGCGTGAGCAGGCCGGCCGATCTGCACGGTCAGCCGCCCGACGGCGAGCCGGCCATGTCACCCGCGGCGTCGGACTCATCTGGCTGCAGCAGCGGCTGCAGCGCGCGGCTGGACGGGTGCGAAATCGCCAGGCGGGCCTGAGCGCCCGCGAGCAGCGAGGCCGATGCGCTGAGGCTGGTGAGGGCGTCGAGGAAGTCAGCACCCGCGATCCGCAGCAACGTGCACGCCGAATCGGCGGTCACGGTCGCCGTGCGGGGGATGCGCCCGAGCAGTCCGATCTCGCCGAAGTACGTGCCCGGTCCGAGTGTGCGCAGGTAGACGGGACCGGAGCCCTCGCCGGTCGCGGTGACGGTGAGCTGGCCCTCGGTCACGACGTACAACGCGTCGGCTACATCGCCCTCCGCCACGACGGCGGTGCCTGGCTCGACGGCGGTCTCCTCGGCCGTCCCGGCCAGGTACTCGATGCTGGAGCGCGATGCGGTCCGGAACAGGTCAAGGCGCTCCAGGATGACAACCCTGGGCGCGATGGCGGCGGCTCGCTGCGCCGCGACCCGGTCCGCGCGCACCAGGCGTGGCAGCGTCAGCAGGCACAGCGCGGGGATACCGGCGCCGTAGACCAGCATCGTGGCGTGCAGTCCAGCCCGCAGCAGCACGGGTGTCAGTTCCGCCCCGAGCGAGATGGCGGCGAGTACCACGGCGAAGAACGCGCCGAAGACCCGGGCGACCATCTCCTTCGACGCCGAGCGCTGCAGCGCGGTAATCGCCAGGGTGTCGACCACGAGCGTGCCTGCTCCCCTGACTACCTGCAGCCCGAAGCCCACTGCTGGCTGGTGCACCAGGATGAGGACGGCGGTCGGCAGGCAGTAGAGGGCGATGCCGGCGTAAATCGCCGCCGCGAGCCGGGTACGAACGGCCAGCCGGTTGACGACCGCCGCGCCGGCCACCCCGCCTACGCCGAGCCCTGCGAGCAGGTACCCGTACCCGGACGTGCCGGAATGGAGCTGCGTCCGGGCGATGGGGATGAACAGGACGGTGTCGGTGCCGTAGACAAAGCTCGCGAGCACGCTGAAGGCAACGAACGTCGCCACCGTCGCAGACGACGCTAGCGCGCGGAATCCGTCGGCGACCTGGCGGATGGGGCCAGCTCGCCCGCCGTCTGTGACATCGCTTGGCCGGCTCCGTGCCTTCATGGCGGGCAGCCAGACCGCCGCCACGCCGAACGTCAGCGCGTTGACGGCGATCGCCAGGGCAGGCCCGCCGGCGACCAGCAGCACGGCACCGACCGCCGGCCCGAGCACGGTGACGAGATTGTCGATGGTCGCGTTCAGCGCGTTCGCAGCCGACAGATCGTCCTCAGAGACGATCTGCGGGATCAGCGCCGCTGCCGCCGGGTTGTAAGGACTGAGCACGACCGAGGTGAGAGCGGCGAGGACGACGGCCACCACGGCGGGCGCCGCCCGCCACGCCGAGACGGAGAGCCCGAACTGGAGCAGCATGGCGAGGATGTTGAGCCACACCATCAGGCGGACGCGCTCGAACCGCTCCGCCACGACCCCCGCGTAGCCGCTGAGCAGCAGCCACGGGATGAACCGGCCCGCAGCTCCCGCGGCTACCCACGCGGCCGAGTGCGTGCGGTCGTAGAGCAGCACCATGAGCGCGACGTTGTACGCCCACGACCCGCTGGCGGAGACGAGCTGACTTCCCAGCAAGTGCCGCAGGTCGCGCGAGCGCAGCGCGGACCGGTAGCCCGCGCGCCCGGTGGCCTTCGCTGCCATCTGCCCTCCGCCCTCGGTCTCCGGACGGTAGCCGCGGTTGCCACCGGATGGCCCTCGGCCGGGCCTAAGATAGGCGGCCGCGGCGCCAATATAGGTAGCGCTCCGGCCGTAACCGGCGGCCCGGGTTCCTAGCATCGGCCGTGTGTCCCGACACTCCGGTCCGCCGCGTCAGCCGTGGGCTGCATGAGGCCCTGTTGAGACCTTCTTCTGCGGCACCCGTGGTTCCAGGCCGGTTCCCGGCGCCCGTCCGCATCGCCGCCCGTCCGTATCCACACGATCTGCACGCGATCTGGCTGAGCGCCTCCACATCGCTGGGCTTTCGTGAAGGTCGTTGCTCAGCAGCAGATCGCGGATCACCAGCCGCCTGCTTCCGAACGGGGGACCCAGATGCCGACCACTTCGCCAGCCCAGCACCCCGCCCGCCCGACTTATGCGCCCGCCTACTACCTGGGACGGCCTGCCGCGCTGTGGATCACCGCGATGAGCCCGCGGCGGATCCGAGTGCCGGGCGGCTACCACGATCTCACCCGTCGGCTGGCGCTGCGGACGATTCCCATTCCGCGGCCGCGACGGCCGCTGCTGCGCGAGACTATCGGCGGCATGCCCCGGCAACGCAGTCAAGGCGCCAGCCGCCGGGAGCGCTAGCCGCCCGGCGCCTCGTTCTCGAGTTCCTGCCGGGCGGCCAGTAGCTGACGCTTCTCGTCCTTGTCACCGTCGGATACTGCGGGTTGATCTCCATCAGGGAGTGCACGAGCACGGCCCCCGCGCAGATGCGCGCGAACCACTTGCGATCCGCTGGGATGACAAACCAGGGCGCCCACGGCGTGCTGGTGGCGGACAGCATCTCGGAGAAGGCCCGCTGGTAGTCGTCCCAGAACTGGCGTTCGCGGACGTCAGCGGCGGAGAACTTCCAGTTCTTATCCAGCTGGTCGATGCGCTTCAGGAACCGGGTCCGCTGCTCCTTCTTGGACAGGTTCAGGAACAGCTTCACGATCTTGAAGCCATTGTCCGACAGGTACCGCTCCCACTCGTTGATCTCCCGGTACCGCCGGTCCCAGAGTCCGTTGCCCCGCGCTCTTTCCGGCAGTCGCTGCCGGTCGAGATTATCCGGGTGCACGCGGACGACCAGGACCTCCTCGTAGTGCGACCGGTTGAAGATCCCGATGTCGCCACGGGCAGGCAGGCGGCTTGCGTAGCGCCACAGGTAGTCGTGGTCGAGTTCCTCGGCCGAGGGCACCTTGAAGCTGCTGACATGCACGCCCTGGGGGTTGACTCCGCTCATGACGTGCCGGATGGTCCCGTCCTTGCCGCCAGCGTCGATTGCCTGCAGGCATACCAGCACGCCGTAGGTGTCCTGCGCCGCCAGCCGCGCCTGATAGTCCGAAAGGAGGCTGATGCTGGTCGCCAGCAGCGCGGCGCCGTCCTTCTTCTTCACGAAGCCGGCCTGATAGCGGGGGTCGAACTCCCTCGCCAGGTCTACCTGCGTTCCTGGCTTAACTCGCAGCGGTTTGATGAGCCTGGCGATATCCATCGTCCTGTCGTCAGCCATCGCCGGTTCGTCCCATCCGCGGCACGGCCATGCGGGCCACGATACGCGTCTTGACAACAGGCCTGCCCGCGCCTGGCAGCCTGCCCGAGCGCGGTTCACCCGTGCGAGCGATCCGGTAGTCCGGAAGGGCTACAGCGATTTCGCTCCGCAGGCCGATGCGCGTCCGAGCGGCTGCTCCGTAGCTTTGGGTCATGATGATTGCGAGCGCTCACTCCACTACTGGGCCGACGGTTTTCAGGGGCGGACCGGGGATCTTCCCGATAGGCCGCTGCGGCCGGCGCGCGGCAGGCTGACGAGGTGAACACGACACTAGCCCGCAAGTGGTCTGCCATCGCGAGCCACAGCCTTTCCGGCCCGAGGCCAGCCACCATCACCGAGTTCGACGACGCCTACGCCGCGGGGGTTGGCGCCGCGGCGAAGAGCGCTACCGCAGCAGCCGTAGCGCAGACCACCCCGGCCGGGGGGTTGCTGGACAGCCGCCGCATCCGGCGCGCCGTGTACGCAGTGCTGGTCCTGGAACTCGGCCTCGTCATCGGCTTCGCCGCCGTGTACCGGCCCTTTGACCTCAACATCTACCTGTGGGGCGGCCGCGCGGTCACCCAAGGTTTGCGCCTGTACCTCGTGGCGGCCTACCGGAACTGGTTCACTTACCCGCCGTTCGCGGCCGCGTTGTTCACTCCGATCGCCGCAATCCCTGCCCTGGTCACCCGGCTGGTCTGGGAGCTCGCATCCGTCGCGGCATTTGCCTGGGCTTGCTGGCTGGCGCTGAAGCTGGCGGGCTTCCGGCCGTCCAGGACCGGGCTGCTAGCGATGATCGCCGCCGGTCTGCTGCTCGAGCCCGTGTATCACACCCTCTACCTGGGTCAGGTGAATATTTTCCTGATGGCCCTGGTGCTCGCGGACGTCTGGCTCGCTGCGCGCGGCCGCCATGCCGGAGTGGGTATCGGCGTGGCCACCGCCATCAAGATGACGCCCGGAATCTTCATCGTGTTGTTCTTGCTCACCCGGCGCACCAGGGATGCGGTCACGGCCACCGTCACCTTCGCCGGCTGCGTCGCCATCGGGTTCCTGGTCGATCCCGGTGCGTCACGGCTGTACTGGACCCGCCTGTTCTACGACACCAAGCGCGTTGGCGGCGCGTATATCAGCAACCAGTCGCCCTACGGCGCGGTGGCCCGCATCCTCGACGGAGTGGGGCACGTTGGCGCCTGGTACTACGTGATTCCGGCCGTCATCGGCGTGGCGGGGCTCGCCGTCGCCGCGACGCTAGCCCGCCGTGACGACTGGCTGGGGGCGGCGGCAGTGACGGGGATCACCGGCCTGCTGGTGTCACCGATTTCCTGGACTCATCACTGGGTGTGGATCATGCCTGCACTCGTGGTGTTCGTACGCGGCGGATTCCGTAGCCGGGTCGCGGCGGCGTGCGGTTATCTGCTCTTCGTGCTGGCGCCCATGTGGTGGACGCCGCATTTCGGGGTGGCCGGCGACTACGGCTGGCACGGCGTGCAGACGCTCGTCGCCAACTGCTTCCTGATCGGCGGGCTGGCGTTCATCATCTACATGGCAGTTCTCACTTGGCGGCTCCGATCTGCCGATTCGCAGCTCACGGACCAGGTCCGCCGTGGTGATATGGTCCGATCCGCGGGCGCCCAGATTGCACCCGCCGAGCGAATGGACCTGGTATGCGGGAGAAGGTGACCCACGCCGCCGTCATGCTGCTCGCCCGGTGGACACCGTACCTAGAGTCGGAGTTGCTCGGCCTGACGAGCCTGGTCGGGCCGGGCAGCGTCTGCCTCGACGCCGGCGCCGCCGCGGGGCTCTATAGCCTCGCGCTGTCCCGGCTAGTCGGGCCGTCCGGTGAGGTGCACAGCATCGAGCCGCTGTCGTTTGCCCACCCGGTGTGGCGGCGGGTCCTGCACACCCGGGACTGCCAGAACGTGCGCCACCACGTGATGGCGCTCGGCGCTGAGTCAGGTCCTGGGGTCATGAGCGTGCCCATGGGCCGCTACGTCCCGGTGACAGGCCGGTCCTTCCTGGCCGGGATGTCGACCGAACTTGGCCCGAATACCGAGTTCGCGGGCCACGAAGAGGTGCCTGTCGCCGTCGACACCATCGACGCGCTGATCGAGCGGGCCGGGGTGACGCGGCTCGACTTCATCAAGATTGACGTCGAGGGAGCCGAACTGCATGTGCTGCGGGGCGGCGAGCGCAGCATCAAGGAGTTCAGACCGGCAATCCTGGTTGAGATAGAGGCGCGCCACACTGCCCGCTACCACTACACCCCGGGCGACATCGTGGACTGGCTGGTCGAACGTGGGTACTCGATGTACACGTGGCGGCACGGCTGGCAGCAGGCCAGCGAGGTATCCGTGACGCACCGGAACTACCTCTTCAGGCCGGACCCGCCGGCGCCAGCCCCTGCCTCGGACTGAACGGCCCAGTGAACGTTACGAGCTTCGTCCCGGTTTAGTCCTGATCTCGCTCTCAGTGAACACATCACAACGGGTTGCCGAGCGGGCCGGGCAATCGCTCGCGAGCGGGTATCTAACTCACAGTGGTGCGCCGGACGAGCGGGCTTGCCTGCGGTCCTGGCCAGCCAAGGCTCAACTGATATCGCAACCAGGGGGTCATGATGTCAGGCCTAGTTCGCAAGAATCTCGACAAGCCAGACGAAACCCGCCCATTCGAGGGCGACACCGGTCAGCTTCAAGTGGTCAATCTGGACGAAGGCGCGGTGGGCCGGGCGACGTTTCTGCCTGGCTGGCACTGGTCAGAGCACGTGAAGCCCATCGCCAAGACCGACAGCTGCCAGGCGGCCCACACGGCCTACTTCGTGTCCGGGCGGATGAAGGTCGTGATGGACGACGGCGAGTCGATGGAGTACGGCCCTGGCGACTTCGCGATCATGGCGCCCGGCCATGACGCCTGGACCATCGGAGACGACCCGTGCGTCGTCATCGACTGGCAGGGATTCGGCCAGTACGCCAAGCGGTGACCGGGCTGGATCGCCGGCCAGGACGGTCATCTGACGCTGGCGGAACGTCACGGCGGCGCGCCTGTCGCCGGTCAGGGTGATGGCGCGCCGCTGCGGATGCGGGCTGATCGGGGGAACGAACTCATGCGAGTTATGGCGAAAATCAGTATGCCGGTCGAATCAGCCAACCGCGCCATCAAAGAGGGCACGATAGGCAAGCTCATGCAGAGCACCGCTGAGCGGTGGCACCCGGAGGCCATGTACTTCACGACGTTCGACGGGCGCCGGTCGGCGTACGTGGTGTTCGATCTCCCGGACGCGTCGGACATCCCGCCGTTTGCCGAGCCGTTCTTCGCCCAACTGGACGCCGAGGTGGAGATGGCCCCGGTAATGAACGCCGACGACCTGCAGCGAGGGCTCGCTCAGTTGCGGTTACGATCCGGCAGGAGTAGCCGCCGCGCGACGGCGTGGGTCAGGGCGTGACGGTGTGCCCGCGCAGAATGAACCACCAGCCCACCTGAACCTCGTTGCTGGATACGAGGGCGAAGCCCGGCTGACCATCGCCGGGGACGTCGTCACCGACGAACGCCTCGAAGACCTGGCTACCCGGCGCGGCCTGTCCGACCGTCGCCGTACACGTGGTACCGAACCCGCATACGGCGAGCTCCGCACCGGTCGTCTCGCTGTAGATGGTGATGTAGTACGGGGTCGGGCCCACGTCGGTGTTGGTAGTAGCCGTCAGGGTGACGGGCTGCCGGAGCGCGGCGTAGGGCGAGCTTGCCGCGAGCGAGACCGCGAAACCATCGCCCGCTGCGGGGACCTGCGAGGTGGCAGGCGCCGCCGAGGCGACTCCGGCCAGGCACCATACGCCCATGGCTGCGGCTGCGAACGTCGCGGCCACGCGGGGCAGTGACGCTTGGGCTATAGGCTTCATGATTCGATCCCTTCAGTAGCGCAGAGCTGTCACTGCTACGAGCCGCTAGCAGTCGTCGCGCCAACACAAAACCGGGATGTTTGATGGCGGCCGCTGGCGCCTCGGCCGGCCAGGCCGTAGCGCCAGGCTTGCCAGCGCGGCTATCACACAAGGTGATCGGCCCTTGGCTGTTGCGCCGTGAGCCGCGCGCGATCGCCGAGTATTTGTGCACCGGCAGCGGTGCTCGCCGATGGCGGACCGGATGCAGATCACGCTGTTACGTGCGGGCGGGCTGCGGTGTCGGTGAGGAAGTCGAGGTCGCATCCTGCGTCTGCCTGCAAGACGTGTTCGACGTAGAGCGCCTCATAGCCGCGGGTGGGGGCCGGCCGGGGCGGGTGCTGTTCGCTGGCGCGCCTGGCGAGTTCTCGCTCGTCGACAAGCAGGTCGAGTACGCCGCGCCGGGCGTCCAGCACGATCTCGTCTCCGTCGCGGACGAGCGCGATTGGGCCGCCGATGGCTGCCTCGGGCGTGACGTGGAGCGCGACGGCACCGGGCTGGGTGCCGCTCATGCGCCCGTCGGTGACGCATGCCATGTCACGCACGCCTGCCTGGCGCAGGCTGACCGGGATGGGGATGACGTCGATCTCGGGCATGCCTGGAGCGCCGACCGGCCCGGCATTGCGGACCACGAGCACGGTATCGGGCCTGGCCTGCAGGCCTGGGTCAAGCGAACGTTGCAGGGCGGTGCGGTAGTCGTCGAAGACGAGCGCCGGGCCGCGGTGGGTCCACAGCCTGGCTGGCGCGGCGGACCGCTTGAAGATCGACCCGCGCGGTGCCAGCGACCCCCGCAACCCCACTCGCCCGCCGTCGGGCTCGAACGGGTCCTCCAGTGGCCGC